>Ga0208435_100256_pt1 | contig 16520 bp, 13 predicted proteins | sample 24_taG_FD_184097 | JGI IMG/M metagenome (GOLD analysis project Ga0208435, IMG submission 184097) | Marine viral communities from Cariaco Basin, Caribbean Sea - 24_WHOI_OMZ (SPAdes) (version 2) | ecosystem: Environmental > Aquatic > Marine > Oceanic | place: Caribbean Sea: Cariaco Basin...
AAAATTTGCCAAAACTTGCCATGCGCGATATCCAAGTGATTGAAAAGGTAATAAGATAAGATGAGCTGAAGAGCCAGTAATTAAAAACAGCAGGTCATCTTACCTAATCTCACAATCGCTGTCATTACTTACCCCACTTCTTTATCATGCCATAGAGTCTACGTAAAAAAGATCAGGCCGTATTTATACTGGCAATCGAAGTCCTAAAAACCGAAACTTTGTGACAAGTATTAAGACAAGAGAATAAATATGTACGATGATAATAATATAAAAGCCTTACGGGAACGTATGGTTGCTGCAAACCCCGATCTTGGTCATGCTGAAAATAATGATAAATGGTGGTTACTTGGAACGTCTGGCTGTCATTTGTGCGACATCGCAGCGCAACTGCTGACTCAATTTCAAGCCGTACAGCCGATTGCCTATCAACAGGTCGATATCGCTCATTTCGATGAACCATTGATGATGGAATTTGCCACCACTATCCCAGTGATTTTGACACCATCAACACGATTAAACTATCCATTTTCAGTCATGGATTTACAGCAACTTTTCATACAATCATAGCAAGCCAACAATAAAAAACGATGTAGTGAGAACATAATGAAAAATTTGAGCAAAATTACTGAAATTGAAGACCTGCGCCGCGTTGCCGAACGTAAAGTACCGCGTATGTTTTATGATTATGTCGATTCAGGCTCATGGACTGAGACGACTTATCGTAGCAATGAAACCGATTTTGACCGTATCAAGTTACGCCAGCGGGTATTGGTAGATATGGACAATCGCAGTTTAGCAACCCAGATGATTGATGAAGAAGTAAAAATGCCCGTCGCCATCGCGCCCACTGGCTTTACCGGTATGATGTGGGCGGATGGCGAGATTCATGCCGCGCGGGCAGCAGAAAAATTCGGCGTGCCGTTTTCGCTATCGACCATGAGTATCTGCTCTATCGAAGATATCGCCACCTATACCAGCAAGCCCTTTTGGTTTCAGCTATATGTGATGCGCGATCATGACTATGTGGCCAATTTGATTCAGCGGGCGAAAGATGCCAATTGTTCGGCGTTGATTCTTACCGCGGATTTACAAGTGCTGGGACAGCGCCATAAGGACATCAAAAACGGCTTGTCTGCACCGCCTAGACCTACACTTGCCAACATCGTCAACCTGATGACCAAGCCTGAGTGGTGTATGAATATGCTGGGCACCAAACGTCATAGCTTTGGCAATATCGTCGGTCATGCAAAAGGAGTGGACGACCTATCTTCTCTCACCGCTTGGACGGAAGAGCAATTTGATCCGCGCTTGAGCTGGGATGACGTGGCACGTATCAAAGATATGTGGGGCGGCAAATTAATTATTAAAGGTATCATGGAACCTGAAGATGCCATTATGGCTGCTCGTAGCGGTGCCGATGCACTGGTCGTCTCCAACCACGGTGGTCGTCAATTAGATGGCGCCCTCTCCTCCATCTCGGCGCTATCTGATATCGTACAAGCGGTGCATGCTGAAAATAGCGATATCGAGGTGTGGTTAGACAGCGGCATTCGCTCGGGTCAGGATGTGCTAAAAGCGCTCGCATTGGGTGCAAAAGGCACGATGATTGGTCGCGCTTTTCTTTACGGTCTGGGCGCTTATGGCGAAGATGGCGTGCGCCGTGCACTGGAAATCATCCATAAAGAATGCGATCTATCGATGGCGTTCTGTGGTCACACTGATATCAATAAGGTTACCACTGATATATTGGTAAAGGGCACTTATGAGAATCTCAAAGTTGCTAATCGTTAAACTTGTCGTTAAAACGGTCGTTAAAACGATCCACTATTAAGAGTACTAATTTTTTAAAAGTACTACTCATCAAATCATAATGTCATGCAGATGTATGACATTATTTGACCATACCCTTTATACTCTATTTATAACATTCTAATGATATCTCACCTTTATGACCATTCAACAATTATTAAAAACAGCCCCTGTCACCACGCTGTTACTAGCCAGCTTTATTGGGTTATTCATCATGCAAGTACTGACAGGCGTCGACGCCAATAATCCATCGACTGAGGCGCTCTTGAAATGGGGTGCCAATGCATTGCCATTTACCATGGGCGATGAGCCGTGGCGCTTGGTCAGCAGTGCCTTTTTACACATCGGCTTGATGCATTTATTGTTTAATGGATTTGCCATGTATTTCTTTGGGCAGATTGCCGAGCCGATGTTTGGCTCAGCCAAGTTTTTGGCATTGTTTTTACTGGCGGCGATCGGGGGCAACTTACTGAATAACTATGTCACGTGGCACAGTATTGTAGAAGGAACTGGTCAACCGGGTCTATCGGCTGGGGCGTCAGGTGGCATCATGGGTATCGGCGCAGCACTATTAATAGCCGCACTGTTTAAAATATCGGTCAATGGTATGGTGCTCAATCTTAAGAGCTTGATATTTATCATGGGTATCAACCTAGTTTATGGTTTTGCCGTACCGGGTATCGACAATGCGGGGCATATCGGCGGCGCGGTGACTGGCTTAGTGATTGCACTGGCATTCGCAATCGCCTACCGTCAGCGTATGACAATAGCGTTACAGAATACGCCTAACCCAGCTACTTATGACGACCGTTATCGAACGACTTATATCAATTTTCCAGTAAGCAGCGATAGTGATTCTCTTGCTAATAATGAGCACTTTAATACTGTCGGTTTTGACAATAAAAGCAGTTTCCACCCCGACTCTGCTGTAAACTCACACTTAAATACTCATGCTAATCACAGCCACCTTAGTGAACAAGAAACACCGACCAAATCTATCCTTATTTGGCAATTACTACCATGGTTAATTATGCTACTGATTAGCATTGGCTTTATTTGGTGGTGGCAAGATATTCATGATCAAATACTACAAGTATTAAAAACCATTGAGTAAACCTTCATAGTTATTTATCATTGCTAAATAGTTCATGATAACAGCTTACTGGTTAGGTTTTCCTTGCTCGCTTCTTGCTATAAGTCAGAGCGCTTTTAAACCGCTACGGTGTTACCCGCCCTAGATGTACTCAGTTTACTATCTGCGGTCGGTCGCCTTGTAGCGATTCTAAAATTTCTTGACTATACACGATTGCCTCCAATTATTTCATCCATTCACGAGACTCTATTATGTTTAAACCTGTAGCGCTACCTCATATTTCTACGCGCGTCATGCTTAGCGCATTAACGGCTACCGCGTTATTTAGTGTCGCCAGTATGTCCAATGCTGCACTTTTTAAGGACAATTTACCTACTGACCAAGACGCTGTATTAAGCGTGGGCGTCAACGTCATAGCCGTCAACTCAGCCTACGATATGGAAGACAGCCTCGATGTGCGTGTGTTGCCAGGCGCCTTTTATGACAACAATAGATTCTATGTGCGCGGCGCTCAAGCGGGTGCTTATATCATTAATGATGGTAAAAATCAGCTGTCGGCTTATGCTCAGCTCGCTGGCAACGATTTCGATCCTGATGATGCTAGAGGTGCATTACAAGGTCTTGATGAGCGTGAAGCATCAGTCGCTGCTGGTCTAACTTATTTGCGCCGCACGCCCGTCGGTGGTTTCCGTGCTCAAATCGCGACTGATGTTTTAGACCGTAGTGGTGGCAATACTGCCCGCTTGACCTATCTTGCTAGAATTACAAAAGACAAGCTAACGGTCTATCCAAGCATTGGCTTTGAATACAACGATGCTGACTATAATGAATACTATTATGGTGTCAGTGAAAAAGAGTCAGCGGAAACTGGCGTCGCCGCTTATAAGTCCAATTCGAGCTTGAATCCTTACGTTAATATTAGTGCCAACTATGATTTCAATGAACGTTGGGCATTGTTTGCCAATCAAAGCTTAAGCTATCTGCCAAATGAGCAATATGATAGCCCAATGGTTGACTCGCGTACTGAGTCAACTTCGACGCTTGGTTTGCTGTATAAGTTCTAATCAAGCTTAGAGTTTTGATATAAAAAAGACCTTACCGCGTGATGTGATAAGGTCTTTTTTTAACAAGCTATTTCAACATAGTCAATTATTTTAAGCTGTTCAAAACTAGCCTTACTTTTACAACAAAAATTACTTCATAGTCTTGATATAATTTCTGTAATTGATATAGATTTTCTTATAATTTTAGTCTTTATGTGGATCGTATTTATTTGTATTATCTACTATAAATAAAAAATTAATTTTGATTGTTTTGATAGATATTTCTAGAACTATATTTACAGTTTATTATGAGCATGTTACTTAGGTTTAAATCAAATATTATGTTAAGACAAAAACTAGATTACAGCCAACGTTTGATGCTTGAGCAGGTTAAGATAATTGAAAAAGCAGAAATGATTTACTACAAATCATTTCGTATGAGTCCGAGACGTTATCGTAAAAAGTTGAAAAGGCTAGACCCAAGTATTGCTACATGTTTGAATATCATAACTGTAAAGCTTAAAGTTCAAAATGTCGAGCTTGATCTTCATACTTATGAAAAATTATTGTCTAATCCTACTATCAGAGAGCTAGCTGAAAAAAACTTGAAAGTACAAGGATATAAACCTCCCCCTGAATATGACGATCAAGGCAAACCTATATATAAGACTTTTACTCCCATGCCAAATTCAGCACGTAGAATAATGTTACGTGTTTATAAAGAATCTTGGCTACTCATCACTTTTTATATACTACTTCTATTGATCAACCTAATCATTGTTGTTGCAGGTTAAGTTTAAAATCGCCTTAGTATAAATGGATTTTTTAATATCTAGTAGAAATTGAAGGCCTAAAGCAACCTAACGACTCAGCTTTTACAATTAGAAGGTCACGCTATTTCTACATCTTTTTATTGCTAATTCAATACTTCAAAAACGTCAACAAAAAAAGACCTTGCAACACGACAAGGTCTTTTTACTATTCTAAGAAACTATTAAATAGCTTACTTAGGGTTTACCATATCAGCAGGGATAACCCACTCATCAAACTGCGCTTCAGTTAACAGCTCTAGCTCAACCGCAACTTGCTTCAACGTTTTGTTTTCTTTATACGCAGTTTTAGCGATTTTCGCAGCATTCTCATAACCAACATGACGGTTAAGCGCAGTCACTAGCATCAACGAGTTATGCAAAAAGTCATCGATTTTGTCTTTGACTGGCTCGATACCAACGGCACAGTTTTCGTTAAAGCTGTTGCATGCATCGCCAAGTAGCTTGATAGATTGCAACAAGTTAAAGGCAATCACTGGCTTGTAAACGTTAAGCTCAAAGTTACCTGATGCGCCTGCCATGCTGATAGTGACATCGTTACCCATCACTTGAGCGACAACCATGGTCATTGCTTCTGACTGGGTTGGGTTTACTTTACCCGGCATAATAGATGAGCCTGGCTCATTTTCAGGAATCGTCAATTCACCTAGACCACAACGAGGACCTGAGGCTAACCAACGGACGTCGTTAGCGATTTTGTTTAAGCTGCCTGCTAGGGTTTTTAGTGCGCCTGAAGCAAATACTTCGGCATCACGAGCCGCTAGTGCTTCAAACTTATTTGGTGAGGTGACGAATGGCAAGCCAGTCAATGTCGCTAATTGCTCAGCAGCGGTTACGGCATAATCAGGATGCGCGTTTAGACCCGTACCAACCGCAGTACCGCCTAGTGGCAATTCATATAGACCTTGTAGCGCGTTATCGATACGAGTCAATGAATGGTCAAGTTGACTTACATAGCCGCTAAATTCTTGACCTAAAGTCAAAGGCGTCGCGTCTTGTAAATGCGTACGACCAATTTTAACAATGCTATCAAATTCTTTCGCTTTAGCAGCCAAGGTATCACGTAGTGCTTTCACGGCTGGAATCAATAAACCGTTGATTTCACGCGCAGCGGCAACACGAATCGCCGTTGGGAAACTGTCGTTGGTAGACTGTGCATGGTTTACATGGTCATTTGGGTGAATGGGCGTGTAGCTACCGCGCTCAGAACCAGCGATTTCGTTGGCACGGTTGGCCAACACTTCGTTCATGTTCATGTTTGACTGCGTACCAGAACCCGTCTGCCATACAACCAATGGGAACTGATCGGTTAGGCCACCATTGATGATTTCGTCAGCGGCTTGTACGATTAGGTCGCGCTTATCGCCTTCAATACGCTCAAGGCTCGCATTAGTAATTGCAGCGGCTTTTTTGACCAGTGCCATTGCTTCAATCATTGGACGCGGCAAAGGCTCGCCACCGATTTTGAAGTTTTCACGGCTACGCTGGGTTTGCGCACCCCAATAAGCGTCAGCTGGGACTTCCACGTTGCCCATGGTATCTTTTTCGATACGAGTTGCCTGATTCTGTGTCGACATAACTACCCTCTTTGATGGTTTGTTGTATAGCTGCTTCGAAAAAAGTGCAACACACGCTGCACATAAAGGAAAATACGCGGTAAAGTGGCGTTATGATAGCATGACTAGACCGTGTTGAATATTCACAAATAGCCATTGCAGCTCTCTAAAAGCAACAGCCATCATCAATTTAATACATTATTGGATAGTCTATCTATGCATCCTGAGTTAAAAAATTCTGAGTCTCAGATATCTACAGTGAGTAATCCGCCCAGACGGCTATTTACCCGCCAGCGCCGCCAATTAAGTGATGGCACACGCAGACAATATGCTCAGTCTGCAAGCTTGCATTTAATCAAGTTGCAACAGCGCTTACCTCCGCGTGCGCGTATTGGCTTATATTACGATGGCTTTGGTGAGCTACCTACTCAGCCAATATTAGACTGGTGTCAACGCTTAGGCTATTTACCTTATCTGCCTGTGGTTGGTTCGCTCGGTCGTACTAGAAATGGTAATGATGATAAACGTCTGCGCTTTGTGCCTATTTATCAATCAAAGCTGTTAAACATACCGACTCGCATTCATAGCTTAGGCATGAAGCAAAACCATCATCGCCGATTACTTTGGGCGCGAGAATTGGATGTGATTATCTGTCCGCTCGTGGCAGTAGACCTCAACGGCAATCGTATGGGCATGGGTGGCGGCTTTTATGACACGACGTTAGGCAAAGGCTATCGGTCAGGGGCGAAAAAGCCGTTAAAAATTGGCTGGTGTTATGACTTCCAAGTAGTCGAACAATTACGGCGGCAACCGTGGGATGTGCCACTAGATGGTTTAATTACACCAAGCGGCATAAGGTGGTTTTGATGAAAGACGATAAACAATCTGATAAAAAAGAATCCAGCGCTGATAATGTGGATGAATATTTGCAAGCGTTAGGTAGCGAGGATGCTAGAGAGTTGCGTTACTACAGTCAAGAGCAACCTTTTAGCTCTGATGAGATGACACGGCTAGTCAATGAAGAACGCTTGAATGAGTTGCTCGCACAAAGTGATGCGTTTTTGCGTGGTTTGAATGATGGGATAAAAGATTTTGAAAATGACAATAAAGACCCATAGAGGATTTGCAAAGACAACAATGAGCTACTTTCGCTCAAAACCACTAAGGGTAGTTTTTGCTATCTTGTGGATCATTTTCGTCGGTCTTATTATCACTTTAGGTTTTAGCACAGATCCCTATTTACTTCACGTTCAGAATATTCCTCTTCCGCATCCCTATCCTATAGAATTAGTCGTTATATTAATAATGGCAATGCTGTTTCATTTAAGCTTACTGGTGACTATGGATGTATATATGGATAGTCGCTGGAAGTTTTTCACTATGCTCGGGACTAGCATTTTATTTTTATTTGGTTTCGGTATGATGGCGATGCATGCACCGCCGTCATTAAGTGGGATGATTTTTTGGACGTTTTTGTCCTCTTTACTATTTTTATTTCTTTGCTTTTGGCAGGTCTATTTATTTGTTTTAAGGCGATTTTTTCGTAGAGAATCAGTTTAATAACAAGGTAATTGATATTTTAAAGCTGGGTTAAAAACCCAGCCTACACCAATCTCTACTTAACTTTGATAGCCTACAACACCATCGCCGCAATCCAACCAAATATCAATAATGGAATGTTGTAATGCAAGAATGTCGGCACCACACTGTCCTTGATATGGTCATGCTGACCGTCGATGTTTAGACCAGAAGTAGGTCCAAGAGTCGAATCTGATGCTGGAGAACCTGCATCGCCCAACGCGCCAGCCGTACCAATAATCGCCACGGTTGCCAATGGCGAAAACCCTAACGAGATACATAGCGGTACATAAATCGCAGCCAAAATAGGAATGGTCGAGAATGACGAACCAATACCCATGGTCACAATTAAACCAATTAACAGCATAATAAATGCAGCTATCGCTTTATTACCTGCGAATAATGACGCGGCACCATCAACTAATGGCTGAATCTGCTCAGTCGCTTTCATAACTTCCGCAAAGCCTTGTGCGGTAATCATAATAAAGCCAATCATCGCCATCAATTTGATACCGTCATTAAAGACTGTATCGGCTTCACTCCATTTAACGACGCCCGTCGCCATAAAGACGCCAAAGCCAAACATTGAGCCAAGCAAAAGTGAGTCAGTATACATCTGCACCACAAATGCCGTCACAATTGCGGCTAGCGCCACCAACGTTTTCATCTTGCTTTGTGTTTGCGCACCAGCTGCGGTTTTGCTTAACGCGTCACCCTCTAACACTTCATCATGCGCAGCTTTATCAATTGCTAGCTGCTGATACTGGCGCGGTTTACGGTAGCTGATAAATACGGCGACGAGTAAGCCTACAAACATACCCAAAGCGGGAATTGCCATGGCTTTGGTGACTGAGATGTTACTGATATCAATGCCTGCTTCGCCGACGTTTTTCAGCATGATTTGATTGAGATAAATATCGCCAAAGCCATACGGAATAAACATGTAAGTGGTCACAAGACCAAAAGTCAGCAAACAAGCAATTAAACGTCTATCGATGTGCATGCGATTGAAGGCGAGCAATAATGGCGGTACTAACAATGGAATAAAGGCAATATGAATAGGGATTAAGTTTTGGCTAAAGCAGCTCATGGTGATTAAACCTGCAAACAGCATGTATTTAATCATGCCACTGGTGCCGCCCGCATCAATGCGTTTGATCACCGCCCCTGCCAGTGACTGTGGCAATCCTGAATGCGCAATCGCCACTGCAAAAGCCCCAAGCAGCGCATATGACAGCGCAATTTGTGCGCCATTTCGGATACCTTCTTGAAAGGCATTCAAAGTATCGGTCATACCCAAACCAGCGATGAGTCCGCCTGCCAGCGCACCGATTAATAAGCTGAGTACCACGTGTACACGCGCCAAAGACAGCCCTAGCATGATGATGACTGCCAGCAGTACCGCATTGATGGTCATATATTGCCTCTTATTCTGTCTGCTATAGTCTGATTAAGACCTATTAATATCTCATGGATGATGGATATCACCCTCGTCTCTAAACCGCTTGACGCTAAAACCACCGTTTAAGACGCGCGTCAGTTTACCTTATTTTGCACACAAATCCTACGCACAGAACCCAATAGGTGTTAGCTATGCACTTATTACCCATGCTCTGTATACATTGAATTTCAGCTAATATTTAAAATTATGAATAACAATATGACTCGCAGTCTTTAGATAGATACAACTATTTTGCGCAGATAAGCGTGTGACTTTGCCTACAAGCCTTGCAATTTTATCGGTGAGCACCATTTATCTAAACATGAACCACGAACTTGACTTTACAAGTCTGGTGAACGAGGAAGAATATATGAGTGAACATAAAATTGCCCAAGACAATATCGACATCGATGTCGACGTTTCATCTACTGTTGCTGATGATCAAGAGCGAGACAGCGCGCCTGACGATGCGACAGGTGATGTAGCTATAACAGCTGATCGCGTTGAAGATGGTGATAGCAAAAATAGTGATGATAAAGATAATGATGACGACAACACTATTGAAGACGATGACGCAAAAGACGATAGTATAAAAGGTGACGGTACAGAAAACTATTTACCACTACTGGCATTGCGCGATGTTGTCGTTTATCCGCACATGCAGATTGCCTTGTTCGTCGGTCGTGAGCCATCGGTAAAGGCCGTTGAATTGGCACAGGCTGAGTACGGTAATAAAGTCTTGGTCGTGGCACAAAAAGACTCGCTGACTGAAGACATTGATCAAGATAACTTGTATCAATACGGTACGGTTTGCCGTATCGTCAGTACCATGCCGCATGACAGTGATGAGAATTGCATCAAAGTATTGATCGAAGGTCAATATCGTGCGCGCGTTGATACTATAGAAAATCACGATACATTATTAATGGCAAGCTTTGAGCGTGCTGACCTTGATGTCAGTATGGATGAGAGCCAGCAGAAAAACACGATTCAAGCATTAACTACATTGTTTGAAAGTTATGCAGATGCGCGTCTGCGTAATGCTCGCGAGCTGACTCGTGTGGCAAAACGTATCGATGACTTGCTTGAGCTGGTTTATTTCATATCGACCCGTGTGTCGATGGATTTAGATATTAAGCAATCATTCTTAGAAAATGATGATCTTAAAACCCATATCAACACCTTAACCGAATATTTGGTTAAGCAGAGTGCTGAACAAAATATCGAGCAAGATATCCAAGAAGCTGTCCGTCAGCAAATGGAAGACAATCAGCGCGAATACTTCTTAAACGAGAAGATGAAAGCCATTAAAAATGAGCTGTCAGATATGAATGACGGTGCGTTTGATGGCGAAGATGATGTGGCTGAGCTAGAGCAGCGTCTAGAAGATGCCGACTTACCAGAAGATGTGCGCAAAAAAGCGGATCAAGAGCTGAAAAAGCTCAAAATGATGCCACCTGCCTCGAGTGAATCGTCAGTGGTGCGCAACTATATTGAATGGATTTTGGACACACCGTGGAATGCCACAACCAAGGTTTCCATCAATTTAGAAAAAGCCAAAACCGTCTTAGATGAAGACCATTATGGCTTGCAAGATGTGAAAGATCGCATCTTAGAATACCTCGCCGTGCAATCAAGAGTGAAAAAACTGCGCGGTCCGATTCTTTGTTTAGTCGGTCCTCCAGGTGTTGGTAAAACCTCATTAGGCGAGTCGATTGCCCGTGCGACTGGTCGTAAGTTTGTACGTATGGCACTAGGCGGCGTGCGTGATGAAGCCGAGATTCGTGGTCATCGCCGTACTTATATCGGTGCGATGCCAGGTAAAATTGTGCAGTCATTGGCGAAAGTCGAAGTTAAAAACCCGCTATTCTTATTAGATGAAATCGATAAGATGGCGCAAGACTTCCGCGGTGATCCAGCATCAGCATTGCTTGAAGTGTTAGATCCCTCACAGAACGATACTTTTAACGACCATTATTTAGATATGGATTTAGATTTATCGCAAGTGATGTTTATCTGTACCGCTAACAGCATGGATATTCCGCCTGCCCTGCTTGACCGTATGGAAGTCATTCGTCTACCGGGTTATACCGAAGAAGAAAAGGTCAACATCGCGCAGAAGTACTTGGTGCCAAAAGCCATTAAGAATAACGGTCTCAAAGAAGGCGAAATTGAGATTGTTGAAGCGGCATTGCATAGCATCGTGCGTAGCTATACGCGTGAAGCCGGTGTGCGTAACCTTGAGCGTGAAGTCAATAAAATCTGCCGTAAAGTCGTTCGCGGTTCGGTTGAAACCCATGGCGCACGTGCTCCGAAGAAAGCAGAACGTCAGCTGGTTGTGGTCGATGACAAAAATATCGATGATTATCTAGGTGTCCATCAGTATGACTACGGTCTGGCGGAAGAAGAGCCTGAAATTGGTCGTATTACTGGGCTTGCGTGGACCCAAGTCGGTGGTGAGCTACTTACTATCGAAGCAGTGGCGATGAAGGGCAAAGGTGAGCTTAGCTTTACAGGCTCACTCGGTGATGTGATGAAAGAGTCGATTCGCGCTGCCATGAGCGTGGTACGTGCTCGCGGAGACAGTTTGGGTATCGACTACGAAACCTTTAAGACGACTGATGTCCACGTCCATATGCCAGAAGGTGCCACGCCGAAAGATGGTCCATCGGCTGGTGGTGCGCTAACCACAGCGCTGGTTTCAGCATTAACGGGTATTGCCATTCGCCCAGATATCGCCATGACAGGCGAGATTACTCTGCGAGGTAAAATCCTGCGTATCGGTGGTCTCAAAGAGAAGCTACTAGCTGCCCATCGAGGTGGTATCAAGCATGTGTTGATTCCAGCGACCAACGAGCGTGACTTGGCCGATATCCCTGATAACGTGAAAGCTGGTCTGACCATTCAGCCAGTGGCAACGATTGATGAGATATTAAAAGTAGCCTTGGTCAGTATGCCAGTGCCGCTTAAACCAGCTAAAGTGACGGTTGATAAAACCTCAAGCAAAGCGCTGCATAACTAATCTGATTAGTTACTAATCCAGTCTTATAAATCAGAAAGCCGCTCATCATAACGATGGGCGGCTTTTTTTTGGCAAAAATAAAGACCACTCTTAATAATACCTTATGCTATATTTTAGACAAATGTTTATTAATTAGGAAAGTGCAATGTTAAATCATTTAAGGGTACCTCTAGTTGTAATAAGCACATTACTACCCCTCGCTTTGTTAGGCTGCCAAACCAACAGCCTTAATCATTCAGCACAAACCAGGACCGTCATCGACGATAAAAACTGGTCAGCGACCACGCTCGAATCCAGACTGTTTCAAACCACCACAAAATATGAGTGGCAATTAACCTATGTCAGCGATGATAAGGGTCGAATCAAGGCTTTTAACCAAAAGCTGCCTTTGATAATGGAGGTACATCCAAGCCTTTTAACATTTACAGAAGGCTGTCAACGTCACCAAGTTTCTTTTGATATGTGGTTACCATTACCTTACCTTTACGGGCAAATCAATGTCAGCGAACCATCTGATAACTGCACCACAGTAAACCATTCAATTATCGAAAACTTGAGTAATAAAAACACAATCAAAAACAAAACAGGAAATGTCGTAAATAGTGTTTTTATACCCTATTCAGATACAGCTTTCAGATTTGATCCAGTACTAGCAAACTCTGCACAGAGTTCTAACAAGACATTAAAACAGCTGGCTCTAAAAACCAATAAAGGAAAAACACTGATTTTTTCGGGTACGCCCAAGCCTGAATATCCTGTGGCGGGCATACCGCTTATCAATGAATTATTAGAGCGATACCAATGGCGTCTTATTAGTGCAACTGACGATACCAATAAAACTATTAATAAATTTAATCGTCCAGATGTACCTATTACTGCAAACTACAGGCTTGGTTCACATGATTATAGCAATCCTCAGCAAAGTAGTTTTAGCCAAGGTATTGGATTTTCTGTCGGATGCAATGGGGCTGGTGGGTCTTATGCTTTATCTACTAATCAAACGTTGCTAATTGGTGGCAACCCTTCAACGATGGTAGGGTGTGGTGATGACATTGATGATATTGAATCAAGTCTTAGCCGCCTAATGCTTTATAGTTCTAGTCAGTTAACACTGATCAATCTTGATACGCAGAGAGTATCTAATCCTTCTGATAATTCTGAATCCAGCTATCTCCTTACTCAAAAGTTAGAATCAGGCGAAACTTTAGTATGGCAAAACGAAGTAAAGAAAATACCGTAAACAATTTTCAAACCCATACGATACTTACATTTATTAACCGATTGTTGCGCATTTGATGAATAACTATATCTAATCCTTAGCTATACTGATGACGACACTAACGAATGTTTATAGAAATCAAAAGGCATTTATCTATAAACCTTCAAGAGTTAGCCTCTTATCAAAAATAACTAAATATTAAAAATAATTGGAGATAATAATGAATAAGACGATGCTTGCAAGTGCGCTATTATGTGGTTCAGCGTTAGTAATGACGGGTTGTCAAACGGTCGAAGGTCAAATGCAAACTGGCAATCCACTTAGCCAACCTGCCTTAAAATCTACTATCAATGCAGTCGCTGGTAATAAAAATGAAGTGGGTCAAGTATTCTTACGCCCTGTGGATGGCGGCGTACAAGTTTACGGTAAGCTGATGAATTTGCAGCCGGGCAAGACAGTCTCACTACATATCCATGAAACGGGTAGCTGTGCTGATATGGGTAAAGCGGCAGGTGGTCACTTTAATCCAGACAATAAGCCTCACTCTAATCCTGACGATATGAATGGTCATGCTGGCGACTTGCCTAACCTGACTGCCAATGCAGATGGCGTGGCTACTATTAACTATGTGAATAAGAAAATCTCTGTCGCTGATGCTGGTAAATATAGCGTTAATCGTCTAGCCTTTATCGTGCATAGCGGTGCTGATGACTATACTAGCCAACCAGCTGGTAATGCAGGCGACCGCGTTGCTTGCGGTATCATCGAAAAGAACTAATAGCATATGAACTTAGCTGTTATTGATATCACAAATATGAATAGCACAAAAAAACCTCTTAGATTCTAAGAGGTTTTTTTTGTTCAAAATTTTATAGCTTAAAACAATATTGGTGATACAGAAGCTCATATATTAACAATCAATCACCAATATAAAAGGTAAAGGAGACTTACTCCTCTACCCACTTGCCATTACGCCAATACACACCCCAACGTGTGGCCTTACCATTTTTCTCAGAGCCGATATATTGCTCTTTCTTCTTACGTGACCAGCGTAGAATGGTGGGATTACCATCTGGATCTTCATCTGGACCTTCAAACAGATACTGGAATTTATCTTCCATTTTATCTTTGATTTCGCGTAACTCAGCCAGCTTGGGTGCACGTGTCTCGCGCACTTTCGGGAATTTAGACGCTGCCAAGAACATCCCAGCTGCCCCTTCACGCAAGATAAAGTAATCATCGTGCTTGGTTGATTTCAGCTCTGGCAGATGAATAGGATCCATACGCGGCGGTGCGGCTTCGCCTGTTTTTAACACTTTACGGGTATTATCACATTGCTGACAAGCGAAGTAAGGACCAAAACGTCCCGTCTTTAGCTCCATTTGTCCATCGCACTTATTACAGTCAATAGTTGGAGAATCAGAGCCAGGCACTTCGAACTTGCCTTCTTCTAAGACATAACCATCACAATCAGGATTGTTACCACACACATGCAGCTTCAGACCGCCATCGACGATATAACCATTCATTGCCGTGCTACATTTCGGGCAACGCTTTTTCTCCATCAAATCGCGAACTTCTGCCGCTTCATCATCACCTTCTGCCTCATCAAGATTGGCAAAAGCTTCGACGGGCATTAAATTCTTAGTGCCTTTACAGCGCTCTTTTGGCGGTAAATTATAGCCAGTACACCCTAAGAATACCCCCGTTGAGCCAGTACGTAATTGCATTGGACGATCGCAAAGATCGCAATGCACGTCTGGTACGTCAGTTGGATCATTTGGACGCATGCCGTCTTTTTCTTTGGCGCGATCAAGCGTTGTTTTGAAGTCGCCATAGAAATTATCGAGGACATCTTTCCAATCTGTATCACCTTCTGCCACATGATCAAGCTTGTCTTCTAGCGCGGCAGTAAAGGTATAATCCATCAAATCTGGGAAGCTTGCGGTTAGCCTGTCGGTAACGATATCACCCATTTTTTCAGCAAACAGGCGCTTGTTCTCAAGCTTCACATAGCCGCGATCTTGAATGGTCGAGATGATAGACGCATAAGTTGATGGACGACCGATGCCTTTTTTCTCAAGCTCTTTCACCAAACTTGCCTCGGTATAGCGCGGTGGCGGCTTGGTGAAATGCTGACTCGGATCGAGCTTATCTAGTATTAGTTTATCGCCTTTTTTGACATCTGGTAATAAGGTATCGTCAGTCTTCGCTGGTGGCATAACCTTGGTGTAACCATCAAATTCTAACGTACGACCACGTGCTTTTAACTCGACATCATTGGCAGCGACGAATAGATTCACTGACAAGTATTTTGCTGGCAGCATCTGACAAGCGACAAACTGACGCCAAATCAGCTCGTACAGGCGGATGGCATCACGCTCAACCCCTTTAAGCTGCGTTGACTTCATATTGACGTTAGATGGACGAATCGCCTCATGCGCCTCTTGTGCGCCTTGTTTGTTGCCGTAGAAATTTGGCTTTTCTGGTACGTATTTTGCGCCATAGCTGTCTTCGATATAGCCACGTACCGCAGAAAGTGCATCACCAGATAAGAAAGTCGAGTCGGTACGCATATAAGTAATATGACCCGCTTCATATAAGCGCTGTGCCAAAATCATGGTCTTTTTAACTGAAAAGCCCAATCGTGTGCTGGCTGCTTGCTGTAATGTCGAGGTGATAAATGGCGCACTCGGACGCGACTGCGTTGGCTTCTCTTCACGCTCTTTGACGATAAAGTCACTTGAGTTAAGAATTTCTAAGACTTTATCTGTCTGCTCTTTATTGACTAGCTTAAGCGTCTTGCCGCCTTGCTTGGTCGCCTCTAAGCGAATCGCAATTTGCTCAGCGTCCTTTTTGCTACTGGCAACGTGAGTATCGGCATGAATTTGCCAATACTCTTCTGGTATAAAGGCGCGAATTTCATGTT
>Ga0208435_100259_pt1 | contig 16410 bp, 12 predicted proteins | sample 24_taG_FD_184097 | JGI IMG/M metagenome (GOLD analysis project Ga0208435, IMG submission 184097) | Marine viral communities from Cariaco Basin, Caribbean Sea - 24_WHOI_OMZ (SPAdes) (version 2) | ecosystem: Environmental > Aquatic > Marine > Oceanic | place: Caribbean Sea: Cariaco Basin...
TTGGTAATGGTGTAGTTTATTTGACTCACCATGAGATATTGGCAATAATCTAGTCGGGTTACTTTGGGCTTTTTCATGACTGTTATGCTACTACGTTATTCTTGAGATTAGCAATGTCTATTAGATTTTGCGTAAGTCCTAATATGTAATGAGGATGTTGCGGATGAGCCACCTCATACAGATTTTAGACTGCCCGACAGTGTTGAGTACTTAATTGGACACAACATTGATTTTGACATGGCTGTTCTTAAAAATGCTGGCGTGACCCATATACCTAGTCTGATTTGTACCAATGCGATGGCAAACTTCCTTCTCCCTACGCTTGAGAGCCATAAGCTAGTGTCCCTCCTCTATCACTTTCACCGAGATATAGCGCGTGCTCAAGCAAAGAACGCGCATGCTGCCATTGCTGATATTTACTTCACTGAGTTGGTGCTTGGTAGTCTAATTGATCTGGCTAATAATCAAGGTCATGTTATTAATGATGTGGATAGCTTATATGAATTTAGCCAAATAGCGCGTATACCTACGCATTTAAGTTTTGGTAAACATAAGGGTGAGGCTATTGCAGATTTAGCTGCGAGCTCTGAAGGTGTTGGCTATATTAAATGGCTGCTTAAACAGGACAGTGTTGACCCTTATTTAGCTCAAGCATGCCAGCAAGCATTAGAGTCGTTATAAATACACTGACGTAGTCAATTTTATAGTCGAGCTATACTGAAAATTGAGATCAACACTAGAAATAGTTAACGCTAAAGCAGATCAAATTCTTATTAAAACTATAACTTATTAGGTAATAAATCCTTCAATATTGTGGTGTTTAAAATATCATCAATATCTGCATATGCCATGGATCAATCTTACTCTGACAACTCGGAAAAGCTCTATATGCTATTATTTATATAGTGTAGAGGGCTGGGGTATGAAACTTACTTTTCTTAGGTGACGCTATTAATATCGGGGTTTGTATTCTTGGTCGAAAACAATAGATTAGTAAGATGCTCTTCTTTTTTCAATCACTTTTAAAGTTGAGAGTGGGGTTAAGATTATAAACTCATATACGGTATAACTGATTTTGATAGAACTAAAGAAAGGTTGCTAACACTATGCATAATATAGTGTTAGCAACCTTTCTTTAGTTAGTATTTTACTTAGGTGATGTGCTTAATATTGGGGTTTGATGAAACAGTATCAAGACCGTCATTATTTCTGCTACACTTATCTGGCAGGATCGATGCCGCTGACCGCCAGTTGCGATTAAGTGAGCGTCAAACTCAGGTTTGAATTGCTGATAAAAGTCGTCAATATGGCAGTATAGTTCGGTTAGGTTGTCCATGTAAGAAGTCCTTTTTGTGAAGTTTGTCTTGGTAAACTTACTTTAGCAATTTTGGGCTTCTTTTTTTATCTTTTTTTTGAGCGCTTATCCCGAACTGGGGTTATGTATAAAACCTCTTCTGCAAAATAAGAACAATAGTACATTAAATATATGCGCAGCCACTCAATTGATAAATTTAGTATGTTAAACTACTGCTTTTCAATTTTTAAAAGATTTAGGCATTCGTCATATCATAATTTAAGGTAAAAGTTTTCATGGTTTTTTCAAAAAATCGGCAATCGCTGTTTGTTACTGTTGCCTTAACACTTATGATTGGGTTAACGACAGGGTGTGCGAGTATAAACACTGGACTGCAGGCTGGCGAATTGCCTCCTAGTGGTGTGTTTCAAGCAGATAATGGCATTCAATTTAATATCCAACCGCTCAGCCTAGCAACCTTACCTCCCAAACAAGCCAAAGCAAGACCTAATAGTGAGTTGTCACAATTAATCAAAAACTCTGGTCGAGCAGATTATCGTATAGCTCAAGCCGATATTTTAAGCATCATCTTGGTAGGCTATCCTGATATTACGGCTGCAGGAGCCACAGGTTACCCAGTTGATCAGCAGGGCTTCATTCAGTTTCCACTAATTGGACGCATTAAAGCAAGTGGTATGAGTGTGCCACAGTTTACTGCAAATTTAAGTGGACAGTTAAAGCGTTACCTCAAGTATCCAGACCCACAAGTAAAAGTGGCTGAATATCGTGGCAACAAATTCTTTATTGATGGTGAAGTCGGTAAATCTGGTGAATTCAACATTGCAGATGCGCCCGTTTCTTTATATAGCGCTATCTCTATGGCGGGCGGTGCAACACCGACCGGAGATTCTGACAGTATAGTATTGAACCGTAACGGGGTCAGCTACGATATTGGGTTACAAACATTGAGAGAAATGGGGTCATCAGCTAATCAAATATATATCAAAAATGGTGACTCAATCCATGTGAATAGCCAGAGCCGCAATAAAATCTATGTATTAGGTGAGTTTGGCAAAGTAGCACCCGTTCCTATTCTTGAGCAAGGTATCAGTTTGGCGCAGGTATTAGGTGAATCTAATGGTCTGAACTCCAATACAGCCGACGCTGCTAAGATATATGTTGTTCGAGACAATCCTGGCTACCCTATGACCAATATCTATTATGTCGATATGCAATCTATTACCAGCTTTTCTCTCGCCAATCGCTTTGAGATGCACCCAAACGATATTGTCTATGTTGATCCTACTGGCTTGACTCGCTGGAATCGTATTATCAGCTCGTTACTACCCTCTTCATCGGCCATTAGATCTATTTCAGGTCTATAAAGGAAGATCGTATTATGGGTTTTAATAATATCTTGGTGGTTTGTGTGGGCAATATATGCCGTAGCCCAATAGCCGCTACTTTTTTAATGGATGCCTATCCCGATAAGCACATTGATTCAGCAGGGTTGTCAGCAGTGGTTGGCCATGGTGCTGATTCAAAGGCGCTGGACGTGATGACTGCATTCAATCCAACAATTAATGCAAACATGAACAAACATATCGCTAAGCAGATTAGCGAAGATCTGACAGTGAAAGCAGATTTGATTTTGACCATGTCAACCAGTCAGAGCAAATGGATTGAAGACAGATGGCCACACTGTCGTGGCAAAACGTTCAGAATCGGATACTGGATTGATCAAGATATTGCTGATCCTTACGGACACGACGAACGAGCATTTGAGACTGCCAAACAAAACATTATCGACAGTTTGGGTCCATGGTTTAATAAAATCCGTTAAATAGTGAACATTTATGAATACAGATTCAAATAACTTATCAAAATCGACTACCGAAAAAAGTAGTAATGATGTTGATTTACTAGCTTTAGTGTTCGTGTTGCTACGTGGCTGGAAAATTGTGCTTTTTTTTGCATTACTAGGATTAATCATAGGCGTGCTATATAGCCGATATGAAAACCCTACTTATAAGTCAGATGCATTAATACAGATTGACACGACATCGCAGGGCGTTTCGGCCCTTGGTAGCAACATCTCGGATCTGGTTTCGACAGATGTTAGTCCTGCTCAAACAGAGGCGCTACTGATAAAGTCGCGTATGATCTTAAAACCTGTGGTTGACCTGCTGCACTTAGACATTCGATTAAATGACCCTTCAGTAAATGCATTAGATAAAATCAACAGTGATCGCACTCATACCCAAATTAATACGCCTGAAGGCGTAGCGCTCAAAACTGCAGATGGGCAAGTACAGATCAGTCAGTTAAATGTCTCACAAGCTTACTTAGATAAGTCTTTTACTCTAGTCAGATCTGGTACTGACAATAATTTCACATTAAGCAATGGTTTTGATGACTTTAAAGGTCAACTAAATAAAGCAAACTACTTCAGAGGAACAGACGGTATTATCCAAATTACCGTCAATGACTTACCTGATAATGATCACCCTATCACTATCGCCAAGCAGTCACTACAAAACACGACCGATGCCATTAATAGTGCTCTGACGGTGACAGAACTTAGCGATAAAACGGGGATTATTCAACTGTCCCTAACCGGTTCAGACCAACAACAAATCACTTTGATACTTAAGCAAATTGTTGAGTCTTATATCGATAAGAACAAATCTCGAGGATCTGAAGAGACGACTAAAACGCTTAGCTTTATGGAAACGCAGATACCTTTGCTCAAACAGAAGCTAGAAGCGTCTGAAGCTACCTTTAATGATTTTCGTGAAAGATCTGGCAGTATCGATATCAGTCAAGAGTCTGGGCTACTCGTATCAGAGAACTCACAGATCGACTCACAGATCAATGAATTGAAACTTAAAAAAGCGGATTTGACGACGTATTATACCGAAGAGCATCCGCTAGTTCTGCAGATCAATGATCAGCTTAAAGTCCTTAATAACAGGAAGCAAGCAATCAAAAGTGATATCGCCAAACTCCCTGAGACTCAAAGAGAGTTTTTAAAGTTATCAGCAGACACAAATATTAATAGTGAAATTTATCTCACTATGCTCAAAAATTATGAGCAATTAAAGATTGTTAAAGCAGGTCAAATAGGCTTTGCGCGTATTATCGATATGCCTATCAGTACCTATCGAACCATTGCCCCGAAAAAACAGCTAATCGTCGTGCTATCAATACTGTCAGGTATATTGTTCGGTATACTGCTGGTATTTCTCAAAAGCATGCTCAAAAACACTGTCAAAGATCCAGATCGCTTGGAAATCAAAACAGGCGTGCCCGTCATTGCCACGATTCCACGCTCATCTCCACTCACACGACTGGCAAAAAATAAGAAGGCACCTAATCGTCTGTTGGCCTATATCGATCATAATAGTCTGAGCTACGAGGCCATAAAAAGCCTAAGAACTCACCTGATATTTGGTATGCCAGAGCAGGGTAAATCTGGTCAGCGAGCTAAAGTCATACTCATCTCAGGCGAAAGTCCTGGGGTTGGGAAAACCTTTATCGCGGCTAATTTATCAGAGGTATTCGCACAGCTTGATCAGAAGGTTTTGATTATAGATGCCGACATGCGCATGGGTGAGCTGCACAAGATGTTTAATATAGAACAAAACGTTGGTTTGGCTGATTATTTATCACAGAAAGATAATGAATCTACCACAAGTCAATCGATTACTGAATATGTGCATGCTACTGGTATGGATAATATCGATTTTATGCCTAGAGGCCAGCACCCTAAACAGCCAACTACCCTGCTCGCCAGCAAAAAGTTCAATGACCTGATGTCTCAGTTAAGTGCACATTACGATTATATTGTCGTAGACTCTCCACCGATACTAGCGGCTTCGGATGCGATTATCCTGTCACATTATGCGGATAAACTACTGATGGTGACGAGATATAACAGCTCGATAGAAAGACAGCTGGTCTATGCTATTAATCAGATGACTAAAGACCATGTGCGCGTAGATGGCATCGTCATGAATGATGTACAACGAGGCGTGATGGATAAATACAGTTATCACTACAGCTACGCCTATGGCAATAACAAATAGATATTGCATCAGTTATTTATAATGCTTATAAAAACTATATGATGAGCCTTAGTATCTTAAAGCTAACTAGGATTAGCTTTATGCTTCTCGCTAAGGCCATTATAAAATCATGGTGACATATTCTAAATATCAATATTCGTTATACGATTGAGCTAATATCAGCTTGTAAATACTTAGATAATAAGACAATTAATTATGACTCCAATACAAGTAAAATTTCCATATGAAAAAATTAAAAATATATTAATAATTAAAGTAAAGTTAATGCTCTTTCATCTAACAAAAGTTAATACAATTGGCTAATACCGAGAGTAATAAATACACGCGCATGGCGAAAAACGCAGGCATGCTGTACTTTCGTATGCTGCTCACTATGGCAGTTGCACTCTATACTTCGAGAGTTATATTACAGACTCTTGGAATTGAGGATTTTGGTATTTATAACGTAGTCGCTGGCTTCGTAATGATGCTAGGATTCTTAAACAGTGCGATGTCCTCGGCGACGCAAAGATTTCTAGCGTTTGAACTAGGTAAACCCGATATTAAAGATGTGCGCGGGATATTCAGTATGAGTTTGAATATCCATATCATTATTGCTTTAATTGTCCTTGTATTGGGTGAAACTATTGGGCTTTGGTTCGTAAGAACGCAGCTAACAATACCTATAGATAGGATCATGGCTGCAGAATGGGTATTTCATTTAGCATTATTATCATTCATGGTAACGATAATTAGTGTGCCTTATAATGCACTAATTATCGCTCATGAACGAATGAAAGTATTTGCATGGGTTAGTATTGTTGATGTGACGCTAAAATTGTTAATTGTCTTTATGCTAAGCTGGTTTGGCATGGATAAGCTCGTTCTATACGGATTACTTAGCCTTGCAGTTGTATTTACAATAGCTATGATTTATCGGGTCTACTGTAAAAACAAATTTATGGAGTCACGTTTCAGGCTGTATTGGGATAAGAAGTTATTTCATATAATGCTTTCCTATACTGGTTGGAACCTCTGGGGAAATATCGCTGCGGTAATGAGTGGTCAAGGCGTGAATATATTACTGAACATATTCTTCGGTCCATCAGTTAATGCCGCTAGAGCTATCGCTATGCAAGTTTCTGGTGCACTTAATAGTTTTGTACAGAATATACAAGCGGCAATTAATCCTCAAATCATAAAATCTTACGCAGCACAAGACATGACTTATATGCATCAGCTTGTATGCTACGGAGCAAAATATAATTTTTTCGTGTTGATATTGTTGTCCATGCCAGTATTAATAAATACTGAGATAGTTTTGCAAGTCTGGTTAGGTTCTGTTCCCGAATATACGTCGATATTTGTGAAGCTTATAATTTTCAATATTTTAGTTGATTGTATATCTGCACCCTTGATGACGTCAGCTCAAGCTACTGGGAAAATTAAGTTGTATCAAATAGTAGTAGGTGGAATTCTGTTATTAAACTTACCCTTTTCCTATATTTTTTTAGAAAAAGGATATGAACCTTATACAGTAATATATGTAGGTATTCTTTTATCTATATTTGCTCTTATAGCAAGATTAATCATTCTCAAAAAATTAGTAAAGCTGCCAGTAAAAGAATACGTCAAAGAGGTGATTGGACGTGGATTATTAGTAATGGCCACAGTGCTATGCATATACTATCTAGTGATTATAATACTATTAGAAACGACTAATTTCTGGTATAAATCAATCATTATATCATTCGGTGTTCTATGTGCAGTTGCAATTTTTGGTTTGAGTGCTGTAGAAAGAAATTATATTTTAAAATTGATAAAGCTAAAGTCAAAGTACTCATAGGCAACTAAATATGTTAAAAGTCTTAGCAAGAAAAACCCATACTTTGTTTTTTTATAAGTTAAAAATTGGTGAGGTTTATACAAAACTGTATGATACACATCATCATCTTAAGTATTCCTTCAAAGAAAAATCTTTGAAAGATGATCAGGCTCATCTCAAATACTATCTAACTAAGCACTACCATATTATAGAGAAAGGATTATCTCTTCCTGAACCGAAACTAGGATTTGGTCAGCCCAAAATACTAGATGTTATAGAAAAATCTACTGAATATCAAAAAAAATATGGCGTAGATGAAATGGTTCTTTCTATAAGAAAGACTCTTTCAGAGTACATTATTTTTAATGAGAATAATAATTTTAAGCTTCCTAAGGATTTTGATAGATCTCTTAAAAATTTTATCGATAAAGAAGGTAAAGAAGGTAAAGGTGGATTAAAGTATATAAAGAAAGAACAATCAAGTATTTTGAATTTATTAGAATTTAATAATTTTACTAAAAGTCGGGTTAGCGTAAGAGATTTCTCGAACCAAACAGTTCCAGATGGATTATTATACTCAGCTGTTGAAACAGCTAAAAATGCTCCTTCAGTTTGTAATAGACAAGGTTGGAAAGTACACTATTATAATAATAAATCGGATATTGCAAAGATACTATCATATCAGAATGGAAATACTGGATTTACTAACGTCGTCGATAAACTTCTAATAGTTACTGCAGATGCAAAAGCATTTACTTCATTTGAAAGTAATCAAGTTTTTATTGATGGTGGATTATTCTCGATGAATTTATTGCTTGCGATCCATGCAGCAGGTCTAGGAGCTTGTCCTTTAAATACTTGCTATCCATATTATTTAGAAAACAAAGTAAAAACCATCGCAACTATTCCTAATAGTGAGCGATTAATTATGATGATTGCGGTGGGTTGTTTAAAGTCAGAATATAGTGTTGCATATTCTGCTCGCAATCCTACAGATGATATTTTTATATCTCATTAAAACTCAGCTAAATTTAATAAAAAAATTTCATTCATATATAAAGCTCTTTATAAAAACAACATAGTGCAGACGTATCTTGCTGAGTAGCATAAAAGGATTAGTAAAATGAAAATAGCAATAATGACACAGCCACTCGGTAAAAACTACGGTGGCATTATGCAAGCCTTTGCTTTGCAGAAAATACTCAAGGATATGGGGCATAATGTTACTACTATTGACTATGACTTACCTGAACCTAGTTTTTTTTATAAAAAAACTAGAACTATCTACCGTATTTCTAGGAAAATTATAGGAAAATATAAGAACCCTATTAGCGTTGAGAGTCATAGAGCATACATATTAAAAAATACTCTGACCTTCATAAATGAAAATATTACACTTTCAGAACATATAAAAAGCACAAAAATCTTAAAAAATCATTTCAAAAATAATGACTATGATGTTGTTGTTGTAGGTAGCGATCAAACATGGCGACCCGCATACTCGACGAATATTTATAACTATTATTTAGACTTTTTAAAGAGCAATCAAAGAATAAAGCGCATAGCCTATGCATCGTCATTTGGTGTAGATAGTTGGGAATACTCGGATAAAGAAACTAAAAAATGTGCCAAGTTAGCTAATTTATTTGATGAAATATCTGTTCGAGAACAGTCAGGAATTGAGCTATGTAAAAAGTATTTGGGTGTAGAGAGTGCTTGTGTACTTGACCCAACATTACTACTAGACAAAAACGATTATTTAGAGTTAATAAGTAGCATATATAAAGAAGGTAAAGATGAAGGTGTTTTCACTTACTTTTTAGATAGCAATAAGGAAAAACGTACTACTGCACAGCTACTAGCAGAAAATTTGTCAACATATACTTATAGCTGCCAAGCACGCAAAGACTCAGTGATACTAAAAAAATATACTATCGACGATTACATAATGCCTTTAGTTGAAAACTGGTTAGCTTCATTTGCGAATGCAAGCTTCGTGTTGACTGACTCATTTCATGGCATGGTGTTTTCGATAATTTTCAACAAGCCATTCTTAGTAATTGTCAATAAGGAACGTGGTGCTGCACGGTTCGAATCTTTGCTTAGTCAGATAGGGGCATTAGATCATTTAATATACGATGCTTCTAATATAAATAAAGACTCGAGTGAGATAAAAGACATAAAGCCTTTGGAAAAAGAAAGTCTATTAATTCTGAAGAATAAATCTATTAATTTTTTATTAAGCAATTTATCTAATAAAGACTAATTTTTCTAAATAAGGTTATTTATGTCTATAAAAATTAAAGATAGTGTAGAATTTTTCTTCTCAATTATAACACCTAATTATAATTCTGGAGAAAAACTCATTAGAGCTATCAATAGCCTTAATGGTAATTATATAAGTTTTGAGCATATTATTATAGATGACTTTTCGACAGATAATTCATTTTCTTCTATAGAAAAACCTAGGAATGATAACTCTAATCTAGTTTTACTCAGAAACCCTTCTAATATTGGTCCAGGAGCTTCCAGAAATAAAGGTTTGGACATCGCTAGAGGGCAATATATAATTTTTTTAGATGCTGATGATTATTTTTTAGATAATGCTCTCGACACTCTTTACAACATAATTAAATCAAAAAATAATCTTGATGTTTTACTCTTCAACTATTACATGGTAACTCGCGCTAATCATAGCTTAAATATTTCAAGTGACACAGATACTAGTTCCTTAGTAGAAGCCCCTACTCGTGATTATCTATTAGATAAAATTATATCTTCTCCTTGGGGTAAGTGCATCAAAGCTGATCTAGCTAAAAGTTTTAGATTCCCAGATTTGATAGTGTCAGAAGATGCTTTATATAATTTAGATATATTTATCAATGCTAAATCGGTTTTTAAAATCGATTCGACTTTTTATATTTTTGACAAAACCGATTCTAATAGCTTGACTAGGAAGGCCTTTGATAGAAAAGAGTTCATGAAGTTTCATAACGGTTGGGTCGCTTTTGAGAAGAAAGCACTTAAAGAAATTCAGCTTAAAAATAGTCATAGGTTACTTGCAAGTAGGAAAATTAGATTTGAAGTACTGTACTACATAAATAGAATGATAGTTAGTCCCGACAGCAAAGTAGATAAATTAATTATTGGTTCTATAAGGGAAACTATACATAATAATATTATATTAGCAAAAAATGAGTTAAGTGCGAAAGTAAAACTATTATGTTTTATGTTCTACTTCTTCCCTTCTTTAACCATTAGGTTAGTAAAGTTTTATAAGGTTTTTTAAACTATTTTATATAGATTTACTGGAAAAATCATTTATGAAAGTTTTAATACTAGGCGGTAATTTTGACAACGCTGGTGGTACTGAGCGCGTAGGTTCTATGCTCGCTAACGGCTTATCGGAGGCAGGTTATGATATAACTCTCGCCAGTATCTGGTGTGGTTATAAGCCTTTCTTCCCCTTAAATAAAGAAATTGAAGTTTGTTCATTATTTGATGCGACAGGTCATAATTTATCTCGCACCCCAAGTATTATTTATAAAATAAGAAAGCTATTAAAAGAACAGAATATCGATACTTTAATAGTAGTCGAAACAATGTCTGTTATGTTTACTTTACCAGCTACTCTAGGTTTGCCAGTTAAACATGTATGTTGGGAGCATTTTAATTTTAATACTGATTTAGGAAAGCCACGTAGACGCTTAGCTCGTCAATTGGCTGCGCGGTACTGCGACTCAGTGGTTACCTTAACAGAAAGAGATAAAGCATATTGGTTGAAAGGTACTCGTCATAAATCACAAATAACAGCAATAGCCAATCCTTGTCCATTTCCAGTGCAATATTATGATAAGCCAGAGCACACTAAAATAGTATTGGCTGTTGGCCGTCTAACTTATCAGAAAGGGTTTGACTTACTCCTCCAGTCTTGGCTTGAAGTACATAAGTCTATGCCAGACTGGAAACTAAAAATAGTTGGTGAAGGTGAAGACAGAGTTACACTAGCTCGATTTATTGAAGAAAACGAACTAAAGGAAAGTGTTGAGCTAGTAGGTAATACTAATAATATTAGCGAATACTACAAAGAAGCTGAGATATTTTGCTTAAGTTCTCGTTTTGAGGGGTTTGGCATGGTTCTAATTGAAGCTTTAGCTTTTGGTTTGCCTATCGTAAGCTTCGATTGTGAAGTTGGCCCAGCGGAGATCATGGAAGATACAGGATCTATTCTAGTGCCTCAGAATGATACTAGTGAGCTTACCTCATCCTTAATTAAAATGATGAGCAATGATGAGCAACGAAAAAGTATTAGTTTGAAAAGTAAAGAGAAAGCTGAGGTTTACCAACCTGAAAACATAATGAGTCAATGGATAAATCTAATTGAAGATATCAAGTAAATTTACAGTAAGTTTATTTTAGGCATGTTTTATGAAAATATTGATGATAATAACTGGTCTAGGTATGGGCGGTGCTGAACACGTTGTCATTAATCTGGCGGATGAGCTTGCCACATTGGGACACGAAGTGAAGTTAGCTTATTTGAATGGCGAAATTGAAGTTAAGGTTTCACCAAAAAATCCCGAAGTAGAGCTGATATCTATTGGAATGCATGGCTCTAAAGATTTTGCAAAGGCTTATATAAGGTTGAGAAAGTTAGTTAAAGACTTCAAACCCGATGTGGTACATAGTCATATGGTCCATGCAAATATTATATCGCGGCTGCTACGTTTAACTATTAGAATACCTAAAGTGATCAGTACTGCTCACAGTAGTAACGAGGGTGGGAAACTTAGAATGTTGGCCTATCGACTTACTGACAAATTAGCTGATATTTCAGTCAATGTGAGTCAATCAGCGGTTGAAGAGTTTATCACAAAAGGTGCTGTCAAGCCGGGACAAATGATTACTATTGCCAATGGTATTGATATTGATAAATTTAAATTTAATGACAGCTCTAGAATAAAGTTAAGATCTCAGCTTTCTATCAATAATGAGAAAGTAATTTTAGCAGTGGGTCGGCTTGATGCTGCAAAAGATTATCCTAATTTGTTAAATGCAATCACACTACTTAAAGTTGAACGTCAAGACTTTAAAGTTTTTATAGTAGGTGATGGACCTTATAAAGATACGCTTTATAAGCTAGCAAAAGAGCTAAAAATTGATTCATGCGTAAGATTTTTAGGTATACGTAATGACGTGAAAGAACTGATGTCAGCCGCTGATATTTATGTAATGTCTTCAGCATGGGAAGGTTTGCCAATGGTTATTTTAGAAGCGATGGCATGCGAACGTTTGGTTGTTGCAACAGACTGTGGTGGTATAAGTGAAGCTGTTGGCTCACAAGGTTTACTGGTTGAGTCAAAAAATGAGATTGTTTTAGCACAGGCTCTTGATAAAGCTTTGGGTTTAAGTGAGGTCGAGCGTTCTAACATTGGAGCTGCCGCACGTGAGCGTATTATTGACCACTATTCATTAGATGCGAATGTCGAAGCTTACCTTAAGTTATATAACCAGTGAAAAACTGTAGCTTTAACAAAGAGTACTAAGTCGCAGCGATAAGTCATCAACGAAGTGCCGTAAGAGAAAAGTGGTAAGTTTATTACAACCACTATTAAATCATAGAGATAACTAAATGTCAGACTTAAGTTGGATTAATACCTATGGTTTTTTAGGAACTAGGCTTTTTGAATTGCCCAGTCTACTTATATGCTTATTATCAATATTCATGCTCGGATATAAGTTTCAAGTCTCATATAAATATCAGATTATATTAGCCTTACATTGCTTTTTACCTTTTGTTTTAAATGATGTGCTATTTAGTGCCTCTTATATGCCAGATCAATTTAAGTACTGGAATGGTGTGCATGCCCTAAGAAATGGAGAACTAGCTTTTACTGAAGTGCTAGCAAATGGTGGTACTGTCTTGACAGCCAGTGCTCTACTAGCGTTGATTCCACTCCCAACACCTGTCTCAATCATAAGCTTAGGGTTCTACAATACTCTTCTTTATATAATACTGTTTTTTATCCTGTACGCAAAAAAAATATTTACTAAAGTATCTGTGTGGTTTTATTTATTATTCCCGAGTACTGCTTTATATACTGCTTTAACCTTAAGAGAAACTCTGATATTTTTCTTTATGATTTTGACTGTAATCTACGCCCGCGAATCTAAAGTTTTTAAAAGCATTATCTGTATCGCTCCCTTATACCTAATAAAATTCCAAAACTTGTTTATTTTAGGTCCTATAGTCTTACTATATTTTATATTTAATGTTGCAAAAAAAGGCATGGGGATAACCAAGGCGTTGGTTATCAGTGTTATTGCATTGGTTGGATTACTTCTCTCTGCTCCTGTTACTCTTCCCTTAGTAAACTATTATAGAGTGGCTATGTTTGTCGAAGATGGTGGTGAGGCAGACAAAGTTAGCATTATATCAGGCGCTGGTGACTTTGTACTTCAAGGCCTAACCTCAGCAGTGTACTTTTTAGCCAAACCTTTACCATGGGAAGCTAGCAATGCTCTACAACTGGTGCAATCTTTAGAAAACTTAATCATATTAGCCGTCTTATTCTTAATAACCCGACAAGCTTGGAAAATATTTCCTGATAAACTTATCTTTTGGTTACTATTTATGATGTTAGCTATGTCAGTATATGGTCTGGTTGTATTTAACTATGGTACTGCTGTCCGTTATCGTTATCCATTTGTCATGATTTATGTCTTGTTTGTCTGTGCTGATTGTAATGTTAATCAAATTTATGAGCGAAAAAAAATTAAAGTCTAACTATAGTAAGCCCTAGCTAATACTAATAAAAATCGAAGGTGTATTATTTTGAAAATAGTTATTATAGGCACTACAGCTTTTACATTATTAAAATTTCGTTCCGACTTGATCTTGTCTTTAATTCAGAATGAGCATATTGTCTATGCTCTTGCAGTAGACTACACATTGGAACAAAAGCAGCAGGTTGAAAGTCTTGGTGCTTATCCTATTGATTACAACTTAAGTAATTCGGGGTTGAATCCGTTTTCTGATCTCAAAACAGTATTACAGCTTAAGAAGCTACTTAATAGCATTCAACCTAATTTAGTTTTTTCATACTTTTCTAAACCTGTTATTTATGGCACTTTAGCTGCTGCCTTAGCTAAGGTTCCAAAACGAGTGGCTATGTTAGAAGGGTTAGGATTTTTATTTACAAATCAACCTACTGGTCAAACGCTCAAAACGAAAATAGTAAGACAGATTCAAGTTATGCTATATAAAATAGCGTTCCGATTTGTAGACCGCATTGTATTTTTAAATCACGATGATCCCATCGACTTGATTGAGCACTATAAAGTTAAAGTACGTAATGTAAGCATACTCGGTGGTATAGGTTTAAATCTTGATGATTACCCTTATAGTAAGCCAACATCCAATCCTATTCGTTTTATTTTTATTGGGCGCCTGTTAGCTGAAAAAGGGGTTAATGAGTATACAGCAGCGGCCCAAATAGTTAAGCGACACTACCCTGACACTGAATTTGTAATGCTAGGTGGTCTTGACCATGCAAATCCGGGTGCATTGACTGGTAATTCATTAGATAAGCTGGTTGCGCAAGGCGCCATTATTTATAGAGGACATGTCGATAACGTTGATGAATGGCTCACTGACTCTAGCGTATTTGTCCTACCTTCATATCGTGAGGGTATGCCACGTAGTACGCAGGAGGCAATGGCTATTGGTCGAGCAATAATCACTACAAATGTCCCAGGTTGCCGTGAGACTGTCATGGATGGTGTTAATGGCTTTATAGTTCCGCCCTGGTCAACCGAGCTGCTCGCTCAAAAAATGATTCACTTTATAGAGCAACCAGAACTTATTGAACAAATGGGTAAAGAGAGTTATCGCCTTGCCCAAGAAAGATTTGATGCAAAGAAGGTTAATAAGGTTTTAATGTCGCTGCTTGTAGATTAGGGCTTATCGAACATTCAAAGTTTTAATTAAAGATAGGTACAATCGAGAGTCACCGTATTTTCATAACTCTGCTTTAACTTATCGAATTTAGTTACAACCGCTATGTATTTTTTTGACTTAGTAAAAGCATTTACTACTAAGTGTGGGCTTTTGACAAGTGCCCGTCCATATGGTTATTAGTGACCTTAGTGTTCTTTTCTCGAGGAATATTATCGAAGTGGCAAGCGGTTTATCTCTTCACATGATCAACCATTCAGGCCTTAGCATCAAAGATTGACGATAAGCCTGAAAACTCTATAATTATGGCATAAAAACATATAGACCAACACGCCCTAGATAACACATAGAAAAGAAATTCTGTAGATAATAAACTGACCCCTGCCGTCAATCCCGTAGACTTAAACTTGGGAGATTTTAGTTACGCAGCTTGGCGATAATAATCAAACCACACCTGTCTTGGCGATTGATAGCCCAAACCCTTTTGAATCCTCGTCTGATTGTAGTACAGCTCGATATAACTGATAATATCATTGATGGCTGTGAACCTTGTTTTATAGTCTTGATGATATACCAGCTCATTCTTTAATACGCCCCAGAAGCTTTCTATCGGAGCGTTATCGAAACAGTTGCCTTTGCCGCTCATTGAGCCTATAAATTGATGCTGCTTAATGGTCTTGTGGTAGGCGTGACTGCAATACTGGCTGCCTCTATCAGAATGCACAATTAGTCCCTTGCTTGGGCGTTTATTCTTAATTGCCATGTTAAGCGCACGACATACTAAATCTGCGGTCATGCGCTTGTTAATAGCGTAGCCGACAAGCTCTTTAGTGTATAAGTCTTTGACTCCAGCTAAGTACAGCCAACCTTCGTTTGTCCAGATATAAGTAATATCGCTGACCCAAGACTCATTGGGACGCTTGGCGTCAAACTGCTGATTCAGCACGTTGTCATAGACCAGTTTATTGTGATTGGAATCAGTAGTGACTTTAAAGCGCTTATGACGACGGCACTTGATGCCGTGTTCCTCTTTAATACTTCTAACCATGTAGGGACTGATGTCATGGCCTTGATCACTTAGATGCGCATGTAGACGATCTACGCCATAACGCTCATATGTTTCAGTATGAGCGGCTTTGACTAGTAGCTCGCAGTGATTACGATGTATCTGCTGATCACTAATGTCACGACTTGACCAGTCATAGTAACTTGATGATTTAACCTTTAATACACGGCACATAGTTGTGATGCTAAATATCTGCTGATT
>Ga0208435_100264_pt1 | contig 16229 bp, 12 predicted proteins | sample 24_taG_FD_184097 | JGI IMG/M metagenome (GOLD analysis project Ga0208435, IMG submission 184097) | Marine viral communities from Cariaco Basin, Caribbean Sea - 24_WHOI_OMZ (SPAdes) (version 2) | ecosystem: Environmental > Aquatic > Marine > Oceanic | place: Caribbean Sea: Cariaco Basin...
ATGCAGAATGTTAATTCTGGTGCAAAAGTAGCACTCGTTAAGAAAGCCTTATGCTTAATCTCGACTCCCTTACAATTCTAAGTCAGCCACAACGTTAAGTAACCAAAATCAAGTTGAGAACGCTTAGTCTGAGTTGTTATCGTTTATAAAAAGCAAATTGTTAAACTTAATTTCTTTGAGTACTCAATAATCTCTTTAAGTGCTCAAACTGATAAATAATAAAAAGGATACTTCTATGCGCACTGCAACTTATAACAAATTTGGCAAACCATCTGACGTGCTTGGCGTGAGTGACAGCCCGACTCCAGAGCCCAAAGACAACGAAGTCCGTATCAAAACCATCTTATCCTCTATTCATAATCACGACCTTGTTACCATCAAAGGCGAGTACGGTAATAAACCTAAACTGCCTGCGACAGGCGGTAGTGAGGCGGTAGGGACTATTGATGCTTTAGGTAGTGACGTGAAAAACTTTGAAAAAGGTCAGCGCGTCGTAGTCTCAGGCGTACAAGGCACGTGGGCGGAGTATTTTATCGCGCCAGCTCAAAGCATCATCCCTATACCAGACGCTATCGATGATGAGATGGCCGCTCAATTAATCGCTATGCCGATGAGCGCGCTGTTGCTCATTGAGTTTTTAGACATCAAGCCGGGTCAATGGATCATCCAAAACGCTGCCAATGGCGCGGTTGGTGAATCTATGGCGATGCTCGCCCCTACTCGTAAAATCAATACCATTAATCTAGTACGCAGTACAGAATCGGAACAAGAGCTGATCGATTTGGGTATCGTTGATAACAATGTCGTGACCGATAATGATGACTGGAAAGAGCAAGTAAAAAATATCGTTGGCGATGCTCAAATCAGCGGCGCAGTCGATGCCGTTGGTGGTCAGTCAGGCGGCGAGCTAGTATCAATGCTGGGTAAACATGGCGTCATGGCGTCACTCGGCGCAATGTCAGGTAAACCGCTGATGCTTAATCCTAGCAATCTGATTTTTAATTTGGCTCAGGTAAAAGGCTTTTGGGCGAGCGATATGATGCAAACCATCAGTAAAGACGATATGCAGCGCTTAACTGGTGAGCTAATCGAAAATGCCGCTAATGGCACTCTAAAACTACCGACTGGCGGTGTTTACGATTTAAACGACATCCAAAAAGCGGTCTCTGATAAGGTGCAATCAGACAAAAAAGGTAAGATACTCATTAAGCCTTAAGGTATCGCCATAAAGTTTATTTATCAAAAAAGGAATAATATTATGTCCAATCAAACAAACTCTGATAATAAAACCTTTAAAGCCTTAGTGGTCGAAGAAACCAGCGAAGGCACGTTCGCAAAAAACATTCAAGAACGCCACGTCAGCGACCTGCCTGACAATGATCTATTGATCGAAGTACATTACTCCTCGCTCAACTATAAAGATGCCATGTCGGCCTCAGGCAATAAGAGCATCACCAAAAACTATCCGCACACCCCTGGTATTGACGCGGCAGGCGTGGTGGTCAGCGACAAGTCAGGCACTTTTAGCGAAGGTCAAGAAGTCGTGGTATTCGGCTATGATTTAGGTATGAACACCGCAGGCGGACTCGGGCAAATGATTGCCATCCCTGCCGACTGGGCATTGCCTTGCCCTGAAGCGCTGAGCCTAAAAGAAGCGATGATCTATGGTACAGGCGGCCTAACGGCGGCGCTAAGCATCCAAAAGCTGGAAAAAATGGGCGCAAAACCAAGCGATGGCCCCGTTGCCGTATCAGGCGCGACAGGCGGAGTGGGCACTATCAGTATCGCTATCCTTGCGCAGCTGGGCTACGAGTCTATCGCCTTCTCTGGTAAGCCTGAGCAAAGCGAACACTTGAAAGAGTTGGGCGCCACCGAAGTGCGCCATCGTGACACCATCAATGAAGTCGGCAATCGCTCTATTGGCCGTCCGCTATGGGCAAATGCCATCGATACCGTCGGCGGTGACTATCTTGCCAACCTACTCAAGCAAACCAAACCAGGCGGCGCAGTGACGACCTGTGGCCTTGCAGCATCAGCGTCATTTTCGATGACCGTATTTCCGTTTATCACCCGTGCGGTATCGCTACTGGGTATCGACTCGGTACTTATCCCACTTGAGGACAAAAAAGCGATTTGGCAGCGCGTGGCAACGGACATGAAACTACCCAATTTGGAGCAATACGCAGAAGAAATTACCCTTGAACAAACGCCTGAGTACCTAGAGCGCTTTATTGATGGTAAGGCTGTAGGACGTTATGTGGTGAATGTGAAAGGATAAATCGTTAGATGGGATGTAAAAAAGCAGCGTTCTTTTGGAAGGGCTGCTTTTTTTTAAAGTATTTACGAGATCTTAAACGCTTGAGCAGCATCTGAAAACATACTCACGTCGTATAATAGAAATACCAACCATCATATAACTCTGTGAGAGATATGACGGTAAGTCCATAAGGCGGTATCATATAACCAACTTCAATATTATTATTCGGCGCTTTTAGATAACCAAATTCATTATCCAAAAAGCCACCCATCGTTAACACGATATAACCGTCCTCTCGGGCCATACTTACGATACCTGAGCGATCTAGCTTCTTACGCAGTAAGGCGACTTTTTCTACCTCTAAGTTATCTGCTCTAATTTTTCCAGCATAAGCTGCCGCTATCTTTCGCTCAGTTGTATAGCTATTATCATTGGAGATAAGCTGATCATTTAGTATCTTATGGTGACGCCGCATATTACTTATTCGATAGACGTTGGCCTCTTGGCTGAGGGTATCTATGGCTTGTAAATTACTTTTATTCAGCAAAAAATGCGCTTGATTGCCCATACCGATTGCTGAGAGGTAAAATGCAATCACAGTAACTATGGGAAATATCGCTAAAGGCATATAAGAAGATGGCTTTTTATATCCTTTGCTAAATATATTTAACACCGAAAATAATAACCCAGCAATGAGAAAAAATAGCAGAGTCAGCAAACTCAAAATCGGTCCAAAACTGCCAAAATAGGGAGAGTTAAGTAAGCTTACCGAGAGAATAAATAGGATAAGATATGTGACGTATTTTTTATTTTTTGCGGTCATAACAGTCTCACACTGGATTTGAATATTGATCATATCTTAGCGTAAGTCTGCTATAAGTAAGATGAAATTAATATGGAGCAAATGACTTTCAAATGCAGCCATTTTTACATTATCAACAACTAGCCACACGCCCAATCAAACTCATTATTCAGCAAATCGATTTGACCATTACCACCGCCCATATTGGCATCACCAAGCATTTCTTCAAACTCAATATAAAAAGGGCTAAATTCTGGCATCGCTTGAATGGGGTTGGCCGTACCACCAAAATGGGTTTTTGCATGAAACCTATCAAGCTTTAACGCCTCCCCCTTTTCAGAAAACATAGGAATATAAGCATCCTCATCGTCTTCATCTAGCCATTCGTTTAGCGATTTGCCAATATTTGGATCATTGATACGGACTGTCTGTTCCACAAACTTGGCAGGCTGATCTTTGACAAAGCAAGTGCTACTCCACGCTTCCATTTCATAGTCTGGATATATACAATCTTCTTTATTAGGCAGTGCTGTCGTTTCACCTTCAAACTCTTCTTTATTTAGCCAAAGTAACACCCATCCGCCGCCAATAGTGTCTTCAAGATAGATTTCTTGAGGGTGACGATTATTAGCGTAACGATTTAGTGACGACCAAAATGCTGTAGCGCCTGAAGCATCTGCCTCAGCTGATTTATTAATAACATCCTCAACACCGTCTACCCTGTCTTCAAAGGCATCATCCGCTTGAAAAAGCGATATTGCCACGAGATCTTTCCCTTTTGCGCGATACGCTTCAGGCACTAATATCGTCCATAAATGTGCCATTGGTAGCCCGTTAATCCTGCTTCGCGGCCATTGTTCTGTACTAATACCGACAGGGCGACCAAATGCCCAACCACACCCATGATCATTATCCGTTAGTTCTAAATTATATGCTTGCTTTAATGGTTTCACCGCTCTTGTCTCACCTTATTAGATTAATTTTATTTATTAGACCTACTACACCAACCAAAACCAATCAGGGGCAAACAAGTAGCTCAGACCCATTGATAATAATACCACCAAGATACTACCCACAATTGCGCCAACCCATGTCGTACCGCCTTTTTTTGCTAACTCCTGCTCACGCATAGCTGGGTCTATATTATCGCCCATGACTTCTTTTATATTTTTGATACTGTGATTAAAGTAAAAATAATTACCTAACATACCTGTTAATACTGCCCACGCGATGAAGAAACTGGTTTGACCTATAGCGCTATACATTTCCATACCGAGCAGATGCATCAAAACCAAATCAACCGTGTTAATACCAATGACAATACATAGAGCTACTAAGTACATTTTGCGATAACACAACCAAGACGTTCCCAAAAGCAGTCCAGCAAAATTAAAACTATGAATGCTCGCACCATCCTTGTTGACTTCTAAACGTGGCTCACTGTCCTTAAACCATTTATTACGGTAAAAATCATCATATTTTTTGCCAACGAAGGCCGCGAGCAACGTGTCAGCTGCCTCAGGGTCAGAAGCCGACTGGTTTTTTGAGATTTGTGCATCTTTTGCTATATTGATAGTCGTGAGCGGCGGCGGTGTTTGTGCTTGAGCCTCAGAGAGCTGGTGGCCACATTTTGAGCAAGACCCTGCGTCATTTGAGTTTTCTTGATTACAATAATTACAAAACATCTTATCCCTTATTTTTACTGAATGGTTGCTGACCTTATTTCAACTCACATCTTAAACAACCAATTAAAGTTGATTACATTATAGTTAATAAAAACAAATGTTCAATAAAAACTAAGGGCTTTACCACTATTTGCTAATTTCAAATAAAAAACACCCAACCAAGTTGAGTGTTTTTTTATCGCCTATAGTGACTGCTTATAACGTACTGATAATCTCATTCAACTGCTGATTAAATGTCTCATCCGTCACTTCCCCTTTCCCGACATCAAAGTTATTAAAGAAGTTCGGAAGTGACAGCGCGCCTTTGACATCAGCGGCAAAGAAGGGCGCTGAACCTTCGGCAGCAGCAAGGACGCTTTGTGCGCCACCCGCCCCTGGTGAGGTCGCAAGCATAATCATTGGCTTATTTTGATACACTTTCATATCAATGCGCGATGCCCAATCGAACAGGTTTTTGTACGCGGCGGTGTACGAGCCATTGTATTCAGCAAAAGAAATCACAATCGCGTCCGCTTCGCTAATCGCTTGATAAAAATCATGTGCAAACGCAGGAATGCCGCTTTCTTTTTCGCGCTCTTCGCTGTATATCGGCATCTCAAGATTATGAACATCAAGTAACGTCACGTCCGCATCGTCGATTTGCGTGGCGGCATAGCGGGCCAGTTTCTGGTTGATTGAGTTTCGGCTATTGCTGGTACCAAAGGCGAGTACTTTCATTATAAAATCCTTATGATTCTTGTGCTATGTGGTAGCAGCGTCACGCTTAGATAGCCTGTGCCGCCTTATCGTGTGCCACTATGATACGCCTTATGAACGTGATGACCGATTTTAATAGCTGAAAACCTTGATAAGTATTATTAATCGGTTGGGTGGTGGTGGCCGTTTTTAGATTTGTAGTGTAGCGTGTGCCGCAAATGTGAGAATGCCACCCACAAAAAAGCCCATACAACGATGGGCTTTTTTTATGCGCTTAAAACTAGAAAGTTATTCCCACTCAATAGTCGCAGGTGGCTTACTCGACACATCATAAGTCACGCGTGAGACGTCTTTGATCTCATTCATGATGCGATTACTTACTGTTTCGATCAGCTCATACGGCAAATGGGCAAAGCGTGCGGTCATAAAGTCCACCGTCTCAACCGCACGTAGCGCGATGACCCACGCATAGCGGCGGCCATCACCGACCACGCCGACCGATTTGATTGGTTGGAATACCGCAAACGCTTGCGCGGTCTTGTCGTACCAGCCCGAACGCTCCAGCTCCTGCATAAAGATCGCATCGGCAAGACGCAGGATATCGGCATATTCTTTTTTCACTTCGCCAAGGATTCGCACGCCTAGACCTGGCCCTGGGAACGGATGACGGTAAATCATCTTCTCTGGTAGGCCAAGGGTGATACCAAGTTTACGTACTTCATCTTTAAATAAGTCGCGTAACGGCTCAACGAGTTCAAACGCCAAGTCATCTGGTAGACCACCAACGTTATGGTGGCTCTTAATCACGTGCGCCTTACCTTGGTGCGATTTGGCTGATTCGATGACGTCAGGGTAAATCGTCCCTTGTGCTAAAAACTCAATGGTTTTGCCATCGCTTTGTGCGCTGATTTCACGAGCGCTATTGGCAAACACATCAATAAAGGTTTTACCGATGATTTTACGTTTGGCTTCTGGATCAGACTCGCCTGCTAGAGCGTCTAGGAACAAGTCTTCAGCATCGACACGGATGACTTTGACGCCCATGTTTTCAGCGAATACTTGCATGACCTGATCACCTTCGTGCAGACGCAAGAGGCCATTATCGACAAATACACAAGTGAGCTGATCGCCAATCGCTTTATGCAGTAATGCCGCGACCACTGAACTATCGACGCCGCCTGAGAGACCGAGCAGCACTTGTTTATCACCGATTTGCTCTTTTAATTGTGCCACGCGCATATCGACAATGTTGTCTGGTGTCCACTCACCAGCACAGTCGCAGATTTGATGCACAAAGCGGCCTAGCAGCGCCTGACCTTGTAGGGTATGAGTGACTTCGGGATGAAACTGGAGGCCATAGTATTGCTTGTCGTCATTGGCCATAATGGCAATCGGGCAGCTTGGTGTGCTGGCGATGACATCAAAGCCTTGCGGCGCTTCGATGACCTTATCGCCATGGCTCATCCAGACGTTTAACGTGGTCGATTTGTCTTCACTGACGCTATCTTCGATGCCACTAGTAAGCTTTGAGTGGCCATTGACATTGATGGTCGCCGCGCCAAATTCATGGATATCACTGGCATGTACCTTACCGCCGAAGCGATCTGCCATTGCCTGCATACCGTAGCAAATGCCAAGTACTGGTACGCCAAGCTCAAACACAGCGTCATTGATACGCGGGCTGTTTTCCGCATGCACACTCTCAGGGCCGCCCGATAGGATGACACCTTTGGCACCAAAGTCCATGATGCGCTGAGTGTCAATATCATAAGGAAACATCTCACAAAAAACGCCAGAATCGCGCACACGGCGAGCGATGAGCTGGCTATATTGCGAGCCAAAATCAAGAATAAGAATACGATCTTCTTTGATAGTAGGGATAGCAGCGGCAGTGGTCATAAATCGATGTCCATCAATAAGTAAAATTATCAGCCTATTTTAACAAGTTTAAGCCAATCATGGGCGACTAGATAACATGGATTAGGTAAATAAACAAAAGCGTTTCATCTGCAAATAAATCATAAGCGTACCTACCCAATTCACTACATAAAGTCAAAAAATATTCGCTACTATAGTTAATTCACTTTAAAACCGATACCGTGCTACTGGAATACTTGTTTTGAATAACAGTTGCGTAGCATCGAAAAGTGCGAAGCGCACAGCAAGTAAGGAAAATTTGTACCAGTAGCACGGTATTATTAACGTATCGATTTTATTTCATATTGACTATATAAGCTTAAGCCTGAAAAAATAACGGAGATAAACCATGACTAGCCTACCCAAGCCCAAATTCGACGATCCAAAAGACTATATCCTAACTAAGTCCGATATCGCCGAGATTCCTGACACCAAGCACGTGCATCAGTTTAACGACAACGCCATTCGTCATACGGTATCTCTAAGCGATATTGTTGGACTAAACGCCTTTGGCTTACACCTAGTACGCGTTGAACCGGGCGATGAAACCACCCAGCACCACTATCATGAAGAGTCAGATGAGTTTATCTACGTATTATCAGGCGAGCTATCACTGCGCTATGGCGATAAGACTTATCCTTTAAGTGCTGGCGATTTTGTTGGTTTTCCAGCGTACGGTGCAGCGCATTCGATGCGTAATGATAGCGATAGCGACGCCACCTACCTTATGGGCGGAAGCAGACCGCCGATTGATATCACCAACTATCCAGACATCAAACGTAGAATGTACAAGATCCATGGAGAAAAGGAATTTGTCGATTTAGAAGATTTGGGTAAAGTTTAAAGGGTTATCCAAACACAAAAAGGGCATGTCTAGTTATAATTTATAAACAATAGTTTTTTTGTTGCTATCAGTCAAAAACATTAGTATGGTGATTAATAAACGCTATTTATGCTGAGCTATTTAACTCAACTAGCCGCTACACTCTAACCACAAGTACAGTGATTACAATCGACAGGTATGTCTCTATGAGCAAACTCAAACTCCCTACCCGTAAACACGCTAAACCCTCCTCTACTCTGCAAATCTCTGATAGCGACAACAACGATAACGCCAATCTAGACATGACTGCAAAAACCAATACCTCTCTTAACACCCCCATCGAGCAAACGCGCTGGAATGGCTGGGGTAACGTCAATATCAATAAAAAAGTCTCGCCGCATGGTGCAAAACTGATCAAATCCCACATTGGCAAAACCAAAAAACTCAAATCAGTTAGCTTACAGCAAGTACTAAAAACGGTGCCACAATCACGCTTGCCAGCAGCTATTACCAAGCTAAACATAGTCTCGACCGATCAAGAGATCAGACTCAGACACGCCCGTGGGCAAAGCTTCCCCGATTGGATCGCTATGCATGGCGGCGACTTTGAGACCTTCCCTGACGGCGTGGCACACCCAAAATCGACCGCTGATGTCGAGCAGTTATTAAAACTTGCCCAAGAGCACGATCTGATTGTTATTCCTTTTGGCGGTGGTACTTCCGTAGTCGGACACATCAATCCGCAACAGGGCGCGCGGCCTGTTTTGACCGTCGCCATGAGTAAAATGGATCGCCTTATTCATTTAGATTTTGATAGCCAAATTGCGACCTTTGGCGCGGGGACGCAAGGGCCAGCGGTCGAGGCGCAATTAGGCGAGCACGGTTACCGTCTAGGTCATTACCCGCAGTCGTGGGAGCTATCGACGCTTGGCGGCTGGATTGCGGCGCGCTCAAGTGGCCAGCAATCACTCGGCTATGGACGCATCGAGCAGATGTTTGCTGGCGGCACTTTAGTGACCCCGCAAGGCGTGCTAGAGATTGCTGACATTCCTGCATCCTCAGCAGGGCCTGATTTGCGTGAGATGATGATGGGTACTGAAGGCCGCGCCGGTATCTTTACCGAAGTCAAGATGCGCGTGCAATCACAACCTGAAGAAGAGCTATTTAAAGTGGCGTTTTTGCCGAATTGGGAAGCGGGCAAAGCGGTACTCAAACAAGCGGTGCAAAACAATGTTCGCCTCTCTATGCTACGCCTAAGCAATGCGGTCGAGACTGACGCGCATTTGCATCTAGGTACGACGCCAAGCCAGTTTTTAGCGATTAGCACTTATCTAAAAGCGCGCGGGCTTAATTCGGACAAAGTCATGCTCACTTACGGCGTCTCAGGCGATAAAGCGCAAAATAAACTGGCGCTGATACAATTTAATAAGTTATTAAAACAGCACGGTAGTGTCACGGGTAAAATTACCAATATTATGGGTAGTGTTTGGGCGCACGGGCGTTTTAAATTCCCATATCTGCGCGGTACGCTTTGGGATAAAGGCATTATGGTTGATACCTTTGAGACCGCTACCAACTGGAGCCGTATTGACGAGCAAATGGCACAGATGCAAGAGGCGGTAAAAACGGCCTTAGCGGACGAAGGAGAGGAGGTGATGGCCTTTACCCATATCTCGCATGTCTATAAGCAAGGCGCAAGTCTATACACCACTTACTTCTTCCGCGCCGCCAAAGACCATGCAGCAACACTAAAGCGCTGGCAAAAAATCAAACACGCGGCCAGTATGAGCCTTGCGCATGGTGAAGCGACCATATCGCATCAGCATGGCGTTGGCCGTGATCATGCCCCATACCTTGCTGCTGAAAAAGGGGAGCTTGGCTTGCAAGTGACTCATGATATGCTCAAAAGCTTAGATCCTGAGCAGCGTATGAATCCAGGGGTATTGCTCGAAGATTAGTTTTAATTAAGAGCTTTGTTTATAGACAGTTTAGTGGAAGAGCGCTACAGCGTGACTAATATTTGTTTTGCGCTGCCTCTGTCGGCGTAGGCACAGCACGCAAGAAAAATGAATATCAGTCGCGCGTCATTATTCAACGTATTTATTTCATTGGGTGTCAAAGTAAATTGTTATTAAGAAGAAAATCTTATGAACCAAAACAAACAACGCCAGCAAGCCCTTGCGCCCTTAACGAAATCTGAACCTTGGGATATGCTCATTATCGGCGGCGGTATCACGGGTGCCGGCATTGCCCGCGAGGCAGCAAGGCGTGGCCTTGCCGTATTGCTTATCGAGCAAAAAGACTTTGCTTGGGGCACCTCTAGCCGCTCAAGCAAAATGGTACATGGCGGTCTGCGTTACATAGCTTCAGGCGATTATAAGACTACTTTACTTAGCGTGCGTGAGCGTGAACGTATGCTAAGCGAAGCAGACGGTCTAGTTAACGAGATGCATTACGTCATGCCGCATTATAAAGGTAAGTTTCCGCCGCCGTGGATATTTAATACCTTGCTACGCGTCTATGACAGAATAGCGGGTAAGCGCTATTTTAAATACTTTAAAAAAGACGCGTTTTTACGGCTAAACCCTAATATCAAGCAAGATAAATTTTTGGGTGCCAGCCAGTTTAGCGATGCGATCACCGATGATTCGCGACTGGTCATGCGCGTACTTGACGAAGCCATTCATGACGGCGCGCACGCTATTAATTATCTTAAAGCCGAGTCACTTATCACCAATGAGCAGGGCTTGGTGGTGGGTGCAACTTTAAAAGACACCGCTTCTAAAGATAAAGATCAAACCTATAAGGTTCACGCCAAAGTCGTCGTCAGTGCCACCGGTGCTTGGGCCGATACCTTACGTATGCAAGCCCGCGAGCAAACTGAGCAAAGCTTCAACAAGCAAATACGTCCCTCACGCGGTAGTCACTTAGTCGTCAGTCAAGAGCGCTTACCTACCTCGCAAGCCTATACCTTTTTGCATCCTGCTGATAAAAGAGCGGTGTTTGTCTTTCCGTGGGAGAACCGTACGGTACTTGGCACCACCGACTTGGATCATCCGCCACTTAATGACGAAGAAGTCGGCATTACCAATGAAGAGGTCGATTATTTATTAGACGCGACTAATTCGCTATTTAATGAGACTGACTTGAATCGCAAAGATATCATCAGCACTTGGGCCGGCGTACGCCCGCTGATCTCTGATAGCGGTGATGGTAAGCGCGTTAGCCCCAGTAAAGAAAAGCGCGATCATAGCGTCTGGCTCGATAATAATCTGGTGACCGTCAGCGGCGGCAAGCTCACCACTTTTCGCCTGATTGCCCTTGATGTGCTGGCAAAATGTCAAGAAGTGCTCGACCTTGATGACTCTGCTACTCAAAACTTAAACACGAATAGCGATCAAGTCTTTAACAATCCTACGCCGACTCATGCCAAGTTTGTAACACTACCTGCTGACTTACAACAGCGCTTGCAAGGATTCTATGGGCTACAGCTCGATACTTTACTTGAGCTGGCGCATGAAGAAGACTTAGCTTATGTCACCGATAGCAACACTATTTGGGCGGAGATTCGCTTTGCCGCGCGCTTTGAACAAGTCATACATTTAGATGATTTACTACTGCGGCGGACGCGCTTAGGCTTAATCCTACCGCACGGTGCGATGACACCACTAATTAGCGCCAGACTGAAGCAAATTTGCCAGCAGGAGCTGGGCTGGGATGAGCAAAAGTGGCAACAAGAAGTCGCTCGCTATACTGAGTTATGGCAACGTTATTATCATTTGCCTGCAGCTTAGCTTCTTATCGAGTTATTATAAGGGTTAAAGCTGCTAGGGCACTTTTTTTAAAACAAAAGCTGCGTAGCCTCGAGAACTCTGACGGTCGCAAGCAAGGAAAACTTGTACCAATAGCACGTTCTGATTTTGATAAATATCCCCCATAGTTAAGGACAACTATGACCACCCCTAACGACCCAATTTATTTCTTAGCTATCGATAACGGCACTCAAAGCGTCCGCGCGCTTATCTTTGATCAATTCGGCAGCGAGATTGCCAAAGCCCGCGTGCCTATCGAGCCGTATTTCTCCGAGCAACCCAATTATGCCGAGCAGCACGCCGACTACTATTGGCAAAAGCTATGTGAGGCCTGCCAAAAGCTGTGGCAGATCTGCGACATTAAACCTGAACAAATCGCTGGCGTCAGTCTCGCCACCCAGCGCTATACCATGATCTGCCTTGATAAAGACAAACAGCCGCTACGTCCTGCCATCGTTTGGATGGATTTGCGCCGCGCTGAGACTGGTGATATCGGCTTTCTTGGCCCGCTAACCAAAATTATCGGCATGGGCGAATTAGTCAAAGACGCCCAGCAAAAAGCGCGCTGTAATTGGCTGGCACAAAACGAGCCTGAGATATGGGCACAGACCGCGCACTACGTCAATCTATCCGCCTACCTCACCTATCAGCTAGTAGGTGAACTTATCGACTCAAATGGTCATTCGGTCGGCTATCTGCCGTATGACTACAAAACGCAAACATGGCTCAAACCCAACACCCTGAAATGGCGGCTGTTTAGCTGTACCCCCGAGCAAATGCCCAAAATCATCCCACCAGGCCAAACTCTTGGTGAGATAAGCGCCAAAGCTGCCAAAGCCACCGGCATCCCAGAGGGCACGCCGATGATTGCCGCCGCCAGTGACAAAGCCTGTGAAGCCCTAGGCGCAGCGGGACTTGCCGCCGATACCGCTTGCTTAAGCTTTGGTACCACCGCCACCATCAACACCATCTCCCCCGACTACGTCGAGGTACTCAAACACATGCCCGCCTACACCGCCGCCGCCCCGCACTACTACAACCACGAGTACATGATTTATCGCGGCTTTTGGATGGTCAGCTGGTTTAAAGAGCAATTCGCCCACTATGAAGAGCAGCTAGCAAAGACGCAAGGCATAGACACCGAAAAGCTCCTCGACGCCGCCGTCAAAGACATTCCAGCAGGCGCTATGGGACTCATCATGCAGCCGTACTGGTCGCCGGGCGTGCGTCATCCTGGGCTTGAGGGCAAAGGCGCACTCATTGGCTTTGGTGATGTGCATACCCGCGCGCACGTCTACCGCGCTATCTTAGAAGGGCTGGCTTATGAGCTTAAGCTTGGCTTTGATACCATTTCAAGGCGCACCGGCAAACCCATCAAACACCTGCGCGTCTCAGGCGGCGGCTCCCAAAGCGACGCTGCCATGCAGCTCACCGCCGACATCTTTGCCATGCCCGCCTACCGCCCGCACACTTTTGAAGCCACTGGCCTCGGCGCTGCCATCAACTGCGCGGTGGGTCTCGGCGTCTATCCCGACCACGCGACAGCAAGCGAAGCCATGACTCATTTAGGCGACGAATTCGTCCCGATTGAAGCCAACGTGCAACTCTATAAGCGTCTGTACAACGAGGTCTATCTGAAAATGTACGAGCGCCTAAAACCCTTATACCAAAGCATTCAAGACATCACAGGATATCCCGCTAAGTAGTAGTCTGCGCGAGTTTGAGGTGTGGGTGTATTGGGAGTGTTCAAAAGGTGGGATGATTGAGGCTGATAATATTGGGGAGCTAATCGCGCCCTGAGGCGACCATTTTTTAATTGCAAAGTTTAGCTTATTGCAAGCTACTCATTATCACTTTGTTCAGATTACAACGCTTTAATAGCTTCAATCAACTTAGCTTCATTCTGAGTAATAGCCGTTTTAAACGCTTGATAACTAGCGACCTGTTGCGGTATCGCTAATTTAAATTTATGAATACTGCCACCAAAGCCGTTCAATAAGCCCATATTCAAAGCCAAATTATCATCAATTGTAGGCGCAATATAGCCACCTATATTGGCTTGATATAGAAACAAATACGACAGCACTTGATTGAGGTCATCGCGGTTGATGTGATTGCCTTTCATACGTTTATATTTCGCGTCCAAAATAATACGATTATCTTTTACAAAGTCCGGATAACGACGCACGTTATTACCCCAGAACTTCTGAGCATATACGTTAATACCGCCTTGTCTATTATTATTGGTCGGATGTTTATAGCCAATAGTGCGCAGAATCGTATTTAAATACTCCTCCCATAACCAAGCCCCATCGAATAAGATGCCATAAGCTTTGTCATCATTGTTGGCATATTTTAGACCATCATGACGGAGGATTTGTAGGCAGATCTTTTGCAGACCTCGATATTCTGTGAAATAAGGATGGACGAAAGGTTTGCGATTGGCATTAATGACAGTTTGCCGATCTCGCACATGGTAGGACTGCGTATGTTGGACTATCAGATTAACAAAATCTAAGGTTTCGCTATCGCTATGTAGCACATCTCGTAAGTTTGGTTTTTGTTTGATAAGCTCAATTGTATGACAAATCAGCTGAGTTAGCGGATTATCAAAACTGTGTTCACGTACGCGGTAAGCAACGCTACCTCGGAAGGGCAAGTTTCGTTGCAAGTGAGCTTTAATATCGATAGTGCCTTTAAAGTTGCTATCATTGTAGGCCTTCTTTTGATACTCCTTATACAAGCCTTGCGATAGGGCTTTTTTGAGGAAATAAGGAAACAGGTACACTAAAAAATCAAACACCTTGGTTTGGTTATGGCTGTGCTTTAAATCAAATACATTAAAGCATAAGACCTTCTCTAGCATGTAGTGCAAAAAGTAATCTTCTTTACTTTCTTGCTCCCTATGAGCTTCGTTGCTTATACTCTCAAAGCCGTTAACGGACGACTGAGCAAAACGCGATTGGATTTTTAGTTGCGTATTTTTTACGCCAATAAAACCCATAATATTGCCCGTCGTCAGTACGGTTTTGGCATCTGTTAAGGCCAGCTCAAAGATTGGATCGCTAGCAATATCATCTTCACTGTCCTTAAGGTGCTGAGGAAATATTAACAGCTCAGGATTGGCTTTTACCAGCTCACCAATGCTTTTATTAGCGATCAGACTCAGATTATCCTTATCCCGCTGCTGCGCTTCTGTCAGCTCTAGAGCTGTATTATCCGTCGTAACTAGCATCAGCAGCAACCGATTTATAGGCATTGTCGTAAGCGCTTTTTAAACTAGCAAGCTGTTCATCCGCATCAGGGTAGCCACGCAGATATTCAAACAGTAGCGACTCTAAGTGATATGCCCATAACTTATCAAAATCACCGTCATAATTAGCCAATTTCAAAAAGTAGGCTGGGCCAACATGGTAGGCATTGTTTAAGCCTTGTACGGCCTCGATAGCACTATTCAAGGCAGTTAAACGCTGTTTAGCTTCCTCTGTCCATTTGTCTATTTGCCCTTCCCATATTGAAAGTCTATCCTCTGCTCTAATCTCCTTCCAAGCAAAACGTCTGCGCATTGCAAAATCAAACGACTCAACACTGCGGTCAATATCATTCATAGTGCCGATGATATAAACGTTGTCTGGGATATAAAACCCATCCTTAAAAACGTCTTCTTCGGTTTGCAAATTGGCGTATTGAGTCGTGACTCTACCACTCACACCGCGATAGCCGGGATCAATGGAGAAGAAAAGCTCTCCTAAAACTTTAGAGATTTCAGCACGATTTATTTCATCGAGTATAAGAACGAACTTTTTATTTTTATCCTCGGTATTAGCCATTTGCAAATCATAGTTTTCTTCGATGTATTGGCATACTGGAATCAGATAGGGCTTCCAGTTCAGCGACTTACCTGTTTCAAAATAGGTTTGTATCAAAGATTTGGTTAAAGTGATTTGTCTCTGCGTTTCACTTGAAAGAACGGCGGTAATATTATCGCGCGAGTTGACAATAACGCTAAATGGACTCTCTTGGCTAGGGGTCACTAACTCTAAAGTATTCTCAGATATCTCATCTATAAATCTTTGATAGATATCTTCAAAATTACTTAATTGTTGATTGTTCTGATACTTTAGCGCTTCTTTACAGAACTTCTTAAAGCTGCCGTCTCGTAGCTCAAAACCAACTTCTCCCTCTTCGCTTTGAATAGGCCGCAAGCCTTCGACAAAATCGGTGTAGTCGTATGACG
>Ga0208435_100266_pt1 | contig 16204 bp, 11 predicted proteins | sample 24_taG_FD_184097 | JGI IMG/M metagenome (GOLD analysis project Ga0208435, IMG submission 184097) | Marine viral communities from Cariaco Basin, Caribbean Sea - 24_WHOI_OMZ (SPAdes) (version 2) | ecosystem: Environmental > Aquatic > Marine > Oceanic | place: Caribbean Sea: Cariaco Basin...
AGTCTGTGTCCAGCCGTCTATAATGGAGTTTTTAGCTATTGAGAGTAATTGTGGATTCCCTAGAGATGGCGTCAAACGTACCTAAAGCATCTGAACCACCTAAAGCATCTGGCTTGGCCACGATTGCTGCCATTGCCACACCGCTTGGAAGAGGTGGCGTTGGTGTTGTACGTCTGTCTGGTGCGCGTGCTTATGACATTGCCTGTACACTAACAGGTAAGTCTGCTTTTACGCCACGCATGGCCAGTTTTTGTCGTTTTTATCAGGCTGATGGTACAGTCATCGATGAAGGGTTAGTGCTGTACTTTAAAGGCCCGCATTCGTTCACAGGGGAAGATGTGATTGAGCTGCAAGGGCATGGTGGTATGATTCTACAAAACCAACTGTTAGCAAGGGTATTTGAGCTGGGCGCAAAACAAGCGGGTGCTGGGGAATTCTCTTATCGTGCTTTTGATAATGATAAATTGGATTTGGTACAAGCAGAGGCTATCGCTGATGCCATTGATGCGACCAGTGCCGCTGCTGCTAGCAGTGCCATTCGCTCCCTTAGTGGTGAGTTTTCAAAGAAGATTAATCAACTATTAGAGCAGCTTATTCATCTGCGTTTGTATGTTGAAGCGGCGATTGATTTCCCTGACGAAGAAGACGTGGATTTTTTATCAGACGGTGTTATACAAAGTAAACTTGAGCAAACGCAAGACAAGATACAGCAAGTATTGGCGACTGCCAAGCAGGGTCAGCTCTTACGTGATGGTATCCATGTGGTCCTAGCAGGTAGACCAAATGCGGGTAAATCAAGTTTACTGAATCGTCTGGCAGGGCAAGAACGTGCTATCGTTACTGACGTTGCAGGTACGACTCGTGATACGCTACAGGAGACCGTAGTGCTCAATGGTTTGACACTTCATCTTACCGATACGGCGGGTCTGCGTGACACAGAAGACACGGTAGAGCGTATTGGGATTGAACGCGCGCGTACCGCCATTACCCAAGCTGATATGCTACTGATGGTCTACGATGTGACTCGTGATCTTGAAGAAGAAGATACACCGTTACAGCTTGCAAAACAATTATTTGGTGAGTTACCAGAGGCTAAACGCTTATTGATTATTGCTAATAAGAGTGATTTGTTAAGTGATTTACTAGATGATAGTAGCAGTCAAATACCCTCTGTCTCGCAAATCGCAATAAAAGAACGTGGTTATGAACAAGTTAATGTTTCATGTGAAACAGGTGCTGGTATCGATAATTTAGTCGAAGCCTTATGTGCTAAGGTCGGTTTTCATCCGCCAGAAAACAGCCTAATTGCTCGCACACGTCACATAGATGCACTTAGACGCACAGCCGACTCTTTAGCAGAGGCGCACGAGCAGTTAACGGTCTTTCAAGCAGGAGAGTTAGTCGCTGAAAGCTTACGCCAAGCTCAGAACAGTTTGGGTGAGATTACGGGAGCGTTTAGTGCGGATGACTTGTTGGGCAAAATCTTTGGTAGTTTCTGTATTGGAAAATAATCAGCCGATTTTTTTGAATTACCTGATGCAGCTCGTTAATTCTCAGAAATTTCGGTCTTATAAGTAGTGACTTGTGACTTGTGACTTGTGACTTGTGACTTGTGACTTGTGACTTGTGACTTGTGACTTGTGACTTGTGACTTGTGACTTGTGACTTGTGACTCTTGCGCTTAATATTAAAATAAGGAAACGCTATGCACTGCCCATATTGTAACGCGTCAGAAACTAAAGTTATTGATTCGCGTCTGGCAGCAGAAGGTGCGCAAGTCCGTCGTCGCCGCTCATGCAATAGCTGCCAAGAGCGTTTCACTACTTTTGAGATGGTAGAAGTAGTGATGCCAAGAATCATCAAGTCAAGCGGTAAAATTGAGCCTTATGATAACGAAAAACTGCGCCGCTCTATTTTATTACCATTGCAAAAGCGCCCTATCACCATTGATGAACAAGAAGCGATGATCAGTCGTATTGAGAAGCGTGTCAGACAGATGGGTGAGCGCGAAATCAGTAGCAAGGTGTTGGGTGAGATCATCATGAGTGAGCTTAAAACGTTAGATGATGTTGCTTATGTGCGCTTTGCTAGTGTTTACCGCGACTTTCAAGATATTGATGCTTTCCATCAAGAGATTGCCAATATTCGCCCAAATGAAAAAGCTGACGATAACGTTAAATAGTTTTTACCCTCTACTTTTTTATTAAGTGTATCTCTTTATGACGCTCTCAAACCATACTCAGAATGCGCAAGACCGCTACTTTATGATGCTTGCGATCGAACAAGCCAAACAGGGTTTATATACCACCAGACCTAATCCAGCGGTAGGCTGTGTCATCGTGCAAGCAGAAGCGATCGTCGGTCAAGGGTTTCATCCGAAAGCTGGTCAGCCTCATGCAGAAGTATTTGCGCTAAAAGAAGCGGGTGCAAGAGCTTTAGATGCAACCGCCTATGTGACTTTAGAGCCTTGTAGTCATACAGGGCGTACGCCACCTTGTGCTTTGGGTCTTATTAATGCTGGTGTGAAACGTGTCGTAATCGCAGGGCTCGATCCCAATCCGCAAGTGGCAGGACGCGGTGTAAAACTGTTAGAGCAGGCTGAGATTGAAGTGACAGTCGGTATATTAACCGAGCAAGCAGAAGCTTTAAATCGTGGATTTTTAAAGGCAATGCGCACCCAGATGCCTTATGTACGACTTAAAATTGCCACCAGCCTTGACGGTCGTACCTCGATGGCATCTGGCGAGTCGAAATGGATTACCTCAGCGGCTGCCCGCGAAGATGTGCAGAAGCTACGTGCACAAAGTGGCGCGATTATTACCGGTAGTGAGACGGTTATCGCGGATAATCCACAGCTTAATGTACGTTCCAACCAATTAGCTGTGCCACCTAAACAAGTTCCTGCTCCTAAAGTTGTCGTACTCGATAGGCGTCAGCGCTTAGAATATAGCTTACAGTCTGACTATCAGTTATGCCGTCGACCGGATACGATTTATTGGCGCGAAGATAACTTAACTGAATTACTAAAAAAATTAGTCAGTGATCATCAATGTTATGACGTATTGGTAGAGGCAGGGGCTAGTGTTGCTGGTGGCTTCTTAAGCCAACAATTGGTAGATGAGTTGATTGTTTATCAGGCGCCTTGTTTGTTGGGCGCGCAAGCCAGACCGATGGTTGATTTTAACCCATTGTCTCTAGCTCAGCAGTTGCGTTTTAATATTTATAGCCATGAAACATTAAGTCCTGACCTTAAACTAACTTTATTACCGCTATAACTGGTTATTTATAAACAGATTATCCACAGTTTGTGCTAAATAATTGCTCAATTTGGATAAACAGCCAGTGTTGTGCAAGGTTCCACATGAAACTGTGCATAACTTTGTTTCACATGAAACAGAAAACTAGGTCTTTTATAAAAAAATTGATATTAATTCAATATAATCAGTAACTTAGGTTTTATTACTAAGCTTTATTGATGTTAGTCAATATCTTGTTTTCTGTGGATAACTTAACGGAAATGCGTGTTTTAATACATTATGAGTTGATTTATCAGTACTTATCCACAATCTATCCCATCATAGGCTCAATTAAGCCCAAGTTGCCATAAAAAACTGGCTTAGACAAATGCTGCCACAATCTTAATAGATCAAGATATGTTGTCTATAAAGACAATATCATAATGAAATGAGGTCGATATGTTTACTGGAATTATAGAGAGTGTTGGAAAGGTTAAGTCCATGCAGCCTACGGGCGGTGATATACGTTTGACGATAGAGTCTGATGGTTTGGATTTTAGTGATGTGAAGCTAGGAGATTCTATTGCCTCCAATGGTATCTGCTTAACCGTCGTAGACCTAGGGAGTAATCATTACTCGGTCGATGTCTCACGTGAAACTATCGCTCGTACCGCATTAGAAACTTTAAAAGCTGGTCATACAGTGAATTTAGAGAAAGCGATGCTACCAACCACGCGTTTTGGTGGTCATATCGTCGCGGGTCACGTCGATGGCGTCGGCGTGGTCAGTAAGTTGCAACAAGATGCGCGCTCTATCTATATCGAAATTGAGATACCACAAGAGCTGGCGCACTATACAGCGACCAAAGGCTCCATCACGGTTGATGGTATTAGTCTGACGACCAACCTTGTACGAGACAATATTGTCTCTTTAAATATCATTCCACATACCGCACAAGTGACCAATATCGCTAAGCATTGGCTGGTTGGAAATAAAGTCAATATCGAAGTGGATATCGTCGCGCGCTATTTAGAACGTTTGTTAAATAAGTCGCAAACCAGTGGTATGAATACGCCAAGTCCGCAAAGCCAAATTACAGAAGCATTTTTAGCAGATAATGGTTTTATGAAATAATTGGTTCATGAAGTAGCTTATTTATGAAGTAGCTTATTTATGAAGTAAAAACTTAAACCTAAAAAGTAGGTTTTACAGATTGTCATGATTTTATGAAGCTCTGTAAAACCGACTCTAACTCTTTTTTATTGATAGGTTTGGCTAAAAATTCATCCATTCCTACTTCTATACAAGCGTCGCGATCTTCTTTGGTATTATTCGCAGTCAGCGCCACAATCGCAATTTTATCGCCTTGCGCACGAATCGCTTGGGTAGCCTGAAGCCCATCCATGACAGGCATGCGACAGTCCATCAAAATGAGTGAGATATCTTGACGCTGTTGTTGTAGCATATCTAACGCTTGCTGACCATCTTCTGCGACCACACTACGATAACCAAGTTTACTCAATATCTTGCACGTTATTTTCTGATTGGTTGGACTGTCTTCTACTACCAAGATAAGTGGCAATACATTCTCGTTGGCCGCTTTATCTGCTTCGTTTGCTAGCTGCTTATTCTCTTCTTTTATCTCTATGGTTTGAACCAGCTTCTGTCTCGCTGGTAAGGTTAAGCGCAGTAATTCAGAGAGCAATAAAGTCGCATCTAATGGTTTGCTCAAGAATCCTTCATATTTATCTAATAATATAGAGGGAATACGGCGCTCAGGTTTCATACTGAGTAGTATCTTTGGTAGCGACGGATTATTGAGTAGGGTATTTAATGCTTGTTGTCTATCATCATTCCCTATCGCCTGATTAGCGGAAGCAATAGAGAGGGTTTCATAATATTCGTAATCTAATAGCAAGATAGGGGCGAGTCTTTGCTCGTCTTGTGCCAGTTTTTCGTTTAATTGTTGTAGATCTAATTTATCTATAGAGGTATAGATAGTAGCTGGCATCGATAAACATGCGCAAAAATCGCGCAGATGTTTGGCACGTAGGGGTTGTTTAATCACTGCTATTAGATGGATATGAGTCAAATGCTGACTATGATGATAAATAGGCTGATAATTTGGACGTCTGCAAGGCAGATAAAGATTCAGACTGCTGCCTTTAGTCATCGTGCTTTTTATTTCAATAAAACCACCCAATAATCGCGCAAAACTATTGACGTTATTTAACCCTAGGCCTTGCCCAGTCGTGTTCTTTTGAATGTAATTAACGTTTCGATGGGTGTTTTGATTGCTGCTTTTATTAAGCTGAACCAACAGTTGATGTTGCTTCGCTATATCGATGCCCATACCGCTGTCTTTTATACTAAAACGAATCCAGTCGTGTGAGGCATGATTGGGATTGTCTTTATTGATTTGACTACTTTTAATCAGTGTAAGGTCTTTATTAAGATTTACTAAGCTTCGGTTTTTTGTTGCTAATAGCTCTGCATTACTGACCGTTTCGATGGTCAGAGATACATAGCCAGAAGTGGTAAATTTCACTGCATTATCTAATAAGTCGTACAAGATTTGCTGTAGGCGCTGATGGTCTGTATCAATACAACGCGGACTGTCAGGTGTAAAAAAATACAGCAGCTCAAGTCCTTGCTGCCTTATCCTTTCTATAAATGACTGACTGACTTGTTGCCCCAGTCTATAAATATCAACAGGCTCAATGCTTAGGCGGGTTTTTCTTACCGCTATCTCCTCGATGTCTAGCACATCATTAAGTGTCGTTAGCATACTCTGACTGCTTTTAATTAAAGATATTAAAATGTCATTCTGCGCAGCAGTCAATGTCTCAGGATCAATCGGTTCTAGCGTGTCAATCATTGCTTCTAATGGAAGGCGCAAATCATGACCCATCGTCGATTTAATTGTATTAAACTCATCAATTTGGCGTTGTAGCCGTTGATTTTGTTGCTGTAATTGCCCTATTTGACTGGCAAATTCATTAACATTATTCAGCAGTACGGTAAAGCCGTGAACCTGACCATGTTCACCAAACCATGGCGTAACGTGCAATTGGTAAGCCTGTTCATTTTCTAACCCATAGACTGTTAAGGTACGAGTGACGCGTAGGTTGGATAACGTTTGCAGCAATCGTTGCGTGGATTCATCTTTACCCGCGATAAAATCCGTCAGTTCATAGTTGCTATCGCTTTGCGGTAAAGACATGAATATTTGTTCAAAGCGTTTATTGAAAAAGCTGATTTGACCATGACGCATGATCATCAGCATCGGTAAAGGGGATTGATCAACCAAACGTTCAAGACGGTGTGTTAAAGTTTTAATGCGGCGATAGTCATTATGCAGCTGGTAGCTGACACGGCTCAGCGCATGGCCTAAACGCAGAAACTCAGGCGTAGATTTTTTTTGCAAAAAAGGCGGCGGACTATAGGCTTCTTTTGCGTGGCTACTTAGATTGTCCGTATAAATCAGTAGCTGTTCCCAATTGGTGCGACGATTGAGCATATACAGCAAAGCGATAATAAACAGCATGATCGCTGCCATCAATGGCAACCAGTAGCGATATGATATCCAGTCAATGATAAGCGGTTTATGGCGCAATATAATATAAAGCTGATGACCACTTTTGAGTTTAATGGTGCCGGTTAAGTTGCGATTATTGAGCGTGTAAGCACTATGACTGCCATTATTAGAAGGGGATGAGCTAATGATAGGAAACGTAACGTTAGCAAAAGTACGCTCATTGGGCTGAGTATGGCGATGGATATAAGTCTGCCCAGAGGGCATCATAAAAACCAGCTGATAGCTTATGTCTCCAAATACGGGTTTTTCTAAAATCCTTTTAATGTCAGGGTTTAGAAGATCATCACGTTCAGTAACTTCATACTGCAATGTATGAAAAGTATCGATACTTTGCTGTTCACTTTGTTTTTTCATCTCGTGAAACAGCGCAAAATAATAGATAGACAACATGACCAGCAAGGTCAGTGCATAAAATATGAGTAAGCGCTGTAAGGACTGAAACTGTTGCATGAAAGCGTGGTCCTATATCGACACAAGAAACATAGTGAGTAAGTAATCAGTTTGGCACAGTAGTTGGTTTATTCAAGTCGTTTTAACTTTTACGGTTTTACAGCTATTATCTAGAAAAAAATGGTGAATGGCAGTGGAATATCGCTCAATCACGCATTGTTTTGTAAATAAACTCATCAATAAGAGCGCCCTGCTTGCTTTCTATTATAAAGACAAACCGTATCATTGGTAACGCTCGATTACCGTTATTACAACCATGGCACAACATCGCAAACTCACCTATAATGAGTCAACCAACCCTATATAATGCCTGTTTATGACTATAATTGCTTCTGCCTTCGATTTATCCATGCCATCTACGACGAAAGATTGCTCATCTAGTAAGCGCTTAAGAGTTGCGTTTGCTGGCACTCCTGAGTTTGCCGCCGTTAGTCTTGAGGCTCTTATCAGCCAGCAAGAAGCGTTGAATATAGACATCGTCGCTGTGTATACGCAACCTGATCGCAAGGCAGGACGGGGTCAAAAATTATCAGCCTCTGCAGTAAAGCAAGTCGCATTGGCGCATGATATTGCAGTTGAGCAGCCTCTCACCTTTAAAAAATCTAGTAGTGAAGGGTTGATCGCACGTGAGACTCTGCGTAGTTATCAGCCAGATGTGATGATTGTCGCGGCTTATGGCTTGATATTGCCGATTGGTGTATTGACCACACCGACTTATGGTTGCCTCAATATTCATGCGTCCTTATTACCACGCTGGCGCGGTGCAGCACCTATTCACCGTGCATTATTGGCGGGTGATAGCGAGACGGGCATTACCATTATGCAGATGGATAAAGGGCTTGATACTGGCGACATGCTTTATAAAGTCAGCGCACCTATTAAGGCTGATGATACGGCTGCCAGCCTCCATGATAAAATGGCTGAGCTTGGTGCAACGGCTATTATTACCGTGCTAAAGGACTTGCCACATTATCAAGCACAAGCAATCGCTCAAGATGACAGTCAAGCCAATTACGCTGAAAAACTCGTCAAAACTGAAGGTGAAATCGACTGGACACAATCAGCGACTATTATCGAACGACAAATTCGCGGTTTGACGCCATGGCCAGGTGCTTATACTTTTTTGGCAGGGCAACGTGTCAAGATTTTAGCCAGCTTACCTGTGAATCCGTCGCAGCAAACCAATCAGCCTGCTGGTACGGTCATCAGCGTTGGACGCAAAGCGATATTGGTAGCTTGTGGTCATGACAGTAATATTGATAATGGTCTCGAAAAACCGCAAGCCAGCACTTTAGCTATCACCCAATTACAGTTTGCTGGTGGTAAACCAATGACAGCCGAGCAAATCTGCCATGGTAACCAATTGAATGATGGTGATCAGTTCACAGCAGACTCAAAATAATTGCTTCTAAATCAGTTTAATACCGCTTAACCTTATTTATTTTTATATTCGTCATTTAATACCAAACAATCCAACTTTTATCAGACGCTAACTATTAGGCGTCAAGGAAATTCAATTTAATGAGAAGCACTGCACCAAGAAACAATAAGCTCAAACCGTCAAGCAACCTTATCATGAATGGTAGCGTCCGCGTCCGCGTCATTCGCACTTTACTGGCGATTCAAAATGGTCAGTCGCTTGCAAGCGTCCTTGATCCGCTACTAAACAGTTTGCATGACGGGGATAAAGGTTTTGCTCATGCGCTATTGTTGACGACGTTGCGCCAATGGTACGCCCTTGAGCGTCTACTCGATAGTCTGGCTGATAACTCTATTGATGAAAAAGAAGTACGTACGACTATTCAAGTAGGTCTAACGCAGCTACTCTATTTGCAAGTGGCTGACCATGCGGCGATTCATGAAACGGTTGAAGCAGCAAAAGAAATTGAGTTTGCGCATGCGACGGGTTTAATCAACGCCATTTTGCGTAAAGTTGCTAAGAACCCAAGTAAATTCCGTAAGAAGTGTGATAAAAAACACAGCTTACCGAATTGGCTTGCCTATCAGCTTAAGCAAGACTGGAGTGAGCAGTATGACGACCTGATGCAGGGTTTACGTCAACCTGCACCAATGTTTTTGCGCGTGAATACAGCGGTGACTTCGATAGAGGACTATCAGCAAGCATTGGTGGAATTTGAAGTTGAAGCAGATCTGGTTGAGCTAACAAGTGGTTTTAATTTAGCCAGCTCATCGGATGCAGCCGCATCTAATGGCATATTAACCAAAGGGTTAAGATTACATCAAAGTACCGCAGTCAATGCCTTACCGCAATTCGCTGAAGGTGCGGCTAGTGTACAAGATATGCATGCTCAGCTTGCCGCGCCGCTTATTCATAACGCTTTAATTAATAAGCTGAGTGTTAAAAACGACGATGCAGACGGCGATATAGACACCAATAATAACGAGATCCGCATTTTAGATGCTTGTGCAGCGCCGGGTGGTAAGCTTGCTCATTGGTTAGAATTAATCAGCTCAAATGAGTCTTCGTTGTTTCACGTGAAACAAGACGATGCTGAAACGTCGCCTGTGATTTCGAAAGTTAAGATTACTGCGATAGATAATGAGGCGCCACGTATCGAGCGTATTCATACTAATTTACAGCGCTTAAACCTAAGTCAGCACGACTTGCAGCAAGCTGAGAAAAATATTGAGCTTAATATTGTCTGTGCTGACGCAACGACATGGCAAGGCGCTGGTAAGAAAAAGAGCAAACTCGTATTTGACGCTATATTATTAGATTCACCTTGTACAGCGACTGGCGTGATTCGTCGTCATCCTGATATCAGTATCTTGCGTACCGAAGAAGACGTTGAGCAAACGGCACTCTTACAAGCGGATATCTTGCACAATCTATGGCCACAACTTAAAGTTGGCGGTTATCTGTTGTATGTCACTTGCTCTATCCTAAAGCAAGAGAACGTCGAGCAGATGCAAGATTTCATGACTCACTATAATAATGTAGTAGCCGTTGAATTTAGCGACGATTGCAATTGGGGTATCGAACAAGCAATCGGTCGTCAGTGCTTACCAATAGATAGCGAGAGCGGCGATGGCTTTTATTATGCCTTGCTGCAAAAAACTGCTGAATAAACCGTTTTAACTAATAATCTCATTATAGACAGGACAATCTAATGAAATATATCAGTACCCGTGGTCAGACAGCGCCGATGGATTTTAGTGATGTGTTATTAATGGGTCTTGCCCCAGACGGTGGTTTGATGTTGCCTGAGCACTATCCGAATATTGATAGTGCGACGCTTACTGAGTGGCGCACGCTAAGCTATCCACAGCTGGCGATGGCGATTATGCAGCGCTTTGCGACTGATATTCCTGTGGCTGATTTGCAAGACATTATTAAGCGCACTTATACCGCTGAGGTATTTGGCTCTGATGAGATTGTTCCTGTCCGTAAGCTTGAAGACAATTTATATATTCTAGGATTATCAAACGGTCCGACGTTAGCGTTTAAAGATGTTGCCATGCAGTTTTTGGGTAATGCTTTCGAATATGTGCTTAAAAGAAAAGACGCGCGTATTACCATCATTGGTGCCACCAGTGGGGATACAGGTAGTGCGGCAGAATATGCTTTGCGTGGTAAAGAAAATATCGAAGTCTTTATGCTGTCACCGCATGGCAAAATGAGTGAATTCCAGCGTGCGCAAATGTATAGTTTGACTGATAAAAACATCCATAATATTGCCATCGACGGCATGTTTGATGATTGCCAAGACATCGTCAAAGCCCTACAGCAAGATGCTGAGTTTAAAGCGGCTTATAATTTAGGTACGGTTAATTCTATTAACTGGGGTCGTATCCTAGCGCAGATTGTTTATTACTTTAAAGCCTATTTTGCGGTCACTACAAGCAACGATGAAAAAGTCAGTTTTAGCGTGCCATCAGGCAACTTTGGTAATATTTGTGCCGGTCACATTGCACGTGAAATGGGGCTGCCAGTTGATCGTCTAATCGTCGCAACCAACGAAAACGACGTGCTTAACGACTTCTTTAATCAAGGTGCTTATCAGCCGCGTCCGACTGATAAAACTTATATCACTTCAAGCCCATCGATGGATATCTCTAAAGCCTCTAACTTTGAGCGTTTTGTTTATCTCTTATTAGATAAAGACAGCGCCCGCGTTCATGAGTTATTTGAAGGGGTGAAATCTGGTCAAGGCTTTGATTTGTCTGACCTAATGGAGGCGGTCAACACTCGCTACGGTTTTGCTGCGGGTAAATCGACCCATAGTGACCGCTTACAAACCATTAAAGCGCTGTATGAGCAGCATGGAGAGTTGGTTGATCCGCATACCGCTGATGGTATCAAGGTTGCCAAAGAGCTACAGCGCGAAGGTGAGGTGATTGTTTGTGCCGAAACCGCACTGCCAGTGAAATTTGCCGATACGATCATCGAAGCTATTGGACCGATAGAAATCGCACGCCCAGCCCATACCGAAGGCTTAGAAGCGTTACCGCAGCATGTGGTGGTGCTTGATAATGATGCCGAATTAGTCGCTGAGCAAATTCGTCAGCATGTGATACCAAATCCAGCATAAATCAGAGTTGATTTTAATGCTTATTTTCATGAGGAACTCTACAAATTTCAATGACGAACTATAGAAATAATATTCATATAAAAGTTACGCCATTGTAATAAAGTGTTTATGATTGTGTTATGGTAGATATAATTGTAATATTAGAAACAGCGTCGGCGACTCATCATTTTGCTAGACGCTTTTTTAGTAATCATACCAGCCAATTACACTGAACAGCTGCCCTATAAGCGTCATGATAATCGTACGATTAAGTCTTTTTACGACCCTCATTGCTTGTCACTATTTTAATCACAGTCAAAGATTAAGGTTAAGTAATAGATCTCAATGGTACTAATTGTGGCGACAACAGCGGTACATATTGTGGATATAACAATGAAGATGAGCTTAAAAACGATAGCAAAAGCACTGTTAATCACGACATTTAGTAGTGCAATGCTAATGAGTACTGCCCACGCTAACAATCCACCACCAGCCATCAAAGCGGATGCGCCCAATCGCTATATCGTCAAAAAAGGCGATACGTTGTGGGACATATCAGGACGTTATTTAGACAGTCCGTGGCGCTGGAAAGAAATCTGGGCAACCAATAAGCAAATCAAAAACCCCAATCTTATTTATCCTAACGACATCCTTATCTTATGTGTGATTCAAGGTAAAACCTTAATTGGTGTTGATACTGGCGAAGGTTGTGCTGGAGTTGAAAAGCAGTTAACGGGTAACGTGGTATCTAGCACAGTCTCAGTCACTTCAACAGCCAACAGTATTCCACCACTTCCGTGGTCTGCTATTCAACACTGGTTAGATAAGACAGTCATCGTTAATCCACAAGATTTTAATACCACCCCTTATATATTGGCCTCTAAAAAAGGCAATTTAATTACCGCCAGTGGCGATAAAGTATATGCCAAAGGTGTGCCACTGATCGTCGGTCAGCGTTATGGTATCTACCGTGAAGGAGAGCTATATGTTGAGCCAAAGACCCAAGAAGTTATCGGTTTAGAGGTCACGCAAGTTGCGACGGGTTTGGTTACTTCGACAGAAACCAACGGCGTCAGCAGTTTGCAGCTCACCGACAGTTACGACAAAGAAGTGCGTGAAGGTGATCGCGTATTTGTTGAATTGAATAACTCTATTCCACCTGTGTTTTATCCAGCCCCTGCAACGGTCAGTCGTGGTGGCATGATTGTCCGCGTCATGGACTCAATCAGCTCAGCAGCGAAGGGTAGTGTTGTTGCTATCAACTTAGGTAGTACCCATGGTGCTAAGCCTGGTGATGTATTGACTGTCTATCAAAAAGGGGCTTTGATCCGCGATACCAAAGACAATGACACGCCAGTACGCTTACCAAATGAGCCAAGCGGTATGGTCATGGTATTCAATACTTTCGATAATATTAGCTATGCTTATGTGCTTGATTCAGAGCTACCATTAAACGTCGGCGACCAGCTGTTACCACCGCCATATCTATAAATGAGTACACTATAAGTGAGAACATGCTTATTTTTGGACGGGACACACTAACTTAGCCTATACGAGCTAGATGATTATGATGGCAGTTACTTCTTCTTTATCAGATGAGCAACGCGCAGTACTGGCGCTGTGGACTGAGGTGAATGCATCATTATCTGCTTATCATAAGCTCATTACTTCTTTTGGCACGGCAGAGCTTGCTTGGTACGCCAAAGTAGATGCGTGGCGGCAATTGGGTATTCATCATACCCATCTTGCCCGTCATGAACAGTCAGAGCAAACGCAAGCCAGTATTGATAAAATTCAGCAAGCGCTCATCGAAGGACGCTACGGTCTGCTATTTTCTGACCAGCCTGATTATCCCGTACAGCTCTCGCAAATCTATGACCCACCGCCTGTATTATTTTACCGAGGCAATAAAGCTCGCTTGCACCAGGCACAAGTCGCTATTGTTGGCAGCCGAAAACCCACCGCCCATGCCCAAAAAATTACCTTTGATATCGCGCAATATTTGGCGCAAGCTGGTTATATCATTACCAGCGGTCTTGCCATGGGTGTCGATAAGCGAGCACATCTAGGCGCGTTAGCACAGGCGAATGCTGAATATCAAGGTCGAACAATTGGAGTCATGGGTACAGGTATTGAGGTCAATTATCCCAATCATCATGATAAATTGTTTGCCCAGATAATTGAACAAGGCGGCTGTATTATTAGTGAATTGTTGCCGCATACAATGCCACATAAGCATACGTTTCCACGGCGTAATCGTTTGGTCGCTGGATTGAGCTTAGCAACGATTGTGACGGAGGCAACCATTCAGAGTGGTTCGCTGATTACCGCGCGTTTAACCTCGGAACAGGGTAAGCAAGTTTTTGCCATTCCAAGTCATATTGAGAATAGCAATGCAGAAGGTTGTCATCATTTGATACGTGAAGGCGCGACCTTAATTTATCATCCGCAGCAAGTGCTAGAGGATATCAATAGTCAGTTGCCATATAACAGTCATTCATTTCAATCAAATGTCTTATCTACATTGAATCTTAGTCAGAAAGAAAACCCTTCAGAAAACATTAGTAGTTCTACTGCAGATACTGGCAAGCTAGCATCATCCAATATTAAACCTTCTCCCAGCGCTATCGTCGTACCAGAGCATTTGATGCTTGTGTATGAGCAGCTTGATTGGCACGGGCAGGATTTAGATGCGCTGATTATCGCTACCAAACTTGCCACACCGCAGCTGATTGGACAGTTAATGGAGCTTGAATTATTAGGCGTCATTAGTGTGCAAGGCGGAAGGTATTTGCGCGTCTAAAATCGTACTTTCTATCGCTTTAGGCTTTTCACTTATCTACTGCCAAGTGATTGACTACAGTACAATCTAGGGCGTGTCATCAATTAGATTGTGAGGCTTAAAATGAGAAAAATTGTAGATAAACAAGGAAGTAATTGCCGTTAATATGAACATATTGACAAAATTGCTGACGATGTTTAGCAAAATTTAGCCATTTTAAGACCACTAAACGTACTAATGTGCTAATTGATGACACGCCCTAGGTAGCTGCTAATAAGGTCGCTTTAAACTTCGCTGCCCTAATTTTTCTTAGTCTTATGTTATGATGAGTGCTTAAATTTCTACCTTTTTGAAGCCTTCAAGCCATGGAAAAATACACATCTTTTACTACTGACTCTGTCATTCAAGCTGCCAAATGGCTTAAAGAAGGACAGCTACTTGCTTATCCCACCGAAAGCGTTTGGGGTATTGGTTGTGACGCTTATGACGAAGCAGCCGTTCAATGTATTTTATCCATTAAACAGCGTCCACAAGCCAAAGGCATGATCGTCATTACTGACAGCGCTGAGCGTTTAAAGCCGTTACTAGAGCCTTTAGAAGAAGGTCTGCGCCAACAAATCATCAAGAGTTGGCAGGCAGATACTGACAGTATAGAGCTACAAGGTAAGCAAGCCCATACATGGCTACTGCCTATCCCTCAGAAACTTGAAACGACTATCCCTCCTTGGATCAAAGGGCAGCATCAAACAGTGGCGGTTAGAGTTATTGCGCATCCTATGATTCGTCAATTGTGCCAACAACTGGTCGACGTTCAAAACCCATTTGGGCTATTGGTTTCCACAAGCTGTAATCCATCAGGACAACCGCCTGCTATGACTTTCACTGATGCTTATGGATATTTCGGCGAGCAAATCAGCTACTTGCAGGCTAACACTCTAGGCTATACTTTACCGAGCCAAATTCGTGACGCAACCACGGGTTTAGTGATTCGTTAGCGCATGACAGTCAACCAAGCGATGAGTGTTATCTATTGATTTCACTATTGACAGAAATAAAAGAATAGCGCAAGATAAGTAGATAAAATAATCAAAACTTATGAAGTAGAGTACATATTAATCATGAAACTAAATCCTGTGACCGAAAAATTTATCTTACATTGGGGTGAAATGGGCTCGCAGTGGGGCGTCAATCGCACCATGTCACAGATTCATGCGTTGTTATTCATAATTGGTAAGCCACTAAATGCTGAAGAAATTACCGAAACACTTGGTGTTGCTCGCTCTAACGTCTCAAACAGTATTAAAGAGTTGCAGCATTGGGGCTTAGTACAAAAGGTCTCGATATTGGGTGATCGTCGCGATCACTTCACGACCAATACTGACGTTTGGGAGCTGGCACGCATCATTGTGGTTGAACGACAAAAGCGTGAGCTTGAGCCAACTGTACAGTTTTTACAAGAACTCATGGACAGTCCTGAATTTGAACATGAAAATAATGAGGTAAAGTCACGTATTCGTGATACCCAAGAATTCGTTAGTACCCTAACCACATGGTCATCTGAGATGCTTAAACTGCCCACAAGCATCCTCAAAAAAGTCCTAAAACT
>Ga0208435_100267_pt1 | contig 16175 bp, 5 predicted proteins | sample 24_taG_FD_184097 | JGI IMG/M metagenome (GOLD analysis project Ga0208435, IMG submission 184097) | Marine viral communities from Cariaco Basin, Caribbean Sea - 24_WHOI_OMZ (SPAdes) (version 2) | ecosystem: Environmental > Aquatic > Marine > Oceanic | place: Caribbean Sea: Cariaco Basin | collected...
TCTTGAGCCATTTACTATTAATGCAGATAGCTTGTTCGTCAACGTCGGTGAACGTACCAACGTCACAGGCTCTAAAAAGTTTTTACGCTTGATTAAAACCGAAGCCTACACCGAAGCGCTCGATGTGGCACGAGATCAGGTTGAAGGCGGTGCGCAAATCGTCGATATCAATATGGACGAAGGCATGCTCGACTCCAAGCAAGCGATGATTCATTTCGTTAACCTCGTGTCCGGTGAGCCTGATATCAGCCGCGTACCGCTGATGATTGACTCGTCTAAATGGGACATCATCGAAGAAGGTCTTAAGCGTATCCAAGGCAAGTCCGTCGTCAACTCTATCTCATTAAAAGAAGGTCATGCTGAGTTCGTTGAGCGTGCCAAGCTTTGTATGCGCTACGGTGCCGCCGTTATCGTCATGGCATTTGATGAAGACGGGCAAGCCGATACTTACGAGCGTAAGATTCAGATTTGTCAGCGCAGCTATGATGTGTTGGTCAACGAAGTTGGTTTCCCATCAGAAGACATTATTTTTGACCCGAACATTTTTGCCGTCGCCACTGGTATCACTGAGCACAATAATTATGGTGCGGACTTTATCAACGCCACCAAATGGATTACCGATAACTTGCCCAATGCAATGGTATCAGGTGGTGTCTCTAACGTCTCGTTCAGTTTCCGTGGTAACCCAATTCGTGAAGCCATCAACTCGGTATTCCTCTATCATGCGATTCAGAATGGTCTGACGATGGGTATCGTCAACCCTGCCATGCTTGAGCTGTATGATGATATTCCAAAGGAAGCTCGTGACGCTATCGAAGATGTGATGCTCAACCGCAACCAAGGTGAGAGCGGTCAAGACGCCACTGAACGTCTGATGACTGTGGCTGAAAACTACCAAAACGGTGGCAAGAAAAAAGACAGCACCGTTGATATGAGCTGGCGCGAAGGCACGGTAGAAGAACGCATTGCTCATGCACTGGTCAAAGGCATCACTACCTTTATTGAAGCGGATACCAAAGAAGCATGGGAGAAATACCCCAAGCCGCTAGAAGTCATCGAAGGGCCACTCATGGACGGGATGAATATCGTTGGCGACTTATTTGGTGCCGGTAAAATGTTCTTACCACAAGTGGTGAAATCTGCGCGCGTGATGAAACAATCCGTCGCGTGGCTAAACCCGTATATCGAAGCAGAAAAAGTCGAGGGTGAAAAGAAAGGCAAAATCCTCATGGCAACGGTCAAAGGCGACGTCCATGATATCGGTAAAAATATCGTCGGCGTGGTACTGGGCTGTAATGGCTATGATATCGTTGATCTGGGTGTCATGGTGCCGTGTGAAAAAATCCTCGATACCGCTATCGCTGAAGAAGTCGATATCATTGGCCTATCAGGTCTGATTACCCCAAGTCTCGATGAGATGGTCTATGTCGCCAAGCAAATGCAAGAGCGCGGCATGACGTTACCCTTGATGATTGGCGGTGCAACGACCTCCAAAGCGCATACTGCGGTCAAAGTCGAGCCACAATACCAAAATGATGCCGTCATCTATGTATCTGATGCCTCACGCTCAGTCGGTGTAGTCACTAAACTGCTCTCCAAAGAATACCGTCAAGCGCTTATCGATGAAACTCGCGAAGAGTATGTCAAAGTACGTGAACGCCTTGCCAAGCGTCAACCAAAAGCGGCGAAGGTCACGTATGCCGAATCGGTCAAGATTGGCTTTCAGTATGATTGGGAAAACTATGTGCCACCAGTCCCCAATAAGCTGGGGCAAGTGATATTTGACGACTATCCAATCACTAATCTGCTGCCTTATATCGACTGGACACCATTCTTTATCTCTTGGGGACTGGTCGGTAAGTATCCGAAAATATTGCAAGACGATGTGGTGGGCGAAGCGGCACGTGACCTGTTTGAGAATGCCAATGAGCTGATGCAAAAAATGATTGATGAAAAATTAATCGTCGCCAAAGGGGTGTTTAAACTCATGCCTGCTCGCCGTACTGGTGCCGATACCGTTACTGTCTATGACCATGCTACTAAAGGCGGCGCAGCAGAATATCAATTCGAACACTTACGTCAGCAAAGCGATAAAGCCAGTGGCAAGCCTAACTTTAGCTTGGCGGACTTTATCTCGCCATCTAACACCCACACTGACCACTTGGGCGGCTTTACCGTCTCTATCGTCGGTACAGAAGCACTGGCTGAAAAGTACAAAGCGGCAGGTGATGACTATAATGCCATTATGGTGCAGGCACTGTCTGATCGCTTAGCAGAAGCGTTTGCCGAGCATTTGCACGAGCTAATCCGTAAAGAGTACTGGGGCTATCAACCGACTGAGTCACTCACCAATGACGAGATGATTAAAGAAAAATACGTCGGTATCCGCCCTGCACCTGGCTACCCTGCCTGCCCTGAACATACCGAAAAAGGCAAGTTGTTTGATTGGCTCGGTACGGTAGATGCTATCGGTACAACGCTAACCGAAAGCTATGCGATGTGGCCTGCGTCATCAGTCAGCGGATTCTATTACTCGCATCCTGAGAGTGAGTATTTCAATGTCGGTAAAATCAGCCGTGATCAGTTAGAGAGTTATGCTGAGCGTAAAGGCTGGGATATGAAGACTGCTGAGAAATGGTTAAATCCGAATTTGTAGTCGATTGGCTAATCAAGTTATAGAAACCTGATAGTTATTTTTTGGCTTACTCATTTAATATGAGTAAGCCATTTTTTATGGCATTCTATTTTGCCTACCATCAGCAAACTTATCGCTACGTTAATAGCAAAATACTTTCATCATTTGCTAACAATAACCATGCTAGATTATTGTCTATTCTATTATTATTATCTTTGTGAGACAGGCTATGAATCAGATTGCATTACTTTCTAGTTGGATTGGCAAAACCTTTGCAATCTGGGCACTGGTCAGTGCTGTTTTGGGATTTATTTTTCCTGAATTCTTTGCCTCGTTGGCTTTTTTGATCGTTCCCATACTTGGCATCATTATGTTTGGGATGGGCATGACGCTCAAGACTGAAGATTTCCTAGAGATTGTCAAACGACCTAAACCTGTACTGGTAGGATTGTTGGCACAGTTCACGCTCATGCCGTTGATCGCTTACCTATTAACGGTCATTTTCAACCTTGATCCTTTAATCGCGGTCGGTGTCATCTTGGTTGGCTGTTGCCCTGGCGGTACGTCTAGTAATGTGATTACGTTCTTAGCCAAAGGTGATGTGGCATTGAGTGTGGCGATTACCTCTATCTCTACCCTACTTGCACCTTTTCTGACCCCTATTCTGCTCAGTGTTTTTGCGGGTCAGCTGATTGATATCGATTTGGCCAGTATGATGATAACCATTACAAAAATCGTAATCTTGCCCATATTGCTAGGTGTTATCTTTCATAAATTTTTGGGTAAAAAAATCGATTTCGTCACCGAGGTATTACCAATGGTATCGGTATTGGGTATTTCCATTATTATAGCGGCGGTGGTTGCCGTGTCTAAAGCGACTATTCTAGACAGCGGTGCTATCGTGTTTATCGTGGTTGCCTTACATAATATGACCGGTTATGCCTTGGGGTATTTGATCGCCCGTTTGTCTGGCTTTACGGAGAGACAACGCCGCGCGATTATGATAGAAGTGGGCATGCAAAACTCTGGTCTGGGCGCTGCCCTTGCGGCAACTTATTTCAACCCTGTCGCGGCCTTACCTAGCGCAATCTTTAGTGTATGGCATAACTTTAGTGGTGCGTTAGTTGCGAATATCTTTGCTAAAAAAGATGCTAAGTGAGTGTTTGTTTTATAAGTTGCGGCCTTATTATAAATACTTTAAATTTGATAAAAATATTTAAGATTAGTTGGATAAATAATATTGATATTAGAGTACAAAAAACTCTGGAAAACGTTTAAACTCGAATTAGCAAACAGTTCATTTTCTTCTTGCTCTTACTATAAATTTTAGGTATAATGCGCTCAACAGCACCGCCACCTCTACTTACTGAGCATGTCTCGATAAGAAATGTGGCGGTCTTCTTTTGTCTCAATACTTTACAAGTTCCAATCTTCCCAACTTTTTAATCCCATGTCTTCCTCAGAAATCGCTTCATTGGCAACTATTGGAAAGTTCAAGAGTAATAACTCAACTCGCTTATCCCATGTTGCACGTGGATTTATAATACTTAGAAAATGCTTCATAAGACATAAGTAGAAAAATATCTTCCTTCTATCTAAGTCATGCCAAGGTTTTATATCTTTTGATTTTTTAGCTGGCTTAGGTATATTAGTGTTCCATAGTCTAGAGTGGTGAGCACAAATATTCCGGACGATATTTAATGAATGTATCCAACTCGTAAATACATCCTCACTAGTTTCATATTTTTCTGCAATTTGCTGACGATGCTTATATTTAAGTCCTGAATACAGTATAGATATAGAACCAAAATCAATTACCTCTACTGCTACCCAGATAGGTATGCCATTGTAATATTGAAGATGATGCTGAATTAATGCCTGTTTCTTGGAACGCTTGATTTGTTGATGATAACGCTCTAACCAAATTTCATGTTTAGATTTACCAAGACGTTTATCATATCTTGTAAAATCTCCATCTAAGAATTTTCCATACAAATGAGCTTGAGGGTCTGAACGACCCAATAGATACGCAACTTCAGTTCTAATAGCCATTTCAATACGCTCTAACGCATCTAGGCATATCAATCTCAACTTTTTGTCAAACTGATAAATATTTAACACATCATTGAAACATGTATTTTCTACGAAGAAATCATCTCGTTTTTTATGACTAATTGGCAAACGAAAAGGATACCAGTAGCCACTTAAACGGTAATAACCTATGCATGAAAGATAATGTTTGGAACGTTCAAAATCCTCAATAACTAATCCTCTACTTTGCAAAATATTTAACTGTTGCTCAAAAGTATTCCAAATTTTTAGAGAGCGTTTTTCATTAGTGTGAGATGACATATTGAGACCCAATCTTAGAGTAGATTAATTTTTTGGCTTTTAAAAAGTAGATAATCACTTAGTTACTCTTACCTTTTCACCTCGCCGACACCGCTCAGAACAATAAATCACCTGCTCCCAATCCTTCTCCCACTTTTTACGCCACGTAAACGGGCGCTGGCAGACGGGGCAAGTTTTTTGCGGTAAGTTTACTTTTTTATGTGCCATCATATGCCCCCTTGTGCCGTATATCTAATATCTATGGTTAATGCCTAGTTATCTTCTTTTTGATGATCTAGCCCTTCATACTTTTTAACGCGGCGGCATTGGTCGGAGCAATAGACCATGCTCTCCCAGTTTTTATCCAACTTTTTAGTCCAGCTAAACTCACGCTCGCAGACAGGGCAAAGTTTTTTGCGAACGTTCTTCTTTTTGTGCGCCATAATTTTCTCATTGGTTTGATATAGTCGATTCACTACCATCGGATACGGTGTCAAGCTCGCTTCACCTACTGTTTGTAGCAACTTTACTCGCCGTCATTGTATCCAAAGTAGCTGTTGCCGACTATATTACCACTGTCTCTTAAATCATAAGCCCTATTTATAGTGCTATTCATAAGTGCAAGTCATCAGCATTGCTCATAAGCCTTAATAATTAAGCATTAACGCTTAATCGTTAGCCATCAATCATAGCTGTTAACCAGTAGTGACTAATCATCAGCTATTAATCAGTAGTTATTAATCATAATCATCAAAGATTTTATTAAGTCTGTTGAGGCTATTAACGATGAGCTTGCCAGATTGATCGGTACTGGTATCAATCGCCAGCTTCTCATCCATCCGCATCGTCAGCGGTGCAAGCGCCTCTTTTAATGCGTTTGCCATAAGTGCGGTCTGCTGAGTGATGTCAGGCGCATCGCTATCTACGGTTTGATGCTCTTCATTCTTAATCAGGCTCTCAGTCAGACTACTAGACAAGCTATTCGCCATTTTCTGTGCTAGCTCTTCAACGGCATTGACCAGCTGCACCATCAGTGCTTTTTGTACGTCTTGGTTTTCCTTAAGATACTCGCCTTCTGCCTTTTCAGCATTGTGATCATGCTTATATATTTGCATCAGCTGATTCAGACTTTTCTCAAAGCCATTATCGATACTGTCACTGACGACTTTGGCATTGTTGATCACGCTATCGGCAAGGATTTTCTGTGCCTCTAATTGGCCGTTTAGCTGCGCATCGAGTTGCGCTTGTTGTCCTGCCTCTCGTAAGCGAGCGAGTTGCTCAGGATCATTTTTCGTCAAGTATTTTTCAAACTGGCTACTGATGGCATTGAAGCCACTGGCCAAGTCGACCAACTGCGCAACGATACGCGCGCCCGTGTCGCCATCTTCACCGCCCATGGCTTTGTTACGTAAGAAGTCAGCTTTGATTTGCGCCCAGCGATCTGTTTCTGCTTCGGTCAATACACCGCGCATCTCGCCAAGCTTGAGCAAGTTACTCTCTGCCCCTTGGGTCAATAGCTGTGACTCGCCCAGATAGTGATCATCTATCAGCTGATTCAGCTCGCTCTTATTCATGACCGCCGACAGCTTTTCGGTCATCTTGTTCATATTACGATAACTGCCCTGTAGCTTAAATATCGGTTCAACACGATACTTATCATCTTGCGAGGCCGAGGCAATATACGCTTGGTTGACGTCTAGAATGACCTCTTGCACCCTAAACATATGACGCAAGATCGCGACAATCTCATTAATCTCTGAAGTGCTATATGGATACGTCAAATCACCGCTTTGGGCTTGGGCGAGATTCGCATTGTCCGCTTTCGCCATTTTAATGAGACGATGGACATCCGCTAAATCACGGTTGGCTAGTGGTGCGAGGACAGTATTAGAAGTTAGAGAGTTTTCGATATAACTGAGCGCAAACACTTCTTCCATGCCGCTCATGATATCGCCTAAGTTGTAGATATCGGCACGGTTGGCGAGCATGTCTGGCACTTTAAAGGCTTCGCCGCTCTCGGTATATGGGTTACCTGCCATGACCACGCAGAACTTTTTGCCACGCATGTCATAAGTTTTGGTTTTATCTTGCCAAACACCATCGATACGGCGCGTACCATCACCGAGTGAGATAAACTTCTGCAAGAACTCCGCATGTGTGTGCTGAATATCATCAAGATAGAGCATGACATTATTTCCCATCTCAAAAGCTAAGTTGATTTTATTCAGCTCTTCTCGTGCGGTGGCATTGGGCGCTTTTTCAGGGTCTAAAGATGTCACATCATGACCGAGTGACGGACAATTAATCTTCATAAAGATAAGGCCCAGACGGTTCGCCACGTACTCCATCAAGGTGGTTTTACCATACCCTGGTGGCGATATCATCATGAGAATACCCATCAAATCAGTACGCTTATCTTCACCGACAGTACCCATCTGTTTGGCGAGGTTGTCACCGATGAGCGGCAGATAGCTCTCGTTAATCAGACGGTTACGCACAAATGAGGATAGTGGACGCGGCATAAACTCGTCCAGTCGCAATGTCTCTTTTGACTCATGCAGAATCTCTGAGCGCATGGCCAAATAACGTCTATAGGCAGGAATGACTTGGGTATCATGATGATGCAGACGATTTAAGAAGTCATCGACGGCAAAGGTTAAGGTCTGCTGATGAATACGCGGATGCTCACCTAGTAGATGATTCACTTGTATTTCAAGCGATACTTTACCCGTGCTACGCTCAAAGCTTTGCACTTGATTGAGCGGATTATTAATACTGGTCAATGATGTCGTCGATGAAACTGGCGACGAGGTGATTGAGGAAAATGATAAAGCAGATGGCGTGGTACTTGCGCTTGTACTGTTTAAACCTTGATTGCTCAATCCTTTAGCACTTAGCCCTTTATTGAAGCTCGCGCCTGAATCAATCAATCGCTGCACCAAAGCTTCACGTTGGGCATCGTTCAATTGAGTGAGTAAAACCGCAATCGCTTCAGGCACATAATGACGGCCACTTTCTAACTGCTGCTTGCGTAGCGCGTCTTTTTCTTCAATTTCAGCAAGCTGTGCTTCACTGAGCGCTTCACCTGTTTCGTTGGTGCCATCAGTCGCTGCGTTAGCCAATGCTGTACTAGCATAGGTTTTATCAAGTAATGCATGGAACCATGTTGCCAATAGCTCATAGGCTGATTTGGGCTGGAATCCAAGCTTACCAATTGAAGACTGTAGTTGGTCAAAACTGGCCGTCGCTTGCAGGCTACCTGAGGCACTATTTAGCGTTTGGCTTAGCTGCTCACACAACTGCTGCGCTTGTTGGCTGGTTTGCCAGTTTATTGTGCTGTTTGCGCCTGCACTGGTTTCAACCGACTGCCCCATCACGCTAACGAGATACTCACAGGCAAGTTGGACATAGCTTGGTTTGAAGATGTTAGCACCGTTATCAACGCTACTACCTTTATCACTGCTAGCACCAGTATCACCACCAATATTGCCATCATTATGAGCGGCGACAAAGTCACGCATGACTTGGCTCATATCTTCGACTAGTAGAGACTTAGCAGTGTCACTACCCAAGGCACGGCGCAGTTGCTCGGCGGTCGCAGCTCTATCCGTCCAGTTGCTCGCGCGAGTCAGCACAGACTCATTTAACCAAGCGTCATAACCGAACTGGCGTAAGCTATCTAAGCCCAGTGCTTGTACGATATTTAGCTGCCAGTAAAATAACTGCGCCAAGGCACGTACTTGCGGGGTATAAATCAGCAGTCCTGCCTCACGTAGAGTCGGCAGTATTTGCATCAGTAATAGCGTGGCATCATGGTCATGAATGCCTTTGTCATAGCCGAGCTGATAGCGAGGAGTCGCGTAAGCTTTGACCAGTTTGGACAAGGGGCTGTCATTATCAATATCGCCATTCACATCAAGGGTAATGACAGTCGCATCGTATGCTTGATATAGACGCGCTTCCGTCAAACCCTCTTGGCTGTTTTTGGCACTTTCGATAGTGCTATATGCTAAGTACTCGGCGCGGTAAACGGTATCCGATTCGGAAGCAATATTCATGTCCCAGTACGGGCGCAAGGCGTTCAGCTCAGTATTATTAAGCACTTCATAATAGTCTGTGCCCGTGAGATGTAGATTTAAAACACGATTGCCATCTGATTGTTGACGGCTCAATAAGGTCAAATCAAGTGGCTGAGTATTGACCGAAAAACGATGCTTGCCCAGTTTAATAATCTGACCGCCATCTTCAAACAAGTCCGACTTGTCTTTTAGACTCTTATAACTCTCGATTTGAATGGCTTTTAGGCGGGCATCGATGTCATCAGCTTTTACACTAAAGCCCATCGCTTGTAGCTCTTTTGCGATATTACGGACTTTTTGTACCAGACCATCAGCCGCAAAATACGTATTTAGCGCCTCTTCTTCTGTAAAACCTGTGACGCCAGTGCTTTGCGTGCGTTTTTTAATACTCTCAAGCATTCGTAGCGCGCCATCACCTAAGTTTTGCGCTTTGCGGTTGCGGGCATCGAGTAATTGCTGCTTATGATTTTCGAAGGTCTCGTAAATCTCTTCACGTTTGCTAATAATATCGGCTAAAAACTGATCGCCACTATTGGTTTCTGGATCAGCGAATTGACTCTCCAACTCTTCTAGCTGCACCAATAGCTTAGCCATTTGTTCATCTGATTTCTCAGGGGTATTGGCAATGGATAAGGCGTTGGCAATTGATTGACCAAACAGCTTAAATTGCGCGCCAAATTGTGCAACGGCCTCCGCTGAGCCTAGATTTTTGCGTTTATGATTGAGCTTGGCTTTGCTCTGGTTTAGGCTCGCATAAATGGTCGATATGTCATCGATAATTTGCGTACGTACCGTGGCATCAGCTACATCTAGTGTACCTAGCAACTCGGTTAATAAATCTAACCCTTGCGCTGTCTCATCGATTCTTTCTAGTACAGGTTTTAGCTCAGCATTGGTTTCTGCGGTGTTTAAGCGCTCACTAACATCGACCAATGTGCCTTCGTAACTCGAAAGCGCTTCTTCACCACTTAAAAATAGCACAGTCTTTTCAGCTAGCTCGCTTTCGGCTTCTTCTAACTGTGTCTGTAATGCTTGTAACTTGTCAGTATCCAGATAACGCAAATCTTCTAAGCTGACTAAACGGCCTTTTTGGCGTCTTAACGCTGACAACTGATCGACATAATCACTGGCAGACTCAAAGCTAGTGACGCGTATCTGCCGCAAAATCTCACTTTGCTGCGTATCGGCATCGGCTAGCGCGGTTTGGGTTTGCTTCTGGATACTTTGTACTTTAGTGAACTCATCAATCACCAGCTCAGCCGTGGCCGTCACTTCTTTAATACTACTGGCGACTTCACTCAGCTCAGGCTCAGACAACCAATAATAACTGTCAAAGAGTCGGCTGGTATTATTGGTAAGCTCTTCATAGAGCTTCTGTGATACGCTTTGATTATCAATCAGGCGAGTAATGCTATACAGGTCTGAGATACCACGTACCAACTCTTTATTGCCGATCTTGCCATAAAAACTCGTGCTCTCTGGCAACTCACTGATATACTCGTGTGAGGCGTAAGGTGTGTGCCATATCTGCATCGGATGAATACGAGATGGCTCACTTTGGTCACTAAACAGCACCAAACGGCCATTCTCAGCCAAAGCCATACCGTTGCAATAGATAGGATTTGCCAATTGCTTTTTAATCAAATTATAAGGAAACAGCCCCGTGACGCCCAAGTCTCTATCGTAAAATAAGAATAGAACATCTTCCCCATTTGGCGATACAATTTTACGCTTAAACCGTAAGTCAGTAGCACCAACATTATTGGCCTCGAACAGCTTATACTCGCCTGTCTGTAGATAGTAGCCACCCGGAAACATGATGCCATGGTCTTCTGGTAGCTGAACACACGACTGTCCAATCGCGTCCAATCGCAGTACCGCTTCGGTCAAGGTGTTATAAACGAAATAACGGTAGTCCTCTTCACGATAAGGCAATATTTTAAGCAGTATTAGACTGCCGACTTTGGCATACGCAATCTCGGCATCGGTAAGCGACTGGGTACGGTCATTGACTGGTTCGCTATAAATACCTTGACCGGACTGCGTATTGTCCTCAATCTTAATGGTCAAATCGCCACCGACCGTTTCCACGAATATCGTGTCTAAGATATTCATATGCGGATATTTGCCATTCACCATTTGATCGCGGGTGGTATCAATCCAGTCAAAATCATAAGCAGGCGGCAGTTCAATATCACGCTCGCCTCGGTTGTCCACATAAGCGACTTGCGCCGACTCTGGTGTGCCTTGGCTAAAATCTAACGCAAAACGGAACACTCGAATATCGGTGATGCGCTCACCAATCTGAAATGCCAACAGCAATTTGCTGTCTTTCACCGTTATTTGAATCAGGCGCGTTTGCTTGTAATATCGATACAGCTCATTGAAGTCTTGGACAAAGGCGTCTTGAGCCAAAAACGTCCCTTTTAAATCGACCTCTTCGAGCTGATACTCTTCTTCATTACCAACTGGCTCGTTCAGATGATATAACGACAATACATCCTTAATATTGCTCGCGCGTTTGAGCCCCATAAAAACGTTGTAGCCAAATAGCAGATAATCACCAACCTGCACCATGTCTTGTGCCACACAGTTGTATTCGGTACGAATACGAGTACGGGCGATGACTTGCATTTGGGTGCTGCCAAACTCTTCGAGACGCGCATTATTGAGCGTCTGCGTTTGCGTCTCTAAACGGCCGCCTTGTTCCGTCAGACGTTTTTTGATGAGCTCATAAGCATTGCCTGAAGCAACTGCCTGATCGGTTTGGTTGGCTTGATTAGCGTTATCGTTGCTGTCTGAATTTGTTGAGTTTTGCGTGTCCGCCATCGTTGCTCGTCCGTTTCTGTTTTTACATAATATAGTCAATCCTTTATAAAAGAGCTACAGCGTTAACCTCGCTTGAAGTATCACATATACATCTGCACTCGGTTGCCTTGTATCTCTTTTAAACTGAATCCACTATAAGAGAGTTTTGGGCAATAAAGAATCATTGAAAGTAAAGAAGCACTTGGCTAATCTAAAAAAACGAGTGGTCACTGCTATTTTTTTAGATTAGCCAACTCATTATAATTCATCGTTCTAAATCACTATGAGTTAGCCAAAAAAATCTGCCGCCTACACGACAGATTTTTTACTTTAGAAAATATTACTCATTCATACTGTTAGACAAAAACTTGTCCACTAATACTTGCCCAATAACACTAGACATTTAGACCCTATTAATAAGTCGTTTTATCATCATTTTTCTGGTTTGATTTCATGGCTTGACTGGCCATCACACCATTGATGATACCGCTCAATGTGTCTGACTTACCCGCTAGGCCATCGATGGCTTTACCGATAGACAGTGACTTGGCAAAGTTGTCAAAGAAATGCGCTTCGCCGCCAACAATATCGATTTTGGCTTTCTGTAACGCAACTGCCAATACTTCAGCATTCTCTTTCGCAATTTCTTTACCAGCGTCAATTGAGGCAAGCGCTTCTTGCAAGGCTGTCTCAAGACTCATGCGGAACTCTTCGTGCTCACGTGCCTCTTTGCTCATGCTACCCATGGCATTGAATTTCTCGACCAGACCATCTGCTTCAGCTTGGAAATGTGCACGAGTAACTTCGGCTTTTGCCAATCCAACTTCACGTTCTGCTTTGGCATTTGACTCACCGCGAGCTGCGATGACTTGAGCATCTGCCATGCCTTTTTCACGCTCAGCTCTGGCGGTAGATTCACCACGAGCGGCGATGATTTCTGCATCGACCATACCGATATTACGTTCAGCTTTTGCCTTAGATTCGCCGCGAGCCGCGATAACCTCAGCATCTGCCATGCCTTTTTCACGATCTGATTGCGCTTCAGCTTGTCCAGTTGCTTTGATAACATTGGCTTTCGCAATGCCTTCTTTTTCCAAAGACGCCGCTTTGACTTCTTGGATAGCCGCTTCAGCGAAGCCATGTGCTGACTCTTCTGCTTTGGTACCTTCGGCCATTTTAATTTTGGCTTCTGCATCTTTGGCGGATGCTTCAAGATTCGCAGCGGCAAGCGTAGTGATTTCGACGGCTTTATGCTTGGCAGACAGCTCTTCTGCTTCGGCTTTTTTCACCTGACGTACTTTGATTTCTTCCGCATCGGCTTCTGCTGCTAGCACACGTGTTTGCTTAGAACGCTCAGCTTCGCTAATTTCGCGGACTTCTTTGATACGCTCTTCTTCTTGCGCAACCGTTTTGTCCACTGCGATACGTTCACGAATGACGTTGGCTATTTCTTTTTTCTCAAGCTCAATCGCACGTTCAGCTTCGATACGTTGCAAGTCAACTTCACGCTCACGAGAGACGATTTCTAAATCACGGGCACGCGTCACTTTCTCTTCTTCAATGACGACCGCACGCAGACGATTTTGCCCTGCTACTTCGATTTCACGTTGCTGATTCTCACGCTGAATGGCCAAATCCTGCTCAACCGAGATAACAGCCGTTTCAGACTTTTTACGCTCTTCTTCTTCAATCTTGCGAGTTTCAGCCGTTTCGCGTGCAATCACTGACGAGATTTCACGTTGCTGTTTGGCTTCGGCATCGGCTTGCTGACGCTCAAGCTCTAACATCGCCTCTCTGGTTTCGACATTCTTTTTCTTAACAGCCAGCTCTTCATCACGCTCAAGCTCGTTGGTGATGACGTTTTGAAAGGCCGTTAATTGAGTAATCTTTTTGATACCTTCAGCATCTAAGATATTACTTGAGTCTAACGATATTTTTGGCGTTTGCTCTAAGTAATCAATCGCCACATCTTCTAAGACATAACCATTCAGATCGTTACCAATTTCTTGAACGATGCTGTCACGAAACTCGCTGCGGTTTTCAAACAGTTTGACGAAATCAATCTGTTTACCAACTGTTTTTAAGGCTTCTGAGAACTTAGCATTAAACAGCTCGTTGACAGCGACTTTATCTGATGCACGCTCAACCCCAACCGATTTGGCGACTTTTAGCACATCTTCTTCGGTTTCATTGACGCGTAAATAAAATGCCACGGTGATATCAGCACGCATGTTGTCTGCGCAAATCAAACCTTCTTTACCGCGTCTGTCCACTTCTAACGTGATGAGCGATATGCGCATCAATTCTTTTTTGTTGATGACTGGCCAAACAAAACCACCATCAAAACGTACGGCAATTTTACTCACACCGTTGATAATGAGTGCTTTGCCCTGCTCGACCTTAAAGTAAAAGGCTTTGAGCATTAATAGTGCGACCATCATAAAAACAAACGCCAGCACTACAACCACGCCGACGATAATGAGTATGTCCATATCCATTCCTTTAATTAAAACATTCCATAATCCCTTCAATATAAATCAGATACGCTATCAAGCCTGCTAAATCTACAATTTATAGCACTGTTTATAGTATGTGTGCTTTATAGCCCTGTCACGCACCATTCTGATATCTGAACTACATTGAACCGACTATCACCAAATTTAAAACGATTCGTGCTATTTCTAAAAACTCGCTATTTCTGACAATCAATCACTTCTAAAAACAATTAGTTGTATTCATACTTTTACAATATTTTTTTATCTTCGACGACAGCAACTCGGTAGGTATTGGCTTCGTCTAAATACTCTATCAACATCACTCTATCGCCTTGTTTTAGCAAACCATCATTGCTGTCTGAACGAATTTTGAGTATCAATCCTGCGCCGCCATCATTTAGCTCTGCTTCGCCATGCTTATCTGTGACACTAAGCGTACGCACAACAGCAATCTTACCCACATTATTAGACGAATTGCGTTTGGGAATTTTTGCGATATTTTTGCGAATCGGCGAAATAATAATACCTGTCAACCACATGGAAACTACCAATACGAAAATGAGTGCCCCTGTACCGAATAAATAATACAGAACGCCAGAATCGAAATATTGGTGTAAAAAGCTGGTATATAAATAGCTAAGCAACCAACCGATCAAGCTAATTAAGCTTAGTATGATGATTAAAGGGACACCGTAAAGACCAAATTTGAGCATGAGACCGGTGAAAAAACCAGTCGATGATAAGGTAGAGACATCAGCATCACCGCCTGACTCACCAAGGTCTACGCTATCCATATCTGCCATGCCGAGTAAAGACACAACCCAATATAAAGTGACGAACATCACAAGCCCCGTAAAAATAATCGTGGGATATAAACTGATTTTAGTGATAAAGACTAAAAAAGCTTCTTGCATTGCGCGTGTTCTCCTTTTGCTCACCCAATCTATTAGCTCAATGACTTGGTTATACAAATTGGTATTATGTGGATGATGCTCACTCGAATTAATGCTGCCAAGTTTACATTTTTTAAATCAACTTATGTTGCTTCATCAAGGATTATATATACATTCCATTACATAATACATAGGTTTTGCCTTTAGCGTCCCCATATCGGCGAGCGCACGACTCCGCCCACCTTACTTCCAATGGCATAGCTTGTATTACCAGATAATGAGTGAATGACCAAGCTGCCGCCATTTTGACCGCCCACTTGTGAAAGCTTTGTCGGATAGACAGCATACTGTGCAGATGGTGAAAGGCGTGCTGGTTCATCCAGTCCGGTCTCTGCTAGATTGGTGATTTTCCCAGTACTCAGGGTCATAACGGCGGCCTTTCGACCATTTAGATAGGCCATACGCTGACCGTCCAAGCTCAGTTGCGGACTGGCGACATAGCCACTTGTTAGCACAGGCGTGGCACTAGCAGTCTCGAAGTTATAGCGATAGATACGTGGGCGTCCAGCGCGGACTTTATCACTGGTATAGACAAAGCTTTGCCCATCACTGGCGTAGCTTGGCTGTACTTCCGTGCTCGGTAACGTAGTGAGCTGTGTAGTCTTACCATCGCCCAGACGCATCTCATAGATATCAGCATTGCCGCCGACCGTCGAGCTATAGAGGAGTTTTTGCCCATCAGGTGAGAACGACGCTGACATATTGCTGCCTTCAGCATTTACCGCAAGGTTGCAGATGTTGCTTTTGCGATCATAGATATAAATCTTAGGATGCTGGCGCGGCGCTTGTTTACTATATGCCAGCAGTTGCCCATCAGCTGACCACGCTGGCGCATAAATATAACCATTAAGCTGATCGATTAACTGACGATCAC
>Ga0208435_100268_pt1 | contig 16175 bp, 14 predicted proteins | sample 24_taG_FD_184097 | JGI IMG/M metagenome (GOLD analysis project Ga0208435, IMG submission 184097) | Marine viral communities from Cariaco Basin, Caribbean Sea - 24_WHOI_OMZ (SPAdes) (version 2) | ecosystem: Environmental > Aquatic > Marine > Oceanic | place: Caribbean Sea: Cariaco Basin...
TGGTATGTACCATAAACCAATCCAGCATTGGACATATGGTGTTTAGCTACTTGACTGGTTACAACACGACCTGCCAAATTTAGCGCAACTGGGAACCATGCTCCTTCAGTTGCTTCCATCTCTTGACTAGAGATAGATTTAACTTGTAAGTTTTCACTATCAGCAAACGCATAGCTCATATCTGATGTAGATTGACCAATTAAGCTTACGTTATTTTGCACTTCGTCAGCTGCCATAGCAGAGATACTCAAGCTTAAACCAAGAGCTGATGCAGCAACAATTTTAGTTAAACCCTTCATTACGTATTCCTTTTTAGTAAATTAAGTTTGGTGGGCTGTTGTCTTTTAGTCCACTGGCCAAGACAACGTTTTCAGGATGGTTTGGATTGGTTGCCAGAATTTAAAAACTATTTAATTATTAAGAATTTCTCGTTCTTTATTTTTTCGATATTGCTGTGATATAGGTGGCGGCAGCTTACCAAGCTTAGTAGTCATTCCTAGAGATAGCGTACTTCCTGAATCTCCTGAAACATCAGCACGTAAATTAGCTGTAAGATTACTACGCTCTGTTAACGCATAGGCCATACCGAGGTTTAAGCTGGTTTCAGTACGCCTAGCACGGTCAACCTCTGTATTGGGGAATTTGTCACCTTCTATCATGCGCCAACCGACTCCCGTATTGAGCGTAATGTCTGGATTAACCGCAAATGCTACAGATCCTGATAAAGAAAAAATATTACCTATATCGATTTGATCAGGAAAACCTTCAGGGGGACTTAAAACTTTACGAGTATTGTTATACTGATATGTGCCTGTCAAGCTCAAAGCAATAGGATCATTGACGGTGTACACCGTACTACCTACAAGTGCAGAGCTAGCTGTTTCTTTCTCAAATCCAGAAGTATTATCGTATAAAGATAACTCGGAAAAGACCAAGCTATCAGGCAAAATTTTATGGTTTTTAGTAAGCTGGTATTGAGTCGTTAAGGATACATCTTGAATCCTAGTATCACTCTGTGTTGAGACCTTATCTTCATTCTCTTGGCGTTGCTCAAGCACTAATCCATTAGTTTTTACACCTACTTCCCAGGCTTCGCTAATACCATAACGTAGCCCTACTGTTCCGATAACGCTATCCGTATTAACTATCCCTTCAGTAGGGAGATTAGGAATAGTGACAACATTCCCATTACCTAAATCTATAATATTTGAACCTTGTGACGAAAGACTAGAATTATTTTGGTTAAAATAACTTATGGTTGTATCTAACTTAAATCTGCCCTTATCTGTTGTTAGGCTCTCTATAGTTAATGGTAAGTCTGCATGACATAATGAGCTAAAAGTACAAGCTGCAACTATAGTAATAATAGTCCCAAAATAAGAGTTATGAGACATCTATTCTTCCAAAATTTTGATAATTAAATAAACATTAATTGGATAATAATCTATCTATATTTGATTGCATACTAAAATAAACTTTACACATGAATAAAATTTACTAAGTTACACAATTTCATATTATTATTTGTGTTATACCCCAAGGAAACTAGCTATTTCGCCCTTCAAACCTATTAACAGACCACTTAAAATAGACTGATATAAAGGAACCACTTATAACAGTCTATTCTAGGTCGTTGGTTTTTGTCGTTATCTTGAGAAGTCATAGTCTGCTTCATTCCCATCTAAATATTCACGTATAGGACGTTTCTTACTGAATTTGGAAGCGTCTTTTTTGATTTCACCAACTATAAAATCACTATATGCTGACCAGTTCTTACCAGCGTCGCCTTTAGCAAGACCGCTATACATACTTATAAACTCTTTATGTCGACTGATACGCCACAGCTGCTTGTCAGACAATCCATCAATCGTGAACATATCACCGTTATCAACATCACGAGGCTTAGCTACTTGCTCAGTCTTAGGTTTTGGCTTTTCATGAACTGTAAAGGTGAAGCCTATAATACTGCGTCCTTTTTTTACATTCTCATATTTTACTTTTAGATCTGATTTCTCATTAATCTCACTGATAGCTAAGTCTAATACTCGCTTTTTAAGGTCATTCATTCTTTTATATTCACTGACACCTAGCCCCATTTGTTGTCGAAAGATTTCTAACGCAAAACAAGGTGTCTTCTTAGCAGAGCGCCACTGAGTTAAGAGCTCATAAAGCCGCACTGAGTACACACTATTGAACTGTGTCGTTTGCTCCAATAAATATGAAGTAAAAAACTGCTCCAAACCATCAATACGGCTAATTCCCTTAACAACGGCAAGCGTGAATACTAAATCCATTGCTCCTTCGCCATCATGGTATTGCACCTGCTGTAGCCAACGGCTTTTAATAGGTTTTTTATTATCGTCAAAGTAGGTGAAGCGTCTGTTAAATAAAGTCTCTTCAGCATCCTTCATACGCTGGTAAGCATTCTGTCGTGTGGTATCAAATACCTCTGCATAACGCGTGGCATCAATTCGTAATGGCTTATCAGTACTTAACCCTGTGGCTGTTTCTCTAGCATCTACAATTGCTAACTGGATGATGCGTACTTCAGCCAATGATAAGTTTTGTAGTGCTTCATTTATCTTATTGGTCTTAACTACTAGGTTTTTTTTATTGTTCATTGTCATTACTCTAATGAATAAATACTCACTTTATATTAAGTGACAAATAATAACAAGTCACCTTACGGTGGCGAAAGGTCATTTATGCGACATAAAAAAATATGTCACATAATGGTAACTAAACGTCACCTTATAGGTAACTAAACGTCACCTTATAGGTAACTAAACGTCACCTTATAGGTAACTAAACGTCACCTTATCACAGCTACAGCCCTTTGATACCAATCCACTCAGAGCGCTTAAAAGCATTTAAAAGCATTTAAAAGCATTAAAAGCATTTCTGGTTGTGTATAACTAATAAAAGAAAACGAAAAAGAGGATATGTAAGATTAGAAATCTGGTGACAGATTATTTCTACTTTGACTTGTATTACTAATCTCTATTCCTCTATCGATGACTTTTAAACCTTCATTAATGCTTCTTAAATCAACCTCAGTTAACTTTTCAGCATAATCAGTAGTAAAGCTACTTAAACTATCCCCAAGCTCTTTAGCATGCTTCTGGGCGCTCTCAGTACTACTTAGTGTATTTAGTCCTTCGTATGCGATCTTGTATTGCTTAGCAGTCAATCTGAGAGTCTTATTTATATGTTGTTCTGCTAAAGCTCTGCTCTCATCTGTTTTTTCACTGTTATTCGTATATTTGGTTAAGGCAGCTAGATAGGGCTCTACTGTTAAAATTTCTGCTGTTACTCTGCTAGTATCATTTTTACCTAGTTTTGATTGATATTTTTGTCTTAGCTCAGCCCTCTGTTTGTCTATATGAACTATAAACCTATCAAAATCTGCTGTGACTGTTTGGTAATGTTCCCTTTCTTGTGAAGGGAAGTTTAACAAGTGAAATACGTGAGGATTATTCTCTAATACTTTGACAGTATTGATCTTGTCAGTAGCAAGCCTTACATTTTGTCTAAAATCTGAACCTTGATTTTCATTGATCCCTAATTTTTTCGCAAAGTCATCAAGCACCGTCAGTTGTCTCTTGTCAAAACGTCCTTTTGTATGCCGGTCGAGTAATATATAAGCTAGCGTCTTAGCTGCGTCCTTAACATCATTACTTCTTTGAACATCTCCGAGCTTTGAGCCGTCAAGCTTTCTATCTGTTTCTCTAATCGCTCGATCAATTCGTCTTTTTCGCTCAAAAAAGGCTCGTTCGTACTCGTTATCGAAAGGGCTTGGGGCTGGTTTTGCTCTTTCTGTAATGCTGTTATGGATTCTTGAAGCTTCTGATTTGCTGTTTGTAGCTCTTTGTTTTGTTTCATCAATTCGCTTTGGTAAGTTTTTGCATCGTTCAGCTGCCCAACTACTTGCTGATAAGATTCTCTCGTGCTTGTTAGTAATTTCACCAATGACTTCTGGTAAGTTCTCACATCGTTTAGCTGCCCAACCACTTGCTGATTCTGCGTCTCTAGTTCTGACTGCGTTTTCATCAATGACTCGTTGCGTTCTATCAATGACTGATTCTGTGTATTTGATTTTGTCAGTGATTTCTCCAAGCCTTCGATTAACTCTATCAATTCGGTCACGGTTCTCTCTCTCAAAAATAATTTTGTTAGACGCTTCTAGCACTAAGCTATTACGCTCCGCGATCATGGCGTTAATCTCACCCCTAATCGTCACTGGCGCAATCCCGTTAAATACCTCGCCTTTTTCCATTGCTACCGATTTAGCTTTCTCATATGCGTCACGCTCCAGCTTTGTCGCAACGCTGCCCATCTTAAGTTGTGGCTCAATATCTTTGCCTTGATCTGCATAGCTACGACTATCGATAAAGTTAAGATTGCGCTCGGCTAGTTTATCGTTTGCCGTCTGCTCCCAAATTTTTCGAACCTCTTTGATTTCCTCGCTGACGCGCTCTAGTCCAAGCGAACGCCGCTTATTATCTGATAGCTCAATGTTCGCCTTATCTTTCAATACGATCTCAAAATTATCATCAAGTTCTGCGGTGCGCGTGGTGAATAAGATATGAGCATGGAAGTTACGCGGGTCTGCGCCCCGATCAATCTCTTTTTTTGTCGGCTGATGGATAGCACAATCTGCTATTGTGCCGTAACGATCAGCTAAGGTTTGGGCAAACTGGTGCGCCAGTTCTTTTCGGTCTTGCTCGCTTAATTCATGGGGTAGATTAACCAACCATTCGCGAGCCACACGCGCATCGACTCGCTTCTCGGCAGCCTCCGCTTTATTCCAAAGATCGCCCCGATCAACAGTAGTCTTAGCATTTGCCAATGCTGACGGCAAAATAATATCGGCACTCATCACGCCATGCTTTTTTGAGTAGTCGTGGGTCTTGCCATATCGCTTATCTTCAAGCTCAACACCTGCGCGGTAGCTCGCACTAGCAACGGCACTTTGCCCACTGCTTCGTGATATTGATTTAGTCGATGCGATAAAAATAGCCATTTCTGAAAGCTCTATCTGTTGGTTCTTAGCACTACGTCTTTTCGTAGTGCTGGGGGTGTGGGGGTTTACCCCTGCCGATGTTTTGATTTTATAAATGTGTGACCGTTAGGGATAAACATTTGTAAAGTCGAAAACTCGCACTTAGTCAGTGGGACGCAATCATCCGTTAATTAACTATATCATAAACTGTTGTTAGGTACTGGCGAAGTTGCTATAGTCAGATAGATGAAAAAATTAATAATTTAAGGAAGGGTTATGAGCTTACTTGGTGGTAATGATTTGAAAGAGCAACAGAAGATTAATGAGCTTGAGCTTAAGATAAATAGAGAGAAGCAGAAGTTAGATAAGAAGCTGACACGGCAAAAAATACTACTGGGCACTTTTTTTGTAGATGCTTTAGAGAATGACTCAGTAGATGGTCTAAGGAAGTATACTGCTGATCATCTATTAGATTTCTTGACTAGACAGGGAGATAAGGATTTGATGGTAGACTTGGTAAAAGAGCTTAACGAGAAGCCTCTAAGAACTCTATAGGCTAGTAATAGACTGGTCAAAAATCTAGGCAAGATATAACGAAGTATTGCCCTCATTAGGAAAAATTACATCATGGAAATACCTGTAACTGATATTGATAGTGCTTTCATAGCTGTCACTTCTTTAATTGAAGACTTCGAAAAAGATAGGGAATATTATTCATCTACCAACTATTCAGAAGCAGCAGTCCGTCAAGACTTTATTGATAAGTTTTTTATCGCCCTAGGCTGGGATGTGAACCATGATTATCAAAAAAATCCATTTAAACAAGAGGTAAAGGTCGAAAAAACCCAAAAGCAGGAAGGCTCAAATACAAGTAAACGCGCCGATTATGCTTTTTATATTGAGCCTGAATTTCGCATACCCAAATTTTTTGTTGAAGCAAAAAAACCTAGCCGCACCTTAAGACAGAACAAAAAGGATTATTTTCAAACAGCACGTTATGGCTGGAACGCTCAAACAGGTGTGGCTATATTGACTGACTTTGAAGAGTTCGTCGTTATTGACTGTCGTCTAAAGCCTGATATTGATACTGTAGTCAAAAATGAAATCAGCTATCATCGGTATACTGATTTCAAAGACAAAGACACGTTTTCTGAAATTTACTGGTTATTTTCCAGAGAGGCATTGCTTGCAGGTAATCTAGCCACTTACATCGATAATTTACCTAGCCCAAAGAGTAAAGCCCGTCAATTGAACTTATTGTCTGGTGCATATCAAGACATCGACACCAGTTTTCTAAACTATATTGATGACATACGTTTGCAAATGGCAATAGCTTTTCAAGCCACCAATCCAGATCTCATTGGTTACGAGTTAACTGAAGCGACCCAGCGTACAATTGACCGCCTTGTTTTTATGCGGTTTTTAGAAGATAAGCAAATTGAGGCTGAAAGCATCCTACTTGGTATCGCTAATAGCAAAAATTCGTGGGCAAAGTTTGTAGCGGAATGCAAACGATTAGATTTAATATATAACGGTATTATTTTTAAGCCTCATTTTATCGATGACAAAGATTTCAACGGTGCAGAAGCGGTCAGGTTTAAAGAAGTTGCCACAGATTTTGATCCCACCAATTCGCCATATAACTTTAACTACATACCGATTCATATACTTGGTAATATTTATGAACGCTTCCTAGGTAAGGTTATCGAAGTTCATGATGGCCAAGTTGGCATCAAGGAAAAGCCTGAAGTGCGTCGGGCTGGAGGTGTTTATTACACGCCAAAATATGTGGTAGATAGTATAGTTGAACATACTGTTGGCTCTCGCATTAGAGGAAAATCCTTAAAAGCAATTAATGACTTAAAAATTGCCGACATCTCTTGTGGTAGTGGTAGTTTTTTAATTAGCGTTTACGACTATCTATTAAATTATTATAAAGTTTACTATAACGATAACCCTACTGTCGCTAAAGAGGCTAGATGCATCTATGACGAAGAAAACAAGATTTGGGGTTTAAGTATTTGGCAAAAGCAACAAATATTATTACGCCATGTTTATGGAGTAGACATTGACCAACAAGCCGTTGAAGTTACGCAGTTATCGCTATTCCTGAAACTGCTTGAAGATGAAGATATGCTGACAAAACAAGAGATGCAAGTACTCTTTGCAGACAAGATATTGCCTGACTTAACCAGTAATATTGTGTGTGGTAATTCGCTTGTAGATTACAGCATTATGGATAATGCCAATCTTGATCAACAAGCTTTACATATGATTAATCCTTTTGATTTCCAACATGCTTTCCCTACCATCTTTAAGCGTGATAATAGTGGGTTTGATATCTTAGTAGGTAATCCACCGTATTTAAAAGAATCCACTTATAGAGAATTATTCGAAACTATCAAACAAACCAATTTAGGGAAGTACTATCAAGGCAAAATGGACTTGTGGTATTTCTTTGTTGCTCATGGACTCGACTTACTTAGGGATGATGGCTTACTTGGCTACATCGCTCCTAATAACTGGGTCAGCAATTCAGGAGCAAGTGGGCTACGTAATAAAGTCATTAATGATAGTCAAATATTAAGACTTGTTGATTTTACAGGATTCATGGTGTTTGATGAGGCAGGCATTCAAACTATGATTATAGTGCTAAAAAAGACAACTAAACCTGAATCTTATTCATTTTTTTATCAAGTATTTGACAGCCAGCAACCCCTTAATCATCAAAACGTTAGCAATGAATTAAAAGAAGTAGGCAACCTGAGTCAGACTTTGACACCTAAGGTTGTGCGAAAACAGATGCTAAATAGCTACCTTAAGTTTAACGATGCTAGCTTAGATATTGTATTGGATAAAATTGCAATTTCAGGTGATTTTAAGCTAGATGGTAAAAAGGAAGTTGCTCAGGGAATTGTTCCTAATCCTGATGTTTTAACAAAAAAAGCTTATGAAAAATATTACTTAAATCATAATTATACAGTTGGCGAACCTGTCTTTGTTACTCCTAAAGGGTTTTTTGGAAACGACCTGAGTGAGGTTGAAAGGGGCTTTATCCAACCTTTATATGAACCTTATGAGCTTGACAGGTTTTATTTTCCAGAAAGTAATGTGAAGGAAATCATCTATCTAACAAAGCGTAATGAAAAACCAAATATAGAAAAACTTATCTCACATTTACAAAGGTTTAAAGAAGTAACTGATGAAAGGAGGGAAACTAAGAAAGGTTCTATGAAGAACTACCATTTGCATTGGCCAAGAGATGAAAGGTTTTTTAATGAGGGTGAAAAGATTGTCGCTGTTAGAAAATGTGTTAATCATCCAGTTTTTTCATATACTGATGAGAAGTGCTTTGTCATGATGTCTTGTAATGTCATAAAAACTGACAGAATTGACCTAAAATATCTGACAGGGATATTGAACTCTAGGCTTGTTGAGTTTTGGTTACGCCATCGCGGCAAAATGCAAGGTGATAACTTTCAAGTAGATAAACAACCTCTATTAGAAATTCCTATCGTCGATACCGATAACGCCGAGTATAAGAAAAATATAGTTTTATACGTTGAGCGACTTAGTAAAACTATTACTGAAAGTAGATCCGCCAAAACCGATAGAGATAAATCATTGTATAACGGTCGTATCAGGCAATTAGAAAACGAACTTAATCAAACTGTTTATGCAGTTTATAAGCTTGAAGCAGACGACATACAAGTGATTGAAGCTTAAATATATCCCAGCGGAACCATCTAAAAAGGCTCATTAATCCATTAATAGACTACTCATAGTAGACTGCCGTAGTGGAACCACTTAATGAGCAATGATAGGTTCTGGTCTTTCCTTGGCCACATCAGCGATCAAATGCCGTGAGCACTTGGCCATTTTTTGAATATCAGAATAGCTATGACCTGATTCGAGTAGACTTGCGATGATCTTACGCTTCTCCGTATCTTTCCTACGTCCTAAATACTTACCTTCTGCTTTAGCACGAGCAATACCTTGCATCTGACGGTTACGCCGATCTTCATAATCCTTTCGAGCAATGGCTGCGAGCATATCCAGCATCATCGAGTTAATGGCCTGCAATACACTGCTCATAAATTCAGTGCTGCGTTCAGGTTGAAGCGCCATATATGAGGTAGGCAGCTCTTTTGATACGATAGAGAGCTTTTTTTCTGATAGCATTCTTTTGAGCGTATCCCAATCAGCTTGGTTCAAACGTGCCAAGCGATCAATCTGCTCAACTAAGATAACATCGCCCTTATGGGCATCTTCAATCAGCTGCATAAGCTTGGGTCGCACCAAAATAGCTCCTGATTCGTTTTCGACATAGAAGGCGGCAATTTTGTGGCCATGATCGTTGGCAAATGCTATGAGTTCGCTTTTGGCACGCTTGGCATCTTGTTCTTTGGTTGACGCTCGTAGATACGCTCTGATAAACATAAACACCTAAAATAGTCTGTTATAAGTGGTTCCATTATAGCAGTCTGTTTTAAGTGGTCTGTTAATAGATTTGAAGGGTGAAATAGCTGGTTCCCTTGGGGTATACCTTAATATTAACTATATTTATTACTTGAATTTATTTTTATTCATTATTTGACTATTAAATTAATATGTATCATACTATGATCCATAGGTTGTTTAATCAATAGAAAGCATCTTCTTGAAATTTATAGGCCCCATTATGAATAGTAATACGTTGAAATATACTGATAAAATCCTTGATGCAAGTGGTTTAGGGCAGGATATACAAGGTATGACACCAAAAGAAAACAAGGCGGCAATGAAGAAGCTCAAAAGACTTCTTAAAGATATTGAATTTTTAAGAAGAACCGGTGGAATTACTCTGATAGTTGCAGAAGATAGTATTATAACAACCTACCATAACAACTCTATGAATAGAAATCTTGGTATGGGTAAAATAAATTTATACAATTGACTATTAAAAAATTAATAATGTGAATAAAATTTAAAAGCTACTAAGGGATATTATTATGAAAGCTACTAAGCACTGCCAAGTTCGCCAGAAACAACGCAATATTTCTAGTCCAGTAGTTGCTCTAGCATTAAGCTGTGGAACGAATATAAAGAATTCAGACAAGATTGTTTTAAAGAAAGCCGAAGTAGAGGGCTTATATAACAGTCTGCTCGATCTTATGAAGCGACTCGAAAGAGCTTAGCAACCAATGTAGCCATATGAAGTATATAAAAAACAGCAGTAGTTTCAAATATTTATAATTAATTTTCATCAATATATAGGTAAGGTTTATGAGTTTAAAAATCGAGTTTGATGAAGATGCTTTCGACAAGTTGGACGATCCAGCCACAGCTTTTGATAAGCCAGAATTTAGAAAGTTTAATATGAGATTTAATAATCTTGATTTGTTAGTTATCGACGCGATTGCTAAACGCGATGGCGTGTCTCGCTCACAGATCCTCAATAATTTTATTGAAGAAACGTTGAAAGATTTTTTGCGACAGTGTTCAAGCCATGAGGCACTACTCATAACTGAATATGCTGAATTTCTGAGTAAAAACAGTACTAAATCTAATAAGAATTTCGCATGGGACTTATGGAATATTAGTCGTAGCATTGTCGATCCAGAAGGTTTATTAGATAACCAAATGCATGTTTTGAATGAGGGGTTAAAATCAGGGCAAGTAGAACAGTCTGTGAAGAATCTGAAAGAATTACTTGATAAAAGCAAGGCGAAGATACAACAAAGCTAACCTAATTTTAAAATAGGTAATGAGTAAATATTATATAAATAACTGGAAAACACTAATGACTTCACTATTTGAAAAATTTCATGAAGCACAAAAAGCCACTAACGATGAACACTACTCAACTATCTCAGTAAGAACGCCGGCTGAAATAACGTCCATGGTAGAAACCGTTAGCACTGTCACTCAAGAAGCAGTCATGAATATGTTCACCAGTAGTCTGTCTTTATATTTAGCAAACTATCTGCTTGAAGACGTTAGAAACATAGACCTTATTAAGCAAGTATTAAACGAACAGTATGATAAGTATGGTGATGAACTAGAAAATATGGTTTCAGGCAGTTGTATTGAAGTTCTAGAAAGTGAAAGTATTTTAAAGATTAGTAATTATTTTGATTATGAGTCACTATTGCTTAAAGTAAAAAATAGTCCAGAGTAGGTGATGGGATTATATACAGAGCCTTTAGGAAAGGGTATTTTTTAAAGGGTTTATATTTTATTTAGGTTATCTCTCCTTTTGGATGTTATTTATATGAATTTTAATTTGTCTCACCTTCCTGGCTGGCCATCTGAGGATTTCTATAGCTTCTCTAATCTTCCCGATTATTATACCTTCAAAGCTGATGGTGTAAATGTTGCGTACCTTGTTCTTCTACAGCGTTCAGTGGCTACTGGCTCTTTGTACTCTTCTAACTTTAGTGTTTCTTCGTCTTATGAAGAGGTTCTCAGTTACATCTCATCTACTTACCGCGATAGCAGCTTTGGTGTCGATGGCTTAGATGTCATGAGGTATCTAGATACTGCTGGTATTGTAGGTTTCTCTGAAAAGCTGTCTAAGTCCACTCACTCTGAGAGTTTTAATTACTGTATAAATCTTAGTGATCGCTATCAGCCGAAGATACTTATTAATATGAAAGAGCAACTGAATATATTTAAGAGGAAAGTTGACTTCATCAATGATTTGCATACCGATCGTTTCTTCCATAAATTAGCTGAGAAAGCACAGGATAAACCAGATAGTTATGACGTTTCATCTAATGCTTATGATAATGTTGATGATCAGGCGGAAGCCTCTTATCTTAATTCGATAGCTTCTTATAATCAGGGTATCTGTATTTATATTATTCTTTGGATACGTGCATATAGGCTTTGGGATGCTCGCAATAGATGCCTTGAAAATAAGGATCACGTGGCATTCTCTCATAGATTTTACGGTTGGTCACAGCCTAGTTATCCTTTAGATGATAAGTTTAAACTAGAATTCAAGACTAACTTCGGGTACGGCCAAGCAAGTTACTTTTATTTCGTAATGTTTTATAAAGATATACAAGTATTTAATTTTATGGAATGGGTTAATTACGATATTGTAGAAGTGTCAGAAATGCAGAGATACTATAAAAAGTATTCTAACAGCAAGAGTGATATTGATATTAAAAAGCCAGAAGAGCAAGGGGCTATCACTAATAAATTATGGCTAAAAGCTATGGCTGATGCTGAGGAAATTTGCAATTTGTATGTAAGGGACGAAAATAAATTTGTAGAAAAACATATAATAAATAATTTAAGCGATATGATTTCTGAACTAGAAGAAATCATATCTGAAGATAACAGTACAGTTAATAAAGAATATAGAAGATATAACTATGAGTTTAGTAACCATTGCTTTAGTAAAAATGAGACAGAAAAAATATTAGCTATGAACGTCAAAGGTTACATGATAAGCGGCGTTATAGAGTTTATTGATAATATAATTAAACTAGATAGCATAATATCTGTAGAACCTTACTTAACAAGGATACAAGAGGTTAATAGAAAGCTGCTGCCGATGCTAATAAAAGAGCTTGTAGAAAGCCATGAAATGAAAAATAAGTTGGAAAAAAGTATTGAAAGTAATAAAGAGGAAATGATCAATATATGGACAAACGGTGATGGTAATCATAGCTTGAAATCTTTGGTAGATCTAAAAAGAAAAGGCAGCCTATCAAGTGATATGTTAGAACTAACAACTAAGCTACAAGAAAAACATAATAAGTTGTCTGATATCAGTAATAAACTAAGTAATGATAGAAATAATTTAAAAAATCTTATAAGAAATATAGATAGATATAACTTAAATATAGAAAAAAAGTTCTTCTAATAACGGAACTTCACCAGCTTATGTAAGAGGTCTGGTTTTTTGTATTAAATAATTATGAGGGCTATGTAACTAAAATCTCCCAAGTTTAACTGTACGGATTTGACGGCGGGGTCAGCGAATAATGCCACTTTTTCGTACCGTATCGAAACTTGATTTTAGCGCCTGCGTATAGTTCTGCACCTCTTTGGTCGCAAGGCTTTGATTGACTATATCAAGCTCAGCTTTAAACAGCTCATCATTGGTAGTGACAATATTTTCTATCTCAGAGCTGTGTTTTGCTTCTTGTAGAGCCAAGGTATTGATTAAGATTGCCTCATTGGGAATAGATGAGACTACACCTTTGAGTTCAGCTAAATGTCGATTGGCTGACGACAGTTTTTTAAGAACCGCTCTGGTTTCTAGCGCCTCCATATTAGGAAGCGGTAAAGGGATAATCTGATACTCGTCCATGGACACCTCTTTGAATATGTATAATATTTCAGCTTTTCTATACATGTTATATATATACGTATAGAAAACCAGCTTTTCTATACGTATTTTTTTGAGATATATAAATTTTCTGATTTATTAGACTTGTTCAGCATCGCTCAATGACACCCTTAGTAATTTTTGAGCCTATTGACTGACAGAAAATTATAATTTGCCTGATAGATAAGTCAGTGCCATAGTTGTTCACTGAACGTTCTGAACAGTTGTACTGGACAAACACTAAAAACGTACTTGAACACTAGGTGAACAATGAACATATCGGTGACAAAAGCAGCAAAAGAATGGGGTGTATCAAGAACGACGATCTATCAGAAAGTCAATGATGGTGAGCTTTCCAGAACAGCAGATAAGAAAATAGACGTTTCAGAAATGTTGCGCGTGTTTGGTGAGCCAATTTCTAAAAAACGTACTGAACGTTCAGTGGACACTGTTCAAAGTACACCTCTGAACAGTCAAAGTGTTCAGTACAATACGGATATTGAACACCTATTAGCGCTTGAAAAGCTCAAGAATGAACACCTCAGCCAACAAGTAAGCGATCAAAAGAAGTTAATTGAAAATTATCAGCAGCAGATAGGACAGTTGAACAAAACGCTGGATAAAGCCAACGCTAGTATCCAGGATTTCGCACAAGTGAGACTGCTAGAGTTTAAGCAAGCTGAAATAAACGATAAGCCGCTACTAGAACAAAAACTAGATACCCAAACTGCTACTATCCCTGAAAAGAAGAAAAAACGGTGGTTCTTTTGACCATCACTGATGTTGGAAAAAATATTAGTGTTTAATCTTTGGTAGATAGCTCTCTAAACCTTTATTGGGCTTGTTAAAGCTCTCAGGCTCTCGCTGTATGATATTGATCATTTCGCGCTTAAATGCGTCAGTATGCATTTTTCCGTCATTGCTTAGGCTTGGGTGATTGTTATAGTCATTCATAAATTGCACGTTATCAACGATAGACTGTATCGTAGCCTGTGACAATGTGCCATCTTCACTGGTTAGCTTGTCTAATGTCTTCTTATGAAATTTGAGAGTTAATCCCTCGTAACCTTTGCCTCTACTCTTTTTTTTATATTCCACACTAACCTTATAATTTGTACTTTCGTTAATCTCTTCTAAGGCTTTATCAATCACATATTTTCGAAGTTCACTAAATTGCTTGTACTTACCTTTTATGCCCATAACATATTTGAAATCTTCAAGTTCATACGCCTTACTGTATTGATACTGCCCAATCCAACACACTATTAATTCATATAAGCGTATTGCGTGTATGCTTGATAGCTCACTGATCTCTAACAACTTATATTTAGTGAAATTTGCTTTCAACTGTGTCAGATATGGCAATATATCCTCTGCAAAAGCTAGCGTAACTTTGCCTGTATTTGGGCTAAATAGAACACTACTAACAAAGCGGGTGCGCAATACTTCATTGTCCGACAGTTCGATGATAACCTCCCTTTCAAACAGACGGTTACTAGCTTGCTCAATATCACGGTAGATATTTTTTGCGTTGCTGTCACGATAGAAAAGCTTTTTTATTTCATCAGAAGTAATAGTAAACTTGGTTTGCTTACTGATATTTGGGGCATCAGGTCGGCTATCAATTTGACTAATACAAGTTAGTAAAAGCTCTTTTTCTTTCGTTGTCATCGTATAAGTAGCAAGAACTAAATCATTTGATTGTACTACTATATTGTTTTCCATTTTGTATTTCACTATTTCTACGTTTATTAGAATTGCACATGAGACAAACTACCACAAAAAATGTAAAATAAATAGTTATCTTTAATTTACTCTTTTTTTGGCTCATTTACTCTTTTTTTGGCTCATTTACTCTTTTTTTGGCTCATTTACTCTTTTTTTGGCTCATTTACTCTTTTTTATCAATATAACATATTGATTTTAAAGGGAAAAAAACGCTCTTAAACAGGAGTAAACAGGAGTAAACAGGAGTAAATAAAAACCCTTAAAGAAACGGTTGATAAAAATTTCTGTAGATAAGTTAAAAAAGGATTACTTAAACAATATGTTATCCATCGACTGTTTTTCAGAGAAATATGGGAAAGGGTTATCTGAAACCGAAAGAAGGAGTGTGACTAGGCTTGTTAACAACTATCTTAGTATCTAATACTTTTAGACCGTCGTTAATACTTCTTAAATCGCCATCAGTTAACTTTTCAGCATAATCAGTAGTAAAGCTACTTAAGCTGTTTCCAAGCTCTCTAACGTGCTTCTGGACGCTATCATTGCTATCTAGTGTATTTAATCCTTTGTACGCGATCTCATATTGCTTAGCAGTCAATCTGAGGGTCTTATTGATATGTTGTTCTGCTAAAGCCCTGCTCTCATCTGTTTTTTCACTGTTGTTCACATATTTAGTTAATGCAGCTAGATAAGGCTCTACTGTTAAAATCTCTGCGGTTACTCTGCTAGTATCGTTTTTACCTAGTTTTGCTTGATATTCTTGTTTTAGCTCAGCCCTCTGTTTGTCTACATGAGCGATAAACTTATCAAAATCTGCTGTGACTGTTTGGTAATGTTCCCTTTCTTGTGAAGGGAAGTTTAACAAGCGAAATACGTGAGGATTATTCTCTAATACTTCGACTGTATTGATCTTATCAGTAGCAAGCCTTACATTTTGTCTAAAATCTGAACCTTGGTTTTCATTAATCCCTAATTTTTTCGCAAAGTCATCAAGTACCGTCAGTTGTCTCTTGTCAAAACGTCCTTTTGTATGCCGGTCGAGTAATATATAAGCTAGCGTCTTAGCTGCGTCCTTAACATCATTACTTCTTTGAACATCTCCGAGCTTTGAGCCGTCAAGCT
>Ga0208435_100269_pt1 | contig 16110 bp, 14 predicted proteins | sample 24_taG_FD_184097 | JGI IMG/M metagenome (GOLD analysis project Ga0208435, IMG submission 184097) | Marine viral communities from Cariaco Basin, Caribbean Sea - 24_WHOI_OMZ (SPAdes) (version 2) | ecosystem: Environmental > Aquatic > Marine > Oceanic | place: Caribbean Sea: Cariaco Basin...
TTGGGGCCGTGATTTGATGGTCAATCGCGGTCGTTATAATTTTGATATGATTAAGTTTGTCTATTATCAAAGTGATGAGATTGCTTTTGAGGGTTTTAAATCTGGGCAATATCGTTTTCGCCCTGAGAATAAAGCGTCGAACTGGGCAACGGGTTATAACTTTCCTGCAGTCAAGGCAGGTTTGATTTATAAAGAAACTATAAGCAGCGAAAATCCAGTACCAATGCAAGGTCTAGTCATGAATATGCGACGTCCCATCTTTCAAGATATTCGCGTTCGCCAAGCCTTGACGGCAGCTTACGATTTTGAGTGGATGAACAAAACTTTATTCCATGGCCAATATGAGCGCTTACAAAGCTTTTTTCATGGCTCAGAGCTAGCAGCAACTGGCACGCCATCTGCGGCTGAGATGCAGGTATTAAAACCATTGCTAACCAAGCTTGAACCAATTCAGCGGCAAGCGGTATTGACGGAATGGCGATTGCCATCCAGCGATGGTAGCGGTTTTAATCGTCAAGGATTGTTAGAGGCGCGGCAGCTATTGCTAGAGGCTGGTTTTTATTATCAAGATATGAAGTTGTATCAGCCAAACGGTAAGCTTGCTCAGATTGAGATCTTGATGACGGGTGAAACCATGGGGCGGGTATTGTTGCCTTATATTCGTAACCTAAAGCGTTTGGGCTTTGATGCGACCTTACGCCAAGTCGATGGGCCACAATATTATGAACGTGTGCGCCGATTTGACTACGATATGATGGTCGACATCTTTGCCCAGAGCTTATCGCCTGGCGCGGAGCAAGTGGGCTTTTGGGGCAGTGCTGCCGCCGATGAAGCGGGTAACGCCAATACCATCGGTATTAAAAACCCTGCGATTGACAGTGTTATTAAAAAACTGGGCGATGCTAAAAGTCGCGATGAGATTGTCTTATATACGCACGTACTTGATCGCCTGCTACGGGCAGGACATTATTTAGTCCCTTTATATGGCAAATCTAGCACCAATGTTGCCTACTGGAATCAATATCGGCATACGGCAAAACTGCCGACCAATGCGATCGGTATCGATTATTGGTGGTCAGATAAAGAAGCGGAAGCCCGTGTTAATCGATACTTAAAGCAATAGTTTAAGATAATGGCTCAAAACAGTTATTTAAAAATTATCATTTAAACCAGTAAATAAAATCTCGTTTCATTTGGTTTTTAAAATTTAATAAAAAACATCAGTAATAAAGACAATCACTGCTAAGGATTTTATATGAGTATTCGTATTCACCCCATTAAAGCGTTCAATGACAACTATATTTGGACACTCATTAATGAAAATAATAAGCAGGCGATTGTCATTGATCCGGGTCAAGCCGAGCCAGTTATCGCTTATTTAGAAGAAAATGGCTTGGAGCTGACGTCTATCTGGACCACGCATCATCACCATGATCATATCGGCGGTGTTGCCGAGCTACAAGAATCTTATCCGATGACGCATTTGGTTGCGCATACAGAGCATAACGTCGATGAAGATCAGGCTATCAAAGATGGTAGTACGGTCAGTGCGTGGGGCTGTGCCGCGCAAGTGTGGGATGTGTCTGGTCATACTGCAAGCCACATGGCGTATATCTTAGATATCGATGGACAAAAGCATTGTTTTTGCGGTGATACCTTATTTAGTGCCGGTTGCGGACGTGTCTTTACCGGCACGATTGAGCAATTGCATGAGAGCTTTAAGCGCTTAAATGGCTTGCCAGCTGAGACGCTGCTGTATCCAGCCCATGAATATACTGCCAGCAACTTACGCTTTGGCTTATCTATTGAACCTGCCAATGAAGCGATGCAGCAAGCGCTTGCGCAAGCAGAAGAAAAAACCGCCCAAGGTATCCCGACATTGCCAGTCATTTTAGAACACGAGCGCGCAATCAACGTGTTTTTACGCACGCAAGAGCCCAGTGTGATAGCAGGGGTGAGGTCTAAAGTCACTATCGATGATGACAAGTCTTTGACAGTATTTGCCGCATTACGTGAGCTTAAAAATAACTTCTAAATGCTAGGGCGTGTCCTCACTTCAAGCGATTGTATCTAAATGGGCTAAAAATGGCTAAATTTTGCCAAATATCGTCAAATAGCTGATTAATACCCCGGTATTATTTGCGCTATTTTCCTCATTTGACTGCAATTTATCTCATTTTTATGACCGTTTTTAAAATGAGGACACACCCTAAGTTGTCATATCTCTATGTTTTAGGAAGCCGTCATTATGGGTCGTTATATCTTAAAAAGGTTGTTACTGATATTACCGACGCTATTTTTGATATTGCTGGCGAACTTTGTCATTGTCCAAGCGGCGCCGGGCGGCCCTGTCGAGCAGCAACTGGCGCTTATCGAACAAAGTGCAAAAGACGGTGCGCTCAGCGGTAATATCGGTGCGGGCAGTGCCGGTGGCAATAAGAGCACTTACCAAGGCACGCGCGGCCTATCTGAGGAAATGGTAGCGGCAATTAATGCGCAATACGGCTTTGATAAGTCAGCACCTGAGCGCTTTTGGCTGATGCTAAGGAATTATGCCAAGCTTGATTTTGGGACATCGTTTTTTAAAGGTCAATCGGTGACTGACTTGATTGTTGAGAAATTACCAGTATCAATCTCGCTTGGGCTATGGAGTACGCTGCTGATTTATATGATAGCGATTCCGCTTGGTGTCTATAAAGCGATGCATCATGGCTCAGGGATTGATAAAGCAACAGCCATGCTGCTTGCTATCGGCCATGCGATACCTGTTTTCGTATTTGCCGTCATACTGTTAGTGTTTTTTGCCGGTGGCAGCTATTGGAATATTTTTCCGCTACAAGGATTAACTTCCGAAAATTTTGACCAATTAAGCACGCTTGGTAAAGTGAAAGATTACTTTTGGCATCTGGCATTGCCGCTCCTAGCAAGTACCGTTGGCGGCTTTGCTGGCTTGACTTACTTGACCAAGTTTAGCTTTTTAGAAGAGCTCGGTAAGCAATATGTGCTTACCGCGCGAGCCAAAGGCTTGGGCGAACGGCAAGTGTTATACGGCCATGTGTTTCGTAATGCGATGTTGATTATTATCGCCGGTATTCCAGCGGCTATCGTTGGGATTTTCTTTGCCGGTAATTTTTTGATTGAGATTATCTTTAAACTTGATGGTTTGGGGTTGTTGGGTTTCGAAGCCATTCAGCAGCGTGATTATCCGGTGATATTTGGTACGCTGTTTATCTTTACTTTGCTCGGGCTGTTATTACAGTTAATCAGTGATTTAAGTTATCACTTAATTGATCCGCGTATTGATTTTGAGGGGCGCTAATGTCAAGTCATCCATTATCTTCTGTACCCTCAAACACATCTTCCATTGTCCCAGAAAAAAAACGCCGCCTAAATCCTATTTGGCAGGCACGCCTAAACCGTTTTCGCCACAATCGCCTTGGAGTAATATCGCTATTTATTTTTGCCCTGATATTTGTCATTTGTATGGCAGCCAATGTCATTGCCAATGACAAGCCGCTACTGGTGCAGTATCAAGGTGATTATTATTTCCCCGTCCTAAAAGCCTATCCCGAAACGACTTTTGGTGGGGTGTTCGAGACTGAAGCCAATTACAAAGACCCTGCAGTGCAAGCGTTGATTGATGAGCAGGGTTTTTATATTATGCCGCTCATTCCCTTTGCCGATCAGACACCAAACGTTGAGCTTGGGATTCCATATCCAGCCGCGCCCAATAGTCAAAATTGGCTGGGTACCGATGACTTAGGACGCGATGTGCTGGCGCGGATACTTTATGGATTGCGGGTATCTTTGTTGTTCGGTATCGCCTTGACGCTTGCGGGTGCACTCATTGGCATTATCGTTGGTGCGATACAAGGCTATTACGGTGGCTGGGTAGATTTAGCCGGGCAGCGCTTTATGGAAGTATGGGGCGGGATGCCGCAGCTGTTTATGATTATTATTTTGGTCAGCTTGTTTAGCCCTAGCATATTTATGTTATTTGCCATGATGTTGTTATTCGGTTGGATGGGGCTAGTCGGTTTGGTACGGGCAGAGTTTTTGCGTGCGCGTAATTTTGATTATGTTCGTGCCGCTCGTAACCTTGGGGTGTCAGACAGTCAAATCATGCTCAGGCATATCTTACCCAATGCATTGGCATCAAGTTTGTCGCAATTGCCGTTTATTTTAACGGCTAATATTATCGCGTTAACAGCGTTAGACTTTTTAGGATATGGTCTGCCACCTGGTTCACCGTCGCTTGGTGAGCTGATGGTACAAGGGAAAAACAACCTCGATGCCCCTTGGCTCGCGCTATCAGGGTTCTTTAGCTTAACTTTTATTTTATCCTTGCTCATCTTCGTTGGCGAAGCGCTACGTGATGCCTTTGATCCGAGGCGCTCGTGATATGACAACTGATAAAATAATAACCGCTAATATGACGACCACTACTGAGCAAAGTGCTAATGAGCAAAATGCCCATTCAAATGATAGTCATAGCAATAGCCAAAATAAGCTCATGCTGAGCGTAGATAAACTTAGCATCGTCACGGACGCAGGCATGGTTCTGGTCGATAAGCTATCGTACGAGCTACGGCAAGGGCAGACATTAGCGATAGTAGGCGAGTCGGGCTCTGGTAAGTCGATTGCCAGTCTTGCGCTATTAGGCTTGCTACCGGACAGTTTGACGGTTAGCGGTGAAGTGCAGCTAGCAAACGCCAAAGACATGAGTGCGCTGCCAATTACCAATGACAAAGGGCGAAATGTGGCGCTGCGCTCTATTCGTGGGCAGCGTATCGGTATGGTGTTTCAAGAGCCGATGACGGCGCTAAACCCACTACATACGGTCGGCAAACAAATTGCAGAATCCTTGCGTATCAGCGGCGCCCCCAAAAAACAGTGGCGAGAGAAAAGTATTGCCTTGCTAAAGGATGTCAATATTAGCGACCCTGCTGATAAACTGAATCGCTATTCGCATGAGCTATCGGGTGGTCAACGTCAGCGGGTAATGATTGCTATGGCATTGGCGCAGCAGCCTGATGTTTTAATCGCTGATGAACCGACGACCGCGCTTGATGTGACCTTGCAACATGAGATTCTAACCCTGTTAGATAACCTTAAGTGTCAGCATAATATGGCAATGATATTAATCAGCCATGATCTCAATCTGGTCAGGCGCTATAGCGATGACGTCATCGTCATGCGCCAAGGACACACGATTGAGCAAGGGCAAACGGCAGCAGTATTTAGCCAGCCTAAAGCGGACTATACCCGCTCGCTTATCAAGCAAGATTTCGGGCAAGCACTCAGTTTATTGGATGATGAAAGTCAGTTACCAACCGTATTGCAAGTCAGTAACCTACAAGTAAAATTTCCTATTGAAAAAAGCTTGTTTGGCGGCACCAAACGTTGGTTTGATGCGGTAAAAGATGTCGATATGACCCTGCAGAAAGGGCAGGCGTTGGGTATCGTTGGTGAGTCAGGCTCTGGCAAAACCACCATTGCCCTTGCGCTAAGCCAATTACTCAGCAATCAAGCGCGTGTCAGTGGTCAGATAATGGTCAATGGACAGGACATGACGGCATTGTCCAAACGTCATTTGCGCACCTTGCGCGCGCAAATTCAAATGGTGTTTCAAGACCCCTTTGCCAGTATCGATCCACGTATGACGGTCATGCAAATCGTCGAAGAAGGGCTGTTAGTACAAGGTGTCAATAAAGCAGAACGCCAGCAAGCAGTGATGGATAGTTTGGCGACTGTGCATCTACCAGCGGAGTTTGCGCAGCGTTATCCGCATGAGTTATCGGGCGGTCAGCGTCAGCGCGTCGCCCTTGCGCGTGCCCTTATTATGCAGCCAAGTTTATTGATATTAGATGAGCCAACGTCGGCGCTTGATAGCACCACGCAGGTTACGGTGGTCAACTTGCTACGGGAAATTCAAGCAAAATTGCAAGTCAGCTATGTGTTTATCAGCCACGATTTAAAAGTAGTCCGCGCCTTATGCCAGCATATGATGGTGATAAAAGACGGCGTGTGTATTGAGTCGGGCCCTAGCGAAGATGTGTTTAATAATCCACAGCACCCGTACGCGCAGCAGCTGTTGCAGGCGAGTTCCTTATAACAATAAACGCTATCAATTATTATAAGTAAAAATCATGAGAAAATTATGCTTGATGCTTTTATCTAGCGCTCTATCGCTTAGTGGTTGTTCGGATAGTTCAACCGTAGCTAATACAGAAGAAAAATATGCCATTGGCGATCTTGGTGGCGTTTCTGTAAATCTACCTAGAGAATTTGTCGAATTGATTGAATATGATGGGGATCCTAGTTGGGGAGAAAAGCGCGTGGGTAAAAAGCCTGAACGAACCTACAACAAGTCGCTACTGAGACTATTTTAAGTTTTCGTAAAGAAGCAAGTTGATGGCTGATTTTCTTTGTATAAGTAAAGATGCGACGCTAAATAACCAGAACATCGCAGTTCATAATAATCATGACATCCTAAAAATGGCGGTGGTACAATAAGTTTAAACAGTAGTCTGCTTTATGTAGACGCTGATGCAGTATTTTTATTCACCGTGCTTTTGTTTTGACAGCATTTTTTATTTTGACTGCGGTGATGAATCACTGCTTTAAGTTGTCGTTGTTGCTAGTATTAGCATTATTAAAAAGGATTTTTATACCTATGAAAAAACAAAATACTATTTCTAAATTGGTCAGTAGTACAGGCTTACAACACGCTGGTTATTTGGCGGTTGCTAAGACGCGTGCCAAAGTACTAAAAGCCTTTTCTTACGTAGTGCCAGTCAGAAGACCGATGTTGTTTGTCGGTGAGACCTCGTGTGAAGATTTGTGTGACATGCTCATCAATGAAGGCAATACCAATGTTTTTATCGTTACGGACGCGGTATTAAACAAACTTGGTATCCCTGCTAAAGTCACAGATTATCTAGATAGCAAAAATATCAGCTATAAAATCTACGACGGCATTACCCCAGATCCTACTTTTAAAGTCGTCGAAGAGGGATTGCGCAAGTCTGTCGACGCTAAGTGCGACTCAATTATTGCCATCGGTGGCGGCTCGGTTATTGATGCGGCTAAAATGATTGCCATGTCACAAGGCAATAACTGCAAGCCAAAACAGCTTATCGGTATCTTGAAAGCCAGAAAACCTTCGGTTCCGCTTTATTGTATTCCAACCACAGCTGGCACCGGTTCAGAAGCGACGTTGGGTGCGGTGGTGTCAGATGACAAAACGCATCAAAAAGCCCTATCTATCGACCCAAGAATGGTGCCATTAGCAGCGGCTATCGATCCGATTATTATGAAAGGCATGCCGGCGCATATCACAGCAGATACCGGTATCGATGTCTTAACCCATGCTTTAGAAGCGTGGATGAGTGCCAATGCTAGCGTCGAGACCGATTATTATGCGGCTTCTGCAGTTAAAACTGTAATGCAAAACCTACCACTGGTTTATAAAGATGGCGGCAACTTGAAAGCACGTGAAGAGATGGGTATCGCCGCTCATTACGGCGGTATCGCCTTTAATAAAGCCGGTCTAGGTTACGTTCATGCTATCGCTCACCAGTTGGGGGCGCACTATAGTATCCCCCACGGTCGTGCCAATGCCATCGTCTTACCATATGTGCTTGACGTCAATCGCAAAGGCAGCAAAAAAAGATTGGCAGAGTTAGCTCGCAAGACTGGTATGGTCAAATCGGGTCAAGCTGGCAAGAGTGATAGCGATATTGCCGATAGTCTCATCGCACAAGTACGCGAGCTGATTGCTACCTTAAATATCGATCCAACCGTTAAAAATATGCAAAGCAGTGATTTTAATGATATTGCCAAAGCCGCGGCAAAAGAAGTCAGCGATACTTATGCGGTGCCGACTTATCTATCTGCTGCTGAGATTAAGGATATTTTAACCAAGATTAAGCAAGCCAGTGATGAGCACGCCAGTCGTGATGCAAAAACTGATAAGGTTGCTTAAGTTATTTAAGCTACTTAATAAGTCCGATGATCAATCTCTAAAAATAAAAAAGAGCACATTGCGATATCAACAATGTGCTCTTTTTCTTTACTTCTCTGTTGCTTATAACTAGCACTGGTTTTATTTTAAACGATATTAAAACGCAGGTTTACGCTTTGGCACCGCATCTAAAAACTCATTACGGGCTTGATTGTCGTGTACATACTCGCCCAGCATCGCTGTGCTGCGCGTGGTTGAATGCTGCTTGTTAACGCCGCGCATCATCATGCACATGTGCGCTGCATCCATAACCACTGCCACACCGCGGCAACCTGTCACATCCATAATCGTTTGTGCTACTTGTTCGCTTAAATTCTCTTGAATTTGCAAGCGACGAGCAAACATATCAACGATACGGGCGAATTTTGACAGCCCTAATACTTGACCATTGGGCAAGTAACCGATGTGCGCGACGCCATGAAATGGCAACATATGATGCTCACATAATGAATAAAATTCAATGTTTTGCACCAAGACCAATTCACGATTGGTCGATGGAAATACCGCGCCATTGACCACTTCTTCCAAGCTTTGATGATAGCCTTGCGTCAAATGCGCAAACGCTTTTGCCGCGCGTATTGGAGTATCTTGTAAGCCAGGACGCTCTAAGTCTTCGCCAGTTGAAGTGATTAGCTGACGATAGGATTCAACACTTTCTTGAAAATCTGTTGCTATTGTTGGGGTATTGCTCATAAGTTTGGCAGCCATCCAAAATGTGGGTGTAGCTTAACGCTAATCCTTGTTTACAAACAATGGTTGTAAAGGATTTTTATAAAAATTGTGCAAGCTGGGAGGGCTGTGATTATACTTGAAATCCACTTAACTTCATACTGCTATGCTCAGTAGATAATCGTTTTATCCATATTAGCTATTACTATGAAAGGAGATTAAGCGTTTATAGCGTGTAAGTAAATACAGTATACGAGTGTTTACTTAACTCAATTCGTGTATAATGGGTCATCTTTTAATTTGTGTTTTCACTCGCTATTTATGAGCGAGCTATTAAAAATAATCTGTCATTTAAATCGATTTACAGGGAACTATTATGTTACTACAAGGACAACGCTTTGTCGTCACCGGCATCGCAAGCAAACTTTCTATCGCTTGGGCAATCGCTGAAGCGCTGCACCGTGAAGGCGCATCGTTAATTTTGACTTATCCCAATGACAAAATTAAAAAACGTGTCGATATGGCCGCCGAAGCCTTTGAAGCGGATTTAGTGCTTGAGTGTGATGTGGCATCAGATGAATCGATTGCTGCATGTTTTGAGCAAGTGACCGCGCATTGGGGTGATGGTATTGATGGTGTTGTCCACGCGATTGGCTTTGCGCCGATGGACCAGTTGGATGGCGATTTCGTCAATGCCACTACCCGTGAAGGCAGCCAAATTGCTCATGATATCTCAAGCTATAGCTTTGTGGCCTTGGCCAAAGAAGCACGCGCGCTGCTAGCCATGCGTCATGGTTCTATGCTGACCTTGACCTATGAAGGCAGTATTTCCGTATTGCCAAATTACAACGTCATGGGCATGGCAAAAGCCAGTTTAGAGGCCAGTGTGCGCTACCTTGCTACCTCGATGGGCGGTGAAGGTATTCGTGTCAACGCGATTTCTGCTGGTCCTATTCGTACCCTTGCGGCAAGCGGCATCAAATCGTTCCGTAAAATGCTCGATATCAGTGAAAAAATCGCCCCGTTACAGCGTAATATTACCCAGACCGAAGTCGGTAATGCGGCGCTATTTTTACTATCACCGTGGGCATCTGGTATCACCGGTGAGATTATGTTTGTGGATGCAGGTTTTAATACCGTTGCCATCAGTGAGCAATTAATGATGCTTGATGAGACTAAATAATGTTTGTAAGCAAAGTTAATATGAGTTAAGCAGTAGAGAAGACGGCCAATTGGCTGTCTTTTTTGGTTATAATAAGGGCTTTTTGGTGTTGGGCCATTAGGCAACGAATATGATAACCAGATTACCAAAATGGATATTGTGGGGCGGCGCTGTACTGGCATTTAGCGCAGGCTGCGTCAATACCGCCGCATTAATGGGCTTTACCAATTTATCCGTCTCGCATGTGACCGGAAACGTCAGCCTGTTTTCAGCGGCGATTGCGCATTTAGACGGTCGCAGTATTTTATATATCGGTGCTTTGCTGCTGTCTTTTTTGGCTGGGGCAATATTAAGCGGTTTTGTGATTGGGCAACGATCATTAAAGCTCGGTCGGCGTTACGGCAGTGCGCTATATATAGAAGCGGCGCTATTATTGATTAGCTATTGGTTATATCAGCAGCATGATTACTTAGGACAATTGGCAGCGGCGATGGCGTGCGGCTTACAGAATGCGATGGTCGCTACCTATAGCGGCGCGGTTATTCGTACCACCCATTTGACCGGTCTGACCTCTGATATGGGCGCTGCCATCGGTAACTGGCTGGCGGGACGGCGTATCAGCAAGCCTACATTGGGCTTTCAAGCGATTATTTGGTACTGCTTTTGCGGTGGCGGCGCCGTCGGGGCGTTTTTATATGCCAAAGTTGGCTATGGCGCGTTATTTGTCCCTATTAGCATTGTTTTGAGTGCAGCTTTTTTCTATAACTATATGTCAGACCGTTTGCCAGAAAAAAGACAGCCGAGACAAAAAAAGCGCCCATCTGCTTGATGAGCGCTTTTTATTTTAATTTTCTAATTCAAATAAGCTTAACGAGACAAACTACTTATCGTCTTCTTCGTGATCTTCATGTTCATGTAACCCTTGCATCATATCTAATGCGGAGTCGTCGGTACGCTGCTGATCTTTTTTATCCAAGCCATCTTGATTGATGTCTTTTGGCGCCATTTTTGTGGTCGAATCGGTTTTGTTTGAATTTGGCATAACATATTCCTGTTTGTTTTTATCAATGTCCAATAAAGTCCAATAAAAATATAATGGGTAAATTTATCGGCTTTTAGTTTTAATTAACTTATTTAGTATGAGATAGCACTGTACGCTTGTACATACACGGTGTACGTTTGTTTAGTGACGATGTGTAACCATACATCACACGGATTCCTGCTTAATTTTTCTATAACCACATTTATTGCAAAATTATTAGCAGCACTCTTAAGTCAGTTTTTTGTTATATATCTGCTATGATGACGGCGTGTTTTTTGCGGTTACCGATTGATGAAGGGTAAGTTGCCAAAGTACGCTTTTATTTTAGGTTTTTTACACTGTCTTTGGGGAAAATAAGGACATTTTATGTCAGAGCAAAAACTAGATAGCCATCTTCCTGATGATGGCAACGAGTATTTATTTACCGATACCTTTCCAAAAGGTACAGGTAAAGGGTTGATAGTGGTCGCTATTGCGGCGGTTATCAGTATGATTATCTATAACGTTTTGCCGTTTGATATCAATGCCAATAAAGGCCTTGCGATGTTGTTTTTCATCGGGGTGCTGTGGTTGACAGAGGCGGTACACGTTACGATTACGGCGCTTTTGGTCGTCGTCGTTGGTGCGTTGATTGGCATTCCAGAGTTTGATGCGGAGATTGGTTTACAAAGCTTTGCCAATCCGACGATTTATTTATTCTTTGGTGGTTTTGCTTTAGCTGCAGCACTACATGTACAGCAACTGGATAAAAAAATTGCGTTGAAGATTTTATCGATGTCAGGCGGTAAGCTCAGCACGGCAGTATTTTTGATATTTGGTGTGACAGCGTTTTTGTCGATGTGGATATCGAATACTGCGACCGCGGCGATGATGTTGCCACTAGCACTCGGTATTTTGACCCAAGTTGACCGTGAAAAAGACCGTGGCACCTTTGTTTTCGTATTACTGGGTATTGCTTATTCAGCGAGTCTTGGTGGTCTGGGTACGATTGTTGGTTCGCCGCCAAACGCTATTGCCGCAAAGGCGCTTGATATTGCGTTTGTAGACTGGATGAAGTTTGGTATACCGATGATGTTGGTGCTCTTGCCATTATTATTGGGTGCCATGTATGTGTATTTAAAACCAAATCTAAACCGTAAGATTGTACTGCGTGAAGACGAGCCTATCGCTTGGAATAAACCGCGTATAGTGACGATTATCGTCTTTATCATTACCGCCCTTAGTTGGATATTTTCCAAAAAAATCGGCGCTGCATTAGATATCACGGATACTGATGCCGTAATTGCCTTATCCGCTGCTGCTGCTGTAGTGAGCTTGGGTTTGGTGTCATGGAAGCAAGTGTCTGATAATACCGATTGGGGCGTACTCATGCTGTTCGGTGGCGGTATCGCGCTATCGACGATTTTGAAAGTATCAGGTGCGTCTTTAGTACTGGGCGAAACGGTTGCCAATGCGCTGTCTTCAGCACCGCTTATTATCGTCATGATTGCCGTATCGGCATTTATTATCTTCTTGACGGAGTTTGCTTCTAATACGGCTTCTGCTGCTTTGTTAGTACCAGTGTTTGCTGCTATTGCTGAGCAAATGGGACTGCCACATGAAGTGCTCGTCTTGGTCATCGGTATTGGCGCCTCATGTGCCTTTATGTTACCGGTTGCCACGCCGCCGAATGCGATTGTCTTTGGTACGGGGCTGATTAAGCAAAACGAGATGATACGTGTTGGTGTTATTCTTAATATTCTTGCTACCCTAGTCGTCGGGTTGTGGGCGTATTTTTTCTTAATATAGCCTAGCAATTAAGTTCATCATAATCCCTAAAGCCCGATATTTACTTAAATGTCGGGTTTTTTATTTCCTTTTATTGTTAGTCTGTGTATAACGGAGTGATTTGCGAGGAAGAAAAAAAGGATGGAGTATTCTAGTAATAAGCAATTCAATACTATTGCAGCTATCTCAGACATTCACAGTAATGTCTTTGCGCTTGAAGCTGTGCTTGCTGATATCAGACATCGAGATATTGACCAAATTGTTAATCTCGGAGATATTCTATATGGACCGATTGCGCCTAAAGCCACGTATGAGCTTTTAACGAAATATCAAGACGATATTATTACTATTCGGGGTAATCAAGATAGACAGATTTATGAAGCTACGACAATAGAGATGAAAAGCAATTCTACGCTGACTTTCATTACAAAAGATTTGCCTAAAATGGCGATAAGATGGATGCAGAACTTGCCTTTTGATTATCATTTGAATGACGATATATATCTGTGCCATGGGTCGCCAGCGGACGACATGATATATCTATTGGAAAATATAGAAACAGGGCAGCCGACGCTACGTAATAACACAGATATTTTAGCATTGCTCAAGGGTATCGACAGTTCAGTTATCGTATGTGGCCATACTCATATTCCGCGTACAGTCATGCTATCGACAGGACAAATTGTTGTTAATACAGGTAGCGTTGGCTATCCCGCCTATAAAGATGATTTACCAATCGTGCATAAAATGCAGACTTATTCGCCCCATGCCAGTTACGCTCTTATTAAATGTGTTGAAAATAAAAAAGGTAAGCAGTGGCAAACTGAGCATATTAGAGTGCCTTACGATTATGAAGCAGCAGCTAAATTGGCTTTAGCAAATGGTCGTGAAGATTGGGCGTTTGAATTAAGGACAGGGCGAGTATTGTAACTGGAGAATAGTCAAAGTGTCTTTAGATCAAGCTGATAATATTGATTGCGGTAACTATAATTTTTATATATATAAAAAGGACTGATTAAAATACACTGTTTATGGTACAACTTGGTGGTCGCCCCAAAGGTCGTTTGATTGAGCAACATGATATATTTTTTGGCGTGGCCAACCAAGTCAGCGAGCTGATAGAGGATATCAATCAGCACTGGCCTGAGGTTAAAAATAAATGGCACATTGACTCGTATCGAGCGATTAGCAAAGTTGATAATTATGCGATTAAATTGGTCGAATCAAGTAGCCAAACAGAGAGTACCAACGATGTAGAGAGTACCAACGATTTAAAGTTATTCTTTATCAATTTAGGGGGTTATCAGCGCGGCAGTTTCGAGGAGTTTCATTATAAGCTGCTTATCGTTGCTGCTACTCAAGCGGACGCTATTAAGCAAGCAAAACAGAGCGAATTTTATAAAGCCTTTACTTATAAAGATAAAGAGTCGCCTTTTAATGCCGCCTCGCATATTGATGATAAGTTTGAGGTAGATATCGACGATATTTATAACGTCAATGACCTTATTCCAAATGTTCGGTTGTTAATTAAGCCGATTACTAACGATAACAATGAATTTGCGAATACTGATGATAAAGAGTACGTTGGTTATCTGAGTATCAAGAATTTAAGGAGGTTAGGATAATATGGCTTTAAATATGTACTATAAAAACGGCGTTATTCGCAAAACGCGTAGCCAAATCTCTGATGAGCTATTGACCACGCTTTATCAGGTTCATAATAATGCCAATTTTCCACAACTGACGTGGTTAATTGATAATCTTTATGAAAATCCACAGATCCAGCCTGATGTCGCTAAATGGTTAGCTGATGAGGTGGTGGCGTTTGAGAGACTGTTACTTTCGTTGCACCTGCCTTTTCCTATGCTGCCTCTGCAAAAGCTCCATAGCTTCTTTACGGGAGCTGCAGCTAGGGGGCAGGTGATTTATACCAGTAATTAGTGAATTTTTTGCTTTAGCCTGTTTCTATAACCATCTTGAATCACGCCCAAATTACCCCCATAATCTAAGCACTTCCAAATAATAAATAGCCTAAGTAAATATGCCCAATACTTCTAAGAATACCGCAGAAACTGCTACTGAAAACCTAACCAACGACCTAAGCTCTAATGAATTTAGCTCCAACGAAAATGAAGCAAGTAAAGCCGCCAACCCAAATAATGATGACTCAAATATCACGGTAAACAGTGATAACGCATCTTCGTACGTGAAGGTTGCCACTGACTTACCAGTTTTAGCCAAAGATAGCTATTATCTCAGCCGTTTAGAGCGTGAGCTGGCGCGTGCCGCTGTGGCTAATAATAAAAGAGATCAGAAGGGTTCTGATAATAAAGCAGAGGACGGGCTAACCAAAAAACGTGCGCAGTATGACAAAATAAAAACCCGTTCACAGCAAGCGGTGCAAGCGCGTATTGATAGTATTCCAGAGAAATTGGCAGAAAAACTCAATCTTGATTTGCCCGTGAGTCAACGTGCTGATGACTTGGTTCAAGGTATTATCGATAACCAAGTGATTATCGTGGCAGGTGAGACCGGTTCTGGTAAGACGACGCAATTACCAAAGCTTGCAATGCTGGCAGGTCGCGGTATCACAGGGCAAATAGGTCATACTCAGCCAAGGCGACTGGCAGCACGCAGCGTAGCAAACCGTATCGCGGAAGAATTGGGCGAGCAGCTCGGTAATACCGTCAGCTTTAAGATTCGTTTTAATGAGCAAGGGTCGGCACAATCTGTCGTGAAGCTGATGACCGATGGTATCTTACTGGCTGAATTGGGGCATGATCGGTTTTTAAGTAAGTACGATACTATTATTATTGATGAGGCGCATGAGCGTAGCTTAAATATTGACTTTATTATGGGTTATTTAAAAAAACTGCTGCCCAAGCGCCCTGATTTAAAAGTCATTATTACCTCAGCGACCCTTGATACTAGACGCTTTAGCGAATATTTTAGCCATTATGATAAAAAGCTCAAGCGTAACGTGCCTGCGCCGATTTTTAATGTCGAAGGTCGCAGTTACCCTGTGGAAGTTCGTTATCGTCCGTTGACCGATGAGCCAGTAAACAGCTCGGATGATGACAGCTATGATGACTTTGAAGAGAATCTGCCTCGCGCGGTGGTTGCTGCCGTCGAAGAATGTTTTAGCGATGCACAAAACAAAGGTCATGCCGATCAAGCAGATATTTTAATATTTGCGGCGACAGAAGCTGAAATTCGTGAGCTCCAAGAGGTGCTTGAGCGTCATGGGCCAAAACATACCGAAGTATTGCCCTTGTTTGCACGGCAGACTTATGAAGAGCAGCAGCGAATCTTTCAGCCGTCAGGTCGCGGCCGGCGTATCGTTATCGCCACCAACGTTGCCGAGACGGCACTGACCGTACCCGGCATTCGCTATGTGATTGACTTAGGATTTGCGCGGATTTCGCGTTATTCGTATCGCTCACG
>Ga0208435_100272_pt1 | contig 15889 bp, 10 predicted proteins | sample 24_taG_FD_184097 | JGI IMG/M metagenome (GOLD analysis project Ga0208435, IMG submission 184097) | Marine viral communities from Cariaco Basin, Caribbean Sea - 24_WHOI_OMZ (SPAdes) (version 2) | ecosystem: Environmental > Aquatic > Marine > Oceanic | place: Caribbean Sea: Cariaco Basin...
TGCTGATCATGTGGGTATTCGTATCTCGCCACTTGGCACGTTTAACAATGTAGAAGCAGGCTACAACGAAGACGAAAACATCTGGCTAGTTGAACAGATCAACAAGCGTGGTCTGATGTATTTGCATATCTCTGAGCCTGATTGGGCAGGTGGTACGCCTTATAGTGATGCATTCCGTCAGCGTGTCCGTGATGCCTTTGATAATACGATTATCGCTGCTGGTGGCTATACTGCTGAAAAAGCGGAGAAAAATATCAAGGAAGGCTATATCGATGCGGTTGCTTTTGGCCGTGATTATATCGCCAATCCTGATTTGGTTGAGCGTATCCGAGAAGGGGCGGCGCTCAATGAGCAGCACCCAGAGAGTTTTTATGGTGGCGGCAATGAAGGCTATACCGATTATCCATTCCTTAACCAAGCATAATGGATAATCAGCTGCCCTTATGATTAGCTAACCTTAAGGTGTGTTAAAAATACCCTCACCGTTAGCCGATACATAAGCACATAATAAAAAGCCACCTGACGAAGACCGTCAGGTGGCTTTTTGATGCCTGTATTTTAACTATTTAACAAAGTTGCCCGTTTGGTAATCCCGAAAGGTTTGGCGGAGCTCTTCTTGGGTGTTCATTACAAAGGGTCCATAACCTGCGACTGGTTCGCCGATAGGTTCGCCGCTCAATAGTAAAAGCTTGACTGGTGCTTGCTCGCTATTTTCGGTAGCAGGATAATGCAGCTCAATGGCATCAGTAGTCAGTTTTTGCTCAGCTTGCCCATCAGTGCGGTGCTGAGTTGGCGCATCAAATTGAATCAAATTACCGGCACTGACTGACGTACCATTGACCAGTAGTTCACCTTCTTGTACCAGCAGTAGCGTATTGTGGGTGTTGGGTACTTTTAGCGTCGTCGCGCCCGCAGTATCCAGCTCAATATTCCATAAGTTAATCGGAGTAAAGGTATTTGCCGCGCCTGTGATTTCTTGCCACGCACCAGCAATGATAGCCGCCTTACCAATTATCGTTTGGTGATCAGGGTTGCTGCTGTCGATCAGCTCAACGATAGGCAGATCTGCCCGTTTGATGCTTTGATAGTTTGGGTCGGTCAGTTTGTGCGCACTTGGCAAGTTAACCCACAGTTGCACCATACTAAAGACCCCACCGCGTTTACCGAAAGCCTCCGAATGAAACTCTTCGTGCATGATGCCACGACCTGCGGTCATCCATTGCACATCGCCTTTTTGAATAATCCCTTGCCCGCCTACTGAATCGGCATGACTGATTTCACCTTCGTAGGCGATAGTGACGGTTTCAAAGCCTTTGTGTGGATGCTGTCCAACCCCATGCGGCTGTGTTTTATAATTGGGGTTCGGATGAAAGGTCGTTGGTTTGCCATAATCGAATAATAAAAAAGGGTCGGTATGGCTATAATTAAAATGAGGGTTGTCGTCAAGATGGTTGATTAAGGTCTTTACATAAAAACCGTCACCTACCCAGTGCGGCGCTTTATCACCATGAATATTTTTAATAGGACGCATTTATTACCTTGTCAGACAAAACGTATTTTTTAATAAAAAATTTCTGTTAAGTTACGCTACATTTATAGCTACCTATATTGTGTTTATTTTAATAATTTATCAAGGGCTAATATAGATAAAAGGCAACTTAAGTAGAATAAAAATAGGGATATCTCATTAGGGCGTGGTGGGCGTTTAGCCATGGCACTGTTTATGATTAAACAATGCCAAATCGTTATGATTAAATGAGGTTAAACCACTTCACCGCAGACAAAGCCACTGGCCCATGCCCATTGGAAGTTATAGCCGCCAAGCCAACCAGTAACATCCAGCACTTCACCGATAAAGTATAAGCCCTCCTGCATGTTACTTTGCATGGTCTTTGAGGAGACTTCATCAGTTTTTACGCCGCCGCGGGTCACCTCAGCGGTACGATAGCCTTCTGTACCAGAGGGTTTGAGCTGCCAGCCATTCAAAGTCGCGCCAAGCTCCGTCAGCCGCTCATCTTTAATATTGGCAAGTTCGGTGTCTTTGATATCGTCCCAAAGGTGCGTTTGTAGCGCGGCAAGCAGCTTTTTTGGTAGCTTATGACTGGCATCGCCACTATCGGTATAATCCGCGACGACCGTCCGAATCAGTTGCTTTGGGTGCGATTTTTTGTGCGCAAGGAGCAGCGCTGTCATGTCGATATTTGGCAGCAGGTTGATACTAATGGTCTCGCCAGTGTGCCAATAGTTTGATAGTTGTAGCATAGCAGGGCCTGACAGCCCGCGATGGGTAAACAATATGGGCAATTTAAAAGAGATGCGCTCATTGCTAGCGATGACTGGCAAACTAATACCAGCCAAAGATCGAATAAGCTCACCCGTTTTATCCGTAAAGGTAAAAGGCACTAAGCTGGCATCGGTTGCGATCAGCGTGTGCCCAAATTGCTGCGCCAATTCATATCCTAAACCACTGGCTCCCATCGTTGGAATAGACAGTCCGCCCGTGGCGACCACGAGTGAATCACAGCGGTAGCCTGTTTGCGGCAGTTTGGTTTGATTGGCGGATTCTTTTCTCTCTTGCTTTTCCTTTTTGCTAAGCTGCTTGCTGGTCAGTAATTCAAATTTGGCGTTCTTGTCATTTGCGATAGCTTGCACACTGTCAATCTGCGCATTTAGCTTTACTTGTACACCAGCTGCCGTACATTCCGCGAGGAGCATGGTCAAAATATCTTGCGCTGAATCATCACAAAATAGCTGACCGTGTTCGCGCTCATGGTAAGGGATGTTATGTGCTGCCACCATACCGATAAATTCCCAGCTGGGATAACGACTGAGCGCGGATTTACAGAAATGTTGATTGGCACCGATAAAGTGCTCAGGCTCCACATAATAATTGGTAAAGTTGCAGCGTCCGCCACCTGACATGAGGATTTTTTTGCCCGCTTTATTGGCATGGTCTAATACCAGTACGCGGCGACCACGGCGACCCGCTGTGAGCGCACAGTATAGCCCTGACGCGCCAGCGCCGATGATGATGACATCATAGTGGGTATATTGTGATGCATTGCGGTGATTGCTCATGGTCGTCTCATAAAATAATAGGTTTAAAAACCAGCCACCAAATCCGTCATCGAATCAACAACAGAGTCGATTGCTTATTTTCATAGCAGCAGGTCAATAAGAGGGTTTGGTGAAGGGTGTATTTTGGCGTCGTATCTCGCGTGTAGCTATTGTCCATATTTCATACAAGGTTACAAGGATTAAATGTCATATCGTTATCTGATATCTGGACGGTGATGCCTTTATTTATGCCAAAATAAAAATTTATGCCAAAATCAAAACATGTTTTAAATTAATCAATAGCAATAGTAAAAGCGAGTAGATGCAAAACCACACCTCGTCAATAATAAATTTTATCATGGGTGAGCAAGTATACCGCTATATAGGCATATTGTTATGAATGGCTGTTGATACCTTGCAACCGTTCTGCTTATTTGTCAAACTAACCATGAGTGTCACACATTATGGAAGATGACCCTTATCACCTGTACAGGCCGTCGTTTTCGACCGTTATGCGCGCAGGTCATAATAATTAAAAAGGACAAATACGATGACTCAAAAATCATTCCCCATTGCGGCCGAATTTATCGCTGCTGCCAATACTACCGCTCAACAATACCGCGAAGACTATGAAAAATCTATCGAATCACCTCAGGCTAATGATGCTTTTTGGGCGAAGCGTGCCGAGCTGATCGATTGGATAAAAAAACCGACCAAAATCAGCGACGTTAACTATGATTTGGATGATTTTCGCATAAAATGGTTTGAGGACGGCGAGTTGAATATCTCTGTCAATTGTCTCGACCGACATGTCAAAAAAAATCCTTACAAGCCTGCCATTATTTGGGAGGGTGATCACCCTTCACTGCACAAAATCATCTCCTTTAAAGAGCTGCATCAAGCGGTCTGTCGCCTGGGTAATTCCATGCGTAAGCTTGGGGTCAAAAAAGGCGATCGCGTGACCTTATATATGCCGATGATACCTGAAGCAATGATAGCGATGCTGGCATGTACACGTATTGGCGCTGTACATTCTGTGGTCTTTGGTGGCTTTTCTGCTGAGAGCTTGGGCAATCGCCTGATAGACAGTCGCTCAAAAATCATCATTACGGCTGATGAAGGCTTACGTGGTAATAAGCATACGCCGCTCAAAGCCAATGTCGATCGGGCACTAGATATGGATGGCACTGATAGCGTGACCAACGTCATAGTCGTTCATCGTACGGGCAATTCTGTACCGATGAGTGGTCGCCGTGATGTTTGGTATCATAACTTGGTCGATGGCGAGTCAGAACATTGCGAGCCAGAAGTTATGAATGCCGAAGACCCGCTATTTTTGTTGTATACCTCTGGCTCTACTGGCAAACCTAAAGGTGTGCTGCATACCACGGGCGGCTATATCACCTATGCTCTCTCTACTTTTCGAGATGTGTTCGATATTAAAGACGATGACGTCTACTGGTGTACTGCGGACGTAGGCTGGATCACAGGTCATACCTATGCAACCTATGCACCGCTTGCCAATGGTACGACGACGGTGATGTTCGAGGGCGTACCAGAATACCCCACATGGGCACGCATCGGTCATATTATCGATAAGCACGATGTGACCATTCTGTACACTGCACCGACGGCGATTCGAGCGATGATGAAGGAGGGCGATGTCTTTGTGCGGGAGTCTGATCGTTCAAGTTTGCGATTACTCGGAACAGTCGGCGAGCCGATCAATCCCGAAGCATGGGACTGGTATTATCATATCGTCGGCGGTGGCAAGTGTCCGATTGTAGATACTTGGTGGCAAACTGAGACAGGCGGCATCCTTATGGCACCGATACCAGGCACGGTCGCCCTCAAGCCGGGCGCAGCGATGAATCCTTTGTACGGTATCAAACCAGAGATTGTTGATAGTGACGGTACTATGCTAGAAGGCTCTGCTGAAGGAAACCTAGCAATTAACAGCAGTTGGCCGGGGCAAATGCGTACCATTTATAATGACCATGAGCGTTTTTTACAGACGTACTTTAGTGAGTATCCCGGTTATTATTTCACTGGTGATGGGGCGCAGCGTGACGAAGATGGACATTACTGGATCACGGGTCGCGTCGATGATGTGCTTAACGTCGCAGGGCATCGCCTGGGAACAGCAGAAATTGAGAGCGCCGTGGTCGCGCATCCTGCGACAGCGGAGGCCGCCATTGTCGGGATGCCGCACGAGATTCGCGGCATGGGCGTTTGTGCCTTTATCATTTTGAAATCGGGTGAAAAAGAGACAGAGGCGCTAAAGGCTGAGCTGAATCGACATGTTCGCGCTGAGATTGGTCCGATTGCCAATTTGGATGCTATTCATATCGTTGAAGTGTTACCCAAAACTCGCTCGGGCAAAATCATGCGCCGTATTTTACGTAACCTTGCGGCAGGACAATATGTTGGTTTGGGTGATTTGTCTACTCTTGCGGATAGCTCGGTGATTAATCAGCTGGTTGAGGTAGTCAAAGCTGCGCGAGGAGAGTAGGCTAAATTATCGATTAAAAGCACGTTCAGTAAATAGACGATTAGCGTTCAGAAAAGTCATGTTATGAAAACTAGCATGGCTTTTTTACGCAGACGATATTGATATCAACAAACTTTAAAGGTTCAATACTTTCTATAACCATCTTATCTAACGATAACCATACTGTCGAAAACATTCCTACTATTATCACTCCCTTTTTTATCCAACATTATATGAGGCCTGCTGTCATTATGACCAATCAATCTTTGCAAGCTGTCGCTACCCAATCACCAAAAATCGCTATCATTGGTGGTGGTTTGACAGGGCTGTTTACCGCTACATTATTAGAGCGCGCCTTTGCTCAAAACATAGCACAAGATAGTGCGCAAACACCCTTACCGCAAATTACTGTCTTTGAAAAGTCACGTAGCGTAGGGCGTTTAGCCACTCGATATCGTACTGATAGCCCCACTGGTAAAAACTGGCAATGGGCATTTGGGGCGCAGTTTTTTACGGCCAAGACGGCAAGTTTTAAGCAATTTATTACGCCTTGGTTAGAGACGGGATTGCTACAGCCATGGTGCGCCAACGTGGTTGAGCTCACGCCAGCGAATAATGATACTCAATCGCCTGATATTCACATCAAAGAGCAATGGAACACCACGCAAGCCCGCTATATCAGTACACCAAAAATGACCAGTTGGGGGCGTACACTGGCTGATGAGTTGCAGTACAGCACTATAAAATTTAAAACCCGCGTTGCGCCATTGGCTCAATATGATAATTCTCTAGCGGAAAAGGTTGATAAAAAAACTGAGCTATTTGACGAGACTGGTGTGAGTCTAGGGCACTTTGACTGGGTGATATGTACCGCGCCAAACGGTCAGACCATAGAGTTAATAGCAGAGAGCGGCTTTGCTGAGCAAGCCAAGATTTCTAAGCCAACAATGCTGGCGTGTTATACGCTGATGCTGGGTTGGGATAATTTTGATACATTACCAAAAATGTTAAGCGCTCAAGCAGCGCCACGCTGGGATGTGGCTTATCTCAATCACTTTATACTCGATAAAATATTTATCGAGCATCAAAAACCTGCTCGCGATGACCTGCTACCCAGTGTCACTATTCATGCGCGCAACGACTGGTCAGAGCAGCATGTCGATGACGATATGGAGACGATCAAAACGCAGTTATTAACAGCTGCCAAGCAGGCATTGAATTGGAACGATGATCATGCTCCTAGCCAAATAGATTGCCATCGTTGGCGCTATGCCGCCACTGTCACTGATAGTGATAAAAAAGCATTAGGCATCTTAATAGACGAGTCTCATCAATGGATTGTCAGTGGTGATTGGTGCGGACAAGGCAATATCGAAAGTTGCTATCAAATGGCGCAACAGACGGTTGAGGCAATCAACAAAGCAAAATGATGGCGAAAGTTTACTTAGCGACTGCGCTATCCGAAACTGGACTTTAAGGGTTTTTTCTTAATGTGAAAAGGTGATAACGATGTTTGGATTCGATATAGATTTAGAGCTGATGGGCTATCATTTTTTCCAGTTGGGCATCGCCTTTATATTGTCATTACCGATTGCCCTTAATCGTGAGATGAAAGACAACGGCGCGGGGTTAAGGACGTTTCCACTGGTAACCATTGCTTCATGCGCGTTTATGTTGGTTGGTATGGATATTTATGATGCTACTGGTGAAGCGAGAATCATGTATGCCATCATCACAGGTATGGGGTTTATCGGTGGTGGGGCGATTTTTAAAAATGAAAAAGGCTCAAAGGGCACTGCCACGGCAGCGAGCTTATGGAATACGGGCGCCATCGGTATTTCGGTGGCTTACGGTCGTTATGAGATTGCCATTATATTATCGGTCGTTGGCTTTTTGATTTTGCAATTCTCAGAGCCCTTTAAAGTTAAAAAACACTAAGCGATGGGTGCGATGAGTTAACGTGCATATACACTTAAATACTAAAGAGACTATAAATCAATACTATATAGTATCTCTATATCTATATGATATAGCAAGAAATATATAAATTGTTGAAAATAAAGGATAGTTTATGAGTACCAGATTAAGAGGTAGTGTGCTGACTTGTGCCATGCTCGCACGAGGGGATAAGCAGGTTTTATGCGCGGTCAGTAATGAGAGCGACGAGCAGGCGATGGCTAGTATCGATAGCGCTGAATATGATTCGCTAAGGCACATTATTTCTTTTGAAAATGATAAATTCTCCTGTAAAGAAGGCGTTGAATGGCAATGCGCCATACCAGTAAAAAAAGTAGAACTTTTTTATGATGATATAAATCTATAGCCGCTTATAACTGAAAGTTTGTATATTAATTTGTAATACTTTAATTGAAAATAAAGCTGTCCAAATTGCTAAGAAACAGTTATATTCGTATAACATAATATATAAAATAGTACGAAGTTAGAGGTGAATATAGTGCTTAGAGGAAGTGAGCTGACTCGTGTAATGCTTGAGCATGGCTGCCATGAGATATGGTGTGCGGTAGATGATAATAGTGATGAAGAAGCTATGTGTGATCAAGATTCAAACGATTTTACTGCCCAAATCGTGTCTTATCATAACAACAGATTCTATTGTACTGCTGGTACTGCGTGGCTATTCGCTGTGCCAATTAAAATAACGGCGATGACACTGAGTGATGTAAAGCTCTAAATACCTTTATTTGTCTTATTAAGCCATCGCCGACTCATCATTTGTATTATAAAAACCCACCTTATGGTGGGTTTTTCCTTGTAAGCAATATGCCGCTTTTTAGATTATTGCTCAAACAATACAGATTTCTGCAGATAGTCATACTTGTATATGACAAGAACCTTTAACTAAGCATGAATTACAGGCAAAAAAAGAGCCCACAGAGGAGGAACTGTGGGCCGAGGAAAACTGATCGTGTAAAGGAACTACAGAGGCAGTGGTTGTGACCTATTGTTATTATGAGTTTTTCTATATTAACTAATATTAGGGTGGTTGGGATTAATTCAATAATTGCATATATTTACTTACATATTTAAGTGTACAAGTGTTTTTATCAGAATCGCTATCATAGCGCAATTGGCAGCGGTTTGGCTATTTTGGTTACATGACATTACGTTTAGAGCTTATGAGAGAGAAAATTAACGTCGTATTTCATCTCCAGTAGATGAGTCTTTTAGTCGTGTCATATCTAACATTGAAAAATGCGTATCAAAGTTTTGTAGTTATATATGAAAGATTGATTAATTTTAATAGTCATTCCACTATAAAAATATTACTGCGTTAACCTCGCTTGAAGTATTAAAGATACATCTACACTCGGATATCTTGTACTATTTTTAAATTCAACCGACTGTTTTTAAATGCAACTGACTATATCGATAACTGAATAGCTAAAGAGATGGCATGACGACCTGCGTGAAAAATGCTAAGCTATCTACCATTAATATGTCTATATAAAACTGGGTTTGCCATGACTGAGAATACGCATTTGCATACGCAGGAGCCGCAAAATACCAAGAGTATTTTTAATTTGCCTAATAACCTTACTATCGCGCGGATTTTAATGATTCCGCTATTTGTCGCGATTGCTTATTGGCCACCTGCTATGGGAATTGGCATGCCTGCCATCTCAGACAATGTGATTGCGCGGGTCGGTATGAGCGAATTTAGTGATAGCTTGTTACGCCATTTACTTTTGACTAGCGTTTTTATTATTGCAGCGATTACTGATTGGCTTGATGGATATTTTGCCCGTAAGCTTAATGTTATGTCAGCCTTCGGTCGTTTTTTAGACCCTGTCGCTGATAAGTTAATGGTGGCGGCGGCGCTTATTATCTTGGTGCAATGGCATCCCAATATTATTATGGCAATCGCCGCGATTGTGATTATCTCGCGTGAGATTGCTGTGTCAGCGCTACGTGAATGGATGGCAGAGTTGGGCAAAAGTACCAGTGTGGCAGTGTCGTATGTCGGCAAGCTAAAAACGACATTTCAAATGGTGGCTATTACGGTACTCTTATTAAACTGGGAGTCGCTCGAAACGATCGGTTATGTGCTGATGGTTGCTGCCGTTATTTTGACTTTGTGGTCGATGATGATTTATCTCAAAGCGGCTTGGCCGTACCTAAAGCAAAGCGGGTAAATATATAACGCAGATATGGTCAACAAACAACATAGACCATAAAAAACGCCAGTCGCATCAGCCACTGGCGTTTTTTATGGTCTACTTAAAATGCTGCTGATGTTGCCTATTTGTCTTAGACATTGTTCGTATGGTTGATATATACTCGAAATTATTAGGGTCTGTTGAACATTCAAATATTAGGGCTGCTGATTGCTAAAATTGCACCAAACTAGGCGCAAACCGACGATAATGTCGAGACCTTAGCTAGGCTTGCAACAACGTTTGGGGTGATTTTAGCATCAGCCTTTCAGGGCAATACTCTTTTTTGCCAATATATGGCGAAATTGTTTAACCTAGAATGACTAGGCATCAAAAATTTCACTGCATATTGTCTAAAAAATAATGACTGCCAGCACCACATTTGAATGTTCAACAGACCCTGAACAAAATACAAGAAAATTGGTCAAGCTATCATGAAACGGCATTCAAATAAGGAAATAAACATGACATTACATCAGACACAATCGGGCGTTGCCGTATTATTGTTGGCATTATTAACGGGGTGTTCTTCTGGCTCAAACATGCAGGAAGAGTCCACCTCAACCATTCAGCGAGAAAAATCTATCCAAACAGACGCTACTGCAGAACGTTCCACTCAGGACGCGGCAGAATCGGAGCGTTTGGGCACAAAGTGGGGCGACGACGTCGACTCAAAAGTGACGACTGTTGATCTGCGCCGTACGAGCAGTGAGCCTATCGAGCAGATGCAAGTCCGTTATGCAGACAAAGCCTATAATGGACGTGCGGTTAATAGCATATCACTACTGGCGGGCAAGGTTGATTTTTCGATGGAAACGGACACAGATACGTTATCGATCTATCGAGATTCAGGTAATTATTACGTCCAAGGTCAAGCGGGTCAGGCCTATCGTTTGGTGTATCATAATAACAGTGACAACACTTATGAAATCGTCGCTAGTGTCGATGGAATCAATGTCCTCAATGGTAGCGCTGCCAGTCGCTATGACAGTGGATATGTGCTAAATCCACATGATAATTTGGTGATTGAAGGTTTCCGTAAGAGCCAAAGCTCAGTAGCATCCTTTATATTTAGCAAACCAGAAAGTGCCTATGCTGCCAATACCAGCTCAGGTTCTATCAATAACACAGGTGTAATAGGTACAGTCATCTATGGCTTATATGATCCTACTAGACCTAAATCTAAGCAACCGCAAGCGTATCCAGCAGACAATGGTTATGCGAAACCACCGCAGTAATGCCTATCGATAGAAAATAGATAACGCGTAAAGAAACGCCAGTCGCATTAGCCACTGGCGTTTTTAATTTTGCTATTTCTGGTTTAGATAACTTATAACGTGACTGAGTTATTTTCACCCAGATTGGTCGCTTTTTTGCCGTCCATTACGGCAGCAGTGGTCATCTTAAACATATTGACGACCGAGCTACCACTGAGCCAATATTCAGCGCCGTGTGGTACGACTTTAATCAGCTGTACATTTGGATCTTCTTTACCTTGCTCATAAAAAGCATTGTAGATCGGAGACCATAGCTCGTCTAATTTCTCTTGGTCTTCAACCAGTTCCGCTTTACCATTAATTGAGACATAGTTTTTGGCGTCTTGGCTGACATATGCCAAGTTTACTTGCGGATCTTTCTCAATGTCACTCACGGTTTCGGTACTCTTGTCACCGATGAACCAAATCTCTTTTGCACCGATGCTCGTCTCGCTCGTTGTCATTGGGCAGGCATGCAAATGACCTTCGTGAGTACGAGTTGTCATCATGGCAAACTTGATGTCTTTTACTAATTCTTGCACTTTATTGATATGGTCTTGTCTACTCATAGTAAATTTCCCTTTCTTTATTTTGATTAAGTCGTAGTGATCAAATAGTTGATTGTTTATAGTAGTTTTTATTCAGGCTAAGTGTTTTCCAAGTATCGAAAACCAGATGAATTGAGAAAAACGATCATCGCCTTAACAACTGAAACTAGAATACCTAGTTGTGACCTTGTGTTTATATAGGTTGCCCGTAAGGCGATGTGAGGGTTTGTAAGGACTATAAGCTTTAGGTAAAAATTGTGACGACATCGCTGTTAAGTTTCTGTTGTGAAAGTAGCCTGTTGTAAAAGTAACAAGGGTTGCAACGATGGCGAAGATTTCACTATTATTGAATAGCAACCATCAGCAATTTATCTTGGTTTTGACCTGCTTATTACAGGGCTTCTTGTTATAATACCCAGACCATTTACTTTGCATGGCAGAGATGCCTTGATCTTACGGATTATGCCTTTATGATGACCATCGCCGGACAACCGTTTCTTACCGATTTTCAGACGCAGCAACTCATCAGTCAGTTCCAGCAAAAAACCGAGCTAAATGTCAGCCAAATCCATACCCAGCAAGTGTATGTGTTATCACGAGAACTCGAAGGTGATGAGCATAAAAAAGCGCTAGACTTACTTGCTGTCGATAGTAGCACTGTCCTTGAAGCCCCAAAAAGCAATCAATTACAAGTCATCGTAGGTCCACGTTTTGGCACGATTTCGCCATGGGCAAGTAAAGCGACTGATATTTTTAATAACTGTGAAATTGCGATCAATCGCGTCGAGCGTGTCGTTGTCTATACGCTGACCATCGATAGCAAGATCAGTGAAAAGCTGTCTACTGCCGCTGAGCAGGTGTTGTTTGACCGTATGACGCAGAGCTTGGTCTATAACTTGAGCGATGTCAGTAAATTGTTCGACGATCAAGCGCCAGCATCACTGAATCATATCGATGTTATCGGACAAGGTCAGTCAGCGCTAGAGTCTGCCAATACCCAGTTTGGTTTTGCGTTATCAAGTGAAGACATTGATTATTTGATGAATGCGTATGTCAATGAGCTTAAGCGTAATCCAACGGACGTTGAGCTAATGATGTTTGCACAGGCGAACTCAGAGCACTGCCGTCATAAGATTTTTAACGCTGAATGGACAATTGATGGTGAAGTTCAGCCAAAGTCACTGTTTCAAATGATTAAGAATACTTATAAAGCCAATCCACAAGGTATCTTGTCAGCGTATAAAGACAATGCCGCAGTGATGGCAGGGTCTGAGGGTATGCGTTTTTATCCTATTCCGACTGACGCGATGGATGCCAATTCAATTCATCCTTATGCCTTTCATCAAGAAGAAATCGACATTTTAATGAAAGTCGAAACCCATAATCATCCAACAGCGATTGCCCCTTATTCTGGTGCAGCGACTGGTGCGGGCGGTGAGATTCGTGATGAAGGCGCAACTGGTCGCGGCGGTAAGCCAAAAGCAGGGCTAACTGGTTTTCATGTATCACATCTGCATATTCCAGAGCTCGCTGAAAAATGGGAGCAATCAGGTCAGTTGAGTACTCAGGATTACGGTACGCCAGATCGTATGGCAACCAGTCTTGAGATCATGACCGAAGCGCCTCTCGGTTCAGCCAACTTCTCAAATGAATTTGGTCGTCCAAATCTGTGTGGTTATTTCCGTAGCTTTCAGCTTGATACCTCAGCGGCAAAAGACGGCAGCGAGATGCGCGGCTATCATAAGCCAATCATGCTTGCCGGTGGTTACGGTAATATCAAACGCAACCTCATTGAAAAGAACACTATTCAACAAGGTGATTTATTAATCGTCCTTGGCGGCCCTGCCATGCAAATCGGTCTTGGTGGCGGTGCAGCCTCTTCGGTTGATAGTGGTGACCTTGATGAAGGCTTAGATTTTGCCTCAGTTCAGCGCGATAACGCTGAGATGGAGCGTCGTTGCCAAGAAGTGATGGATCGCTGCTGGGCACTAGCGGGTAGTGATGTCGATGCCAGCAATAATGGCAAAGACGGCAACCCTATCGTGTCATTGCATGATGTGGGCGCGGGCGGTATCTCTAATGCGATGCCAGAGTTGGTCAATGACCACGAGATGGGCGCGGTACTAGATTTGCGTAAAGTTCCATCGTTAGAAGCTGGTATGTCGCCAATGGCCATCTGGTCAAATGAAGCGCAAGAGCGTTATGTCCTTGCGATTCGTCCAGAAAGCGAAGCCCAATTCGATGCCATCTGTGCGCGTGAGCGTTGCCCGTATGCCATCTTGGGAACAGCCACGGATGTGCGTCAGCTAGTCGTTGACGATACCTTGCTCGCTGAGCAGCCAGTTGATATGCCGATGCAAGTCTTGCTCGGTGGTACACCGCAGATGAAGCGTAGCTTTGAGCGTCATGACACGAGCTTGCCTGCATTAGAGTTAGGTGAAGTCAATTTAGCGGAATCAATCACTGATGTGTTGCGTCATCCAACGGTCGCTAGCAAATCATTCTTGATCAGCATTGGTGACCGTTCTATCACGGGTATGGTCGTGCGTGATCAGTATGTGGGTCGCTATCAAGTACCTGTATCAGATTGTGCTGTGACAGCATCAGGCTTAGTGGCGTTAGATGGTCAGCTAATGACTGGTGAAGCAATGAGTGTGGGCGAGCGTACGCCAGTTGCCCTAATCAGCCCACAAGCCTCAGCACGCCTTGCCATTGGTGAAGCGATTACTAACATCGCTGGTGCGCGCATTGCTCAGTTATCAGATATCACGATGTCAGCGAACTGGATGGCAGCTTGCGGCGATGATGCGGAAGATGCCGCATTATTCGACGCTGTATATACCGTCGGTGAAGAGCTGTGCCCAGCATTGGGTATCGCTATCCCAGTCGGTAAAGATTCGCTATCGATGCGTGCCAACTGGACAGACAGCAGTGAAGCAGGTGAGACGGATAAATCCGTTGTGTCACCAATGAGCTTGGTGATTACTGCCTTTGCTCCTGTGGTTGACGTGGCAAAAACGCTAACCCCGGAGCTAATCAATGGCGACAGCGCGTTCTACCGTATTGATTTGTCTAAAGGCAAGCTGCGTCTAGGCGGTTCAATCCTTGCGCAGACGCTTAGCCAATTGGGTAACGATTGCCCAGATTTAGCGCAGCCAAGCGACTTGATCGACTTCTTTAACTTTGTCCAAGCGGGTAACGCGCAAGGCGTCATCAGCGCCTATCACGATATCGGTGATGGTGGTCTGCTAGCAACTATCGCTGAGATGCAGTTCACCAGCCGTCAAGGTATCAAGCTGTCATTAAATGACGACAACTTACTCGGTCAGCTGTTCAGTGAAGAGCTGGGTGCAGTCATCCAAGTATTGCCAGAAAACGTCGCGGCTCTCATGCAATTGGCAGAAGAGTTTAACGTTGCTGATATGCTGAGCCTCGTGGGTCAAAGCTCAGAAGAAGACAGCCTGCTTATCCAAACGCCAACGCTCATGGGTGATGAAACCCTACGCTTTAGCCGTATTGAATTGCAGCAAGCGTGGACTCAGGTTAGCTATCAAATCGCTCGTCGCCGTGACAATCCTGCGTGCGTACAGCAAGAGTATGACTTAATCGCTGATGCGAGCCATCAAGGTCTAATCGCTGCGCCGAATTTTGATCTAAATCAAAAAGTTGAAGAACCATATTTAGCCAGTCGTGAAAGCAAACCAAGAGTCGCTATCTTGCGCGAGCAAGGCGTCAACGGGCAGACAGAGATGGCAGCAGGCTTCACGCAAGCTGGCTTTGAAGCGGTCGATGTACACATGAGCGATCTACTGAATGGTCGTATCAATCTACGTGACTTCGACGGTCTGGTCGCTTGTGGTGGCTTTAGTTATGGTGATGTACTGGGCGCAGGCTCTGGTTGGGCAAACTCTATCTTGTTCCATGACGAGCTACGCATGCAGTTTGTACGCTTCTTTGCCCGTCCTGAGACCTTCTCGCTAGGTGTCTGTAACGGTTGTCAAATGATGGCTCAGTTAAAAGACCTCATCCCAGGTGCGGACAACTTCCCACGCTTCATCGCTAACGAGTCAGCTCGTTTTGAAGCGCGTACGGTCAATGTGAAAATCGAGCGTACCAAGTCTATTCTGTTCAAAGGCATGCAAGACAGCATCTTGCCAATCGCTGTGGCGCATGGTGAAGGCTATGCCACACTAGACAACACAGAGATTGACGGTATGGCCAAACACGGTCAGCTCGCGATGCGTTATGTCGATAGCCAAGGTCATCCAACTGAGACGTATCCGCTCAATCCAAACGGTTCGGTCGGCGGTGTCACGGGTCTGTGTAGCACTGATGGTCGTGTGACGATTATGATGCCACATC
>Ga0208435_100274_pt1 | contig 15780 bp, 17 predicted proteins | sample 24_taG_FD_184097 | JGI IMG/M metagenome (GOLD analysis project Ga0208435, IMG submission 184097) | Marine viral communities from Cariaco Basin, Caribbean Sea - 24_WHOI_OMZ (SPAdes) (version 2) | ecosystem: Environmental > Aquatic > Marine > Oceanic | place: Caribbean Sea: Cariaco Basin...
AAGCCGGAAACGGTTTCAGTGTATTGGAAGGTACGCAGTTCGACGTATTTCGGAGTCACGCCCAGTTGGAAACTTTTGCCGTTATTCAGCTCGATGGTTTTAGCCACGCTAATGCCGGCTTCTACAACGGCAGAGGCTAGAATTCGGCCGCGAGACTTCAGATCCCGGTCCAGGTCTGCAAGCACGAGTTCCGCCGCTGTGGCGTTCTCTAACTCTTCCAGATAGGCATTGTCATCCTTATCGAACTCGCCTCGGACGGTTGCGCGGAGATTCGCGTTTGTCATAAAGCCAACGGAGATAGAGTCTGTAGGAATTGCAAAGGCCAAGCCCAGTCCGGCATCAACTCGGACGGTGTCCTTATCAAATTTGTTCAATCGTTCACGTAAATCTTTTGCGAGGTCGCGAGCTTCTTGGGGGTTTGAAGCACGATTTAAGTCTTGAAATTCGTCAATAACATCTTGAATGTCATCAACCTGATCAATGGTTTCTTCTTCATCCGCCGCACGCACGTTAACGGATGGCAGCATCAAGCCAAAATCATCGGCCCAGTCGTGTTGCTGCGAAGCCATCATGGCTGGGTTGGCGCTCGGTGCGGCGGAGGGTGCAGCTACCGCGACACCGGTTCCGGCCATGGCAAAAGAGCGTGACGACATGAAAGCCTGAGGGCTGGCCAAAGCGGAGGTGGTGGCGATGGACAGGCCAATGGCCAGGGAGAGTTTGTTAAAACGATTGATGTTCATTCGATGCCTGCTGTGTATGTTGTTGTGAGCTACAGAAAACAGATTGTTAAAAGGTTAGGTCAGAGCCGTAAGATAAACAGCACTCAAGGCGTAACGGTTTGTTCTAGATTCGTAAACAGAGGCAAGAAACTGCCGGTTTGCTGATCAGAAAGGCTTGGTTTTTTAAAAAACACAACATAATTCATTGGGTTATCCATGGTGGCGTGATTTTTTCATGGATTTAGGGAACCTGTTTTCCGGAGACGAGATAATGACACTGAAATGGCGCTTTCTGCCCGTGTTGCTGGCCATGCTGTTGGTTGGCTGTGCGACCGGAGGTAAGCAAGATACCTCGGATGAGTTTGAGCCAATTGTGGTTCAGGTCAGTGGTTTTGGTGTCTACGGGCAAGCTCAAAAGGGGCGTTCAAACCCCAAGCAGCGCTTGATGGCGCTAAGAGCGTCGAAGCTGGACGCCTACCGTAATCTGGCTGAGCGCGTGTACGGAACGGTGATTTATGGTCATTCGACCGTGAGTGATTTCGCGCTCGAGAACGACAGCTTTCGGGGGTATGTAGACAGCTACGTTCGGGGAGCGCGCATTTTGTCGGTGGAAGAGCACCCCGGGGGCGTGGTTGAAACCGTTATGGAGTTAAAGCTGGAGCCGCGGTTCCAGCAGTGTGTCTCTGAGGTGGCCGATGACCAAGTGCGGGACCTTTGCCCAATCCCTATGCCTCACCACTACGAGCCAGTAAAAGGCGTGGCAAAGACCGAATCAAAGGGCGAGAAAGTTGATTCACTTTATTATTTGGATTAAATCGGCCGATTATTGGCTGGTTCTGGGATGATTATGACTCGCATCGTACTGTTTTTTATGTTGATGATTGGCTCGGCTTGGGGCAGCGCGGCGGTTCTTGAAGGTGTGGGGCATGCCAATATTCGAGAGAACAACCTGGACGAGGCTCGTGCCGAGGCTCGGCAAGCGGCTATGCGAGATCTGGCGCTGCAGTATCAGGCCCAAATCAGTACGCAGGACACCGTTGAAAACGGGCAGCTTACGGACTCCAGTACAACCTTGTCGTCAAATGTCGAACTTCGTAACGCGACCATCGTCGATGAATCTCAGCGGGGAAACTTGCTGCGTGTGGTTGTTCGGGCTGAGGTTGGTGAGAACTCTCAGGGGCGCGGTGGCACATGCCAGGCCGGAGAAGCCTCCGGGCTGCGCAAACGAGTGGCCGTAACCGGATTCCCGATTGTGGATCCGTCTCAAGGCGGTGATCCGGGGCTAGATGACGCGGGTGAGAAGCTGCCGCAGGCCTTGATCACGCGCCTGCAGACACAGGGCAAGCTTCAGGTGTTGGGGGCAACGTCGCTACGCTTGTTCAGTCATTTACCGGATGCGCCGACAAGCCAGTCGAACATGGCCAGTAACCGGCTCACCAACGTGGTACAGCTGGCACGTGAGCTGGGTGCGCAGTTTGTTGTCACCGGTGTGATTCGGGATATCGGGTTAACGGACCCTGATGCCTGGGGCACGTCGGTCTTCGAGAAAATGCAGAGAGGGTTGGGCTTTGGCGATAAAACCCGACGTTTCGAAGCGGAAGTTATGGTGTTTGATGGCTTCAGTGGTTCGCCGGTGTTCCGTAAGCGGTTTGAAACCTCCGCCAATTGGACCCCGAGGGGTAGCGGTACCGCCGGTTTTGCGTCAGCCGGGTTCGAGAACAGCGAATGGGGACGCGCTGTATCAGGCGTGATCGACGAGATGACGGCCGCTGTTGGGGATGCGCTGAATTGCCAGCCATTTATGGCCCGTATCACGCGGGTGACTGACAATAAGGTTACCCTGGCATCTGGCGCTACGGCAGGCTTGCGCCCCGGTGATCAGATGAATGTCTATCGCAGCCAGCGCTATTTTGATTCACTGGAGGGTACGCCGGAGTTAGCGGATGCCGGGGTGATGATTACGCTGGACAGCGTTCACCCCGATTTCAGTACCGGTCGCATTGGCACCATCGGACCGCAGGTCAACATCCAGCGGGATGATCTGGCGATTATCTGGTGATCTCAGGCAGTGGCTTCGGCCGCTGCAATATCCCGAATCTTGCCGACCATGGCGCGCAGGCCGTTGCCACGAGTAGGGGAGATGTGGCGCATCAAGTCTAACTGTTCGAACAGCTCGTCAATGTCGGTGGCCAGCAGTTCCCGAGGTGATTTGGCGTTCAGGGCTACCAGGATGATGGCCGCCAGGCCACGTACGATCATGGCATCTGAATCGATCAGCAGGAACAGCTTACCGCTGTCTTCATCGTGCTGATGAATGACCCACACCTGACTTTGGCAGCCGTGTACGTAGTTCTCTTCAATGCGTGCTTCATCCGGAAATTCTGGCAACTGTTTGCCTAGGTCGATGATGAAAGCGTAGCGGTCTTCCCAGTCGTCCAAAAACTCGAAGGCATCCAGAACGTCTTCGAGTGTGGTTTTCTGGCCGAGAGGATTGTCCCGAAATAATTGTTTGCTAGCGGTCATAGCATACCCAGTTCAAGTTTGGCTTCGTCGGTCAGCATGTCGTTGTTCCAGGGCGGATCAAAGGTGAGTTCTACGGTCACCTTGTCGACGTTGGGCACGTGCTCTACTTTACGCTTCACATCGTCGGTGATCACCGGCCCCATGCCACAGCCTGCTGCCGTCAGCGTCATTTTGATGTAAACGTGGTTGCCGTCGTCAGTGCCGTTTTCGATCTTGCACTCGTAAATCAGCCCCAAATCGACCACGTTGACCGGGATTTCCGGGTCGTAGGCGCTGCGCATAGCTTCCCAGACCTGATTTTCGTTCACCGTGCCATCGGCGGGTGTTTCAAAGCTGCTTTCCAGCGGTTTCTTGCCCAGCGCGTCTGCGTCGTGGCCTTCGATGCGAGCCAGATTACCGTTGACCGCAACGGTGAATGTGCCGCCCAAAGATTGGGTGATGGTTACGAAGGTATCGGCCGGAATCATGATTTCCGTGCCCACAGGTACCAATCGTGCTTCCACTTCGCGCTTTGTCAGGACAACTTCCCGTTCTTGCATGCTCAATAAAGCCTCTGTTTATGACACCGTAAAGCTTTCGCCGCAGCCGCACTCCGCTGTTGCATTAGGGTTGCGGAAGCGAAACAGGGAGTTGACTCCCTCGGTGACAAAGTCGATTTCAATACCGTTAACCAAAGACAGGTGTTCTTGTTTAACAAATACGTCGACACCGTCGATGGAGAAAATGCGATCATCGTTGCCGGGTTGTTCAACCCATTCCGTTTCGTATTTAAAGCCGGAGCAGCCGCTTTTTTTGATGGCGAGGCGAATGCCTTTTGCGTCCGGTTTTTTATCCAGTTGTTTGCGAACGTGTTTGACCGCTGTGGGTGTCATGGTGACGTTGACATCGTTCGGGGTGAAGACTTCGGCTGACATGTTTCCACCTCCTCAGGTAAACAGGCGCTGGATTTTTTGCAGGCCGGCGAACAATTGCTCGACCTCTTCCAACGTATTGTAGAACGCAAATGAAGCCCGGGCTGTACCGGGTACTCCGTAGAAATTCATCAGTGGCATGGCGCAGTGGTGGCCGGTGCGAATGGCAATGCCTTGCTGGTCCAGCAGGGTGCCGATGTCGCTGGGGTGTAGCCCGGCGATCTTGAACGACATCACCGGCACTTTGTTTGCCGCTGTGCCGATGATTTTCATGCCGGGTACTGTGCTTACCAGCCCGTTGGCACGGGCGAGAAGGGCGTTCTCAGCCGCTTCCATGGCTTTTCGGTCAAGGCTGTCCAGATAACGGATGGCGGCAGCCAGCCCCACCGCTTCGGCAATCGCCGGCGTGCCGGCCTCGAATTTGTATGGCAGAACGTTCCAGGTGGTGCGCTCGAACGACACCCGTTCGATCATCTCGCCGCCACCCTGATAGGGGGGCATCTGTTCCAGCAATTCCGCGCGACCGTACAGTACACCGATGCCGGTGGGGCCGAACAGTTTGTGAGACGAGAACACGTAGAAATCACAATCCAAAGCCTGAACGTCAGGCTTAAAGTGGGGCACCGCCTGGGCGCCGTCAATCAAGGTCAGTACGCCCTGATCTTTGGCTTGCTTAATCAGCGAGGCAATCGGGTTCACGGTACCCAATACGTTGGATACGTGGGTGATGGCCAGAATGCGAGTACGCTCGTTCAGCAGGCTGCTGAACGAGTCCAGATCCAGTTCACCTTCCGGAGTCACTTGTACAGGCACAACCTTGGCGCCTGTTCGTTCGGCCACCATCTGCCATGGCACGATGTTGGCGTGGTGCTCCATGTGGCTGACCAGAATCTCGTCACCTTCGTTCAGGCGAGGGGCCAAGCCGTTAGCGACCAGGTTGATGGCTTCGGTGGTGCCGCGGGTCCAGATAATCTCGCGTGTGCTAGGGGCGTTTACAAAGCTGCGAACGGTTTCCCGGGCACCTTCAAAGGCTGCTGTGGCGCGATCGCCCAGCGTGTGAGCGCCCCGGTGCACGTTGGAGTGCATTTCCCGGTAGTAACGGTCCATGGCATCCAGCACGGCGGTTGGCTTTTGGGCCGAAGCGCCGTTGTCCAGATACACCAACGGCTTCCCGTTAACCTCTTGGGCCAGAATGGGGAAGTCGCGCCGGATGCGTTCTACATCAAACGCTTTGGTGCTGGTGTTGTTTGCCATGGACAGATCGCTCATGCCTTCAGATCTCCTGGAAGGTTTGCTCGAAGAATTCATTCAGACGTATCTGGGCCGTATCCCGCACAACTTCCAGCGGTATCTGGCTAACCAGTTCGTTGATGAACGCCATGGTGAGCAGTACGTTTGCATCGCGGCGACCAATGCCCCGTGACAACAGGTAGAAAATGGATTCTTCATCCAGCTGGCCGATGGTGGCACCGTGGGCACACTTCACATCGTCGGCGTAGATTTCCAGTTCGGGCTTGGTGTCGATTTCGGCACCGTTGTTCAGCAACAGGTTTTTGTTGTTCATATCCGCAAAGGACTTTTGCGCGTCCTGATGGATATGAATGCGCCCGTTGAAAATCGCGTGGGATTGGTCGGCTGCGATATTGCGATAAGTTTCTTCGCTGTTGCAGTTGGCCGCAACGTGATCAATGGAGGTGTGGTTGTCGTAGTGCTGTTTGCCTTGAGTAACCACAACACCGTTGAGCTTGGTTTCGGCTTCTTCGCCGACCAAACGCACCTGCAGGTCGTGCCGGCGCAGAGGGCCGCCAAAACCAACACAGTGGCTTTCGAAGCGCGAACTGTGGTTCTGGACCACGCCAGTAGCACCAATGTGCTGAACCGATTCACCTTCCATGTTCAGGCGAATGCTGGTCACGTTTGCGCCGTCGGCCAAGGTAAATTCGGTCACCGTGTTAACAAACGCAGGGGCATCTCCGCTCGACGTGTACTCTTCCACCAGCGTGATCCGGCTGTTTGCTCCGGCTTCAACAAAGATGCGCGGGAATGCCGAGCCACTGGTGTCTGCAGCGGTTTCATGAATGATGAACAGCGGCTGATCCAAAAAGGCATCAGCGTCAAGGCGCACCAGTAAACCGTCATCAAAACGGGCACCGTTCAGACGAGCGAATTGCGCCTGATCGTGGTCCAGTGTGCTGCCGAGTTGAAGGGCGAGAACGTCTGCCTCTTCGTTGCTCAGATCGCTGAAGCTCTGGATGGTGATGCCATCCATGTCTGGGTAGTCGCTGGCTTCCGGGATCAAAATCCCGTTACGGAAGACGACTTTGTAGCCAGACACCGCGAGACTGTTACCGGCCTTGCCTTCTGCAGGCAGGGAGATGGCCATCTCGTCAGTCAGCTTCAAATACTTGCTGGAGTATTTCCAGTTTTCGGTTTTGCGGGTGGGCAATGGCATATCGACCAAAAGGCTCGCCCGCTGTTTACGCAGCGCCAGCAGCGGCTCAGGCAGTGTTTGCCCGGCCGGATGCAGGAAGGCGCTGGAAAGCATAGGTGCTTGTTTCATTCCGCGGCCTCCTGATCAGTTGCTGGTGTCTTCGTCGTTGATTCCCAACCAGCCGTAACCGCGTTCTTCCAATTCAAGTGCCAGTTCACGGCCACCGGATTTAACGATCCGGCCGCCCGCCAGTACATGCACGTAATCCGGCACGATGTGGTTAAGCAGGCGCTGGTAGTGGGTGACCATCAGAATAGCGCGGTCTTCGGCACGCAGGGCGTTAACGCCGTTGGAAACCACTTGCAGTGCGTCGATGTCGAGGCCGGAGTCGGTTTCGTCCAGAATCGCCAGTTTCGGCTGAAGCAGCAATGCCTGCATGATTTCGTTACGCTTTTTCTCACCACCGGAGAAGTCTTCGTTAACGCCACGCTTCAGGAACGAAGGGTCCAAATCCACTTGCTTGGAAACTTCTTTGGCCTGCTTCATGAATTCGGCCGCGTTCATTTCTTCTTCGCCGCGGTGCTTGCGCATCGCATTGACCGCCGTGCGCAGGAACTGAAGGTTGCTCACGCCGGGGATTTCGACCGGGTATTGGAACGCCAGAAAAACGCCTTCGCGAGCGCGTTCTTCGATGGCGAGGTCCAGCAGGTTTTCACCGTTCAGGGTGACTTCACCGCTGGTGACTTCAAATGCCTCGTTGCCTGCCAGAACCTGTGACAGGGTGCTCTTACCGGAACCGTTGGGGCCCATGATGGCGTGAACTTCCCCGGGCTTGATATCCAGGTTGATGCCTTTGAGGATTGCTTTGTCCTCAACGGATGCGTGCAGGTTTTTGATGCTCAGCATTTGTTGCTTCTCTCTTTTAACCGTCTGAATTCTTTGTGTTTGCCGTGGTACTTAATTAACCAACAGAGCCTTCTAGGCTAACTTCCAGTAGCTTGCCGGCTTCTACCGCAAACTCCATCGGCAGTTCTTTAAACACCTCTTTACAGAAGCCGTTTACGATCATGGATACGGCCTGCTCCGGGTCGATACCACGCTGGCGGCAGAGGAACATCTGCTCGTCGCTGACCTTGGAGGTGGTGGCTTCGTGTTCCACGATGGCCGATTTGTTCTTGCTCTCGATGTACGGGAAGGTGTGGGCGCCACAGCGGTCGCCGATCAACAGAGAATCACACTGGGTAAAGTTACGCGCGCCATCGGCTGCAGGGCCGAATTTCACCAGACCGCGGTAAGCGTTTGAGCTGCGACCTGCCGAAATACCTTTGGAAATGATGGTGCTCCGGGTGTTTTTGCCCAGATGGATCATCTTGGTACCGGTGTCTGCCTGCTGATAGTTGTGGGTCAATGCGACGGAGTAAAACTCGCCGACACTGTTTTCACCACGCAGGACACAGCTCGGGTATTTCCAGGTGATGGCGGAGCCGGTTTCGACCTGCGTCCAGGACACTTTGGAGTTCTTGCCGATACAGGCGGCGCGTTTGGTTACAAAATTGTAGATGCCGCCTTTGCCGTGCTCATCGCCCGGATACCAGTTCTGTACCGTAGAGTACTTAACCTGGGCATCGTCGAGGACAACGATTTCAACAACGGCAGCGTGCAGCTGGTTTTCGTCCCGCATGGGCGCGGTACAGCCTTCCAGATAGCTCACGTAGCTGCCTTCTTCGGCAACGATCAGAGTGCGCTCGAACTGGCCGGTGTTGGCCGCGTTAATCCGGAAATAGGTAGACAGTTCCATCGGGCAGCGAACGCCTTTCGGAATGTATACGAACGAGCCGTCCGAGAAGACTGCCGAGTTCAGCGCAGCGAAGTAGTTGTCGCCCGCAGGAACCACGCTGCCCAGGTATTTCTTCACCAGCTCGGGGTGCTTGTGCACCGCTTCGGAAATCGGGCAGAAGATAACCCCGGCTTTTTCCAGCGGCTCTTTGAACGTGGTGGCTACCGATACAGAATCGAACACCGCGTCAACCGCAACGCCGGCCAGCTTGGCGCGTTCGTGCAGCGGAATGCCCAATTTTTCATAGGTGCGCAGCAGCTCTGGATCGACTTCGTCCAGGCTCTGGGGCATGTCTTCTTTTTTCTTGGGTGCTGAATAGTAGGAAATGTCGTTGTAATCCACCTTCGGGAAATCAACGTGGGCCCATTCGGGTTCTTCCATGTCCAGCCAACGACGATATGCTTTAAGGCGCCACTCAAGCATGAACTCCGGTTCTTGCTTGATTTCAGACAGGCGGCGGATTACATCTTCATTGAGGCCGGGTTCGAAGGTGTCTGACTCAATTTCGGTTACGAAACCGTGTTCGTATTCCCGTTTGATCAGCTCTTTCACCTCATTGTCGGTGGTCGCCATGATCGTCGCTCCGTAATTCTCTCATCTGGGGCATGGTGCCCTGTGTTTCGCCGGGGGAGCTGAATGAAAAGAGCTCCTCCCATTGCTTCTGGCGAATGATTATACAATACCAGAGTAATTTAGTCAGGTATTAAATCGGCCGTGTAGGGATTATACCTTAATCATACGTGCAGCCCTACCTATGAGCTGCACGCCGGGAGCATTCGGCTGGGGTTAAGGGGTGGGCAGAATACGTGTCAAATAACTAAAGCGGAGAGCGTTTGGCAGCCCTTGGGGTTTTGGGATGCGTACGATGTGTCCGCTACCCGGAGCGCAGGCCATGGTTTCTCCGCTACGGCTCTGCATGGTGCTGGCGGTAAACCGCAGGTTTCCGGCAGGGTTGATCAGTTCCAGTTGGTCGCCCGGTGAAAATTTGTTTTTCACATCAATGGTCAGCCACTGGTCGTCGGTATCGGTAATGGTCCCGACCACTTGCTGGGTACCAAGAAATGATGACCCTTGTTCATAACTCTGGTACTCCTGCGGCACATGGCGACGTAAGAAGCCTTCGGTGTAACCACGGTTCGAGAGTGCTTCCAGCTCATCCATCATTTGCATGTCGAAGGGTTTGCCGGCAACCGCGTCGTCGATGGCACGGCGGTAGGTCTGAGTAGTGCGGGCAACGTAGTAGGTGCTTTTGGTGCGGCCTTCGATTTTCAGTGAATGCACGCCCATGTTGACCAGTTCAGCTACGTGTTGAACGGCCCTTAAATCTTTCGAGTTCATAATGTAAGTGCCGTGCTCGTCCTCGTAAGCCGGAATATAACCGCCCGGGCGGTTCGGCTCTTCCAGCAGGATTTCTTTCGGCTCGAAGGTCTGCACATTTTGTTCTGACGAGTTGGCGGTGGTGGCAATCAGGTCACCGGTTTGATCGGTGGTGTGGGCCACGGGCTGGTAATTCCAGCGGCAAGCGTTAGTGCAGGCGCCTTGATTGGCGTCGCGGTGATTCATGTAGCCGGAGAGCAGGCAGCGGCCCGAGTAAGCCATGCATAAAGCGCCATGAACGAACACCTCCAGTTCCATCTCCGGTACTTTTTCCCGAATCTCGCGGATTTCATGAAGTGCGAGTTCCCGGGACAAGATTACGCGGCTGATGCCTTGTCGGCGCCAAAATTCCACAGTCGCCCAGTTGACCGCATTGGCTTGCACCGAAAGGTGGATGGCTTGGTCGGGCCAGGCTTCTTTGACCAGCATGATTAAGCCGGGGTCCGACATGATGAGAGCGTCCGGCTTTTGCTCAAGAATGGGGCGAGGTCCCTAAGGTAGCTGCGCACCTTGTCATTATGAGGCGCAATGTTCGATACCAGATAGAACTGCTTCCCCAGCTCATGGGCTCTGGCGATGCCGGCACCCAATGCTTCAACGTTTTTGAAACTGTTGTTTCTTACCCGCAGGGAGTACCGGGGTTGGCCAGCGTATACCGCATCCGCCCCGTAGGCGAAGGCGGTTTCCAGGTGTTCGGGAGTGCCGGCAGGGGCGAGCAGTTCCGGGGTTTTCATGGTTTCTCCGAGAGTGTGAGGTCGGGTGGGGCTGTGGTGATTTTAACCGGGTCGCATTTTGCCGGAATGTGGTGCCTTTTCTATTGATCTTGCTCAAAGGTCTTATTGATCCTTTTCAGCTAACATGTGTACGCTGACGCGTATGTACTATGCGCAAAGCTAAACGGGTAGTGGGAGGGAATAATATGGGAACGGAGAAGGCATCGTCGGACGCAGCCAAGAAACCCTTGGGTGGCCGGGTCAGTTCGTTAATCAAGGTTCATTTGGCACGAGGCAAAGTTGGTGTTGAAACCGTTGCGGGTCAATTGAATATGAGCCGTTATACGTTGCACAAGAAATTGCGACAAGAAGGGGTGACGTTTGCGGCGTTGTTAGAGCAGGTGCGACGGGAGCAAGCGATTACTTACATGAAAGATAAATCCAAGCCGTTGGTGGAAATTGCCGAACAACTTGGATTCTCGGAACTGAGTGCATTCAGCCGGGCGTTCAAGCGCTGGATGGGAACGCCGCCGGCTGAATACCGCTCGCTTCGGATGTCCTGATCAGACTTTCTTGAAGATCAGGGTGGCGTTCGTGCCGCCAAAACCGAAACTGTTACTCATGACCAAGTCCAGATTCTGGTTGTCCATGCGTTCGCGGACAATCGGGAAGCCTTCCGCACCCTCGTCCAGATTCTGGATGTTGGCCGACGGTGCGATAAAGCCTTCGCGTTGCATGATCAATGAGTAAATGGCTTCGTGTACACCCGCCGCACCCAATGCGTGGCCGCACAGTGGCTTGGTTGAGCTCAGGGGTGGAATGTTATCGCCAAAGGTTTTCTTGAGAGCCTGAAGCTCGGTGATATCACCCGCAGGCGTACTGGTGCCGTGAGTGTTGATGTAATTGATTTCACCATCAACGTTGGCCATCGCCTGCTGCATGCATCGAATCGCGCCTTCACCACTTGGTGCAACCATGTCGGCACCGTCGGATGTCGCGCCAAAGCCTACCAGCTCCGCCAAAATCGTTGCGCCCCGTGCTTCTGCATGTTCCAGCGCTTCCAGAACCAAGGCACCACCACCACCTGAAATAACGAAACCGTCGCGGTCTGCATCGTAGGTGCGTGAGGCTTGCTCAGGGGTGTCGTTGTACTTGGTAGAGAGTGCGCCCATGGCGTCAAACATCAGGCTGAGCGTCCAGTGGATGTCTTCACCTCCACCGGCGAGCATGACGTCCTGGCGGCCCAGAGCAATCTGGTCAGCGGCGTGGCCGATGCAGTGTGCGCTGGTCGCACAGGCAGAAGTAATGCCGTAGTTGATGCCGGTTATGCCGAACGCGGTTGTGATAGAGGCGTTGATGGCACTGCCCATGGTGCGTGGAACGCGGTACGGACCAACCCGGCGAATGCCTTTGTCGCGATGGGTGTCGATGGAATCCAGCAATTCAACGGTTGATGCACCGCCGGTACCGAATACAGCGCCTGTGGTATGCACCGCCGGTACCGAATACAGCGCCTGTGGTATTGGCGCGAATTTGCTCGTCTGTCAGGCCGGCCTGTTCAATGGCCTCTTTGGTGGCCAGGTAACTGTAGCCTGCAGCCGGGCACATGAAACGCAAGATCTTGCGATCAATCAGCTCTGACAGGTTCAGATCAATCTTGCCGGAAATGTGGCTGCGCAAACCGTTGTCGCGGGCCTCTTCGCTGAGCGCAATGCCAGAGCGGGACTCACGCAGAGATTCGGCGACTTCTTTTTGATTGGTTCCAAGGCTGGAGACAATCCCCATGCCAGTGATTACAACACGACGCATCTTGCTAACTCCTAAAAGTCGTCAGTGGAGGTGAACAGGCCAACCCGCAGATCTTTGGCGGTGTAGATTTCACGACCATCCACTTCCATTCGGGCATCCGCAATCGCCATGGTCAGCTTACGGCGAATCAGGCGTTTAATATCCAGGTAATAGGTGACCTTTTTATTGCTGGGCAGGACCTGACCAAAGAATTTCACTTCGCCGGCACCCAGCGCGCGACCTTTGCCTTCGCCGCCGCCCCAGGCCAGAAAGAAGCCAACCAGCTGCCACATGGCATCCAGCCCCAGGCAGCCGGGCATAACCGGGTCGCCTTGGAAGTGAACTTTGAAAAACCAGAGATCCGGATTGATGTCCAGCTCAGCGACCAGGCTGCCTTTGCCGTAAAGACCGTCATCAGCACCAACGTGGGTGATGCGATCGACCATCAGCATTTCGTCGATGGGCAAACGCATATCGCCGGGGAACAATTCGCCGTGACCGCAACGGATCAGGTCTTCTTTGTCAAAGTGATCAGGGTACATATTGCAGGTGTCTCTGTTTCAATATTTGATACACCTACTTTAGCGCCTGATACGAAAACAGCTATTGACCTTTAGTGGATAATTGCAAAATTGACACGACTGTTTGAGGTTCGTCACGGTTGCCGAGGGCTGATTCAGCCCTCTTTACCATCGGCTCTCGGGCTCGCCAGAACACCGGTGTAACGAATGAGGAAAACGCCGTAAGCAAACACCCAAAGCACAGTGCTTGAGCCAATGCCCGGATGCCAGGGAATCACTTCCAGAGCGGTCAGCACCCTGATAAGTGCAGCGAGCTGGATGGCAACAAATGCCGCCACCATGCCTTTTGGCAATTGGAGCGGGCGGCCGGTATGGCCAAGCGATACGCGAGCGATCACGCCCAGTATCAGGCAGCCCACTGCGCCAGTCCCGGCCGCATGACTCCAGGCGCTGGAGGGCCATCCGGCCATCAGCGAGCCTGCCAGCAGAATCAGGGCCACCGGCACCCAGAGTAAGGACAGATGCAGAATCCATAACAAGGGTTCGGAGCGCGCGAGCCAACCCTTCCAGTTATACAGGCGTTTAAGCATCAGCCCGGCGGCGACTAGAGCGAGAATCGCTGTGAGGGTCTGCCAGCCGGTGACCAATGAGGCCATCAACACAACCATGGCGAGTAAATTGACCAGATCGAGCGGCGCAATCATTTTCACGCGAGAGGCATCGTAACCACGCTGGCGTAGCCAGCCTGCGGTAAACGCGGGCGTAATCCGGCCGCCGACAATGCTGATTAAAGCCATCGCCATAATCAGTGCGCCGTAGCTGAATGACATGTCGAGTCGGGTAACAAAGCCAATCTGCATGAGCCAGAGCAGGCCTAGTACCGCCAGAATCATGAGTTGCCGTTTTTGTCGTGCACGCCAGATGCGCCAGCCCGCATCGATCATCACCAGAGGCAGGAAGGCCAGATTGACTGCGTGCACCAACATATCCGGCAAACTGCCACCCAACGCCAGCAGCAAACGCCCGGCCAGCCAGACGGCCCACAGCAGCATAAGCGGAACCCCGTGCATGCGTTCCGTCTGGGTCCAGACACACACCGCGGTCAACAAAAATCCGGCAATGGCGGCGGATAAAAAGCCGAACAGCATCTCGTGTTGATGCCAGAACAATGCGGGCATGGCCAAGGGCAGTTGAATGACCCCGGACACTTCCAGCACCCAGAGTGGGATGCCGACAAGCGTTAGCACCGTCATTGACAGGAAGAAGATCCGGAACGGATAGGCGAACAGCTGCTTAAGGTTCGCGCCGCTTTGTTCTGCAGAGGTTGGGTGCGCCTGCATAGATACCTCTCATATACATGTATTTGATGTATATGTTAATCCTGCGGTTATTTAATCACCATACCTGCTTGGGGGTATTTTGCGTACAATGGCGGCAACATTTTGATGGAAAAGGGAAGTTTGAATGACCGCCTATATGATTTTAAAACACCTGCACATGACGGCCGCGTATCTGACCATTACCTTATTCGCACTGAGACTGCTGCTGGATGTTGTTGGCCGGCCGGGCTGGCGGGAAACACCGCTGCGCTGGATTCCTCATGCTAACGACACGGTTCTGTTGGTCGCGGCCATCGCACTGCTGTTCGTGGCGGGTTACGCATCAAGTATGCCGGGCTGGCTGATTGCCAAGATCGTCTTGTTGGTGGGTTATATTGTGGCGGGTGTATTCGCTATTAAGCCCAAGTTTTCCACACCGGTTCGTGTGATTGCTGCCATTCTTGCCTTGGTGCAGGTGAGCGCCATTTTCCATTTGGCCATGGCTAAGCCGTTGCTGGGCTAAGGCTAAAAGCCCCGTATAAAGAAAACGCCCACGCTTCTGTTCGAGGCATGGGCGTTTTTTATGGCCGTGTTTTCCGTTTATTTGGGTACTTTCAGGCCCATTGCTTTCGCGACGCCTTCGCCATAAGCGGGATCTGCTTTCGCGCAATGTCTGATATGCCTCAGTTTGATCTCTTCGGGTACGCCGTCCATGTTGCGGGCGGTGTTTTCAAACAGCACTTGCTGCTGCTCGGGGCTCATCAGGCGGAACAGGTCGCCCGGTTGTGTGAAGTAATCGGGTTCTGTTTCCCAGAAGTCAAAGCGATCCGCATCACCCTCCAGCGCGAGTGGCGGCTCGGAGAAGTCTGGCTGTTCCTGCCATTCACCGTAGCTGTTTGGCTCGTAGTGCAAGCGGCTACCCTGGTTGCCATCTACCCGCATCAGGCCGTCCCGGTGATAGCTGTGGAACGGGCAGCGTGGTGTGTTGACCGGGATTTGTGAGTGATTAACCCCCAAACGGTAGCGTTGCGCATCGCCGTAGGAAAACAGGCGACCCTGTAGCATTCGGTCGGGCGAGAAACCAATGCCCGGAACGACATGCGCCGGGTTGAATGCAGCCTGCTCAACATCAGCAAAGTAGTTTTCAGGGTTTTTGTTTAACTCGAAGTAGCCGACCTCGATAAGCGGGTAATCGCCTTTAGGCCAAACTTTGGTCAGGTCGAAGGGGTGGTAGGGCACTTTCGCCGCATCTGCTTCTGGCATGATTTGCACATACATGGTCCAGCGCGGGAAATCGCCGCCTTCGATGGCGTCGTACAGATCACGTTGAGAGCTTTCGCGGTCCTGACCAACGACATCAGCGGCTTCCTGATCCGTCAGGTTTTTGATGCCTTGCTGGGTCTTGAAGTGGAATTTCACCCAATAGCGCTCATTGTCTGGGCTGATGAAGCTGAAGGTATGAGAGCCGAAGCCGTGCATATGCCGGTAAGAGGCAGGAATCCCCCGATCACTCATTACGATGGTGACCTGGTGCAGGGCTTCCGGCAGGCTGCTCCAAAAGTCCCAGTTGTTGGTTGGGCTGCGCATGTTCGTGCGCGGGTCACGTTTAACGGCATGGTTGAGGTCAGGGAATTTCAGCGG
>Ga0208435_100277_pt1 | contig 15659 bp, 11 predicted proteins | sample 24_taG_FD_184097 | JGI IMG/M metagenome (GOLD analysis project Ga0208435, IMG submission 184097) | Marine viral communities from Cariaco Basin, Caribbean Sea - 24_WHOI_OMZ (SPAdes) (version 2) | ecosystem: Environmental > Aquatic > Marine > Oceanic | place: Caribbean Sea: Cariaco Basin...
CTTAGTGGAATAGAAAAAATATCCTAAAAAGCATCAAAAACCTATGCCAGAAATCGAAATCTGGTTTTTCTTGAGCATACATGCATATATAGTGGAATTACGAACATACTATTTTACCAATTGGAAATTGCGTGCTGAACAGCGTCTGCATAGAGGCAAATATCAAAGTAGACAACACGGGGACGAAGATAAGTCTTCCGGTGATCGTCACCCAAGATGGTTTGCTGAAAAGTTATTTGGATTATTTGATCGTTCATCGATACAAATCTCGGAGCTGGAAAGACAGGAGCGCGTTTGCGGTTCGACTCCTCATCGATTACACGAATCAGAATAAAGACTGCTTTGAAACTCCTCACCAACTGTTTCAGGAGTTTTCAAACAGCCTCTACACCGGAACGATTGGCGAGGACGGTAGCGATCCGAGTTGGCTGCGGTGGAAACCACGCGAGGATAAGGACGCGAACTTTCTAATCAGCCTGATAACACAATACACAGACTGGCTCTCTGAGCAGTATGAAGAGAAAAAGCTTCAGATAAACCCAACGGTGAAACCGACTCGTTACGAGGAGTGGATGGGCCTCGCAGCCTTCTACCAAAAGAAACGGCGGGCTTTTCTTTCCCACCTTTGGGCTAACAAACCAGCCCCTGCTTATTTCCGGAAGGTTATGCCCAGGACGGTGTCGCGTTCTAACGGCAATGAGGGTAAGAAAAGCTTTCCTCCTGGACGAATTGACGACCTCTTGTGGAATGGCCTTACGCGATATGGCTTTGAAACGAGCGACGTAGTTTATGAGCGCCTGGACCTGAAGAATGTGCTCATTACCATGCTGATGCATTACGGCGGACTCAGGCTCAGCGAGTGCTTTCACCTTTGGGTAGAAGATGTCGTGCCGTGGGAGGACGGAACCGCACTGGTCAAAATTTTTCATCCCGATAAAGGGCGGCCCCGTCCAAACGGCCCCAGCAGGCGCGAAGAGTTGCTCAACAAGTATGGGATGCAACCGCGATTTGAATATTCGAAATCCCATACGCTGCATGCAGGTTGGAAAGCGCCCAAAGAGGACAATGAAAGTCGCCACTTTCTTCAGGTTTGGTGGTTTCCAAGAAGTGCTGGTGAAACCTTTAACGACCTTTGGCGGCTTTACCTGACCTACCAGCGATACCCCGATGGCGGTAAACATCCGTTTGCATTCACGACGCAATCAGGCGCTCCGCACTCAATCAAAGGCTATAACCAATCGCTTAAAAGAGCCGTTGAGAGAATTGGTTTACCGTTTTCAAAAGAAGCGGGAACGACAGCACACGCCCACCGACACTCGTATGGGCAAGCTCTGGCTGATGCAAACGCTGATTCTCTGATCATTAAAAACGCCCTACACCATAAATCGATAGAAAGTCAGCAGGTCTACACCGAACTCACTGATAAGCAGATGCGTGCGCATTTGAGCAGATTGTCGCCCGAGCACGGCTTAATTTCTCCAATCAAGAAAGGACTCACTCATGGCAACTAAGTACGCCACGCTCGCCGAAGCCTCAGAAGCCGCTCAGCGCTTGGAATTCAAAACGCAGCCGGAATACAAGAAGGGCTACAAACAAGATCCGAAGCTGCCAGCAAATCCCAACCAACTCTATGCCGGAGATTGGGATGATTGGTATAGCTTCCTTGGCACTGAACACCCCGGTGAGAAGTACGCCACTGTCGCCGAGGCGTCCGAGGCCGCTCAACGCTTGGGATTCGAAATAAGAGATGAATACAACAAGGGCTACCAAAAAGACCCGAAGTTGCCATCGAATCCCCAACGAAGTTATGCCGGAGAGTGGGATGATTGGTATAGCTTTCTTGGCGTTGAGCGCCCCGAGAGGTACGCGGCGCTTGCCGAGGCGTCCGAAGCCGCTCAGCGTCTGGGGTTCAAAACGCAGCAGGAATACTATGAGGACTACCAAAAAGACCCGAAGCTGCCATCACAACCCTCTGTTTTCTATGCCGAAGATTGGGATGATTGGTATAGCTTCCTTGGCACTGAACGCCCCAGTGAGAAGCACGCCACTGTCGCCGAGGCGTCCGAAGCCGCTCAACGCTTGGGGTTAAAAACACAGGCGGAATACTATGAGGACTACCAAAAAGACCCGAAGCTGCCAGGTTCTCCCAACGACTTTTATGCCGAAGATTGGAGTAGTTGGTACAACTTCCTTGGCACTGGACGCCCCGATGGGAAGTACGCAACGCTCGCCGAGGCGTCCGAAGCCGCTCAGCGCTTGGGATTCAAAACGTCCACAGAATACTTTAAGGGCTACAAACAAGACCCGAAGCTGCCACGCCATCCCGACGGAATGTATCGCAGAAATTGGGCTGATTGGTACAGTTTTCTTGGCAATGAGCGTCCCAAAGAAAAGTACGCGACGCTCGCCGAGGCGTCCGAAGCAGCCCAGCGCTTGGGATTCAAAACACAGAAGGAATTCTACGAGGGCTACAAACAAGACCCGAAGCTGACAGTAAGTCCCTTCGACTTCTATGCCGAAGATTGGGATGATTGGTACAGCTACCTTGGCATTGAGCGCCCCGTTAAGAGGTACGCGACGCTCGCCGAGGCGTCCGAAGCCGCTCAATGCTTGGGGTTAAAAACAGGTGCGGAATACTTCAGGGGCTACGAAAAAGACCCGAAGTTGCCATCGCAGCCGAATAAAACTTATTCCGAACATTGGATATCTTGGCCTCACTTCCTGGGCAACGAAAACGCCATTAATCGAGAACTGACCAGCAAATACCCCGAGTTTTGGAAAGCCATTCAGTGTTATGTAGAGGCTGGTACAGGCCAATCCAACAAATACTCACATTTGAGAGCACTCCTTAGATTTTACGTGGACAAGCTGGGCTTGGTTGACGACCCGGGAGCCATGCTGTCAAGGGATATCCCGTTTGATGAGCGAGCGTACGAAAACTTCATAAATGTCACCGCAGATACTGTAAAAAAACCACGGCATAACGCCTGTTCCGCTTTTTTCGAGTGGATTTTGGAGACTTATTGCTCTGACGAGGACGAGAACGGTGAGTTGATAGTTCTGCCCGGCTACCGCAATCCTCTTAGAACCGTTCTCAAGGGTTTGTTAGATCAGTTACCCAGTTACAAGCGCAGTGAATCAGACAAGCCTCCATTGCCCATGGATGCCATTGTACGAGCCAAGCAGCATCTGATTCCGCTAGAGGCGACGTCGTTTCGCGATCTCTATCAATTGCATCCCTTCCTCGAAGACTGCTGGTTCGGGGTTGATCCACAGTTAATTGATGACAATGACCCAAACTGCATTTATCGAGTGGTCAAAAAAGAGCGGAAGCGAGGTCGCAAGCGCTATTTTGAAGAGATGCACGAGTTATGGTCGCCCGTAAAAATTGTCGCAAACTACACATTGCTATCCATTCCGTTGCGAGGACAGCAAATCTGTTGGCTCGACAGCGGAGAGGGAGATGAATTCGTTCCGTTATGGCGTGATGGGAAGGTTCACTGGATCGAAAATCCAAGTCCGCTTGCGACCCGAAAGCGGAATAAGGGCTTTATTCAGAAAGGGAACAATGACGGTGAGTTGAGCGCCTACATCACGACGAACAAAACCGGAAAGAAATTGGGCGGCTACGATATTCCGTTCATGCCGGAAGATCTGGCGTATTGGATTATCCAGCTTCGGGAGTGGCAATCCAAATACAACCCAATCGAAGAACTGACACTGTGGACGCAAATCAACCCGCAGCAAAGGATACACAAAGACATCCTCAAAAGGCGCGGTAAACAATCGTTCCTGTTCCGCGACCCGGCCTCACACGCCTGTGATGAGAAGGCGTCGCCCATGCGTACGACAACCGCGTTTACACGAACCCTGCCTGCTCTGTTGTTCCATAGTCAGAGGCCAGGCGCGGACCTCGCTGAGAAAATCGAAAAAAAGAGCAGCGTGGATTACAAGAGCCAATTTACACCTCATGCTCTCCGCGTCAGCCTTATCACTGCCTACATTGTCGACGGCAGAGCGCCCATAGCCGTGATTTCAAAGCTGGTTGGTCATTCCTCTCTGGTGATGACGATTTACTACACAAAGGTAGGAGCCAGCAAAATGCGGCTGGAGATGGCGGCGGCTGAAAAACGGGCACTTGAGCAGAGTCATTATCGTTACGAAGACCTCATCCTCCAGAAGAAAATCGAAGAGGCGCGTCCGGAATTAATCGCCACAGACCGAAGCATCATGGATCAGTGTCTGACACCTAATTGGCCCTCTGGAGCCTTCCAACTTATGAGTTTCGGAATCTGCCCCATGAGCGGCAACAAGTGTGACGAAGGTGGCATGGCACTGGTTGAGCGGAAGGTTGAAGCACAGTACGCGCCCGTGCCCAATGGCTACCTTGGGACTCGAAATTGTCCCCAGTGCCGCTTCTTCATTACCGGCCCGGCGTTTCTGGGCGGTTTGTCGGCCATTGCCAACGAAATCATTCTGGAAATCAATGTCACCCGCAATGAATACCACGAACTCGAAGAAAAAAGGCAGACGCTCGATGACGAGCGGTACGATGCCGAGTCTTCGGGACAGTTTTTTGGTAAAGAGCGAACGCTGAAAAAGATCACCTCGGCGTATGAGGAAAAAGCCAAAAAGCTCGACATGCTTCTCACGGATCTCCAGCACTTATACCGCCTGATTTCTCAATCTACCGAACTGCTGAAGACCTCCGAGACAGGCCAGCACCAGCTGATCGTCAGCGGCAATTACGTGGAAATGGAGATGCATTTGGAGGAGCAAAGCAGCGAATTTCGGTTGCTCGCTGAGGTCTGTGCCAACGCTGAGATTTACGAGAGCGCCAGTGCCTCCAGAGCACGCCCCCTGCTCAGTCAGATGCTCGACAAATTGGCGGACACCAATGGGATTGCACCCGCGATATTTCGGTTGACCGAGGATCAGCAGCTCAAAGCTGCCAATCAGGTCGTCCGGCTGATTATGCAAGTGACACAGAATAACTGGCACGTCGCTGACCAGTTGATCAATGGGCAAATCACCTTGGAAGATCTCGCCGAACCACTACAGCTAGGTGATGTGCGCCAAGAGATCGAGTCAGCCATGAACGGGTCTTTGAAATTCCCGCTAGAAATCGAGAGCTGCAATGAGTGAACCGAACGAAGTCTACGAGGCCATACTGGGCCAACTGAAAAATTCTCGTTCCAGGAAGTCCCTGGAGGCCCTTCACGCCGTTTGCAAGGAACATCATGAGTCAGGCTCGGTTGATTTCAGAATCTCAACGATTGCGAAGCTTGGGGCCAGTCGTGGCGCTCCTAGCGAGCAGACCATCCGAAACAAAACCGGAGAACATTATAGAGCGGTCATTGAGGCTTGGCAGGCGCTTGGAGACCAGAAAAAGAAAGCGATCAAAGCACAGACCACGCCCTCGGGCGAGTACGATTGGGTTGATGAGGTAAGCAATAAAACTCACCGCTTCCTCATACTCGACCTGATTTCGAAGGTCCGTAAATTGAGGGCCGAAAATAAAAGGTTTGCATCGATCAAGAAATTGGAAATTGACTACCGAGCGGGTGCTGAAGACAAATCTGAATCGAGGTTACCGAGCCTGTTGAGTCACGAGATTGATGCATTGAGAGACGCCATCTCTGAGGAGTCCCTTAAATTAAAGGGCTGGACTAAAACAGAACGCGGCAGCATCAAGGACCAAAACGGCAAGGTTGTCCTCAGAAACGGTTTTGTGGATGCCCTTGAAAAAGCGTTGAGTATCGGGAATGACTAACGGACAAGAAAAAGCTCGCGAAAACCTTGTTGCCTTTCAGCGTTGGGCCGCTACGAAAACCGATGACGATTTAAAGCAAATCGTCTTTCGGGGCCAGCTAAACCGTGGCGAAGTCGCCAACGCTATCGGTATCGGAGAGAGCGCCGTGCGCCAGAATCCGGCGATAAAATCGCTGGTCCTTAAATACCTCGGGCGAATCGCCGCTTGCGGCGAGAGGGCAGAGCCCTCAATTGAAATCGAGGCTACGTCCGTTTTTTGATAAGAAGCGGACCTTTTTTGTCGCCGAGATTCCGGGAGATTAAGCACGCTGAGGTCGCAAAGCGGACACTCAGGCGGATAGAGAAACGCTCTCATTCGGAAAGGCACTCACCGTTCGAGGTTAGACCTCGGGCCTAGATAGTCATGCTTAGACAGTTGACTCGGTGAAAGTCCAAACAGGCTCCGGAAGGCTCGGTAAAACGCACTGGACTCGGAGTAACCCAACTTATCGGAAATCTTTTCCAGTGGCGTTTGTTGATTCAACTCACGAAGAATGACGTCTTTCAAAACTTCTTCTTTCAATTGTCGGAAACTGGTTCCCTGCTCCGCCAGCTGTCGCTGCAGGTTGCGAGGATGCAAGCCGAGGGCTGCAGCACAAGGCGCCAGGCCCGTTTGTGCAAGGCCGTGATTGGCAATATAGCCACGAATCCGGAACAGTTGCTCTGAACCTTTCTGTTTGGCGCTGAGAAGCCTGGTAGCGTAGTCGAGGCTTAGCTGGTAGAGGTTGTCGTCGCAACCTGCAATGGGCCGATCTATGTCAGTGATCTCTAGCCCAAACCCAAAGCCTTCCGTAGAAGTGGCCACGGGCAGTTGTAGTAGCTCTGACAACGCCCGTCTGGTTGACGCCAGCCCGTCCGGCACAACCATCTGGCGCACTGTGGCTTGTTGGTCAAATAAGTCGCGAATGTACTGAATGGTTCCAGCCGTCACTGAAAGGATTTGTTGCGCGTTAGCCGGCAATGCCGCTGGGGTTTCTTCATAACGACAATAGAGCCGTGCTGATTTGCCACTCTCCACCGAATCCACCTCGTACTTAAATACGCCATTCTCACTGATAAGGGTTTGAAACGTGGCCACATGCTTCAGTGCCAGGCCAACCGAAGGGGAGTGCCAAAGAAGAGGGGCAAGTACACCAATGCTTCGATAGTCCTGTAATTGGCCGATACGTGCCCCCAGTAGTGAGTCTTGCGACATATTAGCTGCGTTATGCCAGAGCTGACGGGCCGAAATCAGGTCGAGCCGACCACGATGGTGGAGCGGGCCTTCCTCAAATCCAGGTAGCCCCGCAACGATAGCATCCACATTGACTCCCAGTTTATGGAAGGTTCGCAGGAGTGAATTGATCCAGACATTGGCAATGGAAAGATGACTCACGGCGGGCCCTAAACATTTGGCTAACAGAAAACGAAACCCATAGTACCCATAATTTGTCGCTTAATGTCAGTAATCGTCGCGGCCAGTCACTGATATATGTCGGCGAAAAGCCAAAAATGGGAGCGTTCAACCCATTCCCAATGAGGGCCCGTGGTATGAGTGACTACAATATAAATGGCTTGGCCATTCCTCTTTTCATGATCCTGATGCTGGCCGAGTATGCACTTCTCCGCCTTCAGGGCCGGAGCCTCCATCGCTTTAATGACAGCGTGAACAGTCTGTCGATGGGGCTATTACTTCTAATTTCCGATGCCTTGCTTAAGGCCTACACTTTTGCCGTGTTTATCTGGTTGTGGGATAACCACCGGCTGTTCGAATTTGCCGTGAACGATCCAATTACCTGGGTGGTTTTCTTTCTTGGTGTCGACTTCTGTTACTACTGGTTCCATCGGGTGGCGCACGAGATCAACTTCCTCTGGGGCGCGCATGTCGGGCACCACCAGGGCGAAGAATACAACCTCACGACAGCTCTTCGTCAGAGTGCCTTTCAGTATGCATTCTCATGGCTTTTCTACTTGCCATTGGCGTTGCTGGGATGTCCGCCTGTGGTCTTTGTAATGCAGTTCATCCTTCTCAAGATGTACCAGTTTTGGCTTCACACCCAGAGTATTAAACGGATTCCGCTGATTGAAGGCTTTATGTCTACACCCTCAAGCCACCGGGTGCACCATGCAAAGAATCCGATCTATATCGACCGAAACTATGGTGGAACTCTGGTGATCTGGGATCGCCTCTTCGGTACCTGGCAGCCCGAGCTCGCCTCGGATCCATGCCACTATGGCACCACGCGCCCTCTGGACACCCTTAACCCCATCAAAGCTAACCTTCAGCACTGGTCAATGTTGGCAAAGGACAGCCGCACAACGGCACGCTGGCAGGACAAGATTATGCTGTGGTTCCGGCCGACCGGCTGGCGCCCGGACGATTGCCTGGCGATGGATGCTGCCGATCCGGGCATGCAAAAAAATGGGTCTGCAGACCGTCCAAAATATGACCCTCAGACCACCTGGGGCAAGAAGGCTTACGTTGCCTTCGCCATGGTCGTGACCTTTGTGGTTTCCACGATCTTCATCTTCCTTTCGCCTCAGCTGTCGGCAATGCAGTTGGCCGCCGGCGTGCTCTTGGTGGTGAGCGGCCTCGTGATTGCCAACGATCTTCTGGAAGGTCACGACCGTTACCGTTGGATCGAATGGCTTCGTATGCCATTGATGCTCTTGTTTGCCGCCAACCTTTGGTCTATTCCTGTGGCGACTACGGTTGTCGATACCATCGTTATCGAGCGGCCTGCGAGCCAGTCTCTGGATTACGCCCGTACGGTCAGTCGCTGGCCCGAGTGGCACCCGCAATCCGCTGTGGTACAAGCAGAGAATCAGGGCCCTCTGGAGGCAGGAGACCGTTTCCATGAAGTAATCGATACACCCATGGGCCGCAGTCGTGTCAGCTGGGAAGTCATCGCCAATTCAGCTGAAAACCAATGGCGCGTACGAGGCGTCAATCTGGACAATGATGTCGAAATCGAATTGGCTTACCGCTTCAAAGCACTCGACAACGGGCACAGCGAATTCGAACGCACTTTACGATACACCATGCCAAACTTCCCGCTTGTATTGGCCAATGTCGTGCATTTCAAAGGCGCAATTGAGCAAAAATCAGAACAGTCTTTGAAAAGGTTTAAAGAGACTATCGAAACGCTACCAGTAGGGCCAAATTGAAATGGACACAGCGCCAGGAGGCAGGCCTGATCAGATGGGAGTCTACGCGAACCGTTATTTGGAGAAACAGCGCAGGAGGTCGCAAAGCGAACATTGAGATTTGGGGTTGACGCTGAAACACAGTGGGGCCCGACGGATTCTACCCCGTTAATACTGATACATCCTTTTATCGGGGTGCTATGCGATAAGCCGAGGGCGTCTTTCCGGTCCATCGCTTGAAGGCTTTCGTGAAATTGCTCTGGTCGGAAAAACCCAGCAAATAACAGATATCCGTCAGTGACAGTTCTGGGCGGCTCAGCAGTTCCTCAGCCATTTCACGCTTCGATTTTTCCAGAAGCTCGCGGAAACTGTAGCCCTCCTTTTCCAGTGCCCTCTGCAGCCGGCGGGCGCTCATGCCCAGCCGGCGGGCGACTGTGCCCTGATCCACGTTCCCGTCAATCGTGCCTTCAAGGAGCAGCTTCTGAACCTGGCCGGTGATGGAAAGCGAGTCTGTGCGCTCAAGGTACTCCTTCATCCAGCGGTCCATATTCTGAACCAGCTCCGGATTTGACTGGTAGCAAGGCAAGCGCAGCACCTGCTCATCGACGACAAACTTGCAGACCGGTGCATTGAAAAAAACCGGCGCCTCAAAAAAAGCCTCAAATTGCGCCCTGAGCCCAGACTTATCGTGACTGAAATGAACCTCGCGAGGGCGGAATTTGTCGTCGGTAATCTGTTTCAGAATGCGGCTGCCACAGGCCATGAAGGCCTCAAGGGCTTCGCCCGCCACCGGCATCTGCAGGTGGAAAACCACCTCCAGTGAGTTGTTCTTGCGGGGAATGGTTTCTAGATGGGCGGCACTACTGGCAACGCCGCTGTAACGGCACATTCGTTCGATGGCCTCACCCGTCGTATCGCTGAACATCATGGCCAGGCTGAGCCCGCTGAACATATCGGCGCGCGCAAGATCCGCAAGACGGAGAGTAAACAATGGGTCGGCGCTGTCGCGCGCAGCCAGCTCCCACAACTGGGTCATGTGAGCGACCTTGATCCGGCCATTGGGATTTTCAAGATCGCTGCTACGTATACCTGCTTCGCAAAGCAGTTTATCGGTATCAAGCCCTTTCAGCTTAAAACCGGCAAGGATGAAACGTGCCCAACTGGCAATCGTGGAAAAGTCTGCGACGGGTCGAGTTTTTGTCACTGTCGTAATTTCACCAAAGATTGGCGGCGTTCAACCAGCTTTAGCTGGTTGCGCCCTTATATCATTTTCAGTTTGTCATAGAACGATAACACGACCAACGTGACCGGAGCGCATTGAATCATGGAAAAGGTATCGGCTCGAAGCGGATTGTCCGCATTATTTGTCGGTTTATTCGCAGCAACACTTGGAGCCTGCAGTGGTGAGACAGGCAGGGAGCTCAGCGAGCACTCCCAAGGCTTCACTGCGGCCTCCACTTACACAGCCTCGAGCAATCAAAAGGCAATAGAAAGCTTGCCCCAACGCGACACCACCGACCATGAAGCCGCAAATCGTGGCTTCATCGGTACCTTCGAAGGTGAGAAAGCCATCATCAGGAATAAGCAGGGCGACCTAATCTGGGACCTCAACGAGTACACCTTCATTGACGGCGCATCACCGGACAGCACGCACCCTGGTCTCTGGCGCCAAGCCGGCCTGAATAATCTTCACGGTCTTTTTGAGGTTACCGACCGCATTTTCCAGGTCCGCGGGTTCGATCTGGCCAATATGACCATCATCCAGGGCGACACCGGACTGATCATCGTCGACCCTCTGACCTCAGAGGAAACCGCTGAGGCCGCACTCGCGCTGGTTCGGGAACACCTCGGCGATGTACCAGTGGTTGCCGTGATTTTCACTCACAGCCACATCGATCACTTCGCCGGTGCCTGGGGTGTTATCAACCGCGACGATTACGATGCCGGCAAGGTTCGCGTGATTGCCCCGATTGGCTTCATGGACGAGGCAACCAGTGAAAATATCATTGCTGGAACGGCCATGGCGCGGCGAGCTTCGTTTATGTATGGCCGCCGACTGGCGAAGGGTCCCCATGGCCATGTGGGCTCGGGGTTGGGGAAGTCACCTGCTTACGGCACCTTTGGCATTGCCACACCCACCGAAATTATCGACACCACCGGGCAGCGCCTGAACATCGACGGGCTGGATTTTGTTTTCCAGAATGCGCCCGGCTCTGAGGCACCGGCAGAGCTGACCTTCGGAATACCCGAACTGGCCGCATACTGCGGTGCCGAAATCGCAACCCGGACTATGCACAATCTGTACACGCTGCGTGGAACGAAAGTCCGGGATGCGCTCAAGTGGAGTGCCTACATCGACGAGATCATCGATCTTTCCGCCGACAGCGACGTCTACTTTGCCAGTCATCACTGGCCTGTGTGGGGGCGCACCGAAATCGTTGACTACCTGGAGCTGCACCGCGACACCTACAAGTTTATCCATGACCAGACGGTAAGGCTGCTCAATAACGGATTCACCTCCAGGGAGATCGCCGAACGGTTGCAACTGCCGCCAGAACTGGCTCAGACATTCTCCAACCGAGGCTACTACGGTACGCTGAAACACAACAGCAAGGCGGTCTATCAGTATTACATGGGCTGGTACGACGCCAACCCCGCGAACCTGGATCCGCTGCCGCCAGAGAAGGCCGCCAGCCGGTATGTCGCTCTTGCCGGTGGCGCTGATGCCCTGCTGGAAAAAGCGCGTGCCGCGTTTGACGAGGGTAGCTATCGCTGGACCGCAGAAATTCTGAACCATCTGGTCTTCGATGAGCCAGACAACGAATCGGCCAAAACCTTACTCGCCGAAACCTACGATCAGATGGGGTATCAGGCCGAATCGGGACCCTGGCGAGACGTCTATCTCAGCGGTGCCTACGAATTGCGCCATGGCGCACCCGAAGAACCACTGATGGATATGTCCACCCTACTCGGGATTCTTCAGCAAACACCGGTCGAAAAGTTCTTTCAGACTATGTCGGTGCGCCTGAATGCGGAGGATGCCGAAGGCGTGGAGCGACGCATTGCCATTGTGTTTACCGACCTCAATGAATCCTATCTGCTGACGGTTAAGAATTCCGTCCTGCATGTCCACAAAGATGCCAGCCTCGACCACGCCGAATCAACGCTGAGAGTCACTCGGGAGCTGTTCACCCGTCTGCTGATTGGAGAAGTCGGCGTGACCGAAATGCTGACATCCGACGCCCTGGAACTGGAAGGCAGCACGATTCAACTGGTGCGGTTCCTGTCGCTGTTCGAGACACCGAACAGTGAATTCAACATCGTAGTACCCTAAAGCAAAAGGACCATGAAATGACCATGAAAACAATGAAAAACAGGTTTCCCGCCAGGAGTCTGCTTCTGGTTGCGGGTACAGCAGCCCTGATGATGGGTTGCAACGGCTCTAGCAGTTCTGACACGACCATGGTGTCTGATACCACGGCGTTTTCAGCACCGCCCAGTGATTGTCTGTGGGTTGGGCCTTACGTCAAAGAGAACGAGGGTTTCAACTTCGCCTACCCGGATAGCGGCGCCATCTATTGGTCTGCCGCCTATACGCTTCCGGAGGACGGTGCCTACATCACCCTGGAAGCAGATTTCCCTTACTCCCGATACATGTCCTTCAACAGCTACCGGGCCAACACAACACCGGCGCAATCGTTGACAGACAAAAACATCATTGCCGAAGCCGGCTCTATCAATCCTTTTATTGATGGCGCGGTTCGCACCGATCCGTCCCGCCGTTATCTGGTCACGGTCAAACCCGGTGACCCAAACGACCCGGCAAACCCGTCTGAAGACAACACGTTGTATGACGCAACCAGCGCGGCGGGCGAGGAAGCGGTACTGATTTACCGCAACTACGTGCCCAACATCGGTGCCGATTGGACCGGCGATGTGGGGCTGCCAAGAGTGACGCTACACCTGGCCGACGGTAGCACTCTTCAGGGCGAAGAAGCCTGTGCTGCCATGTCTGCCGGCACTGACCCGCTTGGCATTCCATTTGTGCCAGCGGACACTTATGAAACCTTGCGCGCCAATTTCGAGCCGGCCCGTGAAACCCCGGCGTTCAGGGCCAGCTATGGAACGGCGTTTTTGTTTCAATGCGACTTTCAGGGCAACTGTAAAAACAACCCCCCACGGAACACCGCCTTTTACGCCAACGCAGATAACCAGTACCTTTACTCGTTCCTGAACCAAGATTTCGGGGACGTGGTCGTTATCAGGGGGAAAATTCCTGAAATCCCAGAAACGCTGAACGATCAGGAATTTTTCAACGAAAACGACCTGCGCTACTGGTCACTTTGCCAGAACGAATACTACTCCCAGGCGGTGAAAGAATGCCTGTATGACGAGCAAATCTTCATCAACCCTGACGGTTTTTACACCATCGTGACCAGCGAGCCCGAGAATCGCCCCGAAAATGCCGATTCTGACTGCGGGGTTGGCTATCTGCCCTGGCCCAACAAAGGCGACGGTTTCAGCATTGTTGACGGAAAAACCGACGACCCTGATTCCGCGTTTCTGATTGTGCGCAATATGCTGCCAGCTGATGATTTTAACCAGGCAATCCAGAACACTATGACCGCTGGCGATGAAGCGTCAGTATTGGGTGACTTTATGCCAAAAGCGACCTACATGAGCAAGGCTGAGTTTGAAGACTTGGGCTGTGCGCCCTATACGTCATTGGCCTACGACCAACTGTAGACATGAAACCCTGGCCACATCAAAAATGTGGTCAGGGTGGTTTGTAGTGGTCAAGTGTTTTAGGCCACCGTCTTTTGAGTTTTCCAATAGGCCTGTTCTGCCTCATTTGGCGGCAATCCGCCGTTGTATTTATGAGGCCGCAGTGCGCTGCAATAACCGATCATATAGTCCGTGACCGATTGCTTCGCCGTGGCAAAGCATGGACATCCGATTTCCGGCCCCCATTCTGCTTTCAGACTCCAGAAGATTCGGGATATCCAACTGTGGCTGATCCGCCTTCTTGTAAGCGTGCCCTAGCGGCTGCGAGCGCCAGCAGATCCGTTGCTGACAGCATGCGCCTCGACAACCTCGTCCAGCAGCGCTTTCTCAGCCTCGCAAGGCTCTCTGTCTCGGTCACGCCAGGCCCGGTAGCTGCTGCGGTACACCTCAAACACCCGACGCAGGCGCTGCACCGCATAGCTCTCTTCAAGTCGCTCGATTATCGAGAATTGCTCAGGGAGTCCGAGCTTCACCTTTTTGTGGTGCCTTGCCTGATCGCTCGGCTCGAAGCCTGCGCACCCAATACTCCATGATTGATTTACCAACCCCCATGGCATCGCAGGCCGCTTTCATTGTGTAGCCCTGGTCAATCACCAGCTGGGCCGCTTCCAGACGGAATTCCGGACTGAAATTTATTTTCTTTGGCATCCAATCCACCTGACTTGCTCTACGAGTGATCATACACTTAAAATCAGGTGGCCAGATTCACTATGCCACTACTCTTATAGTCAATTCGGTCGTTTCTGAATGTTCGCTTTTGTTTAAAAGAGCTTGAGCTTAACTGAACGTCCAGAAAGGTCCGCTTTGAAAACCGAGTGGACGCAAAAGTGGGGTGATTTTTTTGCGTGCTACTACATGAACAGAAGTCACGCCATGGTTTCTTTCAGCTAACTTTTAGGATTTTAGATTAGTATGTTTACTAAACCTAAAAACGCTCATTCACTCACTCATACGATCATTTGGGATATTTTATATTGTTATAGGAAGTAGATTCAGGCTTGCCTCGACCGGTAGCAAATTCACAGGGTCATTAGCAAACCGTACCCGCTTCTCGTCGGGCCACTTGTTGGCCCCTCGATCCCACGACCAGGCCAGCGGTACTAAGTGATCAATGTCGATATTCGAGGCGTTTTGGATAACGTTACCAGTGAAGGCGCTCACCCAGCGACCGGCAACCACCCGACACCCCCTATCTGTCGCAAAGCGAACTTGAGTGGTAGAACTGGCGACCAGAGCCTCTGCTCGACTATTTTGGCAGTCACCATTCGCGTCGTCCCATCCATGACCGAAAGCCGACCGATGATACCCCGCCATAGCGTCCGAGGAGGCTCTAGCGGAGCTTTTGGCCTGATCCAGGGACGCTAAGGATATTCCCTTGGGCAACCGCCCTCCGGCATCTAGGCACGCTTCAACTGTCTCGAAAGGCTTGTAGGTCCGAGTCTTGTCATACCAGTTACTTTGTGGCGGATGGCACAGGTCGCTGGCTGATTGCTTTATGGTGCTCGCTGTCGCATTGTCGCTGGCAAGGGAGAAAAAAGAGAAGACTGCAAGGTAGGAAAATACTACAACGATTTTCATAAATCCGTCTGGTTCGAAAGGGGGGCAAGAGAATACTGATACGTGCAGTCAGATGCCTGAATTTAGGCCGATTTTGCAATCCATGGCCGCCGAAATGTTTCGGAGAATAACGGCTGCCACCCATTCTGAGCAACCCAAAGACGCTGCTAGACCGGCTTTGAAAAAAACTGAGGAGGGCTTTCGACAGGGCGCTACGACACGTCTGACTGCGCAAGTTTGCCACAACCTCAGAGTATGCGTAGCGTAGACGAGTTGGCTATAGAGGTATGAAAGAGTCGCCATTAAACAAAAGAGGACATTCACGCGCCCAAGTCTCCCCAGAAGACCTGCCCCCCCCCCTCTGTAGTAGCCCCCATTTA
>Ga0208435_100280_pt1 | contig 15619 bp, 14 predicted proteins | sample 24_taG_FD_184097 | JGI IMG/M metagenome (GOLD analysis project Ga0208435, IMG submission 184097) | Marine viral communities from Cariaco Basin, Caribbean Sea - 24_WHOI_OMZ (SPAdes) (version 2) | ecosystem: Environmental > Aquatic > Marine > Oceanic | place: Caribbean Sea: Cariaco Basin...
GATAACTTTAAAACGTTCCGCTTAGGTTTATTTGGTCTAGATAAATTGACCGATGTAGACGGAGCGGTACAGCGTTTTGAAACTGCACTTGATGAAGTATTGGCGAAATAATATCTTTATCTCGTAAGATGTTCTTTAAGTAAAAAGAATACTGAGCCCTTGTAACGAGGGTTCAGTATTTTTTTACCTATTTATTATATTTTATAATATAATGTATTTATATAAAACGACATTCAAAACTGTTTTGATAAAAATTGGCTTAGGTAAATATTATGAGTATACAAATAGATTGGCAGGCCTTTACGCCAATTTCCTTGGTAAGCGGTCTGATGCTAGGCGTTGCAACGGTCATCTTGCTATTGGGCATTGGTCGTATTGCGGGTATTAGTGGTATTTTCTCAAGTCTTCTTAAACCCAAGCGCGTCGAGATGTGGCAGGTGTTATTCATACTTGGTCTTGTTATCTCGCCATTACTTTATGGTCTGGTAAAACCGTTGCCCGATATAGAGATTAGTAGCTCTTTGCCACTGCTTATTGGGGCAGGATTACTGGTTGGTTTTGGGACACGTTTGGGTTCAGGTTGCACCAGTGGACATGGTATCTGCGGTAATGCGCGACTGTCACCACGATCGATGGCGGCGACGGTGACCTTTATGTTATTTGGTATTGTGACCGTTTACATTGGTCGTCATGCCTTGGGTTTGATTTAAAAATCACGTAGACAGTACGTTGCGAAGATAGATTTTAGTACTATTATGAAAAAATAAAGACAGCGAGAAAAAACATGCTAAAAAATATAATTGGATTACTGGCAGGGTTATTATTTGGCTTTGGACTGCTGATATCAGGCATGACCGATCCTGTTAAAGTACAAGGCTTTTTGGACGTCTTTGGTGCATGGGATATTTCTCTGGCACTGGTAATGGGCGGCGGTCTAATGGTGGCGATAGTCGGTGTACAATTGGCTAAGCATCAAAAGACCAGCTGGATTGGGTCATCAATTGAGATGCCAACCAAAACTACTATTAATAAAAAACTACTGATTGGCGCGATGCTATTCGGTATCGGTTGGGGCTTAGTTGGTATTTGCCCGGGTCCCGGTATTGTGCTGCTTGGTACAGGACAGTGGCAGGCTTATGTCTTTATCCCAGCGATGATAGTCGGGATGTTGGTGTATCAGTGGCTAGAACCTAAGCTTAATTGATATTGGCTTTACGAATGGCAGATGCAAAAAAACAAGCATTGCAATAAAAGAAAGGGTCAGCCTAAATGTATTAGACTGACCCTTTTTTTATCAATGATGCTTCATTAATATTAACGATACTTCCGTATTATTAAGGCTTGATGATAAAGTCTTACTTGGCACTAGCCGTTACTTTTGGCGTCTCATGTGCCAATGACTTGGCCGCTTGTCGGAGCTCAAATTTCTGCACTTTACCGGTGCTGGTCTTTGGAATTTCAGCAAAGATAATATATTTGGGCACTTTAAAACCCGCCAAATGCTGCTTGCAATGTTCCATCACATGGTCGCGCTGCAAGGTGCTGCCTTCATGAATCTCGATAAAGGCGACGGGCACTTCGCCCCATTTATCGTGCGGCGCGGCGACGACCGCACAGCTTTGGATTTCTGGCATTTTATATAAGACGTTCTCGACTTCGATACTAGAGATGTTTTCGCCACCTGAGATGATGATATCTTTGAGCCTGTCCATGATTTTGATATAGCCGTCAGGGTATTTAATGCCCAAATCACCAGTACGGAACCAACCGTCAGCAAAGGCTTCTTCGGTCGCTTTACGGCTTTTTAGATAACCTTTCATCACCATGTTACCGCGTAGTGCCAGCTCGCCCATTTCTTCGCCATTCGCGGCAACCGGCTCCGTGGTGCCTTGTTTAAATAGCTCAAAGCCAGTCATTAAATGTGACGTTACGCCCTGACGTGATTTCTTTTGCGCACGAGTAGCGACATCCAGTTCATCCCATTCTGCTTGTTCCGCGCAGACGGTGACTGGACCATAGACTTCGGTAAGACCGTAAACGTGCGAGATATGAAAGCCCATGGCTTCCATGGCAGCGAGCATGGTTTCAGACGGCGGCGCACCAGCGACCCAGCCTTTGACTTCATGATTGATGGCGTCTTTATATTCAGCTTTGCCGCCAGCAATCATATCGTGCACCACAGGCGCTGAGCAATAATGCGTAACTTTATATTTGGCAATCAGCTGCAAAATCAAATCAGCGTCAATCTTGCGCAAGCAGACATTGACGCCCGCACGTTCGGCAATCGTCCACGGAAAGCACCAACCATTACAGTGAAATAATGGTAGCGTCCATAGATACATCGGGTGCTTGGGCATATCCCAATCTAAAATATTGGAGACAGCGTTGAGTGTCGCGCCGCGATGATGATAGACCACGCCTTTTGGCTTGCCAGTGGTGCCAGAGGTATAGTTGAGGGCGATAGCATCCCATTCATCGAGTGGCTTTTCCCAATTATCCAAACTGTCTGAGCTGGCGATTAATGCTTCGTAGCTCATTTGCCCAAAACGTTCAATATCGAGCGCTTTATCTGTCGCATGAATCACGATGAGATTGGGAAAGGCTTCATCGATAATCTCGGCATGTTCAGCAAACTCGCTGTCTAGAATCAACACTTTGGCTTCTGAGTGTTGCAGACAAAAGGTAAGGGCGTTGATGTCGAGGCGGGTGTTCAGTGTACAAAGTACGCCACCTGACATCGGTACACCAAAAGCGCACTCGATCATCGCTGGGGTGTTTGGTATCATGACTGCAACTGTGTCGTTTTTATCAATGCCTAATTTGCGTAGACCATCCGCCAATTGACGACAACGGTCATAAGTCTGTTGCCACGTTTGCATGAGGTTATTGTGTTCTAAATCGTCATAAATGATGGCAGTTTTATCGGGATAGACCTGAGCACTACGGATAATAAAGTCGATAGGGGTAAGCGGTTGATGGTTGGCAGCATTTTTGCCGAGACCTGTGTGGAAGTCTGTCATGGGGATAGTCCTTTATCTTGCTGTTATAATTCGGTGAATACGCTACAAACCTGCTATAAAGTTGGCTTCGTTATTTATCACTGCTTGCTAAGCTATTAATATTTTTGCTGACCTTCCTTGTAGCAACTCGCCGATAGGTGACTCACGGTAAATATTTGTTCGTCCATTATAGACAATGCTCTGTGAAAAGCGAGTATGTTTTTAGCGCTTGCTTATATTGAATCACATGATCAATTAGCCTAATTCACATAGTGTTCACTCATCAGTCGCTTGTCTGCATAGCTGATGATAATGGCGGTGTGTTACGATACCAGTGATGTTAAATCCTATCGCTTAACTATTTCTAAAAGCCTCATTTTTAAAAATCTTAACTTTTAAAAAGCCCGGCCAGCTTTAATAAGCATTTCCACAAACCATTCATAAGGAAAATGATATGTCCGCCAGCCGCACTGCAAATACCATCGAGACTGCTAGCACCAATGAACACTACCCACATTTATTTGAGCCGCTAGATTTAGGCTTTACCACGCTTAAAAACCGTATGGTCATGGGCTCAATGCACACAGGGCTTGAAGACCGTTTTTATAATTACGGCAAACTAGCGGCGTATTTTGCTGAACGTGCCAAAGGCGGCGTGGCGATGATGATTACGGGCGGTATTTCGCCCAATCGCGAAGGGTGGTTACTCCCTGCTGGCGGTACCATGAATAGCAAAGTGGACGTGATTAACCATCAACGCGTGACCCGTGCGGCGCATAAATATGACAGCAAAATTATCATGCAAATTTTGCACAGCGGTCGTTACGGCTATCATCCATTTGTCGTCTCTTCTAGTCCAATAAAATCACCAATCTCACCCTTTAAGCCGCGTAAGATGAGTATTAAAAACATCGAACAAACGGTAAAAGATTATGCCCGTTCGGCCAAACTTGCCAAGCAAGCTGGTTATGACGGTGTGGAAATCATGGGCTCAGAAGGATATTTGCTCAATCAGTTTTTATCGCGTCATGTGAATCAACGTACCGACGAATACGGCGGTGATATTCAAGGGCGTATGAAGCTGGCGGTCGATGTCGTCAAAGCCGTACGTGAAGCTGCTGGTGAAGATTTCATTATCTTATTCCGCTTGTCAGTGATTGATCTGGTCAAAGACGGTAATGTGATGGATGAAGTTATCACCGTTGCCAAAGCGCTAGAAGAAGCGGGCGTGACCATCATGAATACCGGTATCGGCTGGCATGAAGCGCGTGTACCGACGATTGTCACCAGCGTACCGCGTGCCGCTTTTGTAGATTTCACTGCTGAAATTAAAAAGCATATCAATATCCCAATGATGGCGGCCAACCGTATCAATATGCCAGAAACTGCTGAAGAGATCGTCGCCAGTGGTCAGGCGGATATGATTCAAATGGCGCGTCCATTTTTAGCCGATGCGCATTGGGTCAATAAAGCCAAAGATGGTCAAGCCGATCGCATTAATACCTGTATCGCTTGTAATCAAGCCTGCCTCGACCATACGTTCGAAAACAAACGCTCGACTTGTCTGGTCAATCCACAAGCCTGCTATGAGACAGAACTGGTTTATAAGAAAACCAAAAAACCTAAAAAAGTCGCCATCATCGGTGGCGGTGTTGCTGGTATGTCAGCGGCGCACGTTGCTGCCTTGCGTGGTCATGAGGTAACCTTGTTTGAAGCAAAAGATATCTTAGGCGGTCAGTTTAACTACGCCAAAGTTATCCCTGGTAAAGAAGAGTTCTTTGAGACCATTCGCTATTATATTAATGAGCTTGAGCATTTAGGTGTTGAGATTAAACTCAATACCAAAGTCGATAAAACCATGCTTGAGAAAGCCAAATTCCATCATGTCATCGTCGCAACTGGTGTTGTCCCTAGAAGCCTAGCTGGCAAACTGGAAGGCGCGGATTTGCCACAAGTGATGAGCTATGCGGAATTACTCTCTGGTGAAAAATCCGTTGGTGATACGGTTGCCGTCATTGGTGCTGGCGGTATTGGCTTTGACGTCAGTGAATATCTGACCGCCAAACATGGTCAGCCGCTTGATGAGCTAGGCCCTGAATTACTAAAAGATCCAAGCTATCGTCCAAAAGCGCAGTCTATCGAGGAGTGGCGTGAAGAGTGGGGTGTGACTAATGATACCAACTATCAAACTGATGGTGGACTGATTAAGCCTGAAGCCATCAAACCTATCCGCCAAGTGTACTTGATGCAGCGTACTAAAGGTCGCTTGGGCAGTGGTCTCAATAAAACCTCGGGCTGGGTACATCGTGCCCATGTCAAATCACACGGTGTCATCCAAGTATCAGGTGCTCAGTACGATAAGATCACTAATGAAGGCATTTGGATCACTAATAACCAAGGTCAAAGCCAGTTGCTACGTGTCGATAGCGTCGTGGTCTGTGCTGGTCAAGAGTCAGTGGTTGAGCTGATGCCAAATGTTGGTGATGCGCCTGACGCACAATACCATCTAATTGGTGGTGCTAAGCTGGCGGCTGAGCTAGATGCTAAACGTGCGATTCGTGATGGGGCTGAGGTTGCGGCTGCGATTTAGGGTTTAGTTCAGAAGTAATGAGAGCGGCAAGATAGATTATCTTGCCGCTTTTTTTGTTAGATAATATAGACTTGCTCAGTGTATATATGATCGTAAAAAGCTATAAGTATCTTTAAATTACTATTTGGATAAAGGCTAAGAGGTATGAGAAAGGAACACTTTCAATTTGGTGACGTAAATTTTAAATGGGGTGATAAGTTATCTGATATAAAAGCTTAGCTTCCTGAAAAAGATACGGTAACGCATTCTTATGAAGAAAGCTATATGCCTGAAACAGTCACTATAAAACTGTCTGAAATGTGGTCTCTTAAAGTTGCTTACTGTCATTTTAGTGCAGCAGATGATGACCGATTGATAGATTCAATATGGATCAACATCCTAACACAACTATTTAATAGACAACCAGTGATTAAAAAGCTAATAGCATATTTAGGATCAGAGTCAAACTACTCCTCCGATAGCCATTACTGTAGTGGCAACGTAGTAGAACACTGTGAATGGATATTTGATAATTGTGTCATTGGCGTTAGCATGTATGGCGGCGTACGAGAGGAAGACGACGAAGGAATTATTGGCTGTTTATCTATATCATTAAGTGATGTAGAGCTTTTAGATTCATTGTATTCAAAGCCTATACGTGATGTAGAGTATAAAATGGCTGACGAGGTTGATATCAGCACTATCCAATCTTTTCAGGCACAGCAAGCACAGAGTATGCGACGGTCAAGGGAAAGAGAAGAGTTTCCGAACCATCCTGCGGCTTTCGTTATCCGAGCATTTGATGGGCTGCACAAAGACATACTTTTTCAAACCCCATTACTTGTTAGCTCAATCATAACTGAATCTGAAGTTTGCACGTGGCAATCTATCTATGACAGGAGATTATTATTTATCGAACTATTGGCAAACTGTAAAACTAGAGAATGATATTTCATCTAAGTGGACTAATCTATTACCCACTAAGTCTTTTGGTGTCTGCTATGTTTCGATAGGAGGTCTGCTAATTATTGACGAAGATAGTAGACCTGAGACAAAAGTATTTGTTGAGCATATTGAAAAAATAATTAAGTCTAAGATAGCGTATCACGAAACATATAACTGTTAGGTTACCTAAGTTAATATCTGGCTCATCATTATCATTGGCTCATGTTTTCAATATCGCCTAACGTAAGACCAGTTTCCTGTGTGCTATAAATAACGATACCTTCATCGTCAATTTTACCATTCATGACCAATCTACCAATGCGATTACTGGCTTCTTGATTGCCTTGATCGGCCGCTTTTTTGTACCATTCAAAAGCTGTGTCATAGTCTTGAGGGACGCCATAGCCGTTTTCGTAGAGACCACCGATATTAAGTTGTGCTAAATCCAGATCTTGAGCCGCAGCTTTTCTGTACCAATCCAATGCTTTGGTATAGCTTTGCGTCACGCCGTAGCCGTTTTCATAAAGATTGCCAATATTGTTTTGAGCATCAAAAGATCCATTATCAGCAGCTAATACATACCACTCCATTGCTTTTTGGTAATCTTGCTCAACACCACTACCTTCATAATACATAATGCCTATACGATATTGAGCATCAGAATCTCCTTGGTTAGCAGCTTGCTTAACCCATTCAAATGCTTTTTGATAATTTTGATCTACGCCCAAACCTTCATAATACATAATACCTAGATAATGTTTAGCAGGTGCGTAGCCTTGATCGGCAGCTTTTTGAAATAATTCAAAAGCTTTGTCATCATCTTCAGGGACTGAGTCACCTTCATAGTAGGCTAGCCCGAGTTTATATATTTCAGCAGAAGTATTTTGATTGGATGATATCTGTATGTTTGATGATTCCGCTGAGCAAGCAGAAGCTATAAAGCCACTAGATAATACCGTGGCCAGTAATAAAGGCTGAATTAAAGAGGTGATTTTTCTGTGATACATTAATATTCCTTTTGATAACTCATTATGTTATCTATTTCTGTATTTAATTTTTAATATAGCAGTTTTAAATTTTTTATCACCCGAAGTACTATTTTTTACTTATTTAAATTGTAGCAAGGAAGATTGTAATCGTATTTAAGTTCTACCAAAGTACGAGCTTTAAATAAATCAATAAGATAATCATTTTGCATATCGGTCATATACATAAAAATGGTAGCTTTATCCTTACATAGAATACGGGCACGTTTGGCTGTTTTATCAGATCTACTTGAGGTATTAGCTATATAATCGTTTTTGTCAATTTTATCAGTCATATCTACCCAGCCTTCTTTGAGAAGAAAGCCATGTAAATTTAATAGTCTATTCTTGTCAAACTCGGGGCTTGCATATCTGGATGTGTACCACACATCCTTATTAGAATGACTATGATCGCTTACTTTGAAGTTCATAAACTTAGCAATATTATCAAGTTCGGATATAAGCCAGCTTTCCTTTTTAATTAATTCTTGTTGATATATTTCACGCTTCTCATTTGGTTCTAAGTCTACAGTCCATATAAATAAAATAATAACGAAAGCAATAAGTGAAATATCAGATAACTTATATTCTTTACCTCTTATTTTCACTGATCAGTTTCCTGCGTAAACTACACTTTAATATTAGCAATTGGTTGTTTCGTTTCCTTATCAATCAATTGACTTCCAGTTTTAGGAGTTAGGTAAGCTATTCTTCGTTGGAAACCTTCTATTAAAGTAAGTAATAGGCACAGACTTAGTAAATGGAAGATTCTCAAAATGTTTAATTTCCAAGCAACTTATCCAAAGTAATATTCTTATGTTTTTTGCATTAGGTCTAAACAGTCAAAAGACATCATAGACTCCATACCGGCTTTTCTCGATAGCTGTTGGCTTTCTTCTAGTATTTCCTTGTAAAGAGGCTGATAAGATATACTTAACTTGTACATGTCTTCGTACCCACCTACTAATTCATATTTTTCTAAGCCGAAGTTGTGATATTTTTCTAGGAAAATATTTCCAACACACAGTGCATCAACAGTTAAAGGGTTTAAGTATTCATCGGGGTTGTTAGTGTTTTTTGCCCAATCTATTTCATATAAATGCGTAAGGCTATCTAGAGCCATCAAGGTAGTAAGTAAACTACTATAAACTTGATTGGCTACTTCGTTTGCAGAGTCTGTATCGACTACCATGTATAGACTTTTATCACTTCCTATGGTCGAATACAAAGTACTTATACTGCCGTCATGCTGGCAATTAATATCATTCCCAGATACTGTACTAGTACATGCAAACAACATAGTAAGAAGAGATAATACAATTAATTTTTTTTTCATGAATACCTCAGCTGTTATTCATCCATAAGTTATTTTTTTTCATAAACTCAATTTCTTTAATTCTGTTGATAGGTTTAAATCCTTTTCTGCTTCTTTTTAGTTTAATTGTTTCACTGTGATATTCTCTTTTGAAAATTAGATGGAATAGCTGTTCATTTAAAAGTGAGGGTCCTTTATTATTCATAATAATAATTGCATCTTCTATAACTTTAGTATTACTCATTGATTTTACCGCAAAGCTACGAATACTATTCGTTCCCATTAAACTAAGCTTTGGCGTTCCAAAAGTTAATGAAGCGGTTTGTAACAGACTGATAGCTACTGCTGCTCGATTGAGACAAGCTTTCATAACAAAATTATTAAACTCTATATATAGGAGTGTATGGTGAGCATGCATACGAGCTTCATCAAGCCAAAATCCATCAGAATAACGTGATTGGTCTTTTGAAAGAGAAAAAACTATTGCTAAGTTGTATTCAAGTTTTGAAACGCCTTCAAGAAAGTCCCACTGATAATTATTCATACCAAATGTGTAAGGCTCAACCACTGCTACATTATGTTTTTTTATAAATGTATTACACAATATTCCCTTATCTAGACAAACCTTCGTAGGCTGTCCTCTTGTAATGTCAGTAGTAGTTACAATATTATTACTCATAAAATAACTCCATTATATATAGTCTTTAATGATATCCCCAAAATCTTTAAAATTTGGGTACTCGATATTCACTACTTCTTTATTGCTATTAGTAAACTCTACTGTATAACCGTAAGAGTCAGTTAAACCCTCTTCAACTGAACCATCTTTAAAAATCAAGGTGTATTTCAAGCCAGCTAAAGGCTCCTGGGTATTCTCATTTAGAAGCTGAATTTTAGTTGGAGTTAACTCATCTTTTATTGTTTCGATGAACGAATTACTCATATCCGACTTCGGAAACTGCAAAGGCGCTGCCTGCGCAATACTGCCCACCTCAAAGTCAGACTCCGCAAATGACTGCTGAATCGCAATCAGCTTAGCGCCGCAGCTGGTCACATCACCGCCGCGAGCAATGGGTGCGCCATCAATGATAAAAGAGGCATCACCACTAAGAATGGTGGTCACCTTTTTGCATTTTTTACAGATGACTTTATCGCCTTTACGCGCGACAGGGATGCCGTTATGAGTGGTGTGCGGTGAGCCGGAGATGACCGTCCCACCGTGAGAGGTCTTTGCGCCGACGGTGATATAGGCTGCCATAGTGCTACCTTACTTAAACGTTTAAAGTTTGAACTTTTATAGCGGATCTATTATTTGCATCACATTATAGATGGCTAAAGCGTAAAATATCAAACTTAAGTTTGTCTAAGGGTGTGACCTAGACAGCAAGCCTAATCTGTACAAAGTATAAAGGCGATTGAAATATTGACGTCAATAAGAAATTGAGACTCTTTACTAATTATCAATAACAAGCAAAAATCTAACCTTCCATCTCCCCAAGCAACCACACAGACACGTCATCAATCTGCGCTGCCAGTTCAGGATGCTCCTTACCAAATTCATCAAGCTTGGTTTTAAGCTCATGCTTATCGTATTTAATGTCCGTCAGTGTTTCCTTTAATAGCTCAATCAATTCCACGTTTAGTGCGTCAGAGAAGATGACGACCTCGCGTATCACTGCTTGCTTCACATCAAGGTGCAAATCAATAATACCCCAATCAAATCGCGTCTCAATGTGATGGGTAAATTCAGGTGTTTTGCCAAAGCGCCAATCCCAATCTGCCATTTGCTGATAATATTTATTGAGTGTCGGCTGCTGCGCGAGACTGGCTTCATCTAATTCTTCGACTGGCGTAGTGTCGCCATAATCAGTGTCACGATAGTATTCACAAAACGCCTCGATAATCGCCTCGGATAAGGTCTCGTGATTGATGTCTGCATTAAACTCAACCAAATTAGCGACGCGTGCGCGCACGGACTTGATGCCTTTGGCTTTCAGCTTAAGCGGATGGGGATTGAGATAATCGCCCAGCTTTTGCATATTGGCATTGACCAGTAACGTACCATGATGAAAGCTACGATCCGCCGCATGTTTAAAGGCACTACCTGATATTTTTTTATCACCGACTTGCATGTCATTACGACCAGATAAATCCGCGTCTATGCCCAATTTTTTTAATGCATTAATAATGATGGTAAAGTTCGCTTCTTGGTCGTAGTCGTCTTTAGGCGATAAAAAGGTAAAGTTGGTATTGCCCAAATCATGAAACACCGCGCCGCCACCACTCTGTCGCCGTGCCAAAAACACATCGTCGGCTTCCATCTTATCGATTTTGCATTCTACCCATGGGTTTTGCGAGCGCCCAATGACTACCGTTTCGCTATTGCGCCATAAAAATAGCGTGTGCGAGTCGGGATTGAGCGTATTAAATATCCAATCCTCGGTCGCGAGGTTAAACCAAGGGTTGGTCACGGCAGATTTCAAGATACGCAGTTTCATTGTTTGTCCTTTTTCTCGAATGGTTTTTCTATATTGAATGTTATAAATAGATATTGTCATTGTTGCTGATGCGAGGTTGGAATTCAATGGGTGTGTGGTAAGTAGGATAGGTTTGGGGTTAACTTATATAGGTTGTGCAAATGTTTTCTACGAAATATAGGAACTAAGCTACCCGAGTTGCTACAATGTACAAAAGTAGATTAAATAAGAGCTGATTAATGGATATATTGCTAAAAATTGTACAAATAGGCTTTTATATTACAGCTGCATCTATTGGTATACTTACATATTTGAAAGCAAAGAATGGACTTCTTAATACTGTAAATACTGAATATCAAAAAAAAGTAATAGACAGGCTTGCCGAGTTATCTACCGAATTATTAGATGAATTTGATAGTAGTTCTGATAATTATTGGTTACGAGAAAATTCAGTGAAAGAAATTCTTGATAGGATACATGAAGAAATAATACTTCATAAAAATGAGATTATTTCTGGAGTTAGAAGCCTACACCGAATCCCTGTTTCTAAAAAAGAACAAAAGCTTCAGGCATTCTTATCTAAAGTTATGTCGGATCCGTTCATACCATCGGACATACGTAACAAAATTTTAGATTTAGTAGAGGGGCGTTTAAATGCTATGCGAAGCGCACATCATATTGAAATAGAGAAATATCAAGAAGGGTTAAAATCTGGAATGTACTGGGATACATTAGATGGTAATGATGGTTGGCTTCATAATAAAATTTCACGTCGCCTTTATAAATCAGGCTACGGTATAAGTGATGTTGAGAGTCAAGTTCATAAGATACGAACAGATATACAATTATATTTTGAGGGTTTCAATCCGATTAAAAAGTCTAATAAGTAGGTGTATTACCTGAGTTTTTCTATCATTAACCAGAACTGGAAAGGAATTCCAAGCTCAAATCAAAAACGCTCCTCAAGAGCGTTTCTTATCTATAAAATTCTCCAAAAAACTACCCAAAATCTTCCTTCAAAATAGCCGCCAAATTACGCTCGGCAAGTCCGGTAATAAACACATACGGATTGACGCCAGCGCTACCGGGGATTAACGCGCCATCTTGCACGTAGATATTTTCGTGCCCTTTGACGCGTCCAACTCCATCCGTCGCCAAGCCCAATACACAGCCGCCAAGCGGATGATAACAGAAGTTATCGCCGAAGCCTTTGGTGAACAATAAGCTTGATGTCGAGCCACCATTTACTTTGGCGAGCTTTTCAATCAGCTCTTTGGCAGCATTTACTGAGTACTCGTTTTGCTCACGTTTCCAGTTAAGTTTGACGGTTTTGGTGGTCTTATCATAGTAATAGTTGCCGCGTTCTGGATTGTCAGTGATGGCGAGATATAGCGTCGTCCACGTCTCAAGTCCTAACGGTAATGGCGCGAGTTCGGCAAAGATTTTGTACTTCGAGCCGTCTCTATCACCGTCCCACATATTGATGCCCTTGACCGGAATGGTCGATTGGGTCGTGCCAGCCGCGTGGACGAAATTGCGTCCCGTCATGATGTTACCGTTGGGTCCCCAATGCTGTCCAATATGCTCGTTTAGCTTAGTAAGCTTGCCCTCCGCTTGACTTTTGAGTAGCAGCTCTGAGGTTCCCGTACTGCCTGCATTAAGGAAGAGCTTATCGCAAGTGTAATACTCAACTTTATCGATGCCGCCCGTCATATTGATAACATGGACTTCTAAGCGCAGTTGGTCGTTATCGAGCGCTTGAATAGTATTAACTTTGCGCAAGGTTTTGACCGTGACATTGCCCGTGGCTTCAGCGTCTTTTAGGTAGGTCAAATCGAGTGAAAACTTGCCCGCATTGTTGCCATAGATGACTTCACCACCGAGCGCGGATTTATACACTTCGCCGCGGGCTTCCTTTTGCATGTAGTCGAAGTCGTAGCTGTTGCCAAAGAACTCTGTCTTCATTCCGGCCTTTTCTGCTTGGCGTTCAGCAGAACGAGTGAATTCGTAATGCTCGGACTCATTGAAAAACGATTCGGGTATTTGACTGACTTTTAGTTCCTTCATAGCACGAGGGAAATAAGTGTCGTACATCTCATCCGCATCAATCCAAGGGAACGTTTCTTCAAAGTGCGAGCGTCTGGGCTGAATGGCAATCGCGCCATTGACGATAGAGCCGCCACCATAAGCACGCCCTGCGAAGACTTTCATATCATCATATTCGATTAAGTCTAAAACCCCAGGATATTTTCTGATAGGAATGGGAATGGGAATAGGGGCGTTTGGCATATTGCTAAACCAGCTTGAGCGTTTATCAGCGTTAATCATTTTGCAAAAGGTATCGTGTTTGGGGCTTCTATCCCAGCGCATCCCCATCTCAAGGATTAAAACCTTGTGACCTTTTTCGCTCAATCGCAGCGCCGATACCGCACCGCCATAGCCACTACCAACGATGATATTAGGAAAATGCCCAGCTTGAGTAATTTTGCTTGGTAGCTTTGGCTGCTTGGCAAGCGTTTGGCAACCACTCACCGCAGCGGAGGTGCTGATAGTGCCTAAGCTTAAACCCATGGCTTTAATCAGTTGGCGTCGTTGCATGGTGTATCCTAATTTGATATTTAAGCTAAAAAGCCCGTATGAAATAATATTAGCTTTAGACTGCAAAGGTGCGCTAAGCCAAGCGAGCATCATATTAGCAAACATAGGTTGCGTTATTATTTCAGTCACGCAATTGCTGTAATACTTATAGACAAATCGGGCTTTCATTCTCCGATTATTCTTGCCAGCTTTTATTCAACGTCTTAGCTAGTTACTTAGTCAATTATTTTTAGAGTGACGTGTAAACTTGACCGAATAGAGAATTTCGCTTATTATCTTGTTTCAATGTACTAGAGCACAAATACATCTACTATTCTCATCCTTAAAAAAGCTAAATAATTCGGCAAAAATGCCAATACTAATACTCCATTTAAAATAACAAGGCTTAACTATGACAACGCAAAATACAGCAGCTGGCTACGGTTTACATCAATCAATACTACCGAATAACGATGGTTTATATGGCGAATTTGGTGGCAAAATTGGTCATCCTGAACTTGCCAAAGCCATGGCAGAAATCGAAGTGGGTTTTCGTGAAATCATTAAAGACGATGATTTCATCGCTGAGATGAAGCGTCTGCGTGAGACTTACGTTGGTCGTCCAAGCCCCATTTATCATGCGCAGCGTTTGACAGAGCATTGCGGCGGCGCGCAGATTTATTTTAAGCGTGAAGATTTGAATCATACGGGTGCGCATAAGATTAATCACTGTTTGGGTGAAGTGTTGTTAGCCAAAAAATTAGGCAAAACCAAAGTAATTGCCGAAACGGGTGCGGGGCAACATGGCGTAGCGTTGGCAACGGCAGCGGCATTGATGGGCTTGGAGTGTGAGATTCACATGGGTGTGGTCGATATTAAAAAGGAGCATCCAAACGTCAGCCGGATGAAGATTTTGGGCGCCAATATCGTACCAGTCTCACGCGGTGCTGGTACGCTAAAAGAAGCGGTCGATAGCGCCTTTGAGACTTATTTGAATGAGCTCGATACCAGTATGTTTGCGATTGGCTCGGCATTAGGTCCTGCGCCCTATCCTGAAATAGTCAGCTACTTTCAATCGGTGGTCGGACATGAAGCACGGGCGCAGTTCTTAGCGACGACGGGTAAGCTACCTAATAAAGTGGTCGCTTGTGTTGGCGGCGGTTCTAATGCTATTGGTATGTTTAGCGGCTTTTTTGATGATGCAGAGGTACAAAAAATCGGCGTGGAACCTGCAGGTGAAGGCTTGGATACTCCTAATCATGCCGCAACGATGTCACTGGGCGTGAAAGGCGAGATTCATGGTTTTAAATGTTACGTGCTGCTCGATGAAAAAGGCGAGCCAGCTCCCGTACATTCGATTGCTTCTGGTCTTGATTATCCTGGGGTTGGACCACAGCATTCGCATCTGCGAGATTTAAAACTGGCTACTTATGAGTCGGCGACTGATGCCGAATGTCTAGAAGCGTTTATGGCATTGTCGCGCCTTGAGGGTATTATTCCTGCCTTAGAGTCGGCACATGCCATCGCTTATGCAATGAAAATTGCCAAGAATATGTCAGCAGATGAGACGATTTTGGTCAATTTATCAGGGCGCGGCGATAAGGATATTGACTTTATTTTGGATAAAGTGAATTTGTAGAAGAAATCAGCGATAAATACAGAAAATACAACATCAATCGAGCAATTAAAAAGTTATCATCGAGGTTTTTTTA
>Ga0208435_100281_pt1 | contig 15585 bp, 12 predicted proteins | sample 24_taG_FD_184097 | JGI IMG/M metagenome (GOLD analysis project Ga0208435, IMG submission 184097) | Marine viral communities from Cariaco Basin, Caribbean Sea - 24_WHOI_OMZ (SPAdes) (version 2) | ecosystem: Environmental > Aquatic > Marine > Oceanic | place: Caribbean Sea: Cariaco Basin...
TGTTTAAAACCTTACAACGAGCCTTAGAAGCCTCTAACGAGTTCTTGCTAAGTGGGGCGTATTCTAGCAAAAATAAAAAATACGTCAAGCCTTTTTTGCATAATTATCAAAGATAATTATTTTAATAAGGGGATAAGGCTTTTTTCGAGGTTTTTTGCCAAAAAAACTCCCAATTGTGAGATGAATAAAAAGACGCCACATAAAGGGATAGGTGGCGTCTTCGTTTATAAGCACATGTTTAAGCACATGTCTAAGCATAGTAATTTTAAGACAGTGGCTGTTTAGTCTTTATTCAGCAACGTCTAGATCAGCCACCGCTTTTTTGATACGTGATAAGGCATCTTTTAGCGTTGCTTCATCAGTTGCGTAAGAGATGCGCATATAGCCACCAAGACCAAAGGCGTCACCAGGCACCACTGCGACGCCAACCTTCTCTAACAACCATGCTGAAAATTCAGTACATGATGACAGACCAGCAGCTTTGATGAGTGGTTTGATGTCAGGATACACGTAGAAAGCGCCATCAGGACGCAGACAGGTAATACCTTTAATCGCGTTCAAACCATCAACGACTAGATCACAACGCTTTTCAAAGGCTTCTACCATCGGCGTGAGCACGCTTTGATCACCACTGATAGCGGCTTCAGCAGCAACTTGGCTGATCGATGTTGGGCATGAGGTTGACTGTGATTGTACTTTTTTCATTGCCCCAATCAGCTTGGCAGGGCCACCAGCATAACCAATACGCCAGCCAGTCATCGCATATGCTTTTGACACGCCATTTAAAATAATCGCCCGTTCTTTTAGCTCAGGTGCTGCATTCAGAATATTGTAGAACTTATCGCCCGTCCAGCTGATGTGCTCATACATGTCATCTGACACAACATAAACTTGTGGGTGCTTTTTCAGCACTTCAGCGATGGCTTTTAGCTCATCCAACGTGTAAATCATACCGGTTGGGTTAGAGGGGCTGTTTAGTACCAGCATTTTAGTTTTGTCAGTGATGGCGTCTTCTAATTGCTCAGCGGTGATTTTGAAATCTTGCTCAGCGGGGCATTTGACGATGACTGGCACACCTTCTGCAATGATGACCATGTCAGGATAGCTGACCCAGTAAGGTGCTGGAATGATGACTTCATCACTTGGATTGATAAAGGCTTGCGCAAGGTTAAAAAATGATTGTTTACCACCGACCGATACCAAAATTTCATTGGGCTCATAGCTGATGTTATTGTCACGTTTGAACTTCTCAATGATGGCTTTTTTGAGCTCTGGCGTACCATCGACAGCGGTGTATTTGGTAAAACCGTCATTAATGGCATCGATGGCTGCTTTTTTGATGTGCTCTGGCGTATCAAAATCAGGTTCACCCGCACCCAGACCGATAATGTCTTTACCAGCTGCTTTTAGCTCTTTGGCTTTATTGGTAATCGCTAGTGTAGGTGATGGCTTGATGTTGTTGACGCGGTCAGACAGTTGCAATTCGCTCATGAGAGATCCTTTTTATAGTGGAGTGGGATTGGTGAAGCACTATCATTAATTGTATAACGTTTGAGATGTCATTAGGACACGATATCAGGCAGTTTCAAAAACTGCCGCAACGGAAGTTTTTGAAAATAAATAACCGTTAATAAACATAAGCGCTTTTAACAGGTTGAATATTTTCATGATAAATACGTTGACTAATCAGCCCTTTAATTCAAATATATTTTTGATTTTTAGTATTGTAGCATGCCGTAATTACGCTGTCTTATAAGGCTAGTAACATAAAACGACAGACCTAAGAGCAATTTTTCCAGTGCGCGAGAGTAGACAGGTTCAGTCAATTTAGAGACGCATTGATTGCGAAACCACAACAATAAATCGATAGCCTTACGCTATGATTGTTTAGATTTAATAAATAAAATGGATGATACCTTAATGAAAAAGGGTTAATGCCATCAGCTGACTAAAGATGATACGCAAGTGTTTGACACCTGAATGCATGGTAAGTTTTGTACTATCAGCACAAATAAAAGGACGTTTACGATGACTGACTCTACTAAGAAATTACATATACTTATTACTGGCGCGACGTCTGGTATTGGCAATCAATTGGCAAAAGACTATCTACTAGACGGTCATCATGTCTATGCCGTTGGTCGAGACGATAGCGCATTGGCTGAGCTTGAGTCATTAGGCGCAGAAACGGTTGACTTAGATCTCATGGATCGGGATAAAGTTATCGACGCTTTTGGAAAAATTGAAGAGGTTGATTTGGCGATTTGTGGCGCTGGCATGTGCGAATATTTGGACATGCCAAACTTCGATAGCGCCTCATTTATGAAAGTGATGTCGGTAAATATGGGTACGTTGTCACATGCTATCGAAGGGATATTGCCAAAGCTAATCGCCTCAAAAGGTCGCTTGGTGGGCATTGGTTCAGCATCTGCTTATGTGCCATTTGCTCGTGCCGAAGCTTATGGCAGCTCAAAGGCTGCCGTCCATTACCTAATGAAAACTTTGCAAATTAGCCTTGCACCGCATGATGTGTCGGTAAGCTTGGTCGTGCCTGGTTTTGTCGAGACGCCAATGACTAAGCAAAACGATTTTCCCATGCCCTTTATCCAAACAACAGCGCAGGCAAGCAAAGCTATTCGTGATGGTATCGCGAGTGGTCACGATGTGATTGAATTTCCCAAAAAGCTCACTTTACCGCTAAAGGTATTGGGTACGTTGCCAGATTTGGTGTGGCAGCAAGTCAGTGAAAAAATTAATAAAAAATAGCTTATATTGAAAAATGGCAAAAAATAAATTACTAAAAATATGGAAAGGAACGCATCAATGCTGTTTAACCGCCGTAAACGTAAGAACCTAGAGACAGTCTCTCATGAAGCCAGCAGCCTCTCAAAACAGACGACTAACGCTCAAGCTAAAAAACGTATTGCTATCATTGGCTCAGGTGTATCAGGATTGACTTGCGCTCATTATCTGGTGGCGCAACATGAAGTGACAGTGTTTGAGGCTAATGATTATATTGGCGGTCATGTAAATACCATCGATGTGGCGCTACAAGACGGCAAAAAAGCAAAGAGCAGCAATGTGGAAAACAGTGCCATAGATACTGGCTTTATCGTCTTCAATGAGCGTACTTATCCCAATTTCTTTCGTCTACTGCATGAGCTGCAAGTGCCGTTTCAATCGACTGACATGAGCTTTTCGGTAAAGAATACAGCGCGCCATTTTGAATACAATGGTCACACGCTCAATACTTTATTATCGCAGCGTAAGAATGTTTTCAATCCAAAGTTTTGGCAATTTATCAAAGATATTCTACAGTTCAATAAACATATCAAGCAGCTACGCCAAGACTACGAAATAGCACGTGTTAAAGGGCAAGATGTTAGCATTTTTACTGAGCAAACACTGGGCAGCTATCTCACAGAAAAAAGCTATGGCAAGCTGTTTATAGATAACTATTTGCTGCCAATGGTTTCTGCCATTTGGTCAACCAGTCTGCATGAAGTACAAGACTTCCCACTGGTGTTTTTTGCACAGTTCTTTGACAATCATGGCTTGCTTGATGTGGTTAATCGTCCGCAGTGGTTTACGATTAGAGGTGGCTCAAAACAGTACGTCAATAAGTTGATTCCACGCTTCATCAAAGTGGGCGGTAAGGTGAGAGTAAACAGTCCAGTCCAGTCTGTGGTTCGCGATGGTGAGCAAGTATTATTGACGGTTAAAAATAAAAGCATTACTGACAACAATATCGAAAGCTTAAACGAAAAATTGGTATTTGACGAAGTTATCTTTGCTTGTCATGCAGACACCGCGCTCAAAATTTTAACAGACGCCAGTAAGGATGAAAATGAGGTGCTGAGTCATTTTCGCTTTACCAAAAATACCGCCGTACTGCATACCGATGTCAGTGTCCTACCGAACAAGCCATTGGCGTGGGCCAGCTGGAATTATCTGATTGATGAGAGTCTCGCAAATCAAAAAGCGCAAACATCAGCAAAACCAGTGCTGACTTATCACATGAATATTCTGCAACGCCTGACCAAAAAGCACAATTATTTGGTTACGCTGAATCCAGAAACCGTTCATGAAAATGTTGATGATAAGCACGTCATCAAGCGCATCGATTATAGCCATCCTGTGTTTGATAAAGCGATGATTAAGGCGCAAAGCAGATGGTCGAGTATCTCTGGTAACGACATGCACACACATTTTTGCGGTGCCTATTGGTTTAATGGTTTTCATGAAGATGGCGTACGTAGCGGTCTACGTGTTTGTCAAGCGCTCGGCTATGATATTGCGATAAAGGACGAGGTTGATCCGACTCATCTGCCTGATGCCGAGAGCGCACATACGCCGTTTCGTTATAAGGACCTACCGGTAAAGGCAGATAGCAAATTGCGCACACTTAATAAGCGTGAGGTGGTCACGGCGCTCACCAATCAGGAGCTGATTGAGTACATTGAACGTTTACAACCGACTGTTAAAAGTGATGAACCAAAGCGAAAGCGTCGCTTATTTGGCCGTCATAAAATGCAGTGATTTTGGCAGTGAAATCAACGAACACTATTGAAGAAAGTGCTATGTCTATTGAAACCGACACGCCTAATAAGCTGTTACCCCATCAGTTGTTTCATGGGACGACTTGGCACAGTCGGTTACTGCCAAGTGTGCATAAGTTTGCGTACCCATACCGTTATTGGGGCATCAATATCAGCGCATTGGCTAAAGGGCTGGAGCTTCCTGAAGTAAGTATAGGTATGAGTAGCAAAAATAAGCTTTTAAAAAAGTTGCTTTCAAAAAGGTGGCTGGTCAAAGGATTACCATTATTTTCAGCAAAGAAAAAAGCCTTGCAGCAGTTTTGTCCTGATGATTACTTACAAGGTCTACCTGTACAAGAGTTAAATAGCCTAAGTAATTTATCAATGAGTGATAAGCAGGATAATTGTCGTTCAAATTCTGTTCAAGCACTTAATCATCGCTTAAACCAAGCGTTTACTGAGCAAGCGGGTAGTGCGCCAACAGGCGATATTATTGGAATGCTCGTTTGCCGCAATGCGGGCATATATTTTAGTCCAGTCAATTTTTATTTAGGTTTCGATGAGCAGCAGATACCGTCCCATTTATTGGCTGAAGTCTCTAATACACCATGGGATAAGCGCCATTATTATGGGTTTACACTCAATGGCGCAAATACTGAATTTTGTCATAATAAAGATTTTCATGTCTCACCTTTTAACCCGATCGATCAGCTATATCGTTGGCAGGTTAAGGTAAAAAATCAGCCGGATAATTGCTTGCAAGTTCGTATTGCTATTGATATCAGCGATGAGCGCGGTGAGGTATTAAAAACAGGTATAAAAATGGCTGGCGTTCCAATGACCGCCACAACGATTCGCAACAGTTTGCGAAAAAACCCGCTAATGAACATGACCTCTGTAGCCCGTATTTATTGGCATGCTTTCAAGCTTTATGCGATCAAAAAAGTGCCTTATATTCATTATGATGAAAAACTGGCCGATAGCCAACAGAACAAAGCACCGACTCCAAAAGATATTCTTTGATAGTTGAAGGGCTAACGATCAGCCAAAGAAATTTATCAGCTGAACGCTTAAGCATAGAGCATTTAAACAAGGATGAATATACGATGTCAGCACGACCAACCGACCGAGCACCCGTTTCAACATTAGGAAAATTGACCGCACAGATGAGTAAAGTCGTCAATGAGAGCGTCATTTTTCAGCCCGTCAGTACGGGAATGAATCAATTGGCAAGAAAACTCATCTTTCGCGCATTAGCGCATATCCAGTTTGGTAGCTTGACTATAGTCGAAGCATTCGATGAGCAAGCACCTAATACCGTTAGCTTCGGTAAAGTATCCGATAGTGTCGCGAGCAGTTCGGCAGTGGGTCGCCATTCACTACACGTTACCTTGATGATTCATGATCCTGCTGTCTATCGGCAGCTGTTGCTTGGCGGCTCTATTGCGCTAGCAGACAGCTATATCAATGGTGAGTGGGATACGGACGATTTGACCGGGCTGATTCGGTTGGCAGCGCGTAACTTGGCGGTGTTGAATAAGTTAGAGAACCGCTTTGCAGGTGTGAGTAAGGCGTTTGAAAAAGCGAAGCATCGGCTACGCAGTAATGATCAGTCTGGTGCCAAGTCCAATATTTTAGCGCATTATGATTTGGGCAATGATATGTATCAGCGGTTTTTGGACGATACGATGATGTATTCAGCGGCAGTCTATCGTACGCCTGATGTATCACTGAGCGCAGCGCAGCAGCATAAACTGGCGCTCATTTGCCAGCGATTACAATTGACGCCTGATGATCATGTGATAGAAATTGGCACAGGGTGGGGTGGTTTTGCTATTTATGCCGCCACACATTATGGCTGTCACATAACGACGACGACCATCTCTGACGCCCAGTATGACGAGGCGCAGCGCCGAGTCGATGCGGCAGGACTGTCTGATAAAATCACCCTGCTGAAGCAAGATTATCGTGAGCTGACAGGGCAGTACGACAAGCTAGTCAGTATCGAGATGATTGAAGCCGTTGGGCACGAGTACTTACCGACGTTTTTTACCAAATGTAATAGCTTGCTCAAACCCACAGGGCTGATGGTGCTGCAAGCGATTACTTTTAACGATCAAAACTACCAAGATTATGTTAATTCAGTCGATTTTATCCAAACGCACATTTTCCCTGGTGGTTGTTTGCTGTCTAATCAAGAGCTAAATACACAGTTTACGGAACAAACCGACATGGTCATCAAGCAGCTACATGATTACGGTTTTGACTATGCTCATACCTTGCGCGACTGGCGTGCAGCGTTCATGGCACAGCGTGAAGAAATTAAGGGTCTTGGTTATGATGATGCCTTTATTCGCTTGTGGGATTTTTACTTTTGTTACTGTGAAGGTGGGTTTTTAGAGCGCACCATCGGCGTGGTGCAGTTGACCGCAGTGAAGCCGGATAATATTGATGTGATGCATTTCTCTGATTTGTCTTCTCATGACACCCTCACCGATGAGCAAAGCAGCCGCCTGATTCACGATATTATGAATTCTCATGAAAGCGGTAATGCCAACAGTGATGGCCAAGACGCCTCCAAACGAAACATAGCGTCTTAACAAGTTGCGTTTCAATAGGCAGTGTCTTAACAAGCACTGACTTAACAAGCGATGCTGGAAACAAGCTGGGATTAAAAAACGCTAATTAAAAGGATGTGGTTATGGGTTATGTATTTATATATCTGGCTGCTGTGCTTATATTTTTGGGTATTGACGCAGTTTGGCTCAAGACTATGACTGGCTTATTTTATGAAAAGCGTATCGGGCATCTGCTTGCCGATGAGCCAAACATGATTGCTGCTGGCGTGTTCTATATGTTTTATCTACTGGCTCTCTGTGTCTTGATTTTATATCCACAAATCAAAGCAGGCGCTTCGATTGGTCATATATTCTTGCTTGGTGGCCTAATAGGGCTGATGGCCTACGGTACTTATGACTTTACCAGTTTAGCGTTGTACAAAGGTTTTACACTGGATACAGCGTTGGTTGATTTTGCTTGGGGCGGTATCTTGACAGGTTCAGTGAGCGCCATTGTCGCTTGGCTTGCTTATCGTTTTCATTGGTTGAGCTAAAGTTAAATAGTTCAAAATTTACATAACCTAGACCATTCAATGACAGAGTGCCGTTTGTGCTCTCTTGTGCGCTGCTGTATAAATGATACTTACTATCAACACGCCCTAAATCATTCAAGGATTTTTATGCCGCAATACAATACCAGCTCAACTGCCAAAAAAGCCCCATTAAATCATGAGCTATATATGTCGATACTCATGACGCCTGATATGGCGAATTTTATTGGCAATGTGCATGGTGGTGATTTGCTTAAGATGTTTGATCAAGTTGCTTACGCTTGCGCCAGTCGCTATAGCGGCAATTATGTGGTGACGCTGTCTGTCGACCAAGTGATGTTTCGTGAGCCTATATATGTTGGCGAATTGGTCACCTTTGCGGCAAGTGTTAATTATGTGGGGAATACTTCGATGGAGGTCGGCATTCGCGTCGAAGCAGAAGACGTACGAGCCCGTACCGTACGCCATACCAACAGCTGCTATTTTACGATGGTCGCTATCGATGATAATGGCAAGCCCACACCTGCGCCGCCACTTGATATCAAAAATCCCATGCAGCAATGCCGCGCTGATGCCGCACTAGAGCGTAAAAACCTGCGTCTGGAAAGCTCACATCGACCCAGTTGTGATATCGGGGATATGGTTGGTGAGCTGGCTAATTCTCATGATCGTTAAGATGAATAGACCCTGTATAGTCAGTTAAAATGCTTTCAATATACGGTCTATTGATCTGGTTAAATATATATATATCTGCGTTCAAAAGGCCTATATCGAGATTATTATGAGCTTAAAACCATCGGAAGCCGAGTCACATACTCCTATTTCTCATCAGCCAGCGCCGCATAATAGCCGTGCTAGGGGTGCTGGCACGCTCATTAAAGACGCCACTTCTGATGGTAATTCCCACTCTGTATTAGACGATTCTGCTAAGTCGACCACCAATAAAGACCAGCAACATTCCGCTTCATTGGTAACGGTATTAATTGCCGTTGGAGCCAACATTATCATTGCGATTGCCAAAACGGTTGCAGCATTTATGACGGGCTCTGCTTCTATGATCGCAGAGTCAGCGCATTCGTGGGCAGATGCAGGTAACGGTACTTTATTAATTGTCGCCGAGAAAAAGGCGATCAAACCTGCTGATGAAAGCCATCCCCTTGGCTATGGTAAAGAAGCTTATGTCTGGTCGATGATTGCCGCTTTTGGTGTCTTTATGGCAGGTTCGATTGTCTCCATTTATACCGGTATCACCGAGTGGAATGCTGCGGAAAGCGAGACCAACTATACCATCGGTTTCATTGTATTGGCGATTGCGTTTATGCTCGAAGGGTTTTCGTTAGGGCAAGCTTATTTACAAAGCAAAAAGCATGGTGAAGCGATAAATGTTAGTGCCATTGGTTATGTGGTCGATACGTCAAACCCAACTTTACGTGGTGTATTCTTTGAAGACTTGGCAGCTGTCATCGGCTTGGTTGTCGCTGCTGCTGCCATGGGTATGCATGCTTATACGGGACAGCCGTTTTGGGATGCGCTCGGCTCTATCATTGTCGGAATATTATTGGGTGCGGTAGCCATCTTTTTAATTAGCCGTAACCGTGACTTTTTGGTCGGTTATAAAGTATCAGAGAGGATACATGGCTATGCATTGACCGAGTTACTCAATCATCCAGATATCGATAGTGTGTCGTACTTACATTTGGAGTGGGTGGGACCCAAAAAGATATTTATGGTGGCAGCAGTCGATATTGCTGGCAATCAAAAAGAAAAAGAGATTGCCCAAAAATTCGAAATTATTGAAAGTCAGTTCCGTGCCAATCCTTTATTTCAGGAAGCTATCCTGACATTATCTGTACCCAATGCTGAAACTTTGAGCTTACCCAATAGTTATAATCAAGATGCCTGATAAAGAGAAACTAATATGAAACTAAGTCTTCAGTCTGCTATAGAGAGCCCTGTTGGGCGTTCAATCATGGTTCGCTCATTAAGTATGGCCGTTATCACTATTAGCGCAGTAGCCAGTCTGACTCAAGCACAGGCTGAGCTGGTAATTCATAATGAGCCTGCTCAACAGCAAAGCGTAAGTATCAATAGAATAAGTGCGAATAGCGCTTCTATTAACAATAATACTTTTATGAATAATATCTCCCCAACAGATACGTCTATCGTTAAGCTGATGGAAGTGATGCACATTGATGAGCAAATAGAATCTATCGTTAACGGGCAACAAGCGGCTATCGATGCTATCAATGTACAAACGCAAAATCGTACTGAGTCAGTAAGTGATGGTAACTTAAATAAACGCCAACAGGCGCTACAAGAGCAGATTCAAAAAGTGCTGGGTCAATATGCCAAGATAATGACCAATACTATCGGCGATACCACTGACAAGCAGACGTTGACGCAAGCATATATTAACGCGGCAAAAACTTACTATACGCAAGCGGAAGTTGATGCTCAAATTGATTTTTATGATACAGAAATGGGGCAAAGTATTCTTGCTAAGCAACCACAAATTACCGCCGCTTTTTTACAGCAATCCTTGCCTGATGATACTAGTGAAACTGAGGCACAGCTGGATGAGCTTTTACCGCAGATGCAACAAATAATCCAAGGTGTTTTTTAACTGACAGCTAATAACTGATAATTTAACTATTTTAAAGCCCGTTTCTGAGCGTGAATCTTAAAGTTATTACACATAAATCATTACACATAAATCATTACACATAAGTTAGTACACACAAAAAAGGTCACTATAAAAGTGACCTTTTTTGCTGATATAGACTGTCTTATTGATATAACTGGACTGGTTTGAGTACAAAGATATTATTTCTTTGGCGCATTGGCACCGATGAACCAAGCATCTTTATCCACAGTACGGCTTATTTCCGTTAATAAGTCAGCGGTATCTTCATCGCCGGCATCACCAGCAGCATCAATCCCTTCACGCAAAGACGCAGCAATGGTCTTATAACGATTGGTAAGCTCACGAACATGCTGATCGACTTCAGTGATATCAGTAGGGTAAGTCTCGAGGATAGAGTCCTCAACGACGCGTTTAGAGATACCATTGGCTTTACCGCCAAGGATAACAATACGCTCAGCAACCGTATCATAAGCTTCAGTCAAGCGACCATAAGTATCATCTAATAACTGATGCACACCGATAAATCCAGTACCTTGCAAATTCCAATGACATTGCTTACTGTCCATACTCAAATCAATGAGATTCGCTAGATTAGCGTTCAATAAGTCGATCATTTTCTTTGCGGTTGCGTCATCTATTCCACTTGCGTAACGTTCTCTCATGTTCTACTCCGTTATGTGTATTATTTTAATGAAAATCTCATTTGTTGTTATTGGTATCTTACTAATGAACTACTTGTTGATTCGTTATAAATAATAGCAGCTTAAATGAAGATTGAAAGCCTCAAGCTTTAGGCTTTATTAGGTGGTCGTGTAATGAGTTTGTTAATCATGAAAAGCTTTGTAAATTTAGTAGTTGCTGTGTGCGTTTTTTATAACGAAGGTACTATTTATTCGTTATAAATAGGGCGTGTGACGTCATATATAGATGCTAATATTGTAAGAGAAGATGACAAGATAAAAGCCTTAATTACCTTTAAAAACCCTAGCTTAGACCCCACATTGTTATAAACCTTCAGAAGAAGAAAGCCATTATGCGAATGCCTGAACCGCGCTCGTCGCGTCAGTTAAATCAATTGGCCACTCAGCTCCAAGGTGAAGCTGAAATTAGTGGTGTCAATGCGTCTGGGACGCAAATATCAAGTCGTGCTTTTGAGATGGTTACCGAATTTGAGCCAGCAGGCGATCAACCGCAAGCGATTGAAAAGCTGGTCAACGGTATTAATTCTGGTATGGATGAGCAGTTACTACTGGGTGTAACAGGCTCTGGTAAGACCTATACCATGGCAAAGGTCATCTCTGAGACGCAGCGTCCAACCATTATCATGGCGCATAACAAAACGCTTGCCGCGCAGTTATATGGTGAGTTTAAGTCGTTTTTTCCGAACAATGCCGTTGAGTATTTCGTCAGTTATTATGACTATTATCAGCCGGAAGCCTATGTCGCGGCGAGTGATACCTTTATCGAAAAAGACAGCGCTATTAATGATCATATCGATCAGATGCGCCTGTCAGCGACGCGAGCACTCCTAGAGCGCCGTGATGCAATTATCGTCGCCTCGGTCTCGTGCATTTATGGTTTGGGTGATCCAGAAAGTTATTTAAAAATGCTGCTGCACGTCGTCGTTGGGGACAAAATTGATCGCACTGCTACCATTAAACGTCTTGTTGAAATGCAATATACGCGTAACGAGCTCGATTTTGGGCGTGGTACGTATCGGCTGCGTGGCGAGCTGTTAGATATTTATCCTGCTGAGTCTGAGCAGCTGGCGGTACGTGTGCATTTATTTGACAATGAAGTGGAGAAAATAACGTGGTTTGATCCATTAACAGGTAAGACGGTACGTAGCGTGCCGCGTATTACTATTTATCCAAAATCGCACTATGTGACGCCACGCAATAAACTAGAAGCTGCCAGTCATACCATCCGTGCTGAGCTAGAGCCGCGTCTGGAGTATTTCCGTGAAAACAATAAACTGATTGAAGCACAGCGTCTTAAAGAGCGTACTCAGTATGACCTTGAGATGATTCAACAGCTTGGCTACTGTAATGGTATCGAAAACTACTCGCAGCATCTGTCTGGTCGTCCATCAGGGGAAGCGCCGCCGACCTTATTTGACTATATTCCAGAGGATGCGTTGTTATTCCTTGATGAGTCACATGTCACTGTTTCGCAAATTGGTGCAATGTATAAAGGCGATAGATCACGTAAAGAGAACTTGGTCAATTATGGCTTTCGTCTGCCAAGTGCTATGAATAATCGTCCGATGAAGTTTGAAGAGTGGGAGCGTATCAAGCCTAAGACTATTTATGTCAGTGCCACGCCTGCATTGTATGAGCTTGAACACAGCGAGCAAGTCGTTGAACAAGTCGTGCGTCCAACGGGTTTGATTGACCCTGAGATTGAGATTCGTCCTGTATTGACGCAGGTCGATGATGTGTTATCAGAGATTACCAAGCGCCGAGAAAAAGATGAGCGCGTGCTGATAACTACCTTGACCAAGCGCATGTCAGAGGATTTGACCAGTTATCTAAAAGAATACGATGTCAAAGTTGCTTATCTGCACTCGGACATCGATACCGTTGAGCGGATGCAAATCATTCATGAGTTGCGGACTGGTGTGCATGATGTACTGGTCGGTATTAACCTATTGCGTGAAGGTTTAGATATGCCAGAAGTGTCATTGGTCGCAATATTTGATGCGGACAAAGAAGGCTTCTTGCGTTCTGAGCGTGCCTTGATTCAGACCATTGGTCGTGCTGCGCGTCATATCAATGGTAAAGCTATTCTTTATGCCGACCGTATTACCAACAGTATGCAAAAGGCGATAGATGAGACGGATCGTCGCCGTGAAAAACAGGTAGCATTTAACCTTGAGCATAACATCACACCAAAAGGGGCGCGTCGCAGTATTACTGATAAAATCGATACGGGTGACGATCAGAATGCCAATGACAATCAAGTGATTCCTATCAAGAGTAATTTGCCTGATGTGGATATTAGTATCTTACGCAGTCCTGATTTACTGGCGAAAGAAATCAACCGTCTTGAAAAGCTTATGAAGCAGATGTCTCGTGATTTAAAATTTGAAGACGCAGCGAAGACTCGTGATAAAGTGCTAGAGTTAAAAGCGCATTTGATCTAATAGGTTATTTGAACTGCCGTTAATATCAGTTTGTATCTAACAAAAAGGTGAGTTGCCAACGGTGCAGCTCACCTTTTTTATAGTCTTTTTATCAGCAAAACAACCTCGCCTTTGTTCGAGATTATTAATAACTAATAATTGGTTATATCAAAACTTGTGTTTATAACAAATGCCCCTTAATATGATATCAATGAGCAATATGAACTTATAACAACGGACGTTGAGGCATATAATCGATCATGCAAAATAATAAATTCTTAGAATTAAATGCGAATGAAAACTCACTAGGTATGGCAGATTCTGCTAAACAAGCCATTATAGAGTCTTTAGGCGAGGGCTTTCGTTATCCAGATAATCCACGCGCAGCGCTCATTAGCAAAATTGCCACCATCCATGGTGTGGCAGAAAACCAAATCTCATTAGGCAATGGCTCGACTGAAAATATTCGAGCTACCTTACAAATGTTGCAAAACAAAGCATTAAAAGAGGGCAAACAGTTTCAAATGGTGATTCCTGTGCCAACGTTTGATTGTGCAGAGATGTATGCAAATTCCATTGGCGTGCCTGTGGTCAAGATACCATTAACTGCTGAAAACCATGATTATGATTTTGATGAATTACAAAAAGTAGCTGACGATTTTGATGGCATCAGCCTGCTCTATATTTGCAATCCAAATAATCCAACTGGCATTATTACATCAACGGAAAAGCTCAAAAATTGGGTAAGTAATGCACCAGATAACCATTACTTCTTGCTAGATCAAGCTTACTTGGAGTACGTGTCAGATCCGAGCTTTGAGAGCGGTATTGAGTGGGTGAAACAAAGGTTATCAGATAACCTTATTGTTATCCATACTTTCTCAAAGTTATGTGCCTTAGCAGGTATGCGAGTGGGATACGCAGTTTCTAACCCTCAAGCTATTGAGAGTGTCGAAGCGTTTATGTCTATGGACAACACCAACTTGTCAGGTGCGGTTGCTGCTATTGCCACGTTAAATGATGCAGAGTTTTTAGCGCTCAGCTTACGCAATACCAATCAGTCGCGCCAGATGATTGAGACAGTATTAGATGACCTTGGATTACGTTATTTACCCTCACAGACCAATTTTATTTTTCATGAAATAAAGGGTGATTTAAAAACATACATCGATAGAATGCGTGACCATGGCATCAAGGTTGGTCGCGAGTTCCCACCTGTGACAGGGTTCAATCGCTTGACGCTTGGCACACCTGACGAGATGGCAGCATTTATTAAAGTATTAAAGCTGTTCCGTGAAAAAGGCTGGGTCTAAGTAGTGCATTAAAAAATTGCTAATTTGAAATATCGATAAACTAGCAAGACTAGCGCATGTCCTCAATTCAATCGATTACTTGCTAAATGGCTAAAAATGGCTAAATTTTGCCAAAAATCGTCAAATAGTTTCTTAATATCTTGATATTATTTGCGCTACTTTCCTTGTTTGAAGGCAATTTATCTCATGTTTATCACCATTTTTAAAATGAGGACACGGCCTAGTATTAGCAAACATGTTAAGAATTTTACAAAGTGAGTTGCCTATAGGGTGGCTATTTTTTATTTAACGGACACTATCAATAAGTGAGCATCTTACTCATAACAGCTGCTAACGAGTTTCATCGCTCAGAGCGCTTGTAATCAGGGTAAATGCCACTTACCATAACCATTATTATCCGAATGCATCTCACCATCCATATATAAACCCTACTAAATAATCAGAGTAGCAAAAAAGACGAGCGCAAGTGCTACGTCCGCTGGCTGAGCGAGTTTGACATTATTCATCGCATATTTGGTATGGGTATCAATTAGGCGTATTACTATTGTGCTTACCAATCCATTAATAGAATTAAACTCTAACGAAAACTCACTGGGTATGGCAGACTCTGCCAAAAAAGCGGTTATCGATGCTTTAGATATCGGCTTTCGTTATCCAGATGACCAGCGTGCAGCCTTAATCACTAAGGTTGCGAAAATTAATGACGTGACTGAAAGTCAAATATCTCTAGGCAGCGGCTCCAGTGAGAATATCCGCACCGTCGTACAAATGCTGCAAAACAAAGCGTTAAGGGAAGGCAGAAATTTTCAAGTAATTGTGCCGCACCCAACCTTTGCTTATGCGGAACTATATGCAAC
>Ga0208435_100282_pt1 | contig 15447 bp, 12 predicted proteins | sample 24_taG_FD_184097 | JGI IMG/M metagenome (GOLD analysis project Ga0208435, IMG submission 184097) | Marine viral communities from Cariaco Basin, Caribbean Sea - 24_WHOI_OMZ (SPAdes) (version 2) | ecosystem: Environmental > Aquatic > Marine > Oceanic | place: Caribbean Sea: Cariaco Basin...
CTGGAATCCTTTTATGCGTCTCATTAATAGCGTCTTGTAGTCTCATAGTAAAATAGCCCATCTACTTATTAGATGGGCTATTTTATTACTTTTATTGAGTTTTTGCCTTAACTGACTGGCATTACTATGTTATTATGGATTTGTTTTTCTGTGGCTAATGTAACCCTTTAGTATAGTTGTCTCAATTGGTTTAATCGGTAGACGTTACTTATACCTATGATTTATAAAGGTTTTTCTATGTTTTTCAATTCATCAAAGTTATTAAGTGTAGCGTGTCTACTCATGATTAGTCTGATCTCAGGTTGCAGTAGTATCAATGCTGGGCTACAGGCAGGTGAGTTACCGCCTAGTGGGACATTTGTCGCTGACAATGGTATTCAGTTTAATGTGCAACCGTTAAATCTAGCTACTTTGCCGCCTAAGCAAGGAATTGTTACTAATAATGATTTATATACGCTAGCTAAAACCTCTGGACGAGTAGAATACCGTATTGAGCAAGGGGATATTCTTAGCGTTACCCTTATTGATTACCCAGATATTAATGCATCGACATCAAGTCTGACAGTTGATCAACAAGGCTTTATTCAATTCCCTCTGATAGGGCGTATTAAAGCCAGTGGTATGAGTGTGCCACAATTTACCGCTACCTTACAAAGCAAATTACAACGTTATCTTAAGTATTCTGATCCACAAGTGAAGATTATAAATTATCGTGGTAGTAAATTCTTTGTTGATGGAGATGTTAAGCAGTCTGGTGAGTTTGCTATTGCTGATGTACCAGTATCTCTATACAGTGCGATTTCTATGGCAGGTGGAGCAACGGCTACCGGTGATTCAAATAATATAGTGCTTAATCGAAGAGGAAAAAATTATAATTTTGGATTACAGTCGTTACGCCAAATGGGCCTATCGGCTAATCAAATATATCTGCAAGATGGCGATTCTATTCATGTCAACAGCCAAGACCGTAACAAAATATATGTATTAGGGGAGTTTGGACAAGTAGAACCTGTGCCTATTTTAGAGCATGGTATCAGTTTAGCGCAGGTGTTGGGTGAGTCTAAAGGGCTTAATTCCAGTACTGCGAATGCCGCAAAAATATATGTTGTTCGTGATAATCTAAATACACGAGCGACGGATATTTATTATGTAGATATGCAAACGATCACTAGCTTTGCACTTGCCAATCGTTTCGAGATGCAGGCCAATGATATTGTGTATGTTGATCCAACTGGTTTAACGCGCTGGAATCGTGTTATTAGTTCACTACTTCCTTCCACTGCTGCTGTCAGAGCTTTCTCAGGTTTATAGGAATTACTCCAATGGCATTTGATAACATTCTCGTTGTTTGTGTCGGTAATATTTGTCGTAGTCCAATGGCAGAAGCTTTATTAAAAAAACGCTATCCTGATAAAGCTATTGACTCTGCTGGCGTCGGCGCATTAGTCGGTCACCCTGCGGACCCTGCTGCGTTAGAGATCATGACAAAGCAACAGCTTGATATTACCAATCACGTGGCAAAACAGATCGATGAAAAGTTGGTTTTAAAAGCAGACCTTATTTTTACTATGTCAGATAGTCAGACTAAGTGGATCGAAGAACGCTGGCCGTTTTGTCGTGGTAAAACCTTTAAGTTAGGTCATTGGACAGATAATGATATTGCTGACCCCTATAGGCACGAAATTACTGCCTTCGAAACTGCATACCAAGATATCGTTGATGGTCTTGAACAGTGGGCAGATAAAATTAGTTAAATAGCTACTATTAACTACCTAACCTTTAAACGAATAACCTTAAGTGATGAACATACCGTTATGAATACAGATTCCAGAAACTTATCAAAGCCTTCTTCTAAACAAGAGGATGACGATATTGATCTAATGGCGCTGCTGTTTGCCATTTTGCGTGGCTGGAAAGTCATCGTATTTTTTGCTGTATTGGGTTTGATAATAGGGATTTTATATAGTAGGTACGTCAACCCTACTTTTCAGTCAGATGCACTTATTCAAATTGAAGAAAGCTCTCAAGGTATTGCAGCATTAGGTAGTGATATTTCAGAGTTAATTGGGTCAGAAGCGAGTAAAGCGCAGACAGAGGCTGAGCTCATAAGATCACGGATGATATTAGAACCCGTCGTCAACTTATTACATCTGCGCATTCGGCTTTCTGACCCTACGATCGGGTATTTGGATCGAATAAAAAGCAACGTTACGAGCACCCAAATAAACACTCCTGAAGGAGTCGCAATTGAAACCGAAAATGGCCAAGCCTATATCAGTCAATTTAATGTATCGCAAGCTTACCTAGATAAATCATTTACATTAACGAGATCTGCTACAGGTTTTATATTAAGTAATGGTTTCGATGAGTTCAAAGGTCAGTTTAATCAACCACATCAATTCAGCGGCTCAAATGGTCAGATTCAGATTACGGTTGCAGATCTTCCTGTTAATGCGCACCCTATTAGTATCATGAAGCAATCATTACAAAACACCACTAACGCCATTAATAGTGCCCTTACTGTCACAGAAAAGGGTCAGCAGACAGGTATTATCCAGTTGTCAATGACCGGTTTACGTCAGCAGCAAGTAACTTTAGTATTAAGACATATTGTTTTATCTTATATCGATCAGAACCAATCTCGTGGCTCTCAAGAAACCACAAAAACGATTCAGTTTATGGAAACTCAGATTCCAACACTAAAAAAGAAATTAGAGGATTCTGAAAAGACTTTTAATAAATTTCGCGAAAAGTCTGGAACTATCGATGTTGGTCAAGAAGCAGGCATATTATTAACTGAAAACTCGCAAATTGACGCACAGCTTAATGAATTAAAGCTTAAAAAAGCGGATCTCACGACTTATTATACCGAAGATCATCCATTGGTGATCCAAATCAATGAGCAGCTCGACGTACTGAATAGTCGGAAGCAAGAGATCGATAATACTATTGCCGGTCTACCTGAAGTACAACGAGAGTTTTTACAATTATCCGAAGATACAGCTATCAATAGAGAGATTTATCTCACTTTACTTAAAAACTATGAACAATTAAAAATAGTAAAAGCTGGTCAAATTGGTTTCGCACGCATTATTGATTTGCCTATCAGTACTTTTAATACTATTGCGCCTAAAAAGCTGCAGATTTGGGTATTAGCAACGTTATTGGGTGCTATGTTGGGTGCAATATTAGCGTTAATTAAGAGCTTGCTTAGAAATGTGGTCAAAGATCCTGAGCGTCTTGAATCTAGAACTGGTGTGCCTGTGATAGCAACGATTCCCCGCTCACCATTAATAACGCGATTAAATAAAAGTAAGAACAAAAAAGCAGCAAATCGTCTGTTAGCTTATGCTGATAGTAATAGTTTAAGCTACGAGGCAATCAAAAGTTTGAGAACAAGCCTTATGTTTGGTGTGCCAAAAAAAGTGCATGCAGATAAACGAGCCAATGTCATTCTTATTACTGGCGAGAGTCCAAGTGTCGGTAAGTCTTTTATCTCGGCAAATTTAACAGAGGTATTTGCTCAGCTAAACAAAAAAGTTTTGGTTATAGATGCTGACATGCGTATGGGTGAATTGCATCAAGTGTTCAATATGGATAGAAACAACGGTCTGGCCGATTACTTATTGCAGGATGATAGTCATACAAAGCAAGTTGACGATAGCCAACAAATAACCAGTACTGCCAGTTTTATTCATCCTACTAGTATGGATTATATTGACTTTATGCCACGAGGCCAGCATCCACGTAACCCAGCATCACTATTAGCTAATGGCCGTTTTAATACGTTAATGGCAGAGCTAAACCTGCATTATGATTATATTATTATCGACTCACCGCCTGTATTGGCAGCTTCTGATGCCATGATATTAGCGCAGCACGCTGACAAGGTATTGATGGTCACTAGATACGACGATTCGATAGAGGGGCAGCTGGTTTATGCGGTCAATCAGATGAATAAAGCCAATATACAAGTTGACGGTATTATCCTTAACGATGTACAGCAAGGGATTATGAGTAAATATAGTTATCACTATAGTTATGCTTATGGTAACAATAATTAATTATTTTTAGATTCTTTAGCTAAATTAATATCCTTTGAGTAGTTGAGTGTTATGTTGATAAAGTCAGAAACTAAAAGTACGTACCAATCACTGAATGATAAAAGTAGTTGGTTACAACATATAGCAGAATATTTGTTGTCACTACCTCGTAGCATCAAGCGCGCCATTCTGCTTAGTATAGACTTTGTACTGTCATTGATTTGTTTGTTTTTAGCCTTGTCTTTACGCTATGGCTATCTTGGTAATCATATTGGTCTATTGGCCCTATTCTGTTATGCGATTATCCCTATTGTAGGTTTGTATGCGATAGGGTTTTATCAAGGTGTGGCTAGAGGTTTCTTTGATGCCGTCATGGCCAATGTCTCTCAATTGTTCTTTTTGCTGATTGTCTTATATGAAGTCATCATCTCTTTTGATGTCTTTCCCTCTATGCCACGCTCCGTTCCTATTATATTCTTATTTCTATTCTTTATATGGTTGTGGAATAGCAGACTGACTATCCGTGAGTTTCTAACGCGCCTACAAGGCAAGAACCAACAACGCACTAAAAATGAGGATGGTTATGAGAATGTCGTTATTTATGGTGCGGGAGAGGCGGGTCGAGACTTATTAGACGGCTTAAGAAACTCTCATAAATATAATGTGGTTGCTTATATTGACGATGATCCTCAACTTACTGGTGCTTACTTACTCGGCAAAAAGATTTACCCTGCTCATGAATTGATAAGCTTGATTGATGTGCTAGATATTGCTCAGGTGTTTTTAGCTATTCCTTCTATCAGTCGCGCGCAAAAACACCAGATTATAGATAAGCTCTCAGGTATTGCTCTAAAAATAAAAGAATTGCCAAGCTTAGAGGAAATTGCTGACGAAAAAGTGACCGTCAGTAGTATGCGTAAAGTAGATATCTTGGATGTGTTGGACAGACAGACTGTTGAACCTGACGCCAAATTGCTGCAGATGAATATCAAGGGTAAGTGCGTGTTGGTCACTGGTGCTGGTGGCTCTATCGGTAGTGAGTTATGTCGTCAAGTAATCAAGAACCAACCTAAATGTCTTGTGCTCTATGAGCTGTCCGAGTTTGCACTTTATAGTATTCATCAAGAGCTAACCATCAAGCAAGCCAATACGCCTGCCTATAAAAATATTGAAATTATTGCGGTCATCGGTAACGTCACCAATGAATCGAACCTGCTTAGAATCCTGAATCTCTACAATATACAGACGGTTTATCATGCTGCTGCCTATAAACATGTACCAATGGTTGAGCACAATCCGTTTGAAGGCGTCATTAATAATACCAAAGGTACTTATCACTGCGCCCGAGCCGCGATTGCAGCAAATGTTGAGACGTTTGTTTTAATCTCGACCGATAAAGCAGTAAGACCGACCAATGTGATGGGCGCTTCTAAGCGCTTGGCAGAATTGGTTTGTCAAGCGCTAAGCCAGACGGATAGCCAGACCTGTATCAGTATGGTGCGTTTTGGTAATGTCCTAGGCTCGTCAGGCTCTGTTGTGCCGTTATTTACCAAGCAGATAGAACAAGGTAAACCGATTACGGTGACCCATCCTGATGTGACTCGTTATTTTATGACGATTCCAGAAGCGGCAAACTTAGTCATCCAAGCAGGTGCAATGGCATCAGGTGGTGAGGTGTTTGTGCTTGATATGGGAGAGCCGGTCAAGATCGTTGACTTGGCCCACCGAATGATTCATTTAAGTGGTTTTGATATTAAAGATGCTGCCCATCCGGATGGTGATATCGAAGTGATTTTCACTGGACTTAGAGATGGAGAAAAGCTTTATGAAGAGCTCATCATCGGTGAAGATAATGTTGAATCAACTGATCATCCCCTTATCATGCAAGCGCTAGAACACCACTTTCCATTGGATAAGCTTGAATCAGTATTGTTTGAGCTGACTGAAAAACAAAAACAATTCGATGTCCCTTGGCTAAAGCAGCAGTTTAAGCAGTTTGTAGCAGGTTATCAAGAAGGCTCTAAAGCTGCATAACTCTGAACAAACACCCTAAATACTATTTTTCAACTAAAATTGGTTAGATAAAACAATATACTAACGGAAAATTATGCTAGATATTAAGAATATAAAAATAGCGGTTATCGGACTTGGCTATGTGGGCTTGCCTTTAGCCGTTGAGTTTGGTAAGCATCTGCCAGTAGTAGGCTTTGATATCAATGCCAGTCGTATAGCAGCCCTATGTGCAGGTACAGATCATACCTTGGAAGTCAGTGATGAAGAGCTGACTCAAGCATCACATTTGAATTATAGCTCCGATATACAAGCGCTTAAGGATTGTAACTTTTTTATTGTTACGGTACCGACGCCTATTGATGATTATAAACAGCCCGATCTTACGCCTTTAATTAAAGCCTCAGAAGCTATCGGTAGTCTACTTAAAAAAGACGACATTGTGGTTTATGAATCGACCGTTTACCCTGGGGCCACAGAAGAAGTTTGTATTCCGGTGTTAGAGAAAGTTTCTGGATTAACCTTCAATCAAGACTTTTATGCCGGTTATAGTCCTGAACGTATCAATCCTGGCGATAAAGAACACCGCGTTACCAATATTTTAAAAGTAACGGCGGGCTCAACACCTGAAGTCGCTGATTTTGTGGATGAAGTATACAATTTAATTATTACTGCCGGCACTCATAAAGCAGCAAGCATCAAAGTAGCAGAAGCAGCAAAGGTGATTGAAAACACCCAAAGAGATGTCAATATTGCCTTAATTAATGAATTAGCTGTTATCTTTAATAAGATGGGTATCGATACCCAAGCAGTCTTAGAAGCGGCTGGCACCAAGTGGAACTTCTTACCGTTTCGTCCAGGTCTCGTTGGTGGTCACTGCATCGGTGTAGATCCTTATTACTTGACTCATAAAGCCCAAGCGATTGGTTATAATCCAGAAATTATCTTGGCTGGTCGTCGCTTGAATGACAGCATGGGTGAGTATGTGGTCACGCAGTTGGTCAAAACCATGATTAAAAAGCGTATTCAAGTTGAAGGGGCAAAAGTTCTGGTCTTAGGGCTGAGTTTCAAAGAAAACTGCCCTGATGTGCGTAATACCAAGGTCATCGACATTGTCCATGAGTTAGAAGAATATAATATCGACGTTGATGTCTATGACCCTTGGGTAGATAAAGCAGAAGCTGAGCGTGAATATAATGTGACGCCTATCAGCAAGCCCGCTATGAATAACTATGATGGTATCATCTTAGCGGTCGCTCATAATGAGTTCGTCGATATGGGTGTAGAGCAAATTAGAACACTTGGTAAAACCAGTCATGTTCTTTATGATTTAAAGTATGTCTTTACCAAAGAAGACACTGATATCCGCTTATAAATCTATAAAAAATACGGAAAATAATTATCATGACGTCAACTGCATATGAAAAAGTTCAAAAAGTACTAATTAACGAGCCAAAAACATGGTTAATTACTGGTGTCGCGGGATTTATTGGCTCTAACTTACTAGAAGAGCTATTGTTACTAAATCAAAAAGTAGTCGGTCTAGATAACTTTGCAACTGGCTTTCAGCATAATCTAGATGAAGTACAAGGTTTGGTAAATGAAGATCAGTGGCAGAACTTTACCTTTATAGAAGGCGATATTCGTAATCTAGATGACTGTCAGGCAGCATGTATAGGCGTAGACTACGTACTGCATCAAGCAGCACTAGGTTCGGTGCCACGCTCTATCGCTGACCCCATCAATACCAATGATACCAATATCTCAGGCTACTTAAATATGCTCGTAGCCGCTCGTGATGCTCAGGTAGCTAGCTTTACCTATGCGGCGAGTAGCTCAACGTATGGTGATCATCCAGCATTGCCAAAAGTAGAAGATGCTATTGGCAATCCGTTGTCTCCCTATGCAGTGACTAAGTATGTCAATGAACTATATGCAGATGTGTTCTCACGTACTTATGGCTTTAAGACGATTGGTCTGCGTTATTTCAATATCTTTGGTAAACGCCAAACACCTGATGGTGCATACGCAGCGGTAATTCCAAAGTGGACAGCGGCGATGATCTCGGATAATGAGGTATTTATCAATGGTGATGGTGAGACTAGTCGCGACTTTAATTTTATTGAAAATGCGGTACAGGCTAATATCTTAGCCGCGACTGCTAATGATGAGGCCAAAAACGAGGTGTATAACGTGGCGGTGGGTGGACGTACCACGCTTAATACACTATTCACAGCGTTACAAGAGAATCTAGCGCTCAATGGGGTGACTTATACTCAAGACCCTGTATATAAAGATTTTCGAGAAGGGGATGTGCGTCATAGTCAGGCAGATATCAGTAAAATACAAAAGGCGTTAGGCTATGCACCGCAGTTTGACATTGTTAAGGGTATTGAGAAAGCGATGCCTTGGTATGTTAGTAGTTTAAAAACTGATGTTAATCATAAAAAATAGCTTACCAATAGTATTTTTAATTCCTTATCTTATGTAAGTTCTGAATTTGGATAGTAATAAATGTCCTCTGAAGTATTCGCACCGTTACAGACCATAATAAAGAGACTTAAGACCAGTAACTTTGTACGAGATGTCGTTATGGTTGGTGGTGGTATTGCAGCTGGACAAGCAATAGCCCTCATTTTTATGCCATTCCTCACTCGGCTATATGGTCCTGAAGCTTTTGGTATTGCAGCAGCATTTGCCGCTATTGTCAATATCATTACCCCAATCTCTACTATGGGTTATGCAAATGCTATCGTCATGCCTGAGAGTGATAGGGATGCAGCAGCAGTAGCAAGATTATCCATATTATGTGGCTTGATCATTGCACCTCTTTCACTGATCTTAGTTCACGTAGGAAAACCTTGGTTGGCCGTATGGACAGGTATGGAGAAAGCGCCTCAGATGCTGTACCTAATACCACTAACATTATTAGTAGGCGCATTTCTATCTGTTGCAGATCAATCCGCTATTCGAGCAAGTCTTTTCAAAGCTAAAGCTCGAGCCTATGTAGAAAGCAAGCTTTTTACAGATACTAGCAAGCTTATTGGAGGGCTGCTTGCACCGTCTGGATTGCTACTTATCTTACTTACAATACTAGGGCAGTTTACAAATTTTTTGATGCAGATGCTAAGAGTACCTAGAACAGGTGTTTTAAAGGTAAGTAACTGGTTTGGTACAGATGGTGTTCGTAATGCAGCCATAGAGCAACGTGACTTTGCTATATATCGCATGCCGCAAAGCGTTTTGAATGCTGCCTCAGTAGGTTTACCAACGATTTTGCTTGCATCTCTATTCAGTGCCTCTTCTGCAGGACAGTATTCTTTGGCTGTATTGGTACTTGGCGTACCCTCTATGTTATTAGGTAAAGCTGTTGGAGAAGTTTTTTATCCGAAAATTACACGTGCTATTGTAGCAAAATCACCTAACGCTTATATGCTTTTACTGAAAGTTTCGGCTATTCTTTTGGCAGTAGGAATAATTCCGTTTGGCACAGTATTCTTTTTTGGAGAGTATATCTTTTCTTTAGTTTTTGGTACAGAGTGGATGTTAGCAGGTAGTTATTCGCAATGGCTTTCCATGTGGCTATTATCAAGCCTAGTATCTGGTGCAAGTGTGGCTACTTTACCTGCATTACGGCAGCAACGATTTTTGCTTATTAGGGAAGTTGTTGCTGTATTTTTGCGTGTAGCAGCTCTTTATATAGGTTTTACCGTCTTTAAATCAGACATTATTGCAGTTGCACTATTTTCGATGATTGGGATATTACTTAGCCTCTCTATCATATATGTTGCTTTTACACGAACCTACAGTATTCAAGAAGTATGAATTCGAATTCAGCTCTTCTGATTGTTTTGAGTAATTAAATTATTTGACTTATTTTAGTATTTTATTTAGGAGAGAAAATGATTTCAGTAATTATTGCTGCATTTAATGCTGCTACTACTATTGATCGTTGTGTTCAAAGCATTGTTTCTGCAAAAAAAGATCATGATATAGAGCTCATAGTAATCGATGATGGATCCAACGATAAAACTGCAGATATGCTTGGTAAATGGGCAAGCACCAATTATTGGATTACAGTAAAATATCAAGAAAATCAGGGTGCAGCATCAGCTCGTAATACTGGACTGAATATTGCTAGAGGTAATTATATTGTTTTCATAGATGCAGATGATACGATTGATGATTGGTATTTTGACTTTGTAATTGAAAAAGCTGTAATTCCAGATGTTGATATGTTGGTTTTTGGACATAAGCGCGTGATGTTAGACGGTTCAACTATTGAGAAAAAGAACGCTTTAGCTGACTACTCGTTTTCAGAGATTCAAAAGTTACAGCTGAAAGTGACAGAAAATAGAAATATATATTGGTTCACTTGTACAAGAGTATATAGTAGAAAAGCTATAGGAAACTTAAGATTTGACGACAAAGTAAAAATGGGTTCAGATATAATCTTTAATATTAGTTTTCTAAACAATGCAAGATGTTTGTCTATTGTACCTGACTGTCCATATAATTATTATGAAACACTCAATTCGATTACGAGTTCACAGTATAAGCCAGCTCTTTTAGCTTCTATGGAAGCTCATTACACAGCTAGAGTTGAAGCACACATATGGCCAAATAGCTTAATAGATAAGCAAGTGTTGTTAGCAGATTTTGCAAGAAGTTATGTTGAACATATGCTGCCTTATTTGTTGAATAATTTAATTTATCTTAATAGTAGAGCTCGTCGTAAAGAGTTAATTAGAATTCGCGAGTCTTTTGTTTATGAAGAATGTATTCCAAACTATACTCATCGACATTCAGCGCGAGGCATTCGTGCTTTAATTTTATGCTTTTCACAGCGTAGATATATGTTAACACTAATCCTTCTTCAGATAATCTGGTTAAAAAAAGGTAAAAATGATGCTTAAAATCGAATTACTTCCTTTGCCATTGGAGTCTCATGCAGGGGAACAGCGTCGCTCTTGTTTAATTAAAGAGATAACGGCCAGTGGAGAGGCAAATACAAAAGAACTATGGTTTACCTACCCAACTGATCTGCCAATGCCAGTAGATGAAGATTGCGACTCCTATTTGCTGGCTACGCTACTACCAGCAATGCAAATGAAAGCTGATATTATTGTGCATGGTAATGTGTCTCGAGAGCTGTTAGCCAATTTAACAGAGCTACAGCATATTTGGCATAAGTGGTTACCAGAAGAGTTTTTTTTAGTTGATATAAAAGTTGATAGTATTCGAGAAAATGAAACACGTTCAGAAGGCGCAATTACAGCATTTTCTGGAGGTGCTGACGCTCAATTTACTGCTTATCGTCATGCTAAAGGCATAGCTGGATACTCTACGCAAGATATTAAAGCAGGAGTGTTTGTACACGGGTTTGATATCCCACTTGCGGATATAAAAGGTTTTTCAGGTGCTGCCCAGTTAGCATCTAAGGTGCTTAATGACTTAGACGTCAGACTACTCATAGTCAAAACCAATATTCGAGAGCTTTGGAATATAAACTGGGAGTATTATTTCGCCGCAGCTTTAGCGTCAGTTCTGTCTGGATTTAGCAGATATGCAGGAAATGTTCTAATTGGTAGTAGTGAACCCTACGATTCCTTACTAGCTCCTTGGGGCTCACATCCAATGACTGATCCATTACTAAGTTCTGGCACTTTTAAAATTATCCATGATGGTGCGGGTTTTAGTCGATCAGAGAAAATAAAAACTATTTCTGAGTGGCCGTTAGGTATAGAAAACTTGCGTGTTTGCTGGGCTGGTGGTAAGCATGACCGTAACTGTGGTCATTGCGAAAAGTGTGTTAGAACTCGTTTGAATTTTATAATTTCAGGTTTAACTAACCCTCATTGCTTCAATTCACCTTTGGAATCATCGAGCTTTAAATCTATAGTTTTAGGTAGTGAAGGTGCTCGTAGCGAGTGGAAATTAATCCATAAGCAAGTGATAGAAACTAGACGAGGCCTTGAGTGGCTGACTCAGGTAGAGCAAGTGCTGAAACGTAAGTCATCCCCTAGGTTTGAGAGACTATTACCTCCGAGCTCTAGACGTCGTGAGCTAGTTAAAAAAATATTAGCGAAGAAATAGGTAGGAAAAACAATAGATGAATAACTCTACTATAAAAAATTTAATTCCACTCAAGATAAAGCAATCTTTGTCTACATATATTAATTCGAGAGACTTGTCATTGCCAAGTGGTAAACGATGCTTCATTTTCTTAGCAGCAGATTACGGAAATATTGGTGATATCGCTATTTCTGCTGCTCAGAAGCAGTATCTTGAGAGCACACTGGCTAATTATACTGTAATCAGCATTCCTATCAGCCAGACTCGCCTAGTGCTTCGTTCCATAAAAAAACAAATAAAGCCTAATGATGTCATCACTATTATTGGTGGTGGTAATATGGGCGCTATCTACCCTGATATCGAAGCTTTACGTCAATTGGTTATTAAGTCTTTTCCTAAAAACAGAATTGTCTGTTTTCCACAGACCTTAGATTGGGATAAATCATTACATTCAAAACGTGCATTAAAACGTATTGTTAAAGTTTATTCTGGTCATCCTAATATTCATATTTTTGCTAGAGAATCGATTACCTATAAAAAACTAGTCGATTTATTTAAAAGACATAATAAAGTGACAGTTGGTTTAGTTCCAGATATCGTGATGAGTTCGACTGCAAAAGACTTAGGTGCCTCTGATAATGAGCAGCGTTCTAGCATTTTAACATGCTTGCGCAATGACAAAGAAGCTGTCTTAACCAATGAGCAATATCAGAAGTTAGACGATGTCCTAGCCGCTACAAAGTATAATATAATCAAAACAGATACTCATGCGGGTGGATCAGGCTTAGATGACTTAGAGTGCTCAAAGCTACTAAAAGATAAACTGAATCAGTTTAGATCAGCCCATTTAGTGATTACTGATCGCTTGCATGGCATGATTATGTGTATACTCGCCGGCACACCTTGTTTAGTATTACCCAACTCCAATCATAAAATCAGTCAAACTTGGCTGGACTGGTTACAAAATGAGTCGCGACTTATTTTTGTTCAGCAGGATAATTTTGAGAATACTCCACTTTATATCAATCAATTACTGAATCAATCGCATGGCTCTATTTATCAGTCTCCAGTGGATATCGAAAACTATGACCCTTTAAAAAAGGCCTTAACAGAAACATGAATACCCTAAACAATACCCCTCTGGTCAGTGTGATAGTCCCTGTTTATAATGTAGAACAATATATTGATGATTGTCTAAACTCAATTAGACAACAAACTTATACTAATCTTGAAATTATTATAGTAGAGGATTGCTCAACGGATAACTCTAGACAATTACTTGATTCTCATTTGATAGATGAGCGCATCAGAGTCATTCAACATAGTGAAAATGGCGGTCTCTCTGCTGCACGCAATACAGGAATAGCAGCGGCGACAGGCGAGTATATGATGTTCGTTGATTCTGATGACATAGTGGATACTCATTTAGTAGCTGCTTGTGTTGATTGTGCACTCGAAAAAAATGCAGAAGTAGTCACTTATGGTTTTGTACCGTTTAAGGATGGTATATCACAAGTCGAGTTACCGTATTCACCTGATGGTTTAGACTTTAAACCAGAGATTTTAGACAACTCTTATTATAATCTTCCGCATTTTGCGTGGCTCAAATTTATACGATCTAGTGTTGTAAGCTCAACCTTATTAGAGTTTCCAGTAGGACTGTATTATGAAGACTGGCCTTTCCACTGGCATCTTGGCTTATCCACAAAGGTTAGATATAAATTGCCAGTGGATCTTTATCTATATAGACAAAGAGGTACATCCATAACAGGGTCGAGAGGTAAAGAGCTGCTAGACCTTTTCGTAATACATTCGACAGTTAACAATCTTTTACCACATAATAAAGAAGATGAGATTAAAGAGATATTCGTGAACAAGGTTAGACAAAGCCATTGGAGTATATTAACGCGCATAGAGTCTAAATATCTAGAGACTGCTCTGAGAAAAGCTAAAGAAGCAGAAAAATCATTCAAACTAAATGAGTATAAAAGTGATGCTAACTTTAGAAGTAATATAATTTCGAAAATAGTAAGTATGCCAGACAGTATTGCTTTGTATAGCTTAAAGCTACTTCGTAAGGCTTTACATAGACAAGCACAGTTTAGAATAAATTAGAGTTCTATAAATATACTTTGAGTTTAATAGCCGTTGGTAGGTGAATCAATGCATGTCAGAAGAGTTTTACATATAGTAGGAAAAATGGATAGAGCAGGCGCAGAAACCATGCTGATGAATCTCTATCGTCATATAGATCGAGATAAAATTCAATTTGATTTTATTACCTTCACTAATGAAGCTGGAGACTATGATGCCGAGATCATAGAGCTAGGCGGTAGAATTATTCCTGTTATAGCTAATAACCCTGTTGAGCGCATGTTAAAGCTTCAGAGGTTTTTAAAACAGAGTCCAGAGTACAATATTGTTCATGCACATATGTTACTAAGCAATGCCTTTCATTTATTAGCTGCAAAGGGTGCCGGCGTCAAGCATTGTATATCACATTCTCACAATACCAGTAATGGTCAATCTAGTGTGGTTAAAAAACTGTACGAAAAGTGGGCTTTGATAACTAATAGAAAATTGGCTACCCAAAAAATTGCATGCGGTGGGTTGGCGGCAGAATATTTGTTCGGCAGCAAAAAAGACGTATGGCTATTGCCAAACGCTGTTGACGTACGAAAAATGATAGAAGTCGCTGATAATTCACGAAACTATATTAGTCAAAATTTTGATGATAATGGTCTAAAGATTATTCAGGTTGGACGTTTAAATAACGTTAAAAACCATCAGTTTTCTCTAGAAATTGCCCAAGAGTTAAAAAATCGTAAAATAGACTTTAGTTTATATATTATTGGTCAAGGGCCATTGGAAGATGAGTTAAAGCAAAAAGTAAATGCATTATCATTACAAGATAACGTTAAGTTTTTAGGTGTACGTACTGATATCACGGAACTTATGTCTAGCGCAGACTATATGATAATGCCGTCTCTGCATGAAGGCTTCCCTGTAGTATTGGTTGAGAGCCAGGCAGCTGGTTTAAACGCGATTGTATCAGATCAAGTATCGACCGAGGTAGACCTAGGTTTAAGACTGGTTAAGTTTTTACCTCTTGCTTCGGTAAATGACTGGGCAAACAGTCTAATAAATTTGCAGACAACAAAACCTAATAAGCAAGAGATAACTAACTCTATGAAAGTACATGGTTTTGACGTCGCAACCAATGCAGCAACGCTCACACAATTTTATATAAATCTACCCGACTCTCAACTTCGAAAGTGATTGAAAAAAGAAGAGCATCTCACTAATCTAGTGTTTTCGA
>Ga0208435_100286_pt1 | contig 15229 bp, 17 predicted proteins | sample 24_taG_FD_184097 | JGI IMG/M metagenome (GOLD analysis project Ga0208435, IMG submission 184097) | Marine viral communities from Cariaco Basin, Caribbean Sea - 24_WHOI_OMZ (SPAdes) (version 2) | ecosystem: Environmental > Aquatic > Marine > Oceanic | place: Caribbean Sea: Cariaco Basin...
CCAGCACACCCTTAGGGCTGCGGCGCATGTCAAGATTCTCGAGCCGCACCCGCGGGTCGCCAGGACGCAATTCGGCCTCACCATGAAACCGAACCAGCATTACCTCATGACCAATAGCAGCGTAGCGATCCGCCAAAGACGTCACCAATCGCTCGGCGCCGCCAACGCCCAGACTGGTGATCACGAGTAGCACTTTCATTCGGCAGCCTTAGTAGCGCGCTTTCCGATCAATGACTCAATTCCAGCCTGGATATGCCCGAGCACTCTCTCTTCGGTAAATTGCTCTGCCTTAAGACGACAAGCTTCATGATATGAGCCACTATCTTCAATCAGATCGATCAAACTATGAATAAACGTATCGAACTCCACGTCCAGGGGGGCAAAAGCTATACCGGTAATGGGATTGACCCCCTCAACAAATTCGGCGCAGTAGCCAGCGCTGTGTGTGGTAATTGCAGGTACACCACGGGCATGAGCCTCGAGCAACGTAGTGGCGAAGCCTTCATGGTGACTGGTTATTGCGAAACACCTGATTTGGTCGTAAACGCTCGGTAAATCCTGCCGGTCCACCCAGGGACGAAGTTCAATCAACTCCTGCATCCCCAATCGATCGATCTCGCGACGCACCAATGCTTCTTCCTCCCCCTTACCCACGATCAGCCCAGTAATGGGTCGCTCGGAAACGTCGTTCAACTTCGCGAGGAGCTTTATGAAAAGGGGAATGTTTTTCTGAGCAGATAAGCGGGCAATCAAGCCGAGGTCATAACGTTTCTGATCCGAACCAGACGCACCGAAAAACCAAGGCGAGATAAAATTCCCCACAAATTCCACAGGGACGGGGAACGCCTGCTGGTTATCCTTATTAACACTGTATACTTGGTGGGCGAAACGGCTTGCCATCCGCAACATATGGAACTCTAGACACCCGTGCCCAAGCCCAGCTTTATTCTTCCGCTGAAGGTAAAGATGAAGCAGAGAGACAACCTTTAGACCGTAAAAACGGAATATTGGGGCAAGCCATAAGGAGGAAAGGTCATTAAGAACCACAACAGCAAACCCATTTTTCTTTAAACGCTTGGCAAGCTTCGGTGCATAACGCAATCTAGCCAATTTACTGGCAACTGATGGGACTCTCATAGTTGGGCACGAAAATGTTTCAGGCTCCGATGTGGCTATAACAGCACCCACCCCATTTTCACCAATATATCTACATAAATTTTCAATATAAATCTGACCACCACCCCAAATTTTCTGACTAGGAGAAAATATACAGACATTCATAAATTTACACCCACGAAAGAACCACAATCATTAACACAAACCTACCCGCCAAATAGTTTAAATAAAAACTTACTTCCTCATAACCAAAAAAACCAAAATCCTGAATATCTTGAAACATTATTCGTTTCAGCGCCTATTTTCTCCGCCCAGCCCCGAACTATCAAAATATTAAACATAGACAATTTCACACCCTGAATCGAGCGCCAATTCAGACAATCTAGAATCAACATTTCCTTCTGGAACAAACACTACCTTTTTTTCCGCATAGTCTTTCAAATTAATCATGACAGTGCTCAGATAACCATAAAGCTGAACTGGACACCCACCTGAGCAATCAATAATAACGTCCTCGGCAATTCTACCTCCCTTATCGATAATAGGAGCATCAATCGGCAAAGGCTGAATCTCTCTTGGATGCCCGATATAGCCATCTATCTTCACGTCATCTAAAAGTCGGAGCATTGTGTCAATCTCGGCTTTGCTCATAACCTCGTGGAATGGTGCACCGATAAAGTATCGCTTGCTTTTACCGGGCTGTGAGCAGTCGACGTTTTCTCTGCTAGTGGATGCCCAACCATCAAGATATGATAGTCGTTCCTCTTCTACAATATTATTTAAGCCTCGGTAAATTGTGTAGTGTCGAGAAATTTTCTTCCGAACTTTCTCAACAGGCTGAGCACGAAAAATAGCGCTATAAAACCGAGATCTAAAAGAGGAATCACTTGTATAGTATGGACCATCTTGGACCAGGTTAGCAGCCCCATCATCAAAACTAAAAAGTTCCGCATCACGAAAGCTGCAGGCCAACGAGTTAATAATATAAGAATTAATGCTAGCCATATAAACGCAGTCATAACGATCTTTACTAAACCAACCCCTTACCCGATAAACTAGTTTTAAATTGGTAAAAACATCAAACAAGGCTGGTTTAACAAAAACGTAGCTGGAATTTCTGGCACCTGATGACAAACTGTTATAGTAGAAAACATCTTCTTGTGAGTCATTATGTGTTATGTACAAAAAATCATAGCAACCTATCCCCAACCGCTCGATCAGCCGCTCACAAAACCAAGCCTGAAAAGGCGTACGCACAATAAATAGAGCTTTGTCACAGTATCTCACTAGAATCTCCGCCCCCAAAACCCCATAGATTTTAGCTGTGCCTCAATCGATTCTCTTATTGAATCGTTCCAAGCGCCACTTGGAACATCGATATTATGGAGTGTGACATCACAATAAAATGCAAGATCACTAAAAAAGTGCAAACGCTCTCCATCCAATGCGAGCTTAACCACTTTCGATCCAGGAGCCATCCATAAAATGTTAGTAAGCGCAGCTCCAGAGGCTCCGACTAGTACCTCAACGTCTTGAAAATAATCTATTTGCTCGAACAGCCCCATAGATCCATCAAAAATCTCGAAACCCTCAGCTTTTAGCCTACTTACCAGCTTCTCCTCGCCCTCTGGGCTTCTTCGACGCCCAACTCTTGAAACGTAAACTTTTTTTCGCCGTTGTGTCTTTGGGGGTATGTAGTCGGAAAACCACTCCCTCACAATTTTTACGTCTTTTGGATGTACTACGCCATGATCATGCGGAGCTCCCATGCCACCAGTTTTCGCCGCCATCACGAGGCTCTCGCATTTAACGTTATCATCAACTAGCGCGTAACATCCTGGAAAGAACTTTTCAAGAAAATCCAATGCAGGTCTAAATTGCGTCTTTTTGGCGATTATTTTCGCTTCAGGCTTTAGCTTGTGGGCGGTAATAAAAACGGGAAGGTCTTCAAGCAACCAATGATAGTAGTTTTCGTTTACAGCCAAGTAAACGTGTTGGCCAGACAGATATTTTTTTGCTTTGAACTCTGGGAGCGGTACCTCCCACAGCAAGCGGTACACACTAAGCGCAGTACTTTCCGCGATTAATTTTCCACTTGAAGAGTATATCAGGTTATCCGGAACCCAGATTGAAGCATTCTTTATATCATAAATATACCTTTTGGGAAAAGAATATACCTTCTGTATTTCTGTTGAGTCTGAGCAAGTTAAAAATACATTCTCGGCACCCGCATGATCACCAATCTTTAATACTTCAGCTCTAGCATCTTTTTCGTAAAATGCATCGATAAAATAGTTATCTCGAAATCGCAGCCCAAGCCGATGGAAAATTTTTCTTTTAATAGCGTTAAAAACTCTGATTTTTTGAGACATGCTTTAGCCTATTTTCATATAAGCATTTAGCCTTCAACCAAAGATTTTGAGGAGGCGTTCCGTCTGCTTTCTAGTATCTGACACCAAACCGCTCCGCCATTATATCCATAGTGCCCGACATCTCTTTCACCAATTCCTGCTGCTCGTCGTCACCAAGAATGGGCACAGGAATGTTTTTATAAGTAATACTTCTCAGCTGATGCAATGGCTTGTAAGCGATCCGCTTTAACGCCAAAGCAAACTTATTCTCTTCACCGCCCAAGATATGATACAGGCGGGTTACCCATCGAAGCTTGAGCCTTCTCGGTACCATTACTGCGCTTTTCGTTTTTTTCTTTTGGTTATGATTTTTCAAAGAAGAGAATGCAGGTTCCATCGAGGGATTATCGAGAAAATCTAGGGTAGCTCCGAAGTCAGCGTCTACCAGGCTCTCAAAACTCTGCAGGTGGATACAGGCTGGCTCGAACGATTCAAACAATACCCCTAACATTCCATCGTAGTGGAATATTGCAAAGTCATTGTCACGAAGGGCTAACTCTGAAAACGACATTCCTTTTTTCTGAAACCGGTCGTAGAGTTCCACGTAAAAAGAGAACATTGCGGACACCGGCTCACGGACAGTCACAAGCACCTTGTGTTCAACGCCAGAAAGGATTTTACTCAGGTTGGAGATTTGATCTTGCCACGTCACATCATCACTGCCGACGGTGAGCATTTCCTCGGAAATAATCAGTGATCGTCGTTCGCTGTTTAACCGCTCTTTCAGAGCCTGATTCACTTTTGCGAGGCCATCTCCTGACCTTGCGGCAGAAATGATCTGGACAAATAGCGGATCCTGTATTTTCCCCCTTGGCTGAAAGACTCCAAGATACTGGTATTCTTCCTTGTTTACGCGAGGGAAAAAATCCTGCTGGAGAGCAGTGGTTGCTGTTTTTGGTAAACCTATGTGGACATAAACCCGGTTTGGCATATCGTTCTCTTAACTCCCGTTAATTTCAACTAAGGGTGGGTGCCGCTGTTTAGGTTTTAGTTAACATTTAAGCCAAATTCGTTGCAGGATGAGGCAACGTCTGCAGCTTGACTTTGATTGAGCGTTGGCCCCATTGGCAAACTCAGCACCGTTTGATGAATATTCTCTGTTAAGGGGTACTGCTCACAACACCAGTTTTGATAAGCCTCTTGCTGATGCGATGGCACCGGATAATGAATCAGCGTCTGCACACCCTGCTCCGTCAAATGTTTCTGCAACGCGTCCCGATGGGATGACCGTACAACAAATAAATGCCAAACATGGCTTTCTCGGTTGCCTACTGCAGGCAACTGAATATTCGAATTTTTAATGTGAGCGAAGTAGTACTCCGCGACTTCCCGCCGGCTCTGGATCTCTTCATCCAGATGCCGAAGTTTTACCCTGAGCATAGCAGCCTGCATTTCATCCAGCCGACTGTTTACACCCTGATAGAGATTCTCGTACTTCCTGTGACTGCCGTAGTTCCCCAGCGCCCGAATGGTTTGGGCCAGCTTCTCGTCATCGGTGGTGACGGCACCCGCATCCCCCAGTGCCCCGAGGTTTTTGCCGGGGTAAAAGCTGAACCCGGCCGCGTGGCCCCAGCTACCGGCTTTGCGGCCATCTATGCTGGCTCCATGTGCCTGGGCGGCATCTTCCAACACCAATAGGCCGTGTTCATCCGCCAATTTCATCAGCTCGGGCATTGGGGCTATCTGGCCGTAGAGGTGGACGGCAACGATGGCTTTGGTGTTGGTGGTGATGGCCGCGGCTGTTTTTTCAGGACACAGGTTGAAAGTGGCCTCGTCCGGTTCAACCAGTACAGGCTTTAAGCGGTTTTCGGTGATGGCCAGTATGCTGGCAATGTAGGTGTTGGCTGGCACGATAACTTCATCACCCTCTTTCAGCTTGCCCATTTCTTTCCACGCTCTGAGGGTGAGGGTGAGCGCGTCCAGGCCGTTGGCTACGCCTATGCAGTGTCTGCTGCCGCAGTAGTCTGCAAACTCTTCTTCGAAGGCTTTTACTTCGGTGCCCTGGATGTACCAGCCGGAGTCGATTACTCGGGTGGCGGCGGCTACGAGTTCGTCGCGGTATTGGTTGTTAATGGCTTTCAGGTCTAGGAAAGGAACGGTCATTTAATTTTATCTGCTAGTTTCTGTTTGGCATTTTCGACAGCAGCTTTGGTGATTTCGAAGCACAGGTTCTGCTTATCTTCATCAATTTTCACTGCGCCCATCCGTTGATGGAATTTGATTACGCCTTTGTTGCCTTTCATCACATCGAAATGCGATTTTTCAAAGCCAAGGTGTTCAAAACCAAATTCATAAACCAGAAAGGCGCTTTCAAGAGCGGCATAACGGGTTTTGTTCTGGTTTAAAATCCAGCTTCCCCAGCAAAAGGAGTCTTCCCGTAGGTCATACACCCGAACGGTGCCACAAGGGGTACTATCGATACGTTCAATGATGAAGTAGTACTGATTCCCACCTTGTTCGTCGTGTTTGTATTTGCTGATCCACTGCTTTTGTGCCTCGACATCCGGTGGAACAGCGGATAGGAAAGCGTTGTAACGCTCATCCAGGCGCAAACTCAGGATGAAATCTGCATCATTTTCTTCAACTAAACGCAATCTGAGTGTCTTGCTTTCGAGCTTGTTCATGCCGCGAGCCTCGCAGCATGCATCGGATCAATCAGTCGTGGCGTGTCGTGGCGTGTCGTGTCGTGTCGTGTCGTGTCGTGTCGTGTCGTGTCGTGTCGTGTGAAGTGTTAGTCATTCTTTGAACCTTTGTATCACCTGAATGTGTCTCGACGTAACGCAGAATCTTTGCAGGATTACCCGCTACCACGGCACCTGCCGGCACGTTCTTCGTGACAACGGCTCCCGCACCAATCATTGACGATTTCCCAATCGTGATCCCTGGCAATAGCGTGGCATTTGCCCCGATACTCGCGTTGCATTCGATAATAACGCCGGAGAATTGCTCTGGATACTCCTTGGATCGCGGGTACGGGTCATTGGTCAGCGTGACATTCGGGCCAATAAACACATCGTTTTCTATACGTGTACCATCCCAAAGCTGAACGCCAGACTTTATGGTTACCCTGTCTCCGACAATCACATCGCCTTCAATCAGGGACTGGGCGCATATGTTGCAGTCCCGGCCAATTTTTGCGCCTTTAAGGATGACGACAAATTGCCACACCTTTGTGCCCTCACCTATGGAGCATTCGGCAACGTCAGCAAGTGGATGAATGAAGCTCATTGGCTCACCTGCTTCAGGAAATCGTCGTAATCCCGGATATAGTCGGATTCGTCGTAGTGTTCGCTGGCAAGCACCAGCAAAACACAGTCTTTACTGAAGTCATGCATTTCCCGCCAGACCAGATCCTCAATCACCAGGCCCTTGGTTGGGCAATCCAGCCAGACTTCTTCCCTGTTTTTGCCATCGTCCAGCACCATTCGGCATTTGCCGGCTACGCAGATGGCAACCTGTTTGAGGTTTTTGTGGGCGTGGTAACCGCGGCTTATGCCCTGCTCGGTGTGGTAGATGTAGTACACACGCTTGATGTCGAAAGGGACGGCTTTGTCCATGCCGATTTCTACGGCCACCAGGCTACCGCGCTCGTCACCAAGGCTCTGGAAGTCAATCCATTTTACAAGGCTCATTTGTCCAACCCCTCCAGTAGATCCATCAAATATTCGCCATAGCCATTCTTCTTCAAATGGCTTGCCTGAGCCTCGACTTCGTACTCGCTGAGCCAACCCAGGTTGTAACCGATTTCCTCAAGGCAAGCGATCTTATAACCCTGACGCTTTTCGATGGTTTCTACAAACTGTGCGGCTTCCAACAAACTCTCGTGCGTACCGGTGTCCAGCCATGCAAAGCCTCGACCCAGCAGGTTTACGTTTAACTCGCCTTTTTCCAAATACACCCGATTCACATCGGTAATTTCCAGCTCACCACGGCTCGATGGCTTAACGGCTTTAGCTACATCGACCACCTGATTGTCGTAAAAGTAGAGACCGGTAACCGCAAAATGTGATTTTGGTTTAGCAGGCTTTTCTTCGATAGAGATGGCCTTTTGGCCGCTGTCGAACGCCACCACGCCAAAACGTTCCGGGTCTTTAACCTGGTAACCGAACACTATTGCCCCGCCCTGCTCATCAACCTGTTTCACGGCTTCACGGAGTTTGGGGGTGAAGCCCTGGCCGTAAAAAATATTGTCGCCCAGTACCAGGCACACGCTGTCGTTACCAATAAATTCTTCGCCGATGATGAAAGCCTGTGCCAGGCCATCCGGGCTTGGCTGAATTTCGTAGCTTAGGTTGATACCAAACTGCTCGCCAGTGCCGAGCGCGCGCTTGAAACCGGCCTGATCTTCCGGAGTGGTGATGATGAGGATGTCCCGGATACCCGCCAGCATGAGTACAGAGAGCGGGTAGTAGATCATGGGTTTGTCGTACACCGGCAGGAGTTGTTTGGAGGTGCCGAGTGTTATGGGGTACAGGCGGGTGCCGGAGCCGCCTGCCAGGATTATTCCTTTCACTTTTGCTTCCTTGACTTCAATTCGGAGTGTGAGGGGTCAGTCCACGTAGGGACAGACCCCTTCGAGACTTTTTTTGCCACGAAATCCACTAAAGGACACGAAATAACAGACAAAGACTAAAAGATTTTTTAGTGTTCTTTCGTGGATTTAGTGGCAAATCAATTGTTTGTTCCCAGGCGTTCGCGCTGGTAGCTGCCGTCTTGTACTCGTTGGCACCAGTCGAGGTTGTCGAGGTACCACTGGACGGTTTTTCGGATGCCGGTTTCAAAGGTTTCTTCGGGGGCCCAGCCCAGTTCTTTCTGGATTTTGCTGGCGTCTATGGCGTAGCGCATATCGTGGCCGGGGCGGTCTTTTACGTTGGTGATCAGGTCCCGGTAGCTGCGTTCCTGTGGACGGAGGTCCTGGAGGATGTCGCAGATGGTGTGCACTACTTCGATATTCTGTTTTTCGTTGTGGCCGCCGATGTTGTAGGTTTCGCCGGGTTTGCCTTCGGTGACGACTTTGTAGAGGGCTCTTGCGTGGTCTTCCACGTAGAGCCAGTCGCGGATTTGGTCGCCTTTGCCGTAAACGGGCAGCGGCTTGCCTTCCAGGGCGTTGAGGATCATCAACGGGATGAGCTTTTCCGGGAAGTGGTAGGGGCCGTAGTTGTTGCTGCAATTTGTGACCCGTACCGGCAGGCCGTAGGTGCGTTGCCAGGCGCGTACCAAGTGGTCTGAGCTGGCTTTGCTGGCGCTGTAAGGGCTGCTGGGGGCGTAGGCGGTTTGTTCGGTAAACAGGTGCTCTTGCGCGTTGGGTGCTTCGCTCGGATGCGGGAGGTCGCCGTAGACTTCGTCTGTGCTGATGTGGTGGAAGCGGAAGTTGGCTTTCTTTTCGGCTTCCAGGGCCTGCCAGTACTGGCGGGTGGCTTCCAGCAGGGTGTAAGTGCCTACGATGTTGGTTTCGATGAAGTCTGCCGGGCCGTCTATGGAGCGGTCTACGTGGCTTTCGGCGGCCAGGTGCATGATGGCGTCAGGTTGGTGTTGGGCCAGTACGCGGTCTACTTCGGCGCGGTTGCAGATGTCTATTTGTTCGAAACTGTAGCGCTGGTTATCGCTCACTTCCGCCAGGCTTTCGAGGTTGCCAGCGTAGGTGAGTTTGTCGAGGTTGACCACTTTATCTTGGGTATTGGTGATGATGTGGCGGATGACGGCGGAGCCTATGAAGCCAGCACCGCCGGTGACTATGAGTTTCATATTTTTTCTATCAACTCTTTTTTCGGATAACATCGTGAGGAACCATTGACCAGAGCTAGGCTCAACTAATCACTCCTTGTTTTCTGGATCAGGAACCCTTATCGACGGCGTGGTTGCTAATCAGGCTTTCACAAACCAGAAAATCAACACTTTCATCAATATCCAGTGACCGCATGCGAGGCATAACCGAAGCCCTCAAACGCTCCGTAAAAACCGCCCCCGAACTCACCAACCAATCAACCCGAGCCACATAAACCGCCCCATTCAACCGATACTCCTTCCGATAATCCTGAGAACGCTTCCCCGAAAGATCAATTCCCTCAAGCCTCGATCCCTCACCAATCGTCCCAACCCAGGCCGTCGGATGATCCACCTCACACACCGTCACAACCGTATCCTCGCACCCACCTTCGCGATAAACATCCTATGCCCCCCGAATATCCTCGGCATTGCGAAGCGGCGACGTCGGCTGCAAAAGCACTAGCGTTTTCGGATCATGGCATGCTGCCTGCTCCGCTTTTACCGCATCAATCAACACATCGGCGGTGGAAGCAATATCGGTAGCCAGTTCATCAGGCCGTTTATAAGCGATCACGCCTTGGCCTCGATATTGCCGGGAAATGACAACTTTCAATAGGCCCTGTGGCGCGCAAGAATTAAGGGGCCACCCTTAACTAACTGATCCTACCTTTAGACGCCTCGAATCCAACAGTCGATAAAACCAAGCCTTCACAAACCGAGCGCCTTTTTCTTCAAAAAAGTATCCCATCGCCATTGCAATCAAATTGGAAGCAACAAATCCTGTAGCAAATACACCAATTCCTTGCCCCCAGTGCGTAACCATAAAATCATAGATCGAATAATGAAGCAAATACAAAGTGTAGGAATAACCCGCCACAAATCCCGCCCCTACCGAAAATTTTTCATTCAATCTTAATCGGGGGGCCAAATCTATCAAAAGCAAAATACTGATCGCCAAGAGAAATGCAAAAGCAGGTTCATATTCAATCAGCGTATCCATCACTCTATATGCCGCTAATACGGCGACCAAAACCAGAAGAACAACCTTGGCTTCTGTACCAACCCGGTCTAAAAATCGTGAGGCCCAGAAAAAATAGATAATGGAGCCAAGCAGCCAGTAGGAAAACAGTCCATTTCCTCTTCCGCCGAGAAGATTGTAAAGGGGGACAACCGAGAACAGGACTGCACAGGCCAACAAAACAAAGTTTCTCTTCTTAGCAATGAAGAAAAACGCCGCCCCGACAAAAAGGTAAATCCACCACTCAATCGCAAGTGTCCAGAACGGCCTGGCTGAACCGAAGCTTGTGATTGGCAGCCCCGGAAAGTCTTGGAGCAGGAAAAGATTCCCTACAAATGTCTTAACATCAAATGCCGACCAGTATCGGTATCCAGCCTCGTTCAAGGATATGCTAAGAAAATCGAGGCAAAGTACAAAAACCAGCGCTGGTAGAAATGTCGTATAGATGCGCGCGGCCCGGTCCACAAGGTAGTTGGAGTACTGGTAATTATCCTTCTTTGCTTTGCCGGCTAAAGAATAGGTAATCAGGAATCCCGAAAGAATAAAGAATACAAGCACTGCGATATTCTGCATCCATGGGAAGTTCGGCTGTTTAAGGTACGGCGCGATTCCAGTAAAAGATATCCCGTGACCGACCACGACCAACTGAGCCGCCCCCCCCGAACTAAATCAAGTAGGCTTGAGCTCTCCGATGAAAGCTTCCTGAACTCCATGTACGACATAAACGGAACCTTCTTTTCTCTGCTTGGTATTAGGAGCAAGCCTTAAATTTTCTAAACACTAAAGCCATCATCAACAACCAGATTCTGGCCAACAATGTAGCGCGAGTTATCAGACAACAAAAAGTTCACGCCACCAGTAATATCAGACGGATCCAACATCCCTTTTGCCATACAGTGCGAGTTGTACTTTTCCAGGAACCTCTCGTCTTGGCCATCCAATAAGCCACCCGGGCTTACAGAGTTTGCACGAAAACCAGTCCCTTTCATGTAGTTAGTAAAATACCTATTCAAATGAAGTAAGCCAGACTTTATCGCTGCATATTCAACAGCCATAGTCATTTTCGTGCCTTCGTACACCTCAAACCTTGGTGCCATCACACCATAAATGGAAGACATGCTAACCAAAGAGAATGACTCTCGCTTCTCTTGGGCATAGGCGGCACACTGCTGCATAAATATGAAATACCCGCCCAAGTGTAAGCCGAGATTCTCGGAGAAATCTTCGTAAGTTACTTCAAAAACTTTTCGCCCATAATTCTTGTTCCTCGGGTAGGCCGTGTTAACGGCACCATCAAGCCCGCCCATCACGGCTTCACTGTATTCAAGGGCCTTACGGATTGAATCTTTACTGGTTATGTCGATCTCCACACTTCCAACAATGCAGGAACCCAGTGTTTCACTGAGCGACGCTAGGGCTTCAGCACTAACGTCTGCCGCCACAACCTCCCCTCCTTCCTGGATAATGGATCTAACGATCTCACGCCCCAGCAGTCCCGCAGCGCCAACTACCAGAATTCTTTTACCCTTCAACATCATCGCCCTTCACCCCAAGCAGAACTTCGGCAAATTTGTAATCCCAGTAGTCGTCGATGTCGACTGCCCGCTCCTTTGGCACCACAACAGACTTCACGTCGCCATCAAACAGATTGTTATTCTTGAGTATGAAGTCCGGTCTAACGGCGTATGCAACCGTTGTAATGTCATAAGCCTGAGGAACATCCTGTCGTCTTGAAAAGCCGCTGGAGGGCGACAAAATTCGGCAGCGGCCATCGTTATCCCGGGACACCATATTGAAGTATGGACTACGCGATGCCGGTGTCACCGTGATTACAACATCTGTTTCGTTATCCAAAGCATCCAGGCAAGCAGTTACATCTGATTGGCCGCGGAGAGGGCTGGTCGCCGGCAAGCTAAGAAAAACGTCGAAATTTTCGCCTTTGTCCTTCAGGTAGTTAACAGCATGCCTCCAGGCCTCGATCTCAGGAGCGCTGTCACGTGCCAAGTCCTCTGGGCGGTCAATAGCCTCTGCGCCGAATTCCCGGGCGATGCTTTTAATTTCATCATCGTCCGTCGAGACAAAAATCCTATCAACGCCCTTGACTTGTTTAGCTACTTCGATCGAATGGGCAACCAGAGGGATTCCACCAAGTGGCAGTACATTTTTTCGCGGCAACCCTTTAGAGCCTCCGCGCGCAAACACAAATGCAAAGACCTTCTTCACTTTATCGCCTCAAGTCTAATCCAAGCTCTTTGTTCATCAGATAACCGAATGGCCTCAACCAAATGCATTACCTCAATACTGCTGCGAAGTGTTGAGTCAAATTTTCCGTTACCATTGGCAAACGCCACAAACGCTCGTAGCTGTTCGACATACATTTCATTTCTGTCGTAGTTATGGTCACTAAAAATCACCTCTGAGGCAGCTGCGGATCTCTGTAACACCACCTCATTAGTGAGTAGGTTCCACATCAGCGTCCCGTTCTCGCCCACTGCTTTAAAAGACCGACTTGGAGAGCGCTGAAGGAAATCTAGGTGCAGGTGAAAAGCCGTTCCGCTTGGATTAGTCAGTAATGCATCTACGGTGTCTTCAACATCGATATCAAGGGTGTTAGACGAGCCTATAATCGCAGAAACTTCTGAAAAGTTGCCGAACAACCAGTTCAAATAATCCAGTTCGTGGCTCAGCTCAAGGAGCGCGCCGCCACCCAAATTTTTCTGAGCTGAAACACCTTTTCGGTAATCGGAGTCCGGGCGCCAGTCCGGAAGGTATTGTCCAACCTCGGAAAAAACTGTCGAGATCCGGCCCAGACTCCCGGAATCGATCACATCTTTCACAGCCTTCGCTGCAGGCATAAAACGTAGGTTGTAGCCCACAGCGACCTTGCTTTTCATTTGATCAATGGGAAATCGGCTCAGATCTGAAAGCTCAACACAAAGAGGCTTTTCAATAAGAACAGGAATATTCGCTTTCAAAATTGATTCGGCATGTGCCAGGTGAAAGTTAGCCGGGGAAGCAACAATCGCAATATCTGGATTATTCAGAGCCGCTGCTTCCACTGTGCCGAAAGTGCTGGTTGCACCTACATCGGAAGCTACGATATGGCGTCCGCTAGAGCTAACACAAACGACTTCAGCGTCTGGGTAAAGTTCACGAAGGTTACGAATATGGCGTTTTGCAATGCTGCCACTACCAACTACCAGCGCCTGCCTCATTTCAAAACACCGGCCAACTCGAATTCATTCTGAGCTTTATGAAAATCGTCCATCCGTCCAATATCCAGCCAATACTCATGTATCGGGAACATATTCACAGCGTTACCACCGTCAATCTGCCGTTCCAGCAGCGTTGGCATGTCTATCCGGGTACCAGGTTCCACACTTTTTACCAGCGCAGGGTCCAGCAGGTAGATTCCTGCGTTTACAAAGAATCGGTGAACGGGCTTCTCAACCATCGATCTAATTTGGGTGCCTTCGCTGGTGATGACACCGTAAGGTACTTGATGCTCATATTCCCGCACGCACATGGTAGCTACACCATTGTGGGTTTCATGGAACTCCAGAAAACTGTGCAGGTTCAGGGATGTCAGCAGGTCGCCGTTCATCATGAATAACGGTTGATCGATTTCGTCGTGAGGCAGCAGGCCAAGAGCTCCACCCGTGCCGAGAGGCTCTTCCTCGTGTACGTACTGAATGCTTATGCCCCATTTCTCACCGTTACCGAAGTAATCGCGGATCACTTCCGGCATATAGTGAGTTGAAATGTAGAAACGGTGGAAACCGGCTTCAACAAAGTTCAGCAGGATTTGCTCAAGGATTGGCTTGTCACCTACCTTAAGCATCGGCTTGGGACAGTTGTTGGTTAATGGCCGGAGGCGTGTACCAAAACCACCTGCCATCAGGAAGACAGGGTTGTCGTGGCGGTGCTTGTTCAGGATGTCGTGCAGGTTGGCCAGCCCCACAACCCGGCTTTCAGCATCAACCATAGGAAGCTGCAGCAGTTCATGCTGTTCCATGACCGTCAGAATCCGGCTCTCCGTCCACGACTGCTCAGCTGTCTTGGGCTGTGCGTTCATCACTTGATTAACCGGCGTGTCCAGCGGCAAGTGCCTCAGTAACGCTCTGCGTACGTCACCGTCTGTCAGGGTGCCTAGCAACTTGTCGTTTGCATCAACAACCAAAGCGATACGCAGCGCAGCCTTGTCCAGAACTTCGATGGCGAGTTCCAGGGTAGCGTCACTGTTTACGAGGGCTTTACGCCAGGGCTTCATGGATTGCTCCGCGGGTTGGAAAAGTCATTAGCTGACAGGTTGTAGAACTGTTTCTTGCGAATATTATCCAGCGGGTACTCTGCAAGCACTTTCGAGATTGCTTCACTGGCACCGCCGTTCCCGTAAGGGTTGGAAACAGCAGCAAGGCTGGCCTGAAACTCTGCAGAGTAGAGCGTTTCCAGCGCAACCTGAATAGCCTTACGATTTGGCTCACAATCGATCACACTGCTCGCTTTCAGCCGGCCTTTCTGGCGATCGCCGATATTTACGGTGCCAATTTTGAAGGATGGCGCTTCTGCCAAGCCACTAGAGGAGTTACCAACCACGCCGTCTATCTGTGCCAAGCAGGAGAAGTATCGGAGCTGGCCAAGCGACGTATACACCTTGACATTGGGGTGCCGTTGGGCGAACTCCCGAACCATGGCACTAAGCTCACGGCCTCCGGTGTCGGCGTTCGGCATGGTAAAGATCAGGGTGGTATCGTCCAGATCTTCCAAAGCGGCCAGCAGTTCACCCATCTGGGCGGCCGAGCTGGCACCACCTTCCAGGGTCACCGGATGGAACGTCACCAGCAGGCTCTTTGCACCAAGGCTGAGCTCCAGCGAACGCTCCAGCTCTTCTCGGCTAAGCAGCTTGATGCGTTTGATG
>Ga0208435_100287_pt1 | contig 15212 bp, 15 predicted proteins | sample 24_taG_FD_184097 | JGI IMG/M metagenome (GOLD analysis project Ga0208435, IMG submission 184097) | Marine viral communities from Cariaco Basin, Caribbean Sea - 24_WHOI_OMZ (SPAdes) (version 2) | ecosystem: Environmental > Aquatic > Marine > Oceanic | place: Caribbean Sea: Cariaco Basin...
TTTTAAAGCTCACTTCATCCTTGCTGGAATGAGTAAAACGTCGCGCTTCTCATCATAGGCTATGTATAAGAAGCGCTGGGCAAAAAAATAACTTAACACGTCTAATGAATAAAAGCTTATAAGACGAATAGAAGCTTATGAGAAAATTATAAGCAATTTATAATATAAGCAACTTATAAAAAGTGTCGAGCTTAGAGTAAGCCCAATGCTTCACGTGTTTCTTGAGCAATACGGCACTCTTCATCAGTTGGCACAACCCATAGCTCGATGCTGCTATCGTCTGCGTGGAAGCTGCCTTCGCTACCACCAAACAAGCTCGCATTTTTGTTAGCGTCTACTTTTATGCCGAAATGACGCATCACTTCTAGGATACTGGTGCGGGTGGTGACTGAGTTTTCGCCGATACCGCCCGTAAAGACAATGCCTGTGAATTCTGGCAGCGCGCAGCTTAAGCTGGCAAGATATTTACCGACGCGGTAACAGAACATCTCGATAGCGAGCTTAGCATCTGCGTGACCTTCGTTCGCCGCTTGTTCGACGGTACGTAAATCATTAGACAAGCCTGAGACACCCAATAGACCACTTTCATTATTGAGCATGGCATCAATCTCTTCCAAGCTCATACCGAGCTGGCGCTTTAGGTGTATGTGTAGACTTGGGTCAACATCACCACTACGCGTACCCATCATGAGCCCTTCAAGCGGAGTCAGACCCATACTGGTATCGAAACTTTTACCATCATAAACGGCAGTTGCCGAGCAGCCATTACCCAGATGCGCTGTAAGCCAGCCATGTGGGCCTTTAGACTCAGTAATTTCACTGGCACGCTCTGAGACATAGGCATGAGACGTACCATGAAAGCCATAGCGGCGGATTTTGTGTTCTTCGTACAGGGCTTTTGGTAGTGGGTAGCGAAAAGCAACAGGAGGCATGGTTTGGTGAAAGGCCGTATCAAAGACGACGACTTGAGGAATATCAGGATAAATCGCCTGTACCGCTTCGATACCTAAAGCATGGGCAGGGTTATGCAGTGGCGCGAGTATTTTTAAGCGTTTTACTTCGTCCAGTACATGCTCATCGACACGGACTGCTGCAGAGTACTCACGGCCACCATGAACCACGCGATGACCAACGGCGATGAAATGATACTGTTCTAATAGCTCAAGAATTTTTTGTAATGCTAACTGATGACGACCACCTGAGATAGAGATTTCCAGCTTATCACCATTCAACGTCGTGTGTTTGATACGAGCAGTATCGAGTCCTAAGTTTTCGGCCAAACCAGTGATACGAATAGAATTGTCTTCGCTAATCAGCGCGTATTTGATAGATGAGGAACCGCAGTTGAGAACTAAGGTGGGATTGATTAGATTCGATGTTTCGGTATTTTTGTCATCAAAAGTGGTGGTTAGGCTGGCGCTCATACTCTGTCCTTAGATTGTATTTTGTAAAGGGTGACTCATCACAGACGAGTACCGGTTGAATAAACAAAAACCAGCCGCATCCATGCCGACATAGGTCAAGCAAGTACATTGCTGATTCTGGTCACTCTTGGGCTGGCACTGTTGATCAGTGCTTGTTAAGTCGCATGCTAGCGCCTCAACACAGTCGCAAGGTCTACACATAATGTACCATAGTTTTATGGCTATACCACGATAACTATAAAGGTTAAATCGATAGAATGTGGTATAGACAATACAACTGTACACCGAGTGTCGCTAGGGTTTGTCGGCTGCTACAGCCAAATATAGTAACTCATAATAAATTGTAAGAAAATTTGTCTAAGTAAATATAATAGGCTGTTTTACCATTATAGCGATACATTAAGACCACTAGTATCAACGCTCGCTTAGTAAATGGCAGTCGCACAGTCTAGAAAAACTTAGAAAAACCAAACTCGTCCAAATTTATTGATTAGGGATATTCAGTATGCACACAGCATTATGTAATAATGCTATTATCCAAAGCAGTCATATTGTCATTTTTTAGCGATGGCGATAGCTTTTATTTAGCTGTCTATAAGGTTTGATCTATCGCCTTTATGACTCGTGCTTTTTATCATCCTCATGCCATTGCAAAGTCACAGGTTCTCTATTCTATGTTTACTATTAACCGCTTTTCGAAAACTGAGCACACTAATGTCGCTGATCTTGGTCGCCGTGTTATCTCCACTTTTATTATTAGTGGGGTGATGATGATGGGTTTGACGGGTTGCGGTCAAAAAGGCAATCTATACCTCGCCGACGCTAGTAGCCAGACGGTTCAAGGAGCTACGGATAGCGCTGGCATACAGGGTAGTACCTATTCGACACAAGATGATAGTCATCAAGAAATGGATGATTTTAAGCTACCGGAACCTAGTGAAGACCCGAATGATTATTGATTCTGATTAAAGAATCAATGCCGTCAACGAGATTTCGGTGTGCACCCTAAGATTTTTTTAACTTTGTAACCTGATGAAATTAGAGATGTTTATATGAGTCATTCTGAGCAACAAACTGGCGAATCTGTCACGATCCAAACTGATCAAGGCTTGTATGTTAATCCTCAAGCCTTAACCGCCCATTTACCCGCGCTAGATTATCACGATGGTGCATTGTATATGGAGCAGGTGAGTATTGCTGACGTGGTCAAACACTATGGTACGCCATGCTATGTCTACTCAAAACAAGCTATTTTGGATGTCTATCAAGCTTATAGCGATAGCTTTGCCAGTTTAACGCATCAGATTTGTTATGCGGTAAAAGCCAATTCTAACCTTGCTGTACTTGGTATATTGGCGCAAGCAGGCGCAGGGTTTGATATCGTTTCACGCGGCGAGCTAATGCGGGTATTGGCGGCAGGGGGCGAAGCTGCACGTGTGGTATTCTCAGGCGTCGGCAAAACCTATAGCGATATCGAGTATGCCCTGACCCAAGGTATTGGTTGTTTTAACGTAGAGTCAATCAGCGAGCTGACTTTGATTAATGATGTGGCACAGAAATTGGATAAACCTGCGCCAATTTCACTACGGGTTAATCCCAATGTCGACGCCAAGACGCATCCGTATATTTCAACAGGGCTAAAAGATAATAAATTTGGTATCACCCACGAAGACGCAGTTGCCGTCTATGAGCAAGCGGCGCAATTATCTCATATCGATATCGTCGGTATTGACTGTCATATTGGCTCGCAGTTGACTGAAGTTGCGCCATTTGTCGCGGCATTGGATAAAGTGGTTGAGTTGATACATAACTTACGTGATAAAGGTATTGAGCTACGTCATATCGATTTGGGCGGTGGTTTGGGTGTGCGTTATATCGATGAGACGCCAGTATCTATCGACGAGTTTGCCCAAGCTTTATTACCGAAACTTAGCGAGCTTGGCTTAACGGTATTCTTTGAGCCGGGTCGCAGTATTGTGGCAAATGCTGGGATATTATTGACCAAGGTTGATGTACTCAAACCAACGGAACATAAGAACTTTGCCATTGTTGACGCAGCAATGAATGACTTGATTCGTCCGGCGTTATATCAAGCTGAAATGGCAGTCATTCCAAGTGTTTTGCCTGATAATGGCATCGACACTGATGGCACACAGCCATGGGATATCGTTGGCGCTATTTGCGAAACGGGTGATTTTTTAGCGAAAGACCGTTTATTGTCGCTCGCGGCAGGCGATGTTTTAGCAATCACAGGCGCTGGTGCGTACGGCTTTACCATGAGTAGCAACTATAATTCACGCCCGCGTGCTAGTGAGGTAATGGTAGCAGATGATAGCCATCAACTGATTCGCAAACGCGAAACCATTGAAGCGTTATATGCAGACGAAGTATTGTGGCAAGGTAAATAAATCGGTGACCAACAGATTTAGCCATTTAGGCGTTTTCGTTTAGATTGAGGGCATGCCCTAGATAAAAAGCCCGTTGTCTTTGATGATGGGCTTTTTTATGGCGTGCTCTAATGAGAGATATCAGTTTGGCTGTACAAGGTGGATTTAGCATCGTGTTAACTTAGTATTTGATAGCGGTGATAGTTATGATTGTATCTGGCAGCGTGCTAATATAAGACATACATAAAAATAGGATAGGATAACAAGGATATGCTAATAGAATTTACGAAGATGCATGGTCTGGGCAATGATTTTATGGTCATCGATTTGGTGACTCAGCGCTTAGATTTGACCAAGGATTTGGTACAGTTACTGGGTGACCGTCATTTGGGTATTGGCTTTGATCAGCTGCTCGTCGTTGAGCCACCGATGCGTCCTGACGTTGATTTTAGTTATCGCATTTTTAATGCTGATGGGTCAGAAGTTGAGCAGTGCGGTAATGGTGCGCGCTGTTTTGCCCGTTTTGTGCAAGCGCGTAAACTGTCATTTAAACAGCGCCTACGCGTTGAGACGGCGAGCGGCATCATTTCATTGACCACTGATCGTTATGGCTGGGTCGAAGTCGATATGGGTAAGCCCAAGTTTGAACCAAGCGAGATTCCTTTTACCCCCAGAGCCACGACCAAAATTCAAAACGCCTATCATCTCGATGTAAATGGCACTCCTGTACAGCTTTATGTTGCCAATATGGGCAACCCGCATGCCGTTATCAAAGTTGATAACGTGCTCGATGCCGACGTTGAAACCTTAGGCAAAGCCATCGAATCGCATCCTGCCTTTCCCGACCGCGTCAATGTCGGCTTTATGCAAGTGATGAACCAGCGTCATATTCGTCTGCGTGTCTATGAGCGCGGTGTCGGTGAGACGCAAGCCTGTGGTACAGGCGCTTGTGCAGCAGTAGCGGTTGGTATCCGCGAAGGTTGGCTCGATGAGGGCGAAGACGTGCGTGCGCAGCTTTATGGTGGCAGTATGATCATCAAATGGCAGCCGGGTTATTCAGTGATGATGACCGGTCCGACTGCCTTTGTTTACGAAGGCGTATTTAGCCCAGATGGTCTGATGGCACAAGCGGGCATCAAGCCCAATCCAGAAGGCTAATGGATAATAGGGCTATGTCTAATAAAAACAATCATACGATGGAGCCTACTTCAGATTCTGAGGCAAAAGCATGGCTATCAGTCGAGCACGCCGCGGCTATAGAGTCGGATGCTGCATTACGTGATTTGTTAGCGCCCGTACATCGTTGGCTTAATGTCTTGTCGGTGCGCAATCACTCGCCGCATACGTTGACCGCTTATTTTGCAGGACTCAACCAATTGGCGCTATTTTTACGTGGGAAACGCCTGACGTGGACGCGCTGCGATAAGCGCCAATTAGCCCAGCATATTAGTCAACGCTTGGATGAAGACAAGCTGGTACTTGCCAGCGTCCAGCAAGAGCTGTCAGCCATTCGCCATTTTTATGGCTGGTTGATAGAAGAGAACTTGGCACGTATCAATCCAACGACTGGCTATCAGCTCAAACGTAGTCCTCGACCGCTGCCGTCTATCGCTGATGTTGATTTGCTCACTCAGCTGCTTGACCAAGAGATGCCTGACACACCCGAACAAGCGCGCCTATGGCTACGTGATAAAGCGATGTTTGAATTGCTATACAGCAGCGGTCTGCGCGTAGGTGAGTTGGTCGCGTTGGATATGGCCGATGTGGATTTGTCAGACCTGCGCGTGCGCGTGACAGGTAAAGGCAATAAAACGCGGTTGGTGCCGTTAGGTATCAAGGCAGCAGAAGCGATTAGCCGTTATCTACCGCATCGTAATCTGTGGGTGGAGCAAATGGACAGCGCATTATTTATTAGTGAAAAACTAGGTACACGTTTATCAACACGGGCAGTGCAGCAGCGTCTCAAAGTTGCGGCTACCCGTGCCGGCATCGCACAAAATATGTATCCGCATCTATTGCGTCATTGTTTTGCCTCGCACATGCTGTCGGGCAGTGGTGATTTGCGCGCGGTGCAAGAAATGCTTGGGCATAGCGATATCAGTACCACGCAAATTTATACTCATGTCGATTTTGCTAAACTCACACAAGTCTATGATCGCGCTCATCCGCGCGCGACTCATACACGGACCGAAAAGGACAACACCTAACATTCGATACTCAATACTCAATATGGAAATTGACTTACGCCAAACGATGACAGTCAAAAATGGGCATTTTTTGGCGGCCTTGCTGTTGAGTCTGTTTATCTAAGGTTGCCAAGATCAAAGCATAATTTTTATTATCTTTATGAATAGCGTTGTTTAATTCACTATCCTCATAGCTGTTAATAACCGTGCCATCAAAAGCTGTGATAGTGGTATGCCCCCACGTTTGACGGATATCACCGTTTTTATAAACATGGTCGCCGCCTTGTGCTGCGCCAATGACCATGCACTGACTGTCTAACGCCCGTGCGCGAAGTAACAGCGACCAGTGTGCTTGCCCCGTTAAGTAAGTAAATGCCGATGGCGCACTTAATAGGTCAGCGCCTGCTTGACGTAAGCGCTGTGCCAATGCGGGAAAACGCAAATCAAAACAAACCATCATACCCAGTTGATAAGCAGCATGATCACTCTCTACTGTTGCAACTACAGTCTGTGTGCCGGGCTCAAACGTCGCCGCTTCATTATAGCTGCCATGTTTATCTGCTACCGTCGCCGTGAATAGGTGAATTTTGTCATAGCGTGCCACTCGCGTGCCGTCAGGGGCAAATAGCTGACTGACTTGGCGCAGTCTGCCATCAGGCACGATGACGCCATCAGGGCGATAAGGGCAGGGCAGTGAGCCTGCCAGCACATAGACACCGTAAGTACTGGCATAGTTTGCTATCGTCGCTGATAGCGAATCAAAGCGCTCTGCGGTGGCAAATTGCTCGCCCATGCTAAAGCAGTTTTCTGGTAAGACAACAAGGTGAGCACCTTGATGACTGGCATCGCTGATGGCAGATTTTATAGCCGCTACGTTTTTTTCGATGTTTTGCTGGCTATTCATTTGAATCGCAGCAGTGATAAGGTGTGGTTTATTTGCTTGGTCATTCATCGTATTATTCTCGGTTAATGTTAAGAGTGATTCAATTGGCTCGAAGGTTTTGTGTCATGTACCTTGTGTTTTTTATACAGCCTTATTATTATCAACAAGATTTGGTTGTTTATTCTTTAGCGGTTCATGCTAAAACGGTCAAATTTATAGGATTTTATAAGTAGAGAGTAATAAGCGTATTGGGCCGTCTATAAATTATCATAGCAAAATTGCCACGAAAAATGCTATCGTCATGTCCTGATAACGTTAAATCGCTACTTTAAGTGGCAACATATATAGACTATCACCAGTATCGGAGTGTAATAAGCCACCCATGAGTATGTCTTTCGGATTGGCGACCACGCTGAGCACCTCACAAAAACTGACCCCGCAAATGCAGCAAGCCATTAAATTGCTGCAACTCTCTAGTCTTGAGCTTGCGCAAGAAGTTCAGGCCAAGCTGGATAGTAATCCATTGCTTGAACGTATTGAGGATGATGAAGATGAATACGATTATGGCAGCGGCGATAGAGTAGATGAGTCATTGACACTTGATAGCTGGAACCAGAGTACTGATACTGATTCATTTAGCGTAACCTCTGAGGGTAATACCCATACCTCTGAACCAGATGAAGAATTTAGTGACAGCTTGGACAAATTACAGCAAGCCAGTATAGATGATGGTGCCATAGACAATCATACGATGGATAGTGACGACTATAGTAGCTTTGAAAGTAGTGTTGATAGCAGTAATTATGCATCTACGGCAAGCAGTTCGGGGAGCAAAAGCGACGAGGATTTGGATATTTATCAAGGCGGCACTTCTGCCACCATACAAGACCATGTGCGCTGGCAGCTGAACTTTAAGCATCTCTCAGAAGCGGACATGTTGATTGCAACCTATCTGATGGATTCTATGGATGACATGGGTTTTGTGCGGCTTGATATCGATGAGCTGTTGCAAAGCTTCGATACGATGGCAAGTTTTTATCAATGGGAAGAGCCTGTTGAGCACGATGAAGTCATGGCTGTTTTACGTGTTATTCAGTCTTGTGATCCGCTGGGTGTGGGGGCGCGAAATCTCAGTGAGTGCCTAGCGATTCAGTTGTCCAAGCTCGATGCAAATACTGACCATCTAAAAGAAGCGCAAGCATTATTGTCCGCCAGTGAGCATTTGGTGAGCAATAACATCAAAGCATTGACTGAGCGGACTGGACTCGCGCCTACACAGATTACCCCCGCGCTTAACTTGCTGCGTACCTTGAATCCGTCACCTGGCCTGCTATTTCAAAGTAGCCAACCAGACTATACTCAGTCGCCAGCCAGCTATGATATTCCTGATGTTTTGGTCATGCCTATACGTCACCATCAGAGTCAGACGAGTTCAGATAAATCGACGCAAGAGGACGGCTGGAATGTGCGCCTCAATCCTGACACCATGCCAAAGCTAAGAGTCAATCAAGAATACGCCAATTTGGTGAAGCGCGGTGATGACAGCCCCGACAATCAATATCTGCGTGAAAACCTCACCGATGCGCGCTTGTTTATTCGTAGTATTGAAGAGCGTAATCAAAACTTATTAAAAGTGGCAACCAGTATCGTGCGTTATCAGCAAGAGTTCTTGCAGCATGGCGCGACTGCTATGCAACCCCTTATTCTAAAAGCCATTGCCGAAGAAGTGGATTTGCACGAATCGACCGTTTCACGTCTAACCACCAGTAAAACAATTTTGACGCCGCAGGGATTATTTTCACTCAAGCATTTCTTTTCATCTCATGTCAGCAGTACCGACGGCGATATTTCATCGACTGCCATTAGCGCCATGATTAAGCAACTGATAGCCGACGAAGATGCCAAAAAGCCATTATCTGACAGTCGCATAAAAGATTGTCTATTATCCGAAGGTATTGATATCGCCAGAAGAACCGTGGCCAAATATCGTGAAGCAATGAATATTGGCTCGTCTACTCAGCGTAAACAGAAATATTAAATGTCATAATTCAATGAGTTAAGAGAAAAATCGTGCTATCGCTAATATATTTCTTGATAAATATAAAAAATAAAATTTTCTGATTATATAGAAACATTGAGGAAACAACCGTTTTTATTACATTTAATTACACTTTACTGTCTTGCTACTATTCGATATTCATGACAAATTAGAGTCATACCAACAACGAAATCTAAGTGTCGATTCAGCGTATTTACTTATCTCATTAATCAAAATGACAACGAAAGGACACGTTCGATTTTTGCTAAAAGCATCGATTATTAAAGGCGCTAATTAATAAAGACATCCCATTCATTGTTGGTAAGGCAGGGTGAAAAAGCAGGAATGCTGGCTCATCTGTTGATTGTAAGTAACAACGCAAGCAACAACGTAGGCAACAATGTAAGTCATAATAAAAGGACAACAATATGAATGTTTCTATCAGTGGTCACCATATCAGTGTTACCGACGCTATGAACGCAGCTGTTCAAGAAAAACTTGATAAAATTGGCCGTCATTTTGATCAAATTCAAAGTATTCAAGTCATTTTATCATTAGATAACAGCGGTGCTATAAAGAGCCATAAGGCTGAAGCGATTATGCGAGTCTCGGGTAAAGAGATGTTTGTCCAAGCGCTTGACGATGATATGTATAAAGCCATTAACGAGATGGCAGACAAACTTGATAGACAAGTACGCAAGTACAAAACTAAGTTGGAGAGTAAAAAGACTCAGGGTGCTGGGCGTGATGGACGCTATGAAGAGCTGATGACAGATGATGCCGCTCCAGCAGTCTAATGTTATAGAGTTTAGGATATTTAAAGGTTACTGATTACTGGCTGATGAAATAATAAATAGTATAAATAGCCGCATTTTTAGATATCTCTAAATGACATTGCCTAAAACGGAAAAAGACCTCGAACGTTTGCTACGTTGAGGTCTTTTTTATGAGCAATTGTTTTTTAAAAACTCACCTTTAAATACATTTCTTTAAGCACATTTATTTTCAGATCAATAGATCATCATTTTAGCTAATTAGCCACCACCGACTGCTTGTACCACTTCGATATTCATACCTTCAGCGATACTTAATTGAGCAAGCTCACTCTTTGGAATCAGTTCGCCATCGACTTCTACTGCATAACGACCTTGGCTAAGACCAAGCTCATTGATGACCAATTGCACGGTCTGATGGGTAGTCTGTAGTGTCTTACCATTAACGATAATGGTACTCATAAAATATACTCCTTAATGATTTTTTATCCTTTTGTGCGTACTAAGGCGTGTCCTCATTTTTATCTCTATTTTCAAGATGAGGATACGCTATAGAGTGCAACTTACTTATTGTTTGATCGATTGGTTATTTTGCGACCAATTTGTTCATCTTAAATGATGACACTGCTAACCATAGCCAACCTGCAATCATTAGTACACCACCGATAGGCGTAATCGCGCCAAACCAAAGTGGTGCGCCAAGTGTCATTGCATATAAGCTACCAGCAAATATTATAATGCCAATTTGTAGTAGCCATGCAGTAGTTTGCGTGGCATATCTCAGGCGAATCAACAGACCAACCAGTAATAAACCCAGCGCGTGTATAAATAAATACAGTGTTGCAGTGTGCCACCATTCGAGTTGTTGAGCACTGACGATGTTTTTTAAGCCATGCGCTCCAAACGCTCCTAAAGCGACAGCAATGGCCATATTGATCGCCGCAATACCTATCCAATTTAACATGACAAACTCGTATTATCTAAAAACTACCGCTGGTGAAAGACAGGCACTACTGATAGGTAATTGCTACTGAATATCGTCTGGCAAAATAACGCTATCAATGGTCATTGCCTCGCGGATTTTGTCCATGGCATTTTTTTCGATTTGGCGCACGCGTTCTGCTGAGATAGAGTAGACGGCTGCCAATTCGTGTAAGGTTGATTTTTGCTCAGAGAGCCAGCGCTGCTCCACGATATCGCGTGAGCGCTCATCAAGGGTATCCATTGCCGCGATCAATGCAGATGAGTTGCTTTCTTCCCAATCTGCTTCTTCTAACTGCTCTGCAGGATCGATACCATCTTCTAAAAATAGCTGCGGTGCATAACGTCCATCGTCGTCATCGCTAGATTGCGCTTCAAACGAGGCGTCATAAGAGGTAAGCCGCGACTCCATTTCTAACACTTGCTTGCGTGTGACATTCAAGTCTTTGGCAATGGCATCAGCCTCTTCTAGCGTGAGCTGGTTGTTGGTTTTTTTGAGACTACGTAAGTTAAAGAACAATTTACGGTGCGCTTTGGTGGTCGCGACTTTGACAATGCGCCAGTTACGAATCACAAATTCATGGATTTCTGCTTTAATCCAATGCACTGCAAATGACACCAAACGCACGCCCTTATTAGGGTCAAAGCGTTTTACAGCTTTCATTAGTCCCAGATTACCCTCTTGGATTAAGTCTGCTTGCGGCAAACCATAACCCGAGTAGCTGCGGGCAATATGAATCACAAAACGCAGGTGCGACATCACGAGCAAACGCGCCGCTTCTACATCGCCTTCGTCATAATAGCGATGCGCCAGCTCTTGCTCTTGGATTGGTGTCAAAATTGGAATTTGGTGCACCGTGTTGATATAAGCGCCCAAATTGACCCCAGGCGCTGACAAATGAGTCGGCATCGCTGGCACTAAGTCACGGGTGCTAGTATCGCCTAAGGCGCTAGCATCATAAGGTGGACGTTGGGCGGCAGCTTTTAATGCGGCATCACGTGCTTCGTTTTTTATAGGAGCTGCCTCATCTTTTTTATTCGTTTTTGCAGTATCAGTAGAATTATTAGCCATATTCTTGACCTTGATTAAATAGTGACGCAAATAGTCAGATAAAAATCTTTATAGTTGTAATTGTAAAGGATAGCGACACTTAGTTGCTATCAGTTTTAGTAATGATGAAGTGATATATTGTATCGAAACGCTGTGCTGATAAGCTATCCGCTGATGGCTGATCCGTCATGCTATCAACGATTAATCGCAGTTGACTTGCGGCATTTGCTTGCTGGCTTTGTTGACAAAAAGCGGTGATATCAGCCTGTGAGTTGGCATCAGTTGCGACCACATATAATGAACCACCAGCTGTGACGTCACGTAGTGCTACTTTGGTTTTTAACAGCGGCATTGGACAAGCAAGTCCGCGACCATCGACGAAACGTTGAACATGAATAGGCTGCGTTTCAGTCGCCTCATTATCTGTAGTGACAGTATGCGCTGGTAACAAGTCTAACAGGTTGTTGATGTCTTGCTGCTCAGTATCAGACAAATCTGCTGATAAGTTTATAGAATAAGGCGAATATACGGTGGTTGACTGACGATCAGCAGACATAAAATAAACCTTATAAATATTTTGATTTGTACTAGGGCGTGTCCTCAATTCAATCGATTACTTTCTAAATGGGCTAAAAATAGCTAAATTTTGCCAAACATCGTCAAATAGCTTCTTAATATCTCGATATTATGTGCGCTATTTTCCTTGTTTGACGGCAATTTATCTCATTTTTATCACCATTTTTAAAATGAGGACACGCCCTAGATTGTATTGAACATTCGCAAACACGCAAAGACAGTGCCTGTAATTCATAAAAGACACTCGGCAGTGGCCAGACCCTATAGTCATGAAATGCCATTATACCAAATAGCCGATATGTAGTTGAAGTTGAATATAATCAACGTCACATTCAGTTCATTAGAATCACCTATGGTCTATTCAAGATAATTTAGATACAAGGAAGACGAGCAAAAGTACTAAAAATAGTAGACTGAGCGCGCCTGATACCACATCCATTTTATATGGGATTGACTAAAGCCATGTTGCGCAATAGTGACGGGCAGCTGAGTTATTGGTAGTCGAATGCAGACTAGAATTGACCTTATATCAGCAAGCTCGTATAGTCGAAAAACGTTTAGTTAAAAGACCAGTCGAAAAAACCTTATTTCAAAAACAGTATCATTACTCACTTGCATAGGATACGCACTTGAACCATTTTAATAGACAATCGATACTTGGTAATGCGCCCATGACCCAGGAAAAAAAATGTAAAAGTGCCAAGCGTTCGATGGCATTATCGAGCGCTATTAAATTGGCGTTGTCGGCGGTACTAATGACGATGACCACTGCTGCCATGAGTGAGGATAGTCTTAATAATGCTAATACGAGCAGCAAAGCGATGGCATCCAATTATAATTCATGGCAAACCACCGGCTCAGAAGAGCTAAATCTGCCTAATTTGCGCGGACAAGGCTTGAGCTTCGCTGAGCAATATCAAAACAAATTGCTCGGCGAATGGTCGTTACGGAATGTCAATGGTCGTATCAAAATGGAGCATGATCCTTGGATTCAAGAAACGGTCAAAGACATGACTTGGCGTCTCAATGCGCAAGCAAGGCAGCAAGCGCCGATGGGTTTGGTTATCATTGATAACCCAAGTATCAATGCCTTTGCAGCACCAGGCGGTGTCATTGGACTCAATACAGGGACGATTCTGGCCGCTAGCAGTATGGATGAGCTTGCCAGTGTGGTGGCGCATGAAGTTGCTCACATCAGTCAGCGCCATTACGAAAGTGGTGCTGATGAGCGCAAAAAGGCCTTGCTGATGCAGATAGGCGGTATGCTGGCTGCGATTGCAGCATCGGCGGTCGATGGTGATGCAGCGGCGGCAGTGATGATGGGTAGCCAAACGGCGACGATGAATAGCACGATGGCATTTAGTCGAAATAATGAGCGCGAAGCCGATCGGGTGGGCATGCAAATCATGACCGAAGCAGGCTACGACCCAAGGGCGATGCCGCGATTCTTTGCCACGATGAATCAACGCAGCCAGCTCAACCAAATTGAAAATCGATTTTTACCAAGCTTCGTACGCTCGCATCCACTCAGTAACGAGCGCTTAAGTGAAGCGCAAAGTCGTGCCCAGCATTATCCTTCACTGTCACTAAATCAGCAGCAGCGCCATCAGGCTTTATTTGATCTGCTCTACTGGCGTGTCCAAAGTACGGGTAAACATGCCTCAGAGACAGTGCTAATGACGGCTGCTAAAAATAGCGTAGGTGCCAAATTGGCTTTGATGAACTGGTATGGTGAACAGCAACGCTTTACAGAGGCAAGCGATTTATTGGCTGAAATCAATCGACTGCCGCCTACGCAGCGCCAAAATTTAGAGCCTTTACTATCAATTACTCATAGCCAAATTCTAACGGAGCAGAATAAATGGTCACAAGCGGCGGACGTATTAGCCAGCCAGCAGCGTGTTTATCCTGAGCGTCGTGATTTGCGTATTTACTTAGCAGAAGCGCTCACCAATAGCAATCAGCCAATCAAAGCCCAAGCGCTGCTTAAAGCACTGACCGAGCAGCAGCCAAGCGACCGTTATGCTTGGCAAAGTCTGCAACTGGCCAATGAAAAACTGGCAAAAACGACCGACTCTGCGTCCCTGAAAAATATTGCCACCATTAACGCGCTACGCTATCGCAGTCATGACCAACTATGGAGTAGTCGTTACGAGAGTGCGTTGACGTCACTGACCCAAGCCAAACAACTGGCGGAAAAACTACAAACCACGGCTCAAGCCAGTAGCGCCCGTCCATTGCTTGCCAATATTAATGCAGAAATCAAAGCAGTAAAAACCGCCAAAGACTTTGAGCCTTAGGCGGTTATTTTTACGATGTCGTCATTAGCTTTTGATGACACTAATTACTAGCCTTGCAGCGCATCTTTTACCAGCTTAGAGATGAGCGCAGGGTCTGCGCGTCCTGCGGTTTTGTTCTTTAATACACCCATCACACTGCCCATGTCACGCATAGATTTCGCGCCTTGTGCAGCGATTTCCGCATTGACCAAGGCCGCAAGTTCAGCATCATCCATTTGTTTTGGCATAAACTCATTGATGATATCAATCTCAAACTGCTCTTTGGTTGCCAGATCATCACGGTTGTTTTCGGTAAAAATAGTCAATGACTCATGGCGTTGTTTTAGCTGCTTTTGCAGTATATCTAAGACTTGCGCATCATCAAGCTCTATTTGACGGTCAATCTCAATTTGCTTGATAACCGCTTGCACGTTACGTAGTACTTTGACACGCTCAAGCTCACGCGCTTTCATAGACACTTTGACATTGTCTGATAAAGTTTGTTTAAGTTGGCTCATTGTTATTATCCTTATTTGTTAAGAGGTATTTATTCAAATTTTTAAGCAATAATAATAAAAATTGTAGCATAAAAAACGCCACTGATATCAATGGATAACAGTGGCGTTAATGTAGC
>Ga0208435_100288_pt1 | contig 15132 bp, 12 predicted proteins | sample 24_taG_FD_184097 | JGI IMG/M metagenome (GOLD analysis project Ga0208435, IMG submission 184097) | Marine viral communities from Cariaco Basin, Caribbean Sea - 24_WHOI_OMZ (SPAdes) (version 2) | ecosystem: Environmental > Aquatic > Marine > Oceanic | place: Caribbean Sea: Cariaco Basin...
CACAGTTACTATCGCCACTCAACAATCCAGTTACTGCTCCTGACTTTATCAACTCTTTTAAAGTCAAACCACAGCTAAAACTTGAGCAGTGGTTTGATTATAGCAACGCTCATGCAGTCTCAAAGTAGATAGAGTATGTGGAAGATAATTACAATTAATTTAGGTCAACAGCTAAATTTAAATTTGGCCCGCAATTGCAGCCGCAATCATCAAGGCTTTACTTTAGTAGAGCTGATGATGGTGGTGACGATTACTGGATTGCTGATGGCAATAGCGCTTCCTAGCTACACACATTATGTGCAGACAAATTATCAGCTTATGGCTCAGCAGCGGGCATTGTTTATTGCCAATCAGTTACATCATTGGCGCGCAAAAAACCTCACTTATGCAGAGTTCTCGCTTACGGAACACAGCAGCGGTACGCAGGAATTAAAACACTTGATAGTGTTGACTGATGCGACAGGCAAGCACTTATTAACCGATGAAAGAGCCAACACTCAAGGATGGCGAATATTAGTTAAGCCTAATCCCGACTTTAAAAAGCTAGCCTTAAGCGATATCTATTATTTAGACAGCTTAGGCCGACGATGCGTCTTTGATGATAGTGTGATGGTGCCAGATATAGCAAGTATAGAGTTTTGCCCAAAAAGCTGGTAGCTGTTCCAGTGATTATAGCCTTCTATTAGTAAAAGTGAGATCCGCCTATAATTTATATATAATTAATAATTTGATTAATTAATCTAAACAATGTTATTGTTGGTTCTTGGAAATGTTTTATTTATTAATAGTATTTTAATAACACTCTATTTGTTAGCAATTGCGCTGTCTAATTTATAGATGGTAATCCCTAGAATGAGTATGTCACCCTAACAAGGATATGAGATGGAGACTGAAAAAGGCTTTACTTTGATAGAACTGATGGTGGTGGTTGCAATAATCGGTACACTGTCATTGATTGCAATTCCCGCTTATCAAAATTATGCAAAGCAGTCCTCTGAAGTGGCTTGTCTAGCTGAGACCAAAGCGTTTAGTAATAAGCTGTTTATAGACATTCATACTGGGGCAGAGATTTTTAATGAAAACGAGCCTAAAAAACTTTTGCAAAGTTTAGATAGTATGGCTTCTGCTTGCACAAGTCTAGCGTATAAACCTAAAAGTAATCTAGCAATAGCGGGTACTGGTTCAGACGCCATTCTAGAACATATCATTGGCGTGGTTAAAAACCCAGTTGCAGATGATAGAGCCCGTATTAAATGTGAACTTGGAGAGGTAGTGCGTTGTGATTACCATGCTTTAGCTGATAATAATTAACCACAAAAAAAGCGACCTTCAAGTCGCTTTTTTGCACATATAGAATAGGTCTGTAAAATAACAAATTGCTAAAACAAATAGGGTCTAACGCTCTAGATATTGAATTTTACCTTCAACCCCATCCCACTTTTCAGCGTCTGGTAATTGGTCATGCATCTCAGTGATGTTTGGCCACTCTTCTGCAAGCTCTGCGTTTAATGCGATAAATTCTTCTTGACCCTTAGGCACTTCATCTTCAGAAAAAATAGCGTTGGCTGGGCACTCAGGCTCACACAAAGCACAGTCAATACACTCATCAGGATGAATGACCAAGAAGTTAGGCCCTTCATAAAAGCAGTCCACAGGGCAGACTTCAACACAATCGGTGTATTTGCAGCGGATGCAATTATCAGTGACAACAAATGTCATAGCGAGCTACCTTTATAAAAGTTATCTTGAGCTTTGTTTAACCATTATGGCAGTTTTGGCGTTGTTTCTATAACCCTAATATCAGTTATATCAATCGAGCCAGTATTGGGCTAAATGATTAGCGTCACAAGATAAGTAAGTTGTGAATGAAGGATAAGATTTATTTTAGGGGTATATTTTACCTTGTTAATTGTTATTTCACAAATTCATATCAGTCAGCTTTTGTGACTCAGTCAGTTTTTAGCTTCTGTTTTAATTCATAAAGATAGTCAAGGGCTTGTTTGGGGGTCAACTCATCAGGCTGTAAGGCATTTAACTGCTCAAAAACAGCCATAGCCTTGGTGTTTAATAGCTTGGCCTCCTTTGTCTCCTTCGTCTGATAAGTCATCGGACTTGGCTCCTTTACCAAATCTAAGTCACCTTCAGAGGAAAAGTCAGCTGTGTTTTGTTGCGCAATATGGGTGCCTTCGTCAGCATTTGCATAAGCTTTATCGAATTTAGCATGATTGATGCCATCGGTAGATTGCATGCTCCCAAGAGAGATATGTTTGTTTTTCTGTTGCGTAAGATAGAGTTCGGCTGCGATTAATACTTGGTCAGGAATCCCCGCCATTTTTGCCACATGTAGACCAAAACTTGAGCTAGCAGCGCCTTCTTTTATTTTATGAAGCAGTAATAGTTGACCTTCAACCTCGCTAGCTGCTACGTGCACGTTTCTGATTTTAGAGCTCAATTCATCTTGCTTGGCCAACTGGGTTAACTCAAAATAATGAGTGGCAAATAAGGTCAAGCTGCCCATTTCAGATAACTGAACCGCACAAGCGTGGGCAATGGCTAACCCATCAGTGGTTGAGGTACCACGACCTACTTCGTCCATCAATACCAATGAACGCGAAGTAGCCAGGTTTAGAATTTGGGCAGTTTCAATCATTTCTACCATAAAAGTAGATTTGCCACCTGCTAAGTCATCGGCTGACCCAATACGGGTAAAAATACGATCAATGTCCCCAATGCGGGCCGAACTAGCGGGCACAAAACTGCCACAACATGCCAATAGAACTATCAATGCCGTCTGGCGCATATAAGTGGATTTACCGCCCATATTAGGGCCTGTAATTAATAGTAAGCGCTGTTGATGCGACTCAGTCCCTAATTGACAGTCATTGGCCACAAAATTTTGTGCTGAGGATGAAGACGCTACTGTGACTGATTTGGAGGAAGACGCTTTAGGTTGGGCCATGGCTTCTACAACCAAGTGTCGACCCCCCTCTATATCTATATAGCTTGTTTCAGGGTCCAATTCAGGTCTTACCCAATTATTCTCTTTAGCCAACATTGCCCAGTTTAAAAGTACATCAAGCTGCGCAATGGCCGCGCTGAGTTGTTGTAAATGATGTAGTTGCTCACTAAGGGATACCAGTAGTCCTTGATAAAGTGCTTTTTCACGCGCCAATGCATTGGTTTGCGCTTCTAAATATTCCACTTCTAAATTCTTTAGCGGCTCTGTAATAAAGCGCTCACTATTTTTTAGAGTTTGCCGGCGGATAAAAGCATCTGGTGCTGCGCTGGCTTGACCTTTGGGTAGCTCAAAATAAAAGCCACTTACTTTGTTAAAACCAACTTTTAGACTTGGCAGATTATAAGCCTGACGTGCCTCGGCTGCCATATTGTCTAAGGTTTCTTGAATATTGTCATGTAAATGCACTAGGCGATCAAAGTCTTCATCGAACCCAGTCGCTATCATACCGCCTTCTCGAATATGAGCGGGTGGCTCTTCCACAATGGCGCTATCCAATAAGTCAGCAATATCAATCAGCTCGGGATGCAGCAATGGCAATTGTTGAAATAATTGGATGAGCAGTTGTGACGAGCTTGATTCTAGACCTAATTGCTGTAGTTGAAGAGCCACTTGCTCACTGCTTCTGATACTGGCTGCTAATCGCTTTAAATCACGAGGCTTAGCGCTATGTAGGGCAATACGGCTACTGATACGCTCAATATCGGCAATACTTTGTAGTTGCTGTTCCAAAAGCAGTAAGCTATTCAATGAGGGCTGATTAATAAACCACTGTGTGGCATCAAGTCTGGCTTGTAGCTGAGAATGTGCTTGAATAAGACGCAAGGGGCGCTTTAGTTGATTACTCAATAAGCGCTTACCCATAGGAGTGTGGCAATGATTGACCACACTAAGTAGGCTAGTACCAGTAGGGCTAACCGGTGAAAAAAGCTCTAGATTACGACTGCTAATGTCATCGATAATTAGGTAGTCTTCATCACGTTCAACAATCAATTCAGTGAGCTGCGGGGTATGACGCTGCTGAGTCTGCTGAGCATAATGAATTAAAGCAGCAGTACTAGTCTGGGCCACCACACTGTCGGCAATGCCCAACCCTTCCACCGTTTGCACATCAAACTGTCGACACACTGTGTCAGCCGCATGTTGCGGGTGAAAATCACTGGCGGCAACACTGATAACCGGGCAATAAAGCTTGTCTTGTAACCAGTGACGCCATTCATCTGTGGTGGTTTCAGGGATAATAACTTCGCTTGGTGAAAAGCGGGTCAACACCGTTAGCAGCCGCTGTTTTAATAAGGTCTCATAATCTACGGTTGGAATTGGGTCATCCTTAGCAAAGGTATTGCCCATACTGGGTTGTTTTAATAGCGAGTCAAGATGAAGGGTCTGGGTACGAATGGTTCCGGCGTTTAGGTCGAGTTGACTGACACCCACTTGCCATTTTTTGGCTTGTGTCAGATTGGCCTGTTGTAAGTTTTTACTCACTTGAAAATCAATAGCGACGACACTGGGTGTCTGATTTGGGGCGATTAAGGCATCGTCAGTTAATGTCCCAGCGGTTAACGTTTTGACCACTTCGCGACGCATAATGCCTTTTGAGGCTGCCGGTTTGTCTTTTGAGTGATCTGGTAGATTGTCTGATAGGTTGTCTGGCTGAGCCGTTTCTTCTACCTGCTCACAAATTACCACTGTTTCTCCGGCAGCAATGAGCCGTGCCATGTAGCTCTCTGCCGCATGAAATGGAACCCCTGCCATGGCAATGTTATTGCCCGCTTTATCGTTTCCACGGCGAGTCAAAGTGATGTCTAGAATATCAGCGGCACGCTGGGCATCCTCAAAAAACAACTCATAAAAATCGCCCATACGGTATAGCAGTAAGGCATGCGGGTACTGCGCTTTTAAGGTTAAATATTGAACCATCATTGGAGTATGATCATCTAAGTTATAGACCGTACCGGCAATATTTAAAGTAGAATTATTGTTTAAAACAGAGTCGTTAGGGGTGCTATTAGACATAGGGGAAGTATCAGGCATAGTTAAAACTTTAATATAAAGAGGAGAAGGGGACAACGATAAAGCGTAAGATAGACAGCAGTTGAAGAAAAACCGTACTTAAAAAATCGTATTTAAAAAAACGTACTTAAAAACAGTATCTAAAGCAATAGGATACATCTGCTACGTGGCAGAGTTTAGAAGACTATTTTAGCATTTATTGGCGGATGATTTATCAATGTATGTTACCTACTGTTTGATAGATTGTTCTTGCACTCCATTTATCTGTCTATATATAGGTATCACTGTGACATAAGAATTCAGACGCTGATATTTATCAAGTTTTGCATAAAAATAACAAATAATTTATGAGTGCAGAATCAATTGCCCTTGTATCTATCAATACTGTTACCATATATAATAGATAAAATTTTTTTATGGTCTGCACCCAAAAATGCACGACTGAGTCGATAAGTAGGTCTACATAGTTATGTTGTCAAAAATAATCGGAAGCGTAATTGGTACTAAAAACGATCGTGAGCTAAAACGAATGCGTCAAATTGTCGCAAAAGTTAATGCTCAAGAGGAAGCAATAGCCGCCCTGACAGATGAACAGCTTAAAGACAAGACGGCAGAATTTAAAAGCCGTTTTGATTCAGGTGCTAGCCTAGACTCTTTACTGCCTGAAGCCTTTGCGGTATGTCGTGAAGCGTCACAGCGCGTACTGGGTATGCGTCACTATGACGTGCAGATTATCGGTGGTATCACCTTGCACGAAGGTAAAATTGCTGAAATGCGCACCGGTGAGGGTAAAACCTTAATGGCGACTTTGGCCATTTATCTTAATGCCATCAGTGGCAAAGGGGTGCATGTTGTTACCGTCAACGATTACCTAGCTGCTCGTGATGCTGAGCTTAACCGTCCACTGTTTAGTTTCTTAGGGTTAACGGTCGGGGTTATTTACTCACAACAGCCCGCACAAGAAAAAGTTGATGCTTATCAAGCAGACATCACTTACGGTACCAACAACGAATACGGTTTTGACTACTTACGCGATAACATGGTGTTTAGCTTGGCGGAGAAAAAACAGCGTCCGCTGAACTACTGTATTATTGATGAAATTGACTCAATCTTAATCGATGAAGCCCGTACACCACTGATTATCTCTGGTCAGGCAGATGACTCTTCTGCGACATATGCGCTGATTAATAATATTATTCCCCGTCTGAAACGCTCAACCGATGAAGAAGCCAATAAAGAAAACGAAGACGGCGACTTCTGGATTGATGAGAAAAACCGTTCAATCGAAATTAGCGAGAAAGGTTACGAGAAGATTGAGTCTTTCTTAATCGAAGTGGGCGAGCTTGATGAAAATGAAAGCTTATACAGTCCCACACGGTTGCCATTGTTAGCCCACGTACAGGCTGCCATTCGTGCGCACCATATCTTCGTTAAAAACGTGCATTACATCGTTGATAATGGCGAAGTCATTATCGTTGACGAAAATACGGGTCGTACCATGCCTGGTCGCCGTTGGTCAGATGGCCTGCATCAAGCAGTTGAAGCCAAAGAAGGTGTAGAGATTCAAGCAGAAAACCAAACGCTTGCCACCACTACTTTCCAGAATTATTTCCGTCTTTACGACAAACTATCGGGAATGACCGGTACCGCAGATACAGAAGCCGCTGAATTCAAATCGACATATGATATTGATGTGGTGGTAATTCCAACGCATAAGCCTATTGCCCGTATCGATTTAGATGACCAAATTTTCTTAACCAAACTGGGTAAATACAAAGGTATTATCCGCGAGATTAAAGAGATTCAAGCCAAAGGTGCACCGGTACTGGTAGGTACAGCGACCATTGAGGCCAGTGAAGAGTTGTCTTATCTGCTAGACCAAGAAGGTATTAAGCATAATGTTCTAAACGCTAAGCAACACGAACGTGAAGCTGAGATCATTGCTCAGGCTGGTAGTCCACGAGCGGTAACGATTGCCACCAACATGGCGGGTCGTGGTACCGATATTATCTTGGGCGGTAACTGGCAAGCGCATATCACCGATGAAGAAAGAGTCAGCCCTGAAGAAATGCAACGCTTAAAATCAGCGTGGCAGAAGAAGCATGATGAAGTACTGGCGGCTGGTGGCTTACATATTATCGGTTCTGAACGCCATGAGTCACGTCGTATTGACAACCAGTTACGTGGTCGTGCCGGTCGTCAAGGTGACCCAGGTCAGTCTCGATTCTTCTTATCTTTAGAAGATGACTTAATGCGTATTTTCGCCGGCGATCGCGTGGTTAATATGATGCGCGCTATGGGTCTGAAAGAAGATGAAGCCATTGAGCACAAGATGGTATCTCGATCTATTGAAAATGCTCAAGGTAAAGTTGAAAGCCGTGACTTTGATGCCCGTAAAAACCTACTAAAATACGATGACGTGGCCAATGAGCAACGTAAAGTTATCTATTCACAGCGCGATGATTTATTGGCTGAAGCAGATTTAAAAGACGCCATTGAAGAGATGCATCGTGATGTTTATGATGCTTTAATCAGTCAGTTTATACCACCAGGATCTATTGATGATCAGTGGAATATTGACGGTTTAGAAGATGAGTTAGAAAGCGAATTTAAGTACTATCTGCCTATCAACGATTGGTTAGACGAAGACCGTCGCTTAGATGAAGATGGATTACGTGAAAAGATCATTCAGACTGCCATTCAGCGCTATCGTGATCGCCGTGAGCAAATGTCGCCTGAGAATGCGGCTCAGCTTGAACGTCACTTTATGCTACAAAGTTTAGACCGTCACTGGAAAGAGCATTTAACCCAGATGGATCAGTTGCGTAAAGGTATTCACTTACGAGGCTATGCTCAAAAAGACCCACAACAAGAGTACAAGCGTGAGTCATTTGAATTATTCCAAATGATGCTTGGTGCCATTAAGTCTGATACGGTTCAAGACCTGTCACGTGTTCATATTCCAACCAAAGAAGAGTTAGAAGCGATGGAAGCTGAACGTTTGGCCCAGGCTGAACGTCAGCGTATGATGTTTGAACATGATGAGTTAGACAGCTTAACTGGTGAACGTCATAATGATCCGGAAGTGGCTGCGCTTAATGAAGCACCGCAATCGTCACGACCAGCAGCAAATGGGGAAAACCCTTATCAAGGTATGAATATTAGCCGTAATGCGCCTTGCCCATGTGGGTCAGGCCTACGCTATAAACAGTGCCATGGTAAAATATAGTAGTCCTATTATAGTACCGAGTTTACATCGGGATTATAATGAGGCTATTCATGCTATAAATGAGACACCAGATGAAAAGCTTCACACTTACAACATTCAAAATCTTGGCTAACTGAGCGTTGTGAGGTTCACACACAATAAGAAATAAGGACTATGATGGGTATGAAAAACTCTATGAAATTAACACTATTAACGACAGCAATGGCTGCAGTTATGAGTCTAACCGCCTGTCAAAAGCCGGCAGAAGAAGCGCCTCAGCCAAAAGCTGAAACCGACGTACCGATGTCTGCTGAACCTGCTGAAGGCAATGATCCTGTTATCGTCGCTGATGATCTTGATGATGTTGATGCTAACTCAGAAAGTGTGACAGAGGGCGAAGCAGAAAATGGTTCAATGGCTGCAAATGCAGACGAGACAGACGTTAAAGAGCCTGTTTCTGTAGAGACGCAACCAGTAGATGCTGAGCAAACGCCTGATGCTGAAGAAGCCCCTCAGCAGTAAAAAGAATAGGTAAGCAAACCAACTATAAGACAAAAAGATAGCCAGCAATGCTGGCTATCTTTTTGTCTTAATTTCTTCTTTCATGTTATAAAATAGCTTGTTTATAAATGACTATATTCATCATATATTACTTAGCGATATCGATAGACTAAGGTTTACGAACTTCGTGGTCAAAATAACCTTCTTCTTTAACATCCAATTCTTCATGTTTTAGTTCAACATCAAAGGTATCTTTATGGATGTGGGTCGATTTTTCTATAGCCACATCTTGTACTGCGTAAGTCTCTTTCTTAATAACAGCGACTTGACGTGACAATACAATCTCAATAGGCTCTTGATCTAAAAACATTTCAGTACCATTAACCGTGATACTAGGTCTGCTTTGTAACGTAGGCTCTATATGACGAATTAAATCTTCATCACTCGCCGTGGTGGTTAGAAATTGTCTAGAATCAGCGTCATAGTATTCTGTCTCGATAACCATCACTTCTTCGACCAATTCGACAGGAACATTAATGGTCTTGGTTCTAACTTGTTTGGTAATAGTGACTTTGCCAATATCAAGGCGTTCTTTATCTACTACAGCACGTTCTTCAAGCAATTCTATAGTGCCGACTAAAGAGCGGTTAGTGGCATCGAAATTAGCAACATTGGAAGTAGGTAAGCTGTTGTCGGTTACTGAGGGCGTGTTTAAGTTTAAGGCGTGTTGATCAGTATCTGTAGAGGCCAAATCCTGAGGATTATTACTATTAGGGTTGTTTGAAATAGGGTCCATAAGAATTCCTTTATAAGTATGGTAAATAGTTGACAGTAAAAAACCGCAGCAAAAATTATTTTTATCTAGTCATTTTGAGAACTAGTAAACTAAGTAAATCTTAGATAAAATAAAAATTAATAAAATTAATTAAGGTAATGGCTAATAGAATACTTCATATCAATTTATATCAAGTTTTCATTATGTTTACTTACTTATAGATAGCGTTAAAAAAAGCCAGAGCTATTAACTCTGGCTTTCTCTTTAACAAGATTCTAAATGTTGTGAAGTTAACTAAAAACAGACTAATTAACCCAAAAACTTAAAATTTGTTATTTAAGACTCGATAGGACTTACCCATCAATCCTTATTTACCACGAGCAGCACGTACATCATCAGCAGTGATACCATCACGGTTTACAAGGTTACCTTCGCGGTCTACAACATTACCATCACGGTCAACATCTAACTCTTCACGTTGGATAGTTTCGTTGATAGTTTCAGTATGACGCTCAGTTGTTTTACCAACATTAACTTCTTCAGTAACGTATGTTTCTTTAGACACGTTAGCACGTTCTGCTTCAAGCTCAACTTGTACAGAATCTTGACCTACGTCATCACCAATTCTACGATCTGTAGGACGGTTTACTTCAGTACGTTCGATATGAGCATGTTCTTCTTCAAGTTCAACATCTACTGCACGGTTTTCAGAAACCACATGTTTACCAACACTTACTAGGCCTGCCACAACACGGTCTTTGTTTACTGTTAAACGTTCTTCTAGAAGTTCAAGAGTATTTGGTGCATCATAAAAGTTATCTTTAACTTCTACACGCTCTTCAGCGGGTACAGTGTCAGCGATGAATGCTTGACGGTCTCTTTCAGCTTGTTCTCTGTAGCTGTACTGATAGTCATGGTCATACTCTTCCATGGCTTCAACTTGTGCTTTAGTTAATGTGTCAAAGAATACGTCATCACCAACGATACGAGCAAGACCTGCAGGTACTAATACTTCTTTTGAGCTGAACCAACCACCAGCATCTACGATTAAATAACGGATACGGCCAGTCGCTTCTTCAACTAGAGCACCTTCGATTTTACCAATTTTTTCTTCGCCAGCACCATAAGCAGCTTTACCAGTTGGATCATAATAATCATCACCAATAATGTCGCGGTGAGTAGCTTGAATGTCTCTTAAACGGATTAGTTGACTCATTATAATTTTCCTTTTACTTTTTTTAGTTTGAAGTCCAATCTTGGACTTATTTGATTTTAAGTTAGTTAAATTTACTTTTTGTTAGGGTTAATACTGGATAAATCCTCAAAGGTTCATAACCAATATAAGTATCGGATCTAATTAAAGATATTAGGTGTTAAGTAAAGTCTTTAATTAATCTTTAACTACTTGTCGATAACTTGGGTATTAGATTAACAATAGATTTTCGATGTTTATATAGTGAACGAGTATCACAGTATTAAGTTGCGTAATGAGGTGTAATGGGGTGTAAGTGAACTAACAAAGATTTGGTAGTCTGTTACATACCTACTCTGTATTTGTAAATATATTACTGTTCTAACAAAAAAAAGAGCCTCACAAGGAGACTCTTTTTTAAATTAAAATAACTGAGTAATTAAGAAAAAGTTATTGTAAACAGTTATTGATTTTAAAAACTTATTTATTCGACAGAATAGACTTAAGGTAATTCGATAGCAACTGCCACAGCTTCACCGCCACCAATACAAAGTGAACCCACACCTTTTTTGCCGCCAGTACGTTTTAGAGAGTTGATAAGGGTTACTAAAATACGAGCGCCTGAACAGCCTACTGGGTGACCTAGAGCACAAGCACCACCTTCAATGTTTACTTTTTCATGCGGAATATTCAACTCATCCATAGCCGCCATAGTTACCATAGCGAAGGCTTCGTTAATTTCCCATAAATCGACGTCTTCTACTGACCAGCCTGCTTTAGCCAATACTTTTTCCATTGCACCGATTGGGGCAATAGTAAACTCAGAAGGATGACGTGAGTTAGAAGCGGTCGCAACAATACGTGCTTCGATGTTAAAGCCTTTTTCTTGAGCAACCTTTTCAGAGGTCACTACAACAGCAGCTGCACCGTCAGAGATTGAACTGGCGTTAGCCGCAGTAATGCTACCTTCTTTAGCAAAAGCAGGGCGTAGTAATGGAATACGTTCAGCATTGGCTTTAGCAGGCTGCTCATCGCTTTCTACGACAACGTCGCCTTTGCGAGTTTTAACCGTTACTGGTGTCACTTCATCTTTGAAGTGACCTTCATTAATAGCAGTTAGTGCACGATTTAATGACTCAATAGCGAAGTTATCCATTTGTTCACGAGTGTAGCCTTTTTCATCGGCCATTTCTTGAGCAAATTGACCCATAAGTTTACCAGTATCAGCATCTTCTAGGCCGTCAAGGAACATATGGTCTTTAACTTCATTATGACCCATACGATAGCCATTACGTGCTTGTGGCAAGATATAAGGGGCATTGGTCATAGATTCCATACCACCAGCAACTACGATATCTGCACTACCTGCTTTAATCGTATCGTGCGCTTGCATTACAGCTTTCATGCCTGAACCACAAAGCTTATTAATAGTAACAGCGCCAGTGCTGTCAGGAATACCTGCGTTACGCATGGCTTGACGGGCTGGGCCTTGTTTTACGCCAGCGGTCAAGATACAACCCATAATGACTTCATCAATTTCTGCAGGATTAACACCGGCACGCTCAACAGCCGCTTTAATAGCAGCAGCACCAAGCTGTGGTGCAGTTGCGCCAGAAAGATCACCTTGGAAACCGCCCATTGGGGTACGAGCGCCGCTTACAATTACAACTGAATCTGATGACATACGATTATCCTTAATTAAATTATATACATTTTAAATAATGAAGACTCTTATCGAGTCAACAAAGCTTAATCTAACTCATGCAAACGAATACGCACCACATCTGATGTGATCGCTTCCAAGGCTTCAATCTTCTTAATGGCGACATTCATCTGATTTTCAATCACCGGTAACGTTAAGATAATAATGGGTACTTGGCCTTTTTGATGGGCAGGCTTTTGTAAAATAGCATCAATATTGATACCGGCATCACTCAAGATGCGTGTTACGTCTGCCAATACGCCTGGTGTGTCCTTAGCTTCTAAACGTAGATAGTAGCCGGTAACCATTTGGTCAGCAGCTAAAATTGGCGTATCAGACAACTGATTTGGCATGAAGGCAAGATGGGGCACATGATGACCATCTTTTACTGTCAACACACGGATTAAATCCATAACATCGGCCATTACTGCGGACGCTGTGGCTCCAGCACCGGCACCATCCCCGTAATACAGAGTTTGACCGAGCGGGTGAGAGTTAACAAGTACCGCATTTTTTACGCCATTTACATTGGCAAGCAGTTTATCTTCTGGGATAAGAGTAGGGTGAACACGCAGTTCAATGCCGGTTACTTCTTTATTGACAGAGAGAGACCCTTGCTCTTTATAACGGCGCACCGCAAAGCCTAAATGCTTAATACGGTAGCCTAGCTCTTCTGCATAAGTGACATCTTGCAACGTAATATTGGTAATACCTTCACAATATACTTTATCAAACTGAAGAGGAATACCGAAGGCAATAGAGGCCAGTAACGCCAGCTTATGAGCAGCATCGATACCTTCTACATCGAAAGTTGGGTCGGCTTCGGCATAGCCTAATGCTTGTGCTTCAGCCAATACGTCATTGAAATCACGGCCGGTATCACGCATTTCAGACATAATGAAGTTACCGGTACCGTTAATGATACCTGTGAGCCAATCAATTTTATTGGCAGCCAACGCTTCACGCATGACTTTGATGATAGGAATGCCACCTGCTACGGCAGCTTCATAAGCCACGTGAACATGATTCTCTTCAGCCAAGGTAAAAATTTCGTTGCCGTGTTCAGCGAGTAGTGCTTTATTGGCAGTAACCACATGTTTGCCATTTTTGATGGCATGAATAATGACATCTTTGGCCACGGTTTGTCCGCCAATAACTTCAACAACAATATCCACATCATCACTTTCAGCAATTGCCATTAAGTCACTGCTTTGTTTAATAGCTGGGTCGATATCATCACGTTGACGACGGGTACCTACTTGGGTAATAACAATATCGTGACCACTACGCCTCTTAAGCTCGGTTAAGTTGTCTTTTAATAGGTCTAGGACACCGGTGCCCACAGTGCCCAATCCCAATATAGCAAGTTTAATTGATTTGCTCACGTTATCCTCAGTAGTGTTATCCAGCGTTATGATCGTTTTTTTGGTAATCGTTTTTTAGTGTAAATAAAAGGGGGTAAATACTCAATAAAGAGAATTAAAGTCAATATAGTGTATTACGATATGAATAAATAATACTATTGTTTTCTAAAACTAAAGAGTACCGAATAGCTTTGACGACTACCTATAATTTACCCTCTAATCCTTGGGTGTTTTAATAAAGCGGCATTTATCTTAGCAGTCAATGCACAGCGAATAAAGCATTAACTACTAAGCAGTCACTAACTATTTGTTGGCGATGGCCGCTGCTGCCAATTGTTTGGCCGGTAAATAGCCGCCGATTTGAACGCCCGACTCCGTAAACACAGCAGGCGTACCACTCACACCTAGACTTAGCCCAAGGTCGATATGCGACTTCACAGGGCTGTCGCATTTTAGCGATGTGATTTCTTGACCCATTTTTGCTTTATTCATCGCTGTTTTACGGTCATTGCTACACCATATGGCTTCCATTTTTGGCACACTGGCTTCACTACGTGGCCAAGCTAGATATCTCACTTCAATACCTTCAGCATTGATTTGATCCATCTCAGAATGCATCTTAGTACAGTAAGGGCAGTCGGCATCGGTAAAGGCATAGACTACTGCTTTGGTTGCGCCTTTGGCAGGATAAATAATCAGTTCACTTTTATCGACTGCCGCTAGCTTTTCTTTGGCAACTTTCGCGGTTAGTTCACTGCTGATTTCAACGGGCTGTTGTTTACCCACTTCCAAAATCTGACCCAGAATGATATGGCGACCTTCTTTATCACTATAAAAAGCCGGTACGCCTTCGGCATTAACCCAGTACATATTTTCCATACTGGTAGGCACAGCAGAAATAATTTTTTGTTCAATACCAGAGGCTTTTAGGTTGGCTTGAATAGCGTTAACCACCGCAGGATCTGATTCAGCAGAGGCAGTCATGGTATTTTTGCTGGTTACAGGCTTGCTTTGCTTGGCTTCGGTGCTGTTACTGTTACATCCAGTTATGGCAATGGCCAATCCCAATAATGCAACCTTGGGTAAGTTAAGGGAATTTTTTGAAAAAGGTTTACCGAATGAATGGTTCATAATTATTATCTCTTAGATCAGATTTTTGAAAGAATGTTGTTATCGACAGCAGGCATGAATCCATCATAAACCATTAGAAAATCACTAAAATGAATAGCTGAAGCTTAGTAATAGTCTAATGATAACTTAGTGATTTAAAGCCTTATTGATGCTTATAGTTTGATTTATAACCTTTGTTTAAATTATAAAAATGGCACTCAGTTTAGCATATTATCTATTTGATATAATCC
>Ga0208435_100290_pt1 | contig 15114 bp, 11 predicted proteins | sample 24_taG_FD_184097 | JGI IMG/M metagenome (GOLD analysis project Ga0208435, IMG submission 184097) | Marine viral communities from Cariaco Basin, Caribbean Sea - 24_WHOI_OMZ (SPAdes) (version 2) | ecosystem: Environmental > Aquatic > Marine > Oceanic | place: Caribbean Sea: Cariaco Basin...
TGCATGTTTAATGGCAACATCATCAAGCGCGGTATCAACAGATAAGCCGCTCAGACCACAGCTGGTACGTGCCAAACTGAACTTATTGTTGGCAATTAATGCAGCCTTTACCTCATTAGTAGCAGTAGTGCTATCAGGTTGGTCGCCAATATTATCGCTTGAATTGTCACTTGTATTATCATTGGGCTGAGCATTTGGCTCGATAGCAGGTGGGTTCGGACTTGGCGCATTGGTATTAGAGCTGCTATCAGAGCCACCACCGCCCCCACTACAAGCCGTTAGAAACACTGTCAAAAAAAGCACTGCAGCAAGATTTTTCTGTGGCGTACTGATTAATAGCGTACTGAGCGTCATTTTTTATCCTATAGAATAATAGCGCGTATATAAGTCAATAAAAGCCAGCGTTAAATATGCGGATATAAGCTAAGTAGACTTAAGCTGCTAGGGCGTGTTGAACATTCACAAATGGGCACTGCTGATAGCTAAAATTGTTCCAGACAAGGCGCAAGTCGACGATAATGTTAATACCTTAGCTAGAATTGCAACGCCCTGCTTGTAAATAGCTGGGGGCAATTTTAGTATCAGCCCCAATATTAACAGAAGGGGACAGAACTCTTTTTTGCCGCTTCATTGTTAAAAATATACGCTTAGAATGACTAAACTTACTATTTTTAAAGTCGAATCGCCTGCAAAATAGCCCCTGTCAGTGCCATGGTCGAATGTTTGACACGCCCTAATACCACAGTATTGAATTTATTTGTAATGGCATTGTAATACAGTCCATAAATTTTTACTTGGTGTTTCTTGAAGACTGATACGTTCATTATAGACTGTCTTATTTTTAGTCATGACTATTTTTGCTTAGGCTATTTAAAGAAGCACGCTCAGCTTAACGTTTATTTTTAAGTGCTTTCTTCTTAAGTGATTTGTTCTTAAGTGCCTTTCTCTAATGACTTTCTGACTGGTGCAAAACTACGTCTATGCGCAGATAATACGCCGTATTTTTCGATTGCCTCTACGTGTGCGCGTGTTGGATAGCCTTTATGCTTGGCGATACCGTATTCTGGATGCTCAGCATCAAGCGCATACATGGCTTTGTCACGGCTGACTTTGGCCAATATACTGGCGGCAGCAATGCTGGTATGACGCGCATCGCCCTTTACCCATGCTTGGCAATCGATAATAGATTTTTCTATCCCCAGTTCAGCGAGCATTGCCTCATTTAATTCAGGGCAGCGATTACCATCGAACAAAACTTCGACCTGCCTCATAGAGTGGGCAAGATGATGAGCAATGGCTTTTAACAACACTTCGGTACATAAGCGCATACCGAGCATCGTCGCTTGCAAGATATTGACTTGATCGATGACCGCTGCTGGGATCTCGGCGACAACATAACCAATAGCATGCTGCTGAACCAACGGATAAAGACGGTCACGCTTCTTTTCACTCAGCTGCTTGGAGTCGGTTAAGATAGATAATGGCGTGTCCTTTAATGGCTGCATCTCAATCAATCCTGACCAAGTTTTAGGCAATATCGCAGCAGCCACATTGACGCTACCGAGCAACGGCCCACGTCCTGCTTCATCAACGCCCATTTGTAGCGTTGACTGCTGTAAGCCTTGCTCCACCTTGATCGGATACTGAACAAGTAGCTCATCAATATCTACCTCACCCGATAAAAGAATAGGCTCAACTAGCTGTAAATATTGACCTTTGATATCAATTTGCTCAATACTTACTTCGATCGGGGTGACAGAGTTGTGGGTTTGGTACTGGTTACTCATAGGGGCGCGGTATCTTTGTTATTAGGTATCATTGTAATTAATAGAAGAAGAAATGATCGCAATCAATAATGGCTTAAATCCGATGTTTCGCTTGGACAAACCATTGCTCAATCACGCTATTAGCGGGATCATGATTACTCTGCTGTTGTAATAAGTGCTTGGTGGCGATGAGATCTTTTAATTGCTCAGCATAGGCACGCGGTTGCAGTAGCCGCATGACCGTACGACAGATATTGTCACCACTCGCTTGCTCTTGAATCAACTCAGGAACGATTGCAGTATCAGCTAAAATGTTGGGCAGCGCCACATAAGGCACTTTGACCAAGCGTTTGGCAATCTGATAGGTGAGCTTATTTAATTGATAAACCACCACCATCGGTCGTTCTAACAGCATCGCCTCTAGCGTTGCAGTGCCAGATGCTAGCATCACAATATCTGAGGCTGCCATCGCTTGTTGACTAAAGGCTGGCTGGCTATCATCATAAACCACCACAATGGCAGCACGCAGTTGCTCTGAGCGCTGATCAATAACATCTTGGACGATATATTGGTGATTCTGGTCGACGGTCGGAATGATAAAGCACAGCTTGGGGTCGAGCAATATTAACTTTTGAATACCATCTAACATCAATGGCAAAATAGCCGTGATTTCACCGCGACGAGAGCCTGGCATCACACAAATCAGCTGGCTGACATCGTCAAATCGTTCAATAAAAAACTGTTGCAAGCCATCGTTGTGCCAAACCAGCTCACTACGGCGCTGATTGATCGGTGTCTCTAATAATGTTTGATCGATCGTACGCAACAGCGGATGACCAACACATATTGCTGGATGATTATGGCGCTCATAAACGGACAGCTCAAAGGGGAACAAACACAACACAAGGTCGGTCGCTGCTTTAATATTATGAATACGTGACTCACGCCATGCCCAAATAGAAGGGCTGACATACTGCACGCAGAATACGCCTTGCGGTTTTAATTTTTTAGCCACTCTAAGATTAAAATCAGGCGCATCAATGCCAATAAACCAATCAATATCAGCGGCTTTAAATGCGCTCAGTAATTCACGGCGAGCTTTAAGCAAGTCAGGCAATTGCGCCATGACTTCTACCAAACCCATCACCGCCAAACGCTCTAACGGAAAAATGCTTTGCAGCCCTTGCGCTTGCATCTTTGTACCACCAACACCGACCCACACAATATCACCACGTAGATTATTCATCTGCTGCATGAAGTCTGCGCCCAAGCTATCCCCTGACACCTCACCTGCGACGATACCGATGACCAATGGCACAGTCTGTAATTCAGCACTTCGAATTTCAGTCTCTGTTTGGTCTATAAGGTTATGATATTGATCAGGCGTAGCAGAATCTGTCATGACAAGCTCTCGATATTAAAAAATACAATAAATGCATATAAAATAAATGAATGATTATTATAAAATACGACGCATAAAATCTGCGCGAAAGCTCTGTGATACCTAAGCATTCGCCATACTCACTATTTTATCGTCATACCTTTTATATTGTCATCATACGTGACGATGATACAAATAGCTAAATTAGCTGATAAAAGCCAGAAATGACCACTTAACGGGTTAATTCGTTTTTCTACACGGACAGATAAATTGAGTAACAATCTTGCTTGTTGAAGCGCTCATATACGATTAACGCTGAACAAGTATAACTAAGTTTTGGTTTCCTCATTCCAGTTATCAGTCAATTAACTGCGCGACTGCCCTTGTCAACCAACACTTTTGTCCGCATAATGAAACTCCCTATAAATCAGCTAGACGATATATAACCATGACAACATCAGTTACCCATAATGCAGATATTGACGACGTGAATATTGAAAAGTTCATTCCTTTGATCACTCCCGCTGAGCTAAAAACTGAGCTACCTTTATCAGATGCAGCCTATAAAACCGTATTAAACGGTCGTAATACCATCCAAAACATCTTGGACGGTAAAGACAAGCGCCTCTTTGTGGTCATCGGCCCCTGCTCTATTCATGATATCAAAGCGGCTCACGAATATGCCGATCGTTTGGCCATATTAGCAAAAGAAATCGAAGATAGCGTGTTCGTTGTGATGCGCGTATATTTTGAAAAGCCGCGCACAACCGTTGGCTGGAAAGGCATGATTAATGACCCTGATATGAATGACAGCTTCGACATCGAAAAAGGTCTGCGTACTGCCCGTAAGCTACTGCTCGATTTGAATGAAAAAGGTCTGCCTTGCGCCACCGAAGCATTAGACCCGAATACCCCGCAGTACATGCAGGATTTGATCAGCTGGTCAGCGATTGGCGCACGTACCACTGAGAGCCAAACGCATCGTGAAATGAGTTCAGGCTTATCATGCCCAGTAGGCTTCAAGAATGGAACAGACGGCGGCATGACAGTCGCTGTTAACGCAATGCAAGCCGTAAAAGAAGGTCATAGCTTCTTGGGTTTATCAGCAGATGGCAAAGTCTCCATCATCAAGTCTAAAGGCAACCCTTACGCGCACGTGGTACTCCGCGGTGGTAACGGCAAGCCCAACTATGACGAGACTGCGGTTGCGCAAGTGGAAAACGAGCTGGCAAAAGGCAAAACCAATAGTAAGATTATGATTGACTCAAGCCATGCCAACTCAGGTAAAGACCCATATCTACAGCCGATGGTTATCCAAAACGTTGCGGAACAAATTCAAAACGGCAATAAATCTATCATCGGTATGATGATTGAGAGTCATCTAAAGGGCGGCAATCAAAAACTGACGGCTGACTTAAGTCAGCTCGAGTATGGAAAGTCTATCACTGACGGTTGCTTAGATTGGGATAGTACGGTCACTGCTCTGTATAATCTGCGTGATATGGTCAAAGACGTTTTGCCTAACCGTTAATATTGACAGTCCCTCATCACGATAAAGATCACTCTATCTTGATAAGTTGCTCAGCAAAAAGCCCGTCTGACATGATATGTCAGACGGGCTTTTTTGTACGCTTTAACTTATTAGCTTATCACGTTTAACGTTTTCAACGTAACTGATAAAATATTGCGCTTTATACATTTGCCGCACCTAAAACACTGTTTAGACTTTCAAGTACATGCTTAGAAGAGGCCTGCTTTTGCAACTCAATCAACCGCTCATGCGCCATTTGACGACGTGGCTCAGCCAAGGTATTCCAACGCGCTAGCACTTGCAATAAGCGCGACGCCAAAACAGGATTGGCATCATCCAACTTTTTAATCACACCAATATAAAGCTCTAACCCTTCTGCTGTCCATAAAGCCGTTGGCTGCGAGGTAAAGGCACTGACCACTGAGCGTACACGATTGGGCGTATTCCAATCAAAATCTGCGTGAGCAATCAAGGATTGGATAGTATCAGCGGTCACAGTATCAGCAGACGCTTGCACACTAAACCATAAATCGATGACCAAATCATTATTTTGGAAGCGATTATAAAAGTCTGCTAAATACTTATCAGCATTTAGCAGTTGATGATTGACCATCGCTTTCAACCCACCGAAACGCTCCGTCATACAGCTTGCATCATCATACTGCTGCTGCGCCCATTCATCTGCGCCATCGACATTTGCGGTCAGCGCCATATCGAGCACCACATTACGCAAGGCACGGGTGCCACGAGCCTCGGCACTATCTTCATAAGACTGCATAGGTAGCTGCTCATAAAGCTCAGCCCATTGATCTTTTAGCGCCTCTGCAAGCTGCTGATACAAGTCGTCGCGCTGCGCTTTCACCAATGCTGGATCGTAATCTTTATGAATAGCAGACGCCAGCTCTTGCGCTGATGGAATATCAAGCAAGCGGGCAGCCAACATCGCATCCTCAGCCGCGAGCACAGGCAATGTCTGCGCTAGTGCTTGCAGATAGATATCAGGACTGCTCTTCTCGCCTTGACCTTGCAGCAAGATACGATTGACCAGCATCTGCGTCACTTGCCAGCGGTTAAAACCATTGGTTTCATGTTTGAGCAAAAATGCCAAATCTGCATCTTGATAATCATAATTGAGCTGTACTGGCGCACTAAAATCACGTAGCAAAGATACAACAGGCTCACGCGCTACATGTTCAAAGGTAGAGGTTTGCGTGGCTTGATCGAGCAGCAGCATACGCTCAGCCACAATGTCACCAGTGTCTTTATCAAATAGCGCCGTCGCGACCGGAATAGGCAAAGGTTTTGGCGCAGCAAAGCCACTGACATGACGGGTTTGCTGACTTAACGTAACCGTCAGTGTCTGCGCTGCATGGTCATAATGTTGATGACCAGACACCATTGGTGTGCCCGGCTGACGATACCAGTCGATAAAGCTTTCAATCTTACTATCCGTGATGCTAAGCGCTGACAAAAAGTCCTCAACTGTCACCGCTTGCCCATCATAACGACGGAAATACTCATCCGTGCCTTTACGAAAATTCTCGGCTCCTAACGTATTGGCAATCATGCGTACGATTTCAGCGCCTTTCTCATAAACAGTCGTCGTATAAAAATTATTAATCTCGACAAAACTCTCAGGGCGTACCGGGTGTGCCAGTGGTCCTGCATCCTCCGCAAACTGATGAGCACGCAAGGTCGCCACATCGTCGATACGCTGTACAGCACTCGACTGCTGATCCGCTGAGAATGATTGATCGCGGTAAACAGTAAAGCCTTCTTTTAAGCACAATTGAAACCAATCACGGCAAGTGATGCGATTGCCTGTCCAGTTATGAAAATACTCATGGGCAATGATGGCTTTCACACTAAAGCTACGCGAGTCCGTTGTGGTCTCAGGACTGGATAACACACAAGCAGTATTAAAAATATTTAGACCTTTGTTTTCCATTGCGCCCATATTAAATTGACTCACGGCAACAATCATATAGCGATCTAAATCGTAGGCGCGACCATAATTGACCTCATCCCATTTCATCGAATCTTTCAACGCTTGCATACCGACATCACATTTATCAATGTCAGCAGACTTTGCGTATATTTCCAGCAACACCTCACGACCTTCGCTGGTGGTATAAGAATCCGTCAATACGTCTAAATCAGCGACAACACAGGCAAATAGATAGCTTGGCTTATTAGTTGGATCATGCCATATCGCATAGTGACGGTCTGGGGCATCTGCCACCTCACCCGCTTCAACCAAGTTACCATTGGCCAATAGTGTTGGATAAAGCTTATCCGCCTCAAGACGCGTGGTAAATATCGCTAGCACATCAGGACGATCTGGATAAAAGGTGATTTTACGAAAACCTTCAGGCTCGCACTGGGTGACAAACATCGTCTCATCACCACTTCCCGCCATATAGAACCCTTCAAGTGCGGTATTGGTCTGCGGACAGATGCGTACTTGAATTTCTAAAACAACCGCATCAGGTGCATTAGCAATCGTCAACGTGCCTGCTTGTTGTTGATAATCCTCAGCCGTCAATGACTTACCATTCATCGTAATGGCGATCAGCTCCAACTCTTCACCGAATAATACGAGATCTCCTGCTGTTTGACGTACCATCTTCAGAGTGCTGTCTACCTGTGCATGATTTTCGAACAGTTTAATATCTAAATCAACCGTTTCCACATCAAAGCTAGGTTTCTGGTAATCTTTTAAATTAATTTTACTTGGTGCATGCGGTGGCACATCTGGCATATCAGGATTAATGATTTGAGCATCAGTTTCAGCAATAGACATGGGTATTCCTATTATTATTTGTGGCAAAAAATATATACGGTAAAAAGCGGGATAATTTAGGTTAAGGCAGGTCATCAGTTAGCATAATTTTATGACCATTAACATGATAATGGTATCTTGCTACATTGACCTAAACTGCCAAATTTCAAGAGCATACCCCAATTTTATTATGTTCATCGTCCATGACACGTATCAAAATGCGATGGTAATGAGAGAGTCGATATATCAAAAGAGCGGCATAATCAGCATCAATCACCCATTGGATAATCGCGATTAAAATGATTTAATAGAGTCACTGATGACCAACACTCGATAAACGGCCTATTACATGATAAAGCAAACTGCCAGTCGCTCAGAAATTACGTTACCATTAATGATAAATTACGTTGAGGCTCTTTTGCCCTCACTAACCATACAAACGAACGTATCCACAACCATTGAATCTACTAATAATGACACTGAGTTGCTATGGGTCGTCCCAGATCAAAATGCGCGGTTAGCATTAAAGACACTGCTAAAAAATACCCGCTCACCACAAATATCGACATTATTAGAGCTCAATCAACGACAATTGCCTGAACGTTATGAGCTCGCCTGTTTTTGGTTGCCCACACTCTCACCAGAGTTGCTGCAGCAGTATATTCCGCTGCTCATGCGCTATCGAGATCTTTATGCGGCACACCTGCTCATCGCCCTTGATGACACCCTAGATCTAAAAGCTTATGGCTTTACCCCCTTTGATATCTTGCATGAGCCATCTTTAGAGATGAATACTACTGACCAAACAAAGCAGCCTTTATCTGTAAAGTCATCAGCGTCCGCCAGACTTTGGCAGTTCAATTTATATGATTATAAACAGCTGCCAAATTGGTTAAATGCGGATTATTGGGCCAATCCTGAAAATTGGGGCAAGCACCGCTGGTAGTAGATCTCATATCTATCTGTAAATTCTAGCATTATTTACAGTAATACTACTTACATAAAGTAACATTTAGTATATGATAGATAGCAATTGCCTAAGTTTTATCGTAAGCAGTTCAAAAAAAACAATTTTAATTAATTAAAATTTTAGGAGCTCATTATGTCAACCAGTTTTTCTAAGATCGCAGCCCTCGCTGTATTATCAAGCGCTGTGGCACTAACCACAGGTTGTGCGACCAAACGTGCTACTTCTGAAGTCGTGGTTGCCCCACTAGGTATCCCAGGTGGTCAAGTTGGATACACTGGCGCAGTCATCGTAGATAACTCAAGCGCGGTTATTATGGGCGCAGAAAACCTACAGGCGGTTGTTTACTTTGCTTTTGACAGCAGTGAAATCACTTCACAAGCAGCGAGCATTCTTAATCAACATGCCAGCTTGCTAAACTCAAACCCAGCAGCCAGCGTTGTTATCGCAGGTAATACTGATGATCGCGGTAGCCGTGAATACAACATGGCACTAGGTGAGCGCCGTGCTGCAGCAGCACGTGATTACCTTGCTACTCAAGGCGTCGCAGTAAACAATATCCGCGTCATCAGCTATGGTGAAGAGCGCCCTGCTGCCGCTGGTAATACTGAAGAAGCCTACGCACTAAATCGCCGTGCTGAATTGTCTTACTAACACCAGTAAAACCAATCACAGTCGATAAAGCTCAACATATTTTATAATTGAAAGCCCAGCAATAATATATCGCTGGGCTTTTTGCATGTTACTAAGCGAACCAATCCAATAGATGTAATCAATGATGCCAAGCTCTATCTTAAACCTGACCCATGTACAATATACCCAGCTCGATCCTGCAACGTGGTGCGCCACTGCACAAGTGAGCGAGTGTTCATCCCTCAACTTTAAAAGACTGTGGGATGAATTACTGTGGTCATCCGCTAACAATTTATCGCAAGTAGATTTTCAGAAAATTTACGAGCTTAATTGGCATTATTGCCTGTCACCAGTAAGTTCATCAACACGTGAAATGGCGCAGCATCAACGTCAACTACAACGTAAGGGCGTTCGATTATTGCTACAACAATTACTGGATGAGCTAAAGTTGCGCGATACTTTGGATGAGTCAAATTTCCCGTACCGGCTTAGCAGCAGTGAATATTACGTATGCTTTAGTCATACAGGCAGCAAGAATCATGATATTAATCAAAATACCGTTCAGACAATCAATACATCATTGAACAGTAAAGTAACCGTGGTCATTAGTCGTCACCGTCCCATTGGTATTGATATTGAAACCAATCATGTAGCATGGCGCGTGGCACAGCGGTTTTATTCTGAGCATGAGATGGCTGCTTTACAAGCACTGTCCCCACTTCAGCGTAAGATTATCGCTAAATTACTGTGGCAAATAAAAGAAAGTTTTATCAAAATTCATCAATACAAACTGGTACAAGGGTTAGGAATAGATTACTCCTACCTGATTGCTGATTTGATTCATACTATTAGAGAACCGTCATATTTAATGGTCATAGCAGACATTAAGTCCGATTACCGTATCGCGGTATTGTCAGCGCAACAAACCATCGTTATTTTCTAGATTATTTATACATATAATTCATTCTAACAACTACCCTTTCACAAACAAAAAAAACGACCCTAAAAAGGATCGTTTTTTCTTACTCTTCTTCTAATAACAGTACTTAAACTGTGATTAGATTAGAAACGGTAAGTTGCACCAAGCTTAACAATTGGCATCCACTCAAGATAATCTTTATCTTCTAGTTCTTTCTCAGCAAGAGCGGCAACATCCCCAGGAGTTACTCCAGGTACAATCGTGCCACCATCAGTAAAACCATCTTCTACACGTACTGGTCCAGTTTTACTTGCAGTTACAGTAGCATTGGTTTTGCCCATGTATGCTGCACCAATTTCACCGAATAAACCGAAGTTGTTAGTGATGTTAGGACGGAAACCAATAGTACCATAAGGGGCTAGTTTGTTACGATGTTCCATGCTGCCTTGTAAAGCACCTACAGAATCTGCAACATATGATACATCATTAATTTTGTATACGCCGCCATCTGGATTAGCAGTTACGTCAAAATCGTTGTCAGGTACGATGATACCGGCACCCATGGTGAACCAGTTACCAGTAGGACGTAATTGCACACCTAGGTATGGGTTGCTGAAGTCAGAATCAACGTCATAGTTTACGTCATTTGCGTCAAAATCACCGCCGAATAGGTCAGCAACATCGCCACCTGCCCAACCAGCTTGTAGTTCAGTTTTCTCATTTAGTGACCAACCGATGTTAGCACCGTAACCTAGTGTACCAACTTCAGCGCTAACAGAAGCTGGGTTGATAGCAGTTTGGAAGAAAGTCTTAGTACCACCAACAACAGCACCAGTAGTGTTGCGAACGATACCAGCGTCAGCATTGTATGCAACAGCAACAGGCTCAGCTTCGTAAACAACTGCATCGTTACCATCAACAACGATAACAGGTTCAGCAGCTAGTGCAGCAGTTGACGCTAAAACGGCAGCAGAAATTGCTGTTAATTTAATAAGTCTCATAAATACTCTCCTAAAGTGTGGAATAAGTCGCCCATAAAAAATGACAATTTAGCTTTTCTTAAATCGATCATTTTGTTGAGCAGATTAAAACAATTTTGGCCGGAAAAGTCACCCCTCTAGGAGCGCTTTTTATTTGCCGTTATGTAAAGATTGCATAGATATTGTAATAATTACTACACCAATCCGCAAAACTTCGACTTTCTGTTACACAATGCTCTTAAAGTAACTCAACAGCGCAAACATGGATATTGGTTAGCTTAATCTTCATGTAAGGATATTACAAAATATGTCATTATAATGACCTACCTCTTTATTCAACTCAATGACAGTTATATAGCTTATTACTACAGTTTGTTGTATTTTGTGAGTTGGTGTAGTAATTATTGCTTTTAGAAAACTTTTCAGAAAAAAGTATTGGTATCAGTTTTCAATATTGTATGACTGTGTGACGTTAGCATTAATACATTTAGTATTGGCATATAAAGTAACTAGATCTTGTCTAGGCTTGATATTATGCTAAATTAGAGGTTAGGGAAAATGTGTCGCAAGGCTGCGTATTTACTGTTATCTGTTAATGCCTTGTTGTATTTCCTACTGTATTCTTTTTATTCTTATTGAGCCACTCATATGCCTAAAGTATCGTCGATTACCCGTGTGTTAGAGATTATCGAGGCGGTGTCCTATGCCTCAAAACCGCTCTCGCCACTTGAGCTATCGCAAGAGCTTGATATTCCAAAGCCGACCATTCATCGATTGATTCAAAATCTGCTCGATGAAGGGTTTGTGACTGTGGATATTGGCGGCGGTATTATACCGGGCAAGCGGGTACGCAACTTGGGTGTTGAGCTGTGGCAGCAGCGATTGTTCTTTAATGAGCGACAAATGATTTTGCAAAAGCTGGTTGATGAGCTAAAAGAGACCTGCGGGATCGGTGTGCCTTATCAGATGAATATGATCTATACCAACCGTGCAAATACGACCTTGCCGATACAGATTTATTTGCCAGTGGGCGCAAAGTCGCCAATGTGGTGTACAGCGACTGGTAAGCTGTATTTGAGCCAGTTGCCGCGCACAAGCCGCGACAAAATTCTGCAAAACCTGTCGTTGGATAAGTTTACCAAAAATACGATTACCGATATCGATGCGCTAAACGCTGAGCTTGATCGTATCGCTGAAACAGGTATTGGTATCGATAATGAAGAGTTTATCTCTGAGATGGTGGCAATCGCCGTACCGATACGGGATAGAAAGTCGCGCTACCTTGCCTCGCTGTATCTTCATGCACCGACCATACGAGTGTCTTTAGATGATCTCTTAACCCATGTCCCACGACTGCAAAAAGCAGCGCAAGATATTCAGTCGCTTGTCTATGACCTACCCAGCTAGATGATGCAATATAAGCAAAAAAAAAGGTCTGCATTAAGATAATAATGCAGACCTTTTTCATAGCTACTTTGATAATTTAAGTCAATACTGAGCTGTCGTGTCGCGCCATAATGCTTGAGAAATCTCTATCACCATTCTCGACAGTATGTGCAGCATAAAGCTCAGTCGCTTTAGCGCCCATTGGCGTCTCTACATCGGTATCTTCAGCGGTCTGCATGGCAAGGTTAAGATCCTTTTGCATCAGCTTACTCATAAATCCGCCTTGATAGCCATTACTAGAAGGGACATTCTCCATCACTTGCGGATAAGGATTGTATACCTCTAGCGTCCAGTTACGACCTGAGCTTTGTAGCATGATATCTGATAGCACTTTAGGGTCCAGACCGTTTTTGACGCCTAAGTTAATCGCCTCTGCTGTTCCTGCCATCAAAATACCTAACAGCATGTTATTACAGATTTTTGCGACTTGTCCGGCACCATGCTCGCCTGCATGAAAGATATTTTTACCCATCACAGCCAGTATCGGCTCAGCTTTGGCAAAGGCATCAGTGCTGCCACCGACGATAAAGGTTAACGTACCAGCGATAGCACCGCCCGTACCACCGGAGACTGGAGCATCTAAGAAGTCTATGCCAAGCTTGCTTGCCGCCTCCGCCACTGTTCTTGCATCAGCCGCTGCAATGGTACTGCTGTCAATCACCAATGTGCCCTGTGGTAACTCTGCAAGTAGACCGTCAGCGCCATTATCTCCTAAATAGACAGAATGGACGTGCTTGCCAGCAGGCAACATACTGATAACGACCTGTGCATGACGTGCAGCATCTTTAGGGCTGTCTGCTACACTGGCACCTGCTTGCTGCAAGCGCTCAGTTGCTTCTGCGGATAAATCATAAACCGAGAGCGGGTAACCTGCTTTTAACAAGTTCTCTGCCATTGGTGCGCCCATATTACCAAGCCCAATAAAAGCAATATTTGGCTTAGTAGTATCGTTATCGGTGGCATTTACATCCTTTGTATTCATCTCATCATTCCTTGATGGTTAGTATTAATCATGCGCGCAGGCGTTGCTACACATATAGCTGTAAACTATTTAATTGAGTGTAATTTTAATTTGATGTCTATATTGAATTGATAAATTCAATTTTTAACGCACAGACTGACTGCCTAAAGCCTCATCACCCAACCAATCGCCTAACGGATGCTCGCCTTTAGCATAAGGATTCACAAAGTGCTGCTGTATGTACGCCTGCCCTTCGCTACTCAAGCAGTCTGCTAGTGAGCGTGACCACTGTGGATTACGATCTTTATCAATGAGCAGCGCACGTACCCCTTCTTTAAAGTCAGGATTGGCGGCACAATGTACGGCTACATTGGCTTCTAAATACAGAACTTGCTCTAGCGATAAGTCAGTGACTTTATAATAAAGCGCATAAGTTAAAGCAGCAGTAACTGGACAGCCATGGCGATAAGTATCTACTGCTCGCTGCGTCCAGCTATCATTGGCAAACTCTGTATCTATGTTTTCGAGTGCTGCATCACTTTGTAATAAAGCATCGATATCACCCAGTCCGCCGCTGTTCATCAACTGCTGGATAGGTTGCCAGTATGTCGCAAGCTTACTTGGCGGTAACTCGGCAACGGGCTGCGCGGCTAGTGCACGGCTAACAATACTATGGGCGCTATCGTTGTAGAATTTATCTGTGCTGTCAGCTAGCGATTGCCAATTACTCTGTTTTAAACCTTGTATGACGGCATCATAATCACTATTGGCAACGGCATACTCTGCAAGATTGGCTAATAGCGCATCACTGCCATTACACATCGCACCCGTTAGCCCTAAAAACAAGCCCGTCTTAGCTGGCATGTGCTGCAAGAACCAACTGCCAGAAGCATCAGGGAACAGCCCAATAGTCACTTCTGGCATGGCAAATCGCGTGCGCTCTGTGACCAAGCGGTGACTACAACCTGCCATCAAGCCCATGCCGCCACCCATAATAATGCCGTCACCCCAGAGTATTAGTGGTTTGGAATAAAAGTGCATTTGCCGATAAAGACGATATTCATGACCAAAAAATTCTGTCGCATAAGGATTCGGTAGCGGTGCATCAATAGACATACTGTCATAAAGCTTACGAATATCACCGCCAGCACAAAATGCCTTATCGCCTGCGCCTTTTAATACCAATGCTACTATCCGATCGTCATTTTGCCACTGCTCTAGCTGCTGGGCTAATAACTGACACATCTCAACGCTAAGGGCATTAAGTGATTTGGGTGTGTTTAACGTCATTATTCCAATCAGGTGACCACAATCTGTCGGCTCGGTGCTGAATAGTACAGGCGCTTCTGGTTTGCCTTCTATAGCTGTTGTCATAAAGGTGACCTACAAATATTAAAAGAAAAAATAGTATCATTAAGTTTGATTTTATGGCGTTTATTTATTTTTCCAAATGGGCTTACGCTTCTTTAAAAATGCTTGCACGCCTTCACGCTGATCTTTGGTATCAAATAATTTAACAAAGGCTTCGCGCTCATGGATAAGGTTTTGCGCAGGCGGTGTGTGTCTTGCTGCTTGAATAAGTGCTTTGGAATAGCTAACGGCAACTGGTGATTGCTTAGCAACTTTTTGCGCCAGTGCTTGTGCTGCTAATAAACCGCCACCTTTTGCAGTGACTTCTTCAACCAAACCAATACGCAAGGCAGTGTTCGCATCGACGCGCTCACCGCATAATATCATGCGCTTCGCCC
>Ga0208435_100296_pt1 | contig 14927 bp, 9 predicted proteins | sample 24_taG_FD_184097 | JGI IMG/M metagenome (GOLD analysis project Ga0208435, IMG submission 184097) | Marine viral communities from Cariaco Basin, Caribbean Sea - 24_WHOI_OMZ (SPAdes) (version 2) | ecosystem: Environmental > Aquatic > Marine > Oceanic | place: Caribbean Sea: Cariaco Basin | collected...
CCCTATCATTCGTTGCATCAGACTCAATAGTCCCTTGAGAGGCAGTAGAAATTGGAGTGCCTAAGATATTACCCCGATCATCGTAAGTATAAATAAGGGTACCGTTTTGAATGCTTACTGTAGAAGCGGTAAAACCTACTAACTGTAGTGGTCATACTATTTTCCTTCTTTGGGTTAGTATAACCTCTTAGCAGCTGTCCAATTTTATTATGCCACTACAATACTTAGCAGGAGTCAAAGACTTATACACCAAATCAGCGGTCATGCGATCAATAAGCGCATGACCGCTGATTTAGTTTGCAATACATTGAACATGGCCATTAAAAACAAACGTCCAAGCAAAGGGCTAATCGTTCATTCAGACAGAGGCAGTCAGTACTGTAGCCACGCGTATCATAAGATCATCAAGCAGCAGCAGTTTACAGGCTCTATGAGTGGTAAAGGTAATTGTTATGACAATGCGCCAATAGAAAGTTTCTGGGGCGTATTGAAGAATGAGCTTTTGTATCATCAAGACTATAAAACAAGGTTTGCAGCCATCAGCGATATCATTGGATATATTGAGCTTTACTGTAACCAAACGAGGATTCAAAAGGGTTGGTGCTATCGATCGCCAAGACAGGTGTGGTTTGATTATTATCGTCAGGCTGCGTAACTAAAATCTCCCAAATTTGACTGTATGGAATTGACGGCAGGGGTCAGCAAGGGTCAATGATCTCAGAATGATTCTATTTGATGGTGTTGTAAATTTCGAGCTTGGGTCATGACTTTTGTAAGAGGTCTAGTACTTATATCTACTACAGCCCCCACGTTAATATTTTATTTAATTACAATTTTCTCTTACTTAAAATTACGATAGCAATGCTAAGCAAAAATAATATAGAAATAATAATAAAGAGTAAAGATTTACTCCTTACTAAATCAGATAAACTATGCGTAGACTTGGTTTTAGATCCTTCCTTATTTTCGTTCTGTGAACTGTTAGTATCTATGGCTTCTCGATTAGCATTTATCTTTGCCTCTATTTTAGCTGCTTCTCTTAGTTCCTTAGAGCTAGCTATTAGATGTCGGTGTATCTTTTGTCCAGCTTTACCATCTGTTTTGATGTTTATATCTGCTTGATATTTTTGAATCGCTTTGCGTGTTTTATCTCCAATGATGCCATCTACTTCGTCCATACTATAACCTAGAAGGTTTAACGACTCTTGAACCTCGCGAGACTCTTTGCGGTTCAAGCCTGGATCATCAGTAGGCCAAGGGGTTGCAAAGTCAACGTTGGTATCTTGTTGTTTAATACGCTGTGATAAGTGGGCAATAGCTAGTGCATAATTTTCTGACGCATTATAAGCATAGAAGGCATCAAAATTGCGTCCTACTAAAAATGCTGGGCCTTGTTTACCAGATGGTAAAAACAAACCTGCTGAAGATAAAGTCTCTGGTAATGGTTTATTATCTGGCAAAGTAATGCCTAGACCTTGCCAATGAGATATAGGCTTTTTGTTTTTACGATCATTCGAAAAATTAGTGCCTGAAGGTAAGCGTACTTCATAACCCCAAGGTTTATTACTTTGGTAACCACTGTTCTTTAGGAAGTTAGCGGTTGATGCTAATGCATCTGCTTGGCTATTCACCAAATCTTTACGATTATCACCATCAAAATCTTGTGCTAATTGTAGAAATGTAGAAGGCATGAACTGAGTCTGTCCGAAAGCGCCTGCCCATGAGCCTTTAAAGTCTGATTTAGCAATATCGCCTTTTTTCAATATTTTTAAAGCACTAACATACTCCCTACGGAAGTAACTTTGACGACGCCCAAAGCAAGATAAAGTAGCCAAGGAATTAATTACATCTTTTTTGCCTAACTTAGTCCCAAAATCCGACTCTACGCCCCAAACACCAAGCACATCATAGCGATTTACCCCATAGTGAGTCTCTATTTTTGCCAATACATTGGCATAATCCTCATCAGCAGCAATACCATCAACAACTCTTTCTTCATCTACTAAGCTAGCTAAATAATCCCAAGGTTCTTTAGCAAACTCTGGCTGATAATTTAGTGACTCTAATACGCTAGGATCTAACAGAGAAGGACGATACTGGGTAAAAGTTTCTTTGACGCTTACAAAAGGACCAGTTTTAACTAGGTTGTTTAAACAGATTGCGAATCTTTGATTATCAATATCTACTTTATCAGTCTTCGATCTGTCCGTATTTACTGCATATGTAGTGTTACTCACTGATAGCAGGTATATGGATATTAATAAATATGGGACAGCAGATAATGTTGATGGAGGCATTAGTAGTTGCTCAGTAGTCATAAAATCGAAAGCAGTATATTAGCAGAAAAATAATTATTTTATTCAAAGAGCCTTTAAATAAAATATATTTCTCACTTAGACTTAAATTATTCTATTAATTTTTAACTATAGATTTAAAAAATTAGTAAGATAATTAAAGGTAAACCAAATTTAATTAAACCATCTAAAATGTATTGTTAATCCAGAAATCATAAGCTTCACGAATGCTCATTTCTTTATATTTAATGCTTTTAATGATTTTGGTCCAAAAGTCTACTGGGTAAGTTATAATTATAATATCATTCTCTTTATTTTAAAATAATTTAATTTTATTTATAAAATACTAGCTAAACTTTAAGAAAAAATATTATGTTTCTTAATTACATATTCCACATAATCAGAAGTTCATTGACTTCTAACGATGTATTTATGTTGCTTAGCAAATAATTAAACAAGTAATTGATTAATTGCATCAAAACTTCAGTTCTTAATTTTTAAAAATTAAATCAAGTCAATTAATTACCACTAAATATTTTTCCTAAAATTGATAAGACTCCTAAAATTAGTAAAATATAAGCGATTATCTTAAAACTATTCGATCCATTTCTACTATCGGCTAGTATGTTGACACTTTGTGGAATTAGAATTTCTTGCGAATCTGTCTGTATAACGCGTATATGATCAGGAACTTCATCTGGCTGTGCAAATATCCTTTCAAGCTTAGGTTGTGTTTGTGGTTCTTGAATGGGTTCTGATTGCTCATGAGTAACATTGTTATGCGTAACCAGCTTCTTTTTACTGATGTCTCTTTTCTTATTTAACATCAAGCGCCATTGATTATTCACCTCTGTCTTTATACTCTCACAAAAGTAATCAAAGTTCGTATAATTAACTTTTCCTATATTTAAGGCAATATCAGAACTACCTGCCATCTCTGGAGCCACCCAAAGTTGAAAGAATACCAAATTATCTTTAATACGATAGTTGTTGGTTTCCCCATCGTGAGTCATACGAATAAAAGCATCGATAGGTTCTTTTGAATTGTTTTTAAAACATATAAATATCTGCCTAACTTCGTCCCTACTTATGTTTCTGTTAAAACCTTTATCTAAATCTATCGAATAATGACTATTAAGCGTATAACCATCTACCAGACAATCTTTTCTTACTTTTTTAGTGACTTCATTTCTATCTACTATATCTAAGGCATAGTTTTCTGAATTAATCCTGCTGAAGTCAAAGTAATTCAATTCAACATCAGCGTCATCCATCAAATGATGCTGGATAAAAATTCCGTATTCCATATCAAGATTATCGACCAATGCTGGCACGTACAACAATAAATTAAATCTCATTAATTCTTAGTCCCTAATTAACTTTAACTGCTGCAATATAATTTACTACTATTAAACTTTCCGCTACAGCCTTTAATATCCAAATATTTACTAATACATCTATGATGAATATAAGACATCACTAATTTCTAAAGCCTCAAAAATATTAATAATTTAATCGATTCATAGCTTGAATAGCATCAGGTTCGCCCAACTTTGCAGATTCACTATACCAATCAATAGCTTCCTCCAGATTCACCTCTAACCCCTCACCATTTTCATAGCGCTTTCCTATGGCATACATTGCTCTCTTATGCCCAAGCTTTGCGGATTCCATTAATAAACTAACGCCCTGTTGTTCGTCTTTTTGCATACCACCCGTACCGTTTAGGCTGTAAGTCGCTATTGCATAAATCGCTGAAGCGCTATTAAGTTCAGCGGCTCTTTTATACCACATAGCTGAAGTGTCTAAATCTTTTTCAACGCCTTCACCGATACTATAAAGATAAGCTAAGTTGGTCATCGCACGCGGGTAATTAGCCTCAGCAGAATGACGATGCCATGTTACTGCGTAATCTAGATCTGTATCAACACCAAGTCCTTCTCTATATACCCACGCCAATTGGTTCATTGCCCCTGCATGCTCTTGGTTTGAAGCTTGCTCAAGCCAAGATCTAGATTGATCATAAAGTTGTACCTGATAGTAATAAACGCCCAGTAAAAACATTGCATTAACATTTTGGTTATTTGCCAAGGTTTCAAGACTATCAATTGAGCTAACATCAAATCCAAAACTAGCTAACCACTCTTCAAATATATCTACATCTCTAGATTGGTTCTTAACGTTGACGATAGTGCTGGCCAGCAAGATTGGTGCAAAAGGATTTTTATTATCATCAAGTAGACTTTGATACTTCTCTAAACGTTCCATATCGTTGGGATACTGCGCATCCACTATAGCCAGCTGGTCAACCCATTCAATATATTGTTCATCAGTTGCTGTATTGACAGCAACCTCGATATCTTCTTGTGCATCGACCTCTTCTGCTTGTTGCTCAATCGGTTCACCAATCTCATATAATCCAGCAGACTCTGTATCCTCATAATAATCATCATTATTAGAATCGAAAGCACCCGAGGCAATCACCATCAACAGAATGCCTGTAAAACTCATTAACGTATATTGAAGGTTTTTATTCATTTGAATTAAGCCATATTACATTGTGTATTATTTTATGCAATCTGCTAGACAGCATACCTGTCGTGTCATTACCATATAAATGGATGTACATATAGAGTTGAGTCTTAAAAACTAACTGGCTCTACTTTTAAAATCTCACTGTTACTGTATTCAAGACTATGCCATTTCTGATGCGTCCACATTTTATCCAAGCTTGTTGGTCTTTGTATACAATAGCCGATACCCTGATCACCCGAGCGGTTAGTGATACCTAACACCATAGTATGTCTAGGCGGTTTATCATCTACAATCATGTTACTAATTCCTTGCCCACTAGTCCAAAATACAATGCTAAACTCACCACTTAATTTTTCTACCAAGCTTTTTGGCAATCTCGCAATCAGCGTATTTTTGCCATGTACTCTTTGCCAGTCATTAAAGCCTTCTACCAAATCATCTAAATCTTGCTTAGCAAATATACCCCACACTGAATCCACATCGTTGCTATCTAGCATTTCAATATCAAAGCTGTTCTGGTCAACTTCAGATTCTGTTATAATCTCTTCAGTTATTTCGAGCTCTTTTACTACTGTAACCTCTTCAACTTGATGCTGAATGATTGTTAATAAGTGTGATAAATCCTTTGCTTCTAGTATTTGATCTTCTAGATCAACATACTTTTGCGAGGGAGTTTCGGGGTATATCTGTATACAGTTTTTACTAAAGTCTCGACTTTCTGCTTTTTCATTTAGTTTACTTAATGGGTATAACGTTTCAAGATATATCTTTTCGTGTTTTGCTGATGCCCATAAATAGATATATGCTAAATCTGGTTTGAGTTTTATAAGTGCCTCAACATCGATAAAACCAGATAAAAACAACGATAGATTATTTTTTATTGGAATATCGATGTCGCTAATAATGTCGAATGGTGCTTCTTGACGCACCAAACGCAGCCAAGATTTGGCATGAACCTCTGCGATATTAATATCTATAACTTCAAGAGGCGAACCATCTGCACTCTCTAAGACTAAACTACATTCAAAGCTATTATTCTCTAAATTTTGTTGAGTCGACAACCGCCATAATACCCACATATCATCATCTATCATTAGCTTGGGTCACAAGTTAGATTAATATTGATAGTTCTTGGATACAGGCTTTCAATATGTTGTTTCGACTTATTAGCAAGACTAGATATCAACTGATTATACTGAAAAGTCTTATCTACAAGGTTGCTGCAGTCTGAATCAGAGCTGCAACCATCACGCTCAATAGAGTACTGAGCATAATAATTTGTATTTATAGCGGTGCTATCAGCAGCATATTGTAGCGCAAAACCTTGAGAGCTTTTTTGCGTATCTGCCATTCCCGAGCTTACGCCAATACAAGATTTTTGTGCTTTTATGATAGGAATCGAGAGGTAATTATCTATTACCTCTAATGGTGCTTTGGGCGTGACACTGTAGCCATTTTGCAATGGCAAGTTGAGTCTTAATGTACTGCCTGTTTTGGAGCGAAATAGTGGACCATCCGGACAAATCTTGTCACGATTGGTTTTTGGATTAGAATAAGGATAAAAGAGAATGTCATTTTTCTCATTCCAGCTAATATCGTAACAGTTCTTTTGTTCTTCACTAAGCGAACTATTGGCTTCAAACGCACTAATATAGGGTTTATGTTCACCCATAGACAAGTCAATAATGTTTTTTGGACTAATAACTGGTGCAGGCGAGCTAAATGATTCATAACTTTTTGCATCATCCATTAAGAGCCGAAGCTGTGGTAAAAACTCAGCCTGAGCAATAACGCTGTTTGGAAACTGGGTCTGAGCATCAATTAAATTTTGTTGTATTTTTTCGATCTGGGCAGCATCTGGCGCTTGTTTTGCCAACCAAAAGAAATGTAGATGTTTTTGTGTCTGCTCTAATGTCTTAGGTGCATTATTCACCGTATAATAAGTTCCGACAAATGGCGAACGAAGTGATAAGATACCATTAGATAGCGAAGAAGCGGTATTTTCTGTACTCACATAGGCACCAAGAAAGGCATCGTACTGCGTCTCAAAGGTTGTTCTCTCAGCAGGCAATAAGTGCATATCTGAAACAATCGCTACTGAGCGTTGTTGAAGTTCAGGTTGTTCTCTGTAATCTTGAAGAATCAGACCAAGCTCGGTGTACTGCCCGCCTAAATCACACTTACCTTGCATCAATTGGTTTTCAAACTTCTCAAAGGGGATATAAGTTGCTTTGTCTGATGCCTTATCCTGCATAAATATCAATATGCGATCATTCGTTCTGAGTACAGATTGAATAGCCTGAACCAACTTGGTAATAGGAATGGCTTGTTCAGTAGTATCTAATTCTGCATTAAAATAGCCACACATACTCGCTGAACCATCGATAATATAATCGATCGCTGAGGGGCTGTTATTTTTGGGTAATATATCCAAGTTCAATGGCGGCATAAAATTAGGTGTAGCATTGACTTTTACCGCAGGCGCCTCAGTGGCAATCGCTTCGGGTTCATCACTACAACCTGCAACTAAACTAACTAATAATGCCGCGCTTAATGCACCAGCATACTTGGATAGGTATATTTGCATTAGTTTATCTCCAACGGTTCGCCCGACACTTCTAGCGTACTATTTGTTCGCTGTACTTTGTACCACCCTTTATTTACCCAAACTGTCGATAGTGCATTTGGCTTTTTATAGCAATAGGCAAAGCCCTGTCTATCAGGTTTGGTTAGACTAATAACGGAAGCACGCATCGTATTCTGTGCCAATTCAATAGAGTCAACACCATCACTCTGCGTCCATAGCTCAATCGAATACTGCCAATGATCTAGTTTGCGCTGGATCTCTACAGCTACTAAATCACTAATATTCATGTTGCCCCGATTTTTTTGAAACCATGTGGTAATACTATCAGATAGTTGCTTACGGTCTGACGCGTCTAGATCCTCAATCACTAAAGGCTCTTCCATGTCCATGAGGGGTAATACTGCGCCAAAAGTGTCAATAGCACTATTTTTATAATCGTTGTTTATATTAAGTTGTTGCTTAAGGGTGGATTCAAGCTCTGCATTCTTAACATTGGATTGCTTTAACTTGCTAAGAGTATTACCAGATTCTTTTCTTAAACGCTGATTTTGTTGCTCTAATTTTTCATTCTCATCGCTTAACCTGCTGATTTTTAAGAATGATAGCAAGGCTCCACCTAAAATCAAAAATATTAAGCCGCCACCTAATAGATAATTAGTGTTCTTCCAAAGTGGAGTTTTTTTTGCTGTTCCTGGTTGTTTTTTGACAAGTAATTCTTTGGTATTATCAGAACTCAGTGCATCTACATTATCCAAAGCGGCAGTGCTAGCAGCAGCGTTGTTGCCACTAGTGCTATTATTAATAATGTTTTTATCACTAGGCTCATTAGCAGTATTGCTTTTAGCATCAACGGTATAACTCTCTGTGATAGTAGGAGAGTTTTCTTTGTTAGTATTTTGAATCGTAGCGCTGTCTTTTTCAATTGTGATTTCAGGATTAGGATTATTTTCATCTACTTTTACTATCAATGGTTTGTCTTCACCTTCTGCCATTACTGGCAGGGGGAGCACAGCTACTCCCATAAAAATAGCTACTACAATCTTATATTTAAATCGTTTTTTAAGCACAAATAGCTCACTGTTACAGATATTTTTTATCATTATTATATTCCTAGTTAGCCTGTAACTTCTGATGCATCGCTGAGTTAAAATTCCAATGATCGTTACCATTTCCTGAACCCGTCAGATACATAGCATTTACGTCATAAAAATTAAGATTGCCAATTCTATTGTTGATAAATAAATATGCAACCTTCTCGATATCATCATTCCAATATTTCTTAGTGTAAGGGAATAGACTCTCTAATACAGGTAGTAGATTTTCTTTATCTGACAGACTATCGTTAAGACGTGGGATAGCGCTATCTTTATCGTAGTCAACCAGTAGTGGAATATCTGTCATATTTTTATCAAACATGTGAGGTGGATATAACATTTTCGGATGTTCTAAAACACTACTAATCTTATTACTATACATCTGGTCAGCGATACCACCAGCGCCATCACGAATCATATGCTCTTTGCTATTCTCACTATAGCTAACATTCAGGGTTATCTCATCACTGCCAAAATAATCTGAAAATACGGTATCCCAAACTGTGTGAGCATAATGACCTTCGTTGATAGTAGGATGCGGATGCGTATCATGGCTAAAGTAATCGCTCAGCTTAAAGCCGTTACCTTGTAGTACGATATTTAGCTTTTGGTTCTTTAGATGATCAATAGACTTGAAACCAGCTTGCTGTAGTAGCAATTTTATTTTTACAAAGATGTATTCATAAATACTCTCAAAGAACATCTCAGCAACCTTTGAAACTGCACCTGGATCAGTAGGTAACTCATCAACGATACGGATACCGTTTCGGATTTGCAGCTTCATAACTGAAGTTAACAAAGTCTCGTAATATTTCTCATTAGTATCTTTCGATTGTATGTTTACTTTATGCTCTAAGAATTTACGAATCGGGCTATCTTCAGGCTTTAGCATCGCACTTAATAAATCATTACCTGCCCATTTAATACTACTAGAGTATTTTAAGCGCTGGATTGCATCATCATAATCCGTATATGCTAGCTCGATGTCGATGTCCGTTGTTCCGCCGCCCATATCGATGATTACATAAGATTCGTTAGGATTGATCATAGACATCTGCAATGCAGCTTCGGTCTCAGAAACCTCTATGACATCTGGCTTTTTGACCGTGATACCTGTTTTCTCAGCCAGCTTGCTCAATACAGTTTTCATATCACGTGCATAAGTATTAGCAAAGGTCGTATTTTCAAACATGAAGGCGTCAGGACGAGTAACATAAACATAGTCTATATCTGTCACACCAGAATATCTTAAGCGCGCTAACACTCCGATCAGCATCTGCTCAATATAGATAGAGCGCAGTCTGCTAGACAAGGGATAATCACTCCCTCCTGTCTCTTGAGGCCACTTAATATTTCCATAAATACGCTGTATATCATTACTTTCAAGCAAACTGTTAAAGAACTTAATGCGCTCATTATCTGAATTTGACACACCTAAAAAATCACTACATAAAGGAGTAAAAATAGGTGCATTTAAATTCAGGCCATTGATAAGTACCTGACCTTTATCTGCATTCTCTTTCATGGTTTTTAGCTGAACATCGGTCTGATTACTGCCGTCTGGATTGGTACGATTACTCAAACCGAGTAAAATCTCACTAGGAATGGTATAGCTAGCACCCTGCTCTACATCTGCCTGACGTTGTAAATAATAAGCGCTACGATTTTTTAACCACTCTTCTTGACCTTTAATATCATCAGTTTCGGAATAGACTAACCATTCCATTCTTGATTCATTAGCAGTATTGGCAAGATTGAGATTTTCGCGTTTAATCTGACCCTGCTCATTGTATGCCTTAGCCATGCAAGTATTAGAAGTACCAAAATCTAAGCCAATACACTTTATATGGCTGTTTCCTGATTTTAGATTTTCATTTAATATAATTGGCTGCGTAGCAATCACTGTATCGCCACAAGACAGCTCTATTATGGCAGGTACAAACTCAATTTTTAAGGGAATGGCATTAAAGCCAAATACTTTAGATTGTGTTAAATCTTGAGAATATACCGTGACTGTAATCTTGTCTGAGCCTAGCGTGGTATTTAACTTACTGGCTAAATCTTCGTACACGTTACGCTTTTCAATATCTACAGTTATAAAGTAGTAGTTCCAGCCTTCTACTTTAAAGTTTGGCCAGACGCCAACGCCAAAGGCTAAGTCATAAGGTGTGATCGCAATAGTAGTTTGATTGGCATCGCCGCCATGTGGGAACTCCATCCATCCTAATTGTGGCACATACAGTTTGGTATATTGTATTGAACACTCATTATTACTCTCACCATTAAATTTTACTTTGGTATGAACCGCTTCACCATTGGGTTTAGACAATTGCTCTATTACTTCAGGTTCAAGCCAGTACTCTTTTTTAACAGGTAAGAATTGTTGGATATTAACCACGTTACCATTGTTATCAGGTAGTTTATCCAACATGACTACCTGCGGGTGTCTAACTAAATAACCACTCGTTTTGACTACAGAGCTTGAAGTGCCAATTTCACTAAGCGTCACGACATTACGACAACCCAAGGTTAGCGCAGGGTAAATCGGCGCCACGACACTAGGAGGCGCTGGCGGTGGTAGATCAGTCAATATACCGGTTAAGGCGGTTAATAATATGTTTTCATTATGATTCTTATTCGCACTAGGACTGTTCTTTAGTCTGATTCTTAAGGCATTCAACTGCCCAGCAAAGAACTTATCTAGTGAGCTAATATTGTTTTTATCACCGTTTTCTTTTCGTGAGAACAAATCAGCATATCTATAACGCAGACTTGGGAGTTGCATGTTTTGTAGTAAACCTGCGAAGTACTCTTGCGCAGTACTGTTTGCTGCTAAGCACCAGTAATAGCCATTCCATAAAAATAATGGTGTCCGCTCTGAGTCATTGGTCACTATCATACCAAGTTCACTATCTGACCAGTTTTGGGTCAATAGCTCGCGCTTGAGCCAACGATGATAAGCATTGTTCTCATCTAATGGTATGGCAGTATAAACTACCTCTGTCGAACCACTTATCAGTAACCAGAACGCTGCTTCAATGACACGCTGTGCATACAGATATAAGCCCATCTCTGTACTTTGGAATTTATTGGCAACGATTTTATAATATTCAGTATGGTTACTTTCTATTAACTGTGAGACAGTAATATCATTTTGAATCTGTAGTCGCCATTTCTGTAATAAAAACGACGCTAAGATATTAGGAACACCTTGCGCGATACTCTCATCTAACTGAATCGTGTTAATAAGATTGGAAGTGGTTGATGTGGGCGATAATGCATCCAACCAACGAAGTGTCTTAGGATGATCTATATCCATAATATCTAACGATGCTACATCGCCTGCTAACTGCAAGTTCCAATCCATCGCGCCGTAATGGGCAATTTTATCTCTTTGTTGCTGCATCTGTAGCTGAACGTGGCTAATAGATTGTGCCGTATCAGAAAGAGTGCGGAACTCAGAGAATTTCTCCCCAAACTCCTCTGCTGGTTTCACATAATCGTTGAGGTTTTTAAAGACTGAGCTAGCAATATTACTTGCTAATTGAGCATACTTACTCGTATCAGTGACACCTTGCTCTATGATGCTATTGATTTTTGCCTGTAGCGTAGTATCAATAGCACCTTGATCATTTACAACGGTGTTCTCTAAGACTTTAAGTGCACATGATTGCCACAATTCATCTTTTTCAAAACCCGTTTGGTCATTTGCACCAACCAGTTGCGACCATAAAGAATTAGCATTATCTGCACTATTGATATTATGGTAGGCTCTAAACGCTGGGATAATACCTGAGGCATTCTCATTATCATAGTCATGCTTTGAGAGCCACTTTAAGCTGTCTTGATATTGCTTTTGTTCAAAAAGCAAAGCATCCTTTAGATTAGTCGCTACAACTTTTGGTACAAAGTTCACCGACTTTAGACCGAACCAAGCTTTCTTGCTCTCAAGACTAACACCAAACCGCTCACTAATTTCGCCTAATAGCTTTTTGACAGTGTCGTACTGAGCAGCAGAATCCCCTAATACAGCATGGTTAATCTCGCCTTCAGCATATCCATTTAGCACCTCAATAAAGGCTTGCAAAACTAAGATGGTTAATGCGTTTTTTACCAGCAACATCCAAAGACTAACGAACGTTCTATTCTTTGAAAAATCTTCGAATTGTAAAGCAGCCGAAGTATGTGGATGAAAATGCCCTTTACGCACCTCATGAGAGAGTTGACTCATAGGCATATACAATTCGTTTGAGGTAAAATGTCTAGCAAAGCTATTCTGAACAGCATTTGCTGCCAGCAAGTTAACCACATGTGTATGTTCCGGTTGATCAAAGTCTCCTGCACTTGGTCTTTGAATATCTTGCCACATACTACCTGATTGAATAAAAATAGAGCTGACAGCATTATTACTATTAGATTGCAATTCATACTGGAAGTTTCTGAGCGCAAAGGCGGTATTGCGCTTTAATTTTCCAACATCAAAGGCGCTGCCTGTTGAGCCATCTTCACCAGGTTTAAGCTGGAACCATGGTAACGTTGCCACCGTTGCTAAATTAATCGCACGTCCTGAGCTTGAGCTGTTGATGATCTCGTTAAATGTACGAGCTAATGTTGGAATAATACCACTACCAGTACCGCCGAACACTGAGCCTACAATGACAATATTACAATCTGATGTATTAATACCCGTCACATCATCATCAAACAATGACAAGAATTCTTGCTGTAATAGCAATTTATTAGCTGTATTAATTTTTCCGCTGCCATCAAGTACACGTCCAAGCTTCTCACCAAATATGGTTGATCCTACTTTTGGATTGGCATGCATTCCTTCTGAGACTTTTATGTTCAAGTCTTTTTCATAGAAAAAGGCTTTTATCTCTTCATTCGTTTTACTCTTTTGTGCTAATAGAACGTTTTTGACGGTCAAATCACTGCTAGAAGATAAGTTCTGGCTATAGGGTCGAATAATATCAAAATTAGCCTCTTTGGTCTTATTACCAATGCCTCTATGACGCAGATACTCATGAAGGCTTTGAATGTCTGGTACCAACTGGCTTCTTCTATTGGCAATTTGTTGAGACTGAGCATCAGCGTCAATAATATAGACGTGTGGAACATCTATAGATCCAGCATTACCTAATGCTAATACACGTAAATATGCGTGAATGATATGCTGACCTGAACCACCAACCCCAATAAGTACATTTGACACGACAAACTCCTGCTAAATTTAGACAATGAAATCTTTTTATTAGATACAATAATTATACTAATGCTGATTGATTTATACGATTTTAGATAATAAGACCTTTGTATAGCCTACCTATTATTACCATATAAGAATTTAGCAGTGACTAGCAGATAGATAAGCACACTAATCATCATAATTACGATTGCGCTTACTATTAAACTTCCCAAAAATAGTGGCGTTGTAAATGGTAAAAGTTTGGCGAATAAAATAGACTTAATATTCATGCAAACCTTTATATTTAAAGGGTCTGAAATTACTGCATATATATTAGGCTTGATACAAGAAGCCGCTGATTTATTAAGTAAAAAGTTCGGTAGAATGAACAATAACGCAGATATACCAGCAGCATATGTAGCGTAAATTATTCTTGCTCGTTTAACCATTATGCGTGGGTTCTTACGATTACGATGGAATAATATAGCAGCAACTACAACACTAGAAAAAATAGAAACAAAAGTAATTGCGACATAAAAGATCAATTGTCCCGTCTGTTTAAAAGCAGGTGCCAATTCATTCATCTCTAAAACCATCAAACCACTTAATACACTGACAATTACACCAGTAATAATAATTGCTTTTATTATTGCATTATTCATAAAACCCTCAATACGACATATGTCGTTAGATATCAAACTATGCAGTTATCGAGTATAGGTTATTGAAACTTATATACTTGCTACATACTAATTTTTAAAATTAATGTTATAAGACATGACTAGCTTAAAATGCAAATGATGATTTAATAAAACAATTTTGTGCTAGAAAATATACTTGAATAACTACATTTTCTAGCACAAGAAAATTCTATTTTTTTGATTGAATTCTAGATTTTTAATGATCGAAATAACCATGAGACCTAAATTTACGCAATTCGTACATACATGTCGCGTAATTCTACTCGACTAAAGTAAATTTTACTATAGCTTACTGATATTAGTTTTATATTTATCTGAATTAAGTAAAATCCAAAACTCTCGAGCAGATATTATCGAAAACTAACTCGTTCTTTTTAAAAGTAAAAAATCGATACTACCCCTATTCTAAAATAATTTATCCAAATTATTCTTCATCTAACCTTGGCGTAGAAACTTTGCTTATGATCACTTCTTTTCAATGGGGTTTAGATCAGGACTGTAGTGTGGCAGCCATAGAATACAATAGCC
>Ga0208435_100300_pt1 | contig 14857 bp, 8 predicted proteins | sample 24_taG_FD_184097 | JGI IMG/M metagenome (GOLD analysis project Ga0208435, IMG submission 184097) | Marine viral communities from Cariaco Basin, Caribbean Sea - 24_WHOI_OMZ (SPAdes) (version 2) | ecosystem: Environmental > Aquatic > Marine > Oceanic | place: Caribbean Sea: Cariaco Basin | collected...
GGATAGTCGCCTGCTGCTTCAATCAGCATGCGAACTGCGCGTTCTTTAATCTCAGGAGTGTAATTTCGTGTTTTCATTGTCGTATTCTCTCAGAATATTAGGTCTCCGACAATCACGGGGCGGTTCATAGAGAAGACCATCTGTTCGTGTGGATTATTTTTACATAGCGTAAATGCAGTAGCTTGGCTTTCATTACGACGACCAGCACGGCCTGTCCTTTGTAAGTAGTTAGCAGGATGTGGTGGCACGTTATTCATGGCAACACTAGTAATACCTCCAATATCAACTCCCATTTCCATCGTTGTCGAGCAATTGAGAATATTAATTTCTCCATCTTTAAATTGCTTCTCGTAACGTTGCAGAGTTTTCTGATTAATCTGCGCTGAATGTTCTTCAGTAGCTATCGTATTCATACCTGCGATGACAGAGCTTGTAACATCCGTCCATAAGTTATCCTTACGAAGCTGTTGAATCTCATCTACACCAGCCAGCCACTGCTCTACCTGAACTTTACGTAAAACATCCGTTGCTTCATTTTTATATACAGGAATTTCAACTTTCTGACAGCAGTATTTATCGATATTCTCTCTAATGGTATCGAGCTTTTGTCTATGTGGGATATATGGTGTAATACCCTTAAAAGTAGTATCTAAGAATCGTCGAGTAACGGGGCAAATCCAAACCTGCTGCGGCAAAGTAACAGCCATTTCATTAAAGCTAAACTGATAGGTACTAAAGCCCATATTGGCTGGGTTACTTATCAATAGTCCCAAACGAATAAGCTCATCCCAGGCACTTTTCATAATTATATTTATTTTATCCCTATCGCCATTTAACATGGGATTTAGACCGGTAGCCACACATAATAAACGTATTACACGTGTGCTATTGTTCGGATTACTCTTATTGACTTGTGTCCAGGTCTTAATATATTTAGCATCTTTATCACTAAACGTGGTCTCAGTATTAGGAGCTAGCAGCTCTTTTTTACCAAGAAACTTATCTGATAAACAGTTTAGTTGATCAAAGGTTAGGTCAACAAACTTACTTTCTCGGATATAAAAATCAAGAATTATTTTTAGAAAGTCTTGCCAGTCTTGCAGATCTAGTCGGTATTCCTCCCAAATCTTTACATTACGCAGTGTCGCATTTTGAAGATTAGGATATGTGACACTAACTAGCCCCATCGTCTCTAAACTATTGGCATTTTGACCCCTGCTGTCAAATCCGTAGAACCAAACTTGGGAGATTTTAATTACGCAGCCTGACGATAATAATCAAACCACACCTGTCTTGGCGATTTAAAGCCCAAGCCCTTTTGGATTCTTGTTTGGTTGTAGTACAGCTCGATATAGCCAATGATATCGCTGATGGCTGCAAACCTTGTTTTATAGTCTTGGTGATATACTAGCTCGTTCTTTAATATGCCCCAGAAGCTTTCTATTGGCGCATTGTCATAACAATTACCTTTACCACTCATTGAGCCTGTAAACTGCTGCTGCTTGATGATCTTGTGGTACGCATGGCTACAGTATTGACTACCTCTGTCTGAGTGCACAATTAATCCTTTATTAGGCCGTTTGTTTTTGATTGCCATATTTAGTGCTTTGCAAACTAAGTCAGCAGTCATGCGTTTGTTGATAGCGTAACCGACCAACTCTTTGGTATATAAATCTTTCACTCCTGCTAAGTACAGCCAGCCTTCATTTGTCCAGAGATAAGTAATATCGCTTACCCAAGACTCATTAGGGCGCTTAGCATCAAACTGCTGATCCAGCACATTCGGATAGACCAGCTTGTTGTGATTGGAGTCGGTGGTGACTTTAAAGCGCTTATGACTACGACATTTAATGCCGTGTTGCTCTTTGATGCTTCTTACCATATACAGGCTAATGTTATGGCCTTGCTCGCTTAGATGAGCATGCAGTCGATCTGCGCCATAACGTTCTTTCGTTTCATTGTGAGCCGCTTTAACCAGTAATTCAGACTGGTTGCGATGTATCTGTTGGTCGCTGAGATCACGACTTAGCCAGTCGTAATAGCTTGATGGCTTAACCCTTAACACACGGCACATAGTGGTGATGCTAAATATCTGCTGATTGTCTTTAATAAAGGCGTACTTCACTAACTGTGCTTGGCAAAGTACGCCGTCGCCTTTTTTAAGATCTCGCGCTCCTCTTCAGCCACTTTAAGCTGCCGCTTGAGCTGCTTTATTTCTTGAAGAGCACTCATAAGATCAGGATCATATTGCTCTGTGCCGACAAGCTTGCCTTGATTGGCTTTGTTATGCCAATTTGAGAGAGTTTGCATGGCAATGCCAAGCTGCTTTGCGGTCGCTGAGATATTGCCATTATTGTCTGATATCTTCTTGACAGCTTCTGCTTTAAATTCGTCACTGTAGATTCTTACTTTCTTGATCATGATAAACTCCGATTAATACGCTTAGTTTACCAAGTTTACCTCTACGGTTTCTTCAGCATAGCTCATTTCTAGGCCTACGTGCTAATTCATTAAGTAGCAGTAACTCCGCTTTTTCTACATCCGTTTTGATATTATTCACGTAAGCAATTTTATGAATACTACCGGCTAGAAACCTAAATTCGGAGTACTTGGAGATAATATCCAGCATATCCCTCCATTTAATAACTGGACGTTGACCCTGCTTTAAAAGTTGCTCTTGTTCAGCAATATCTTTATCAATAGATTGAATTGCCCTTAAAAACCTTACAGGATCTAACTCTGACTTTTCTTTAGTTAACTCAAAAATTTTCTGCTTAATCTCATCAGAACTCTCTAAAGAAGAGTCGAACCTTTCTGCAAGTGCATGATAAACGACATGTCGTAAGCTACGGCGCTCAGAGTCTTGACGTAGCTTCATACTTATACGAGCTGTACCTTGACGGCTATCAGTAAACGTAATCATGCGTCTGCCATAGTATGGCAAGCTATCAGGATTCTCTTCATGTTTAGCACAATGATCTAATAATATCGGTGCAGCTGCACTCATATAGAATGGCGCCCCTAGATTGATAGTATTGATGACACTTGTATATTTGCTGCTACTGTCACAAAAATAGCAATGCTGTAAGGCATCGCTCTCGTCATTAGTCTCCTTAATAGCAATGCTGACATAGTCTGCTTGATCGCGCCGACGCTGTACGCCTAATTTATCTAGATAGCACTCCTCCACTAAATAGACAGTTTCTTCTTCACAATTATTACCAGCTGTTAGATGTTTTTTACTCGACTGTACTGGCATAAGTACAATTGGATCATGGGCACTTGGTTTTTTACCCGTCTCGTCTTCTACATCACTACTATTGTCGCTATCATCCTCTAATTCATCATCAGATCTCTCTAAGCTAAAGTCATCAACTTGTTCTTTTTTGAACTGAATTAATGGGCTATTTGGCACACCTACTTCTTTCTTTTGAGTCAATAAGTGTGGCGTACTACAGTCTTGACAAAATGCCAGCTCATACACCGGAAACTGACAATGCTCACAATGGGATCGGTTACTCGTATAGAGATAACCAAACTCCCAAACAGGAGTATTATTTTTATCTTTTTCTATCAGTGAGGTGCTTGCCTTGCCAGCACAGTCAGGATTAACACAAGCATATAAACCAGATAGGGTGCGCTGAAAAATATGACCGCGTAAGGGTAAAAATGCGATGCTTTCTTTATCAGCATCTCGTTTAGTATAGCTACAGATATCTAACCAGCGTAATAAATACGCCTGCTTATTATTGAGTGTAACTTCTAGACCATCATTGATAGACTCATTAGAGTTTTCTATCAGCTCTAGTTCGTCTGACAACTTAACAGTCAGCTCAGTCAGAGAGTTTGCAGTGGTGACAAGCTTACCTGTTTTGTCAGTACTAACAAAACATGAGCGTAGTTTACGTGCAAAGGGATGTTGTTCTAGATTACTAAAGCGCTCACGACTGCCAGCTACGTCAGGCTCAATTTGCTCAATCTGTTCTAGTGTTAGCGGTTTTCTTTGAGTGTCAGGCTCCATAAGCTTGTTGACACTACGCTGGCCAGTAATGACATGGATTTGGTTACTATCAATACCAGCCAAGTCAGCAAGGTACTTTTTCAGTTTTTGGATAGCTTGCTCATCATCACCAATCGTCGCCGAAGTAGCCACAAAATGTACATCTTTTGCCTCCACATCAAATGCAAGCATTACTCGGCGTAATAGCAAAGAGAGCTCTGCGGCTATTGAGCCTACATAGCTATGTGCTTCATCTAACACTATCCAGCGCAACTTGCCTTTTGACTGCTCTATAATCGGTGCATCTTTTTGGCGGATAAGCATGTACTCTAGCATCGTCGCATTTGTGACTAGAATCGGTGGCGGGCTTTCACGTAGCTTATCTCTGGAGATAATTTCGTTCGCAGACTCCTGCTTCGTTGACTCACTAGTATTGCCATTGTATAAACAGAATTGAATGTTACGGCCAAATGGTGCTGTCCACTGATCTAAGCGCTCTCTTTGCGAGTTAATTAAGGCATTAAGAGGATATAAAAATAGCGCGTGCACGCCATTCAAGCGCCCACCATCTTGCTGTTGCAAACGCACCAAGTCATCTAGAATTGGCACCATAAAACACTCTGTTTTACCTGACCCTGTACCACTAGTAACGACTAATGAGTTGGCTTGTGCTTTATCGTTAAGGATTTGCCAAGACTCTGCTTGATGCTTATATGGAACAGCGATGTCTTTGGCAACGGCATTAACTGTTTTTGGATGTAATAAATCACCAGAAAAGTCAGCGATAGTTTTACCTTGCTCTTCCCAAGGAAACAGAACTTCAAAAACTGAGCTTCCAATAAGACCATTTGGCTTTTGAGATTTATGATCGGTGCGAGGATTATCTCTCCCTTGTTGGCTAAGCTCGTTGATGACATGCTGACGTAGGGCTGAATTTTTGAACCCTAGAATACTAACACTGGCTTCGATAGCATTGTTTTTTATATGGTTGATTTGAGAACTAAAATAATGAGCGCTGCTCATTTGATTATTTACTTGACTACTTTTTTGAGGACTCATGCTTAACTCTTTTTTTTAGATGATTTAGTCATTTTATTGTGGACAAACGATGGCTTAAATAGTCTTAGATGTGCTGATTTATCTTTGCTTAACTTTGCAATAACGAAACCAACCCAATAGTAAGCTATAAGCTTCTTGATACCAGTTAGGGGCAAACTGCTTAATGTGGTAAATACTCAAGGATTCACCATATAGATGTTGCCGATAAGCAATTAACGGCTGCGGTGTATCCAGATCATTGTCTTCGATTTGACAACTCAACCAAGCCATCACAAAAGGCAGCTGTATCGTAGGCTTCATATAAGAATGTAACTCTAAGATAGGTAAAGATATCTGGCAGTGCGTATCAATACGTTTATATAAGCGATCTAATAACGGACTCAAGACGTTCGGCTCTGGCCAAACAGCATGCTGGCTTTGCTTTTGCTTAATGAGAGCATCTAATGGTCCATCAAGTAACATTTGCACGATTAGCTGATTATAAGACTGGGTATCATCCTCTAAACAGCTAAATAAATAAGTAAAAATGGGCGAGATTTCTTGTAGGTTGGCTTTATTGGCAGATAATAACTCTGGTATCGCCGTGAGATAAGCCTCAGAGCCAGTAGTTTTTTCTACTTGTTGTATCCACTGGTGATACTGATCCCAGATACGCTCGAAACTATCAATACTGACAAACTCCCAAACAAAACCGATTTCATCAGTTACTTTCTGTACGATATCTTTGCCCAATAATATATCACCATAAATCATGACGGCACACATGAACTCAGGTACCTGCTTTGCTACTTGCCAGTTATCTAGCGTCACTAGAGGAATACCGATACAGGCACGGCTCAAATCCTGCATATATTGCCAATCAGGGTGCTCTGGATTGTATGCCATTGCCGATAAAGTTTGCATGAGAACTGCTTGGCGATTCTTAACATCAACGATGGTAGAAGCGCTTTTTAAAGAGTACTGTGGTTGCTTAATAGGGTTTAAAACGATGGTATTAGATTCGTCTTGCATAGGGTTTGAAAATAGATCCAACTGATTACTCGAGAATGTATTTAACGGGCTCCCTGAGAACAAATCTAATTGTTCGTTTATAAAAGGACTACTTATAGATTGCTCAATGGAGGACTCAGGAACTATTGTATAGTCCTCGCTTTTCTGTGCATAAGTAATGGATGAGGTGTCCTCTACTCTTTTATCTATGGACCAAACGGTAGAACGTATTTGCGGCGTATCCTGTTCACTAGCATAGCGTTCTATCGACGCTGGCTCTATCGTTGCTTGAGTTTGATCAATGACTGTAATGTATTCACTTACTGGTTCAGCATATATAAGCCAAGTACCCACTTCTTTTTTGATAGCATCTATTGTCCAGCTATATTCAGCTTCTGTCGCCGCTTTGGTTAAGAGCTTGCCATTGTGGTCAGGATGGAGGAAATTAATCGCACGCAGTTGGATATTTTGATAGCAATCATACAGCTCAGGGTTCTCCCAATAGTGCGACTTTGAAAACTGGTTGGTGGTAGTCAATTGAATCGTACGCTCACCAAAATTGCGTTGTAGTTGATAATCATAGTAATTAAAAGTCATCGAAAATTGCTCACGACCCATTAGGTATAGCTTTACAGTGACTTCATCATCTAAGCCAAGCTGACTAAAAGATAGCATCTTTTGAATAGTACCAACCCATTGGTAAGGTTCTAACTCCAAAAACTTATTTGCATCGATATAAATTTGTTTGGTTATCTGATTGTCAGGTTGGGACTGCAACGCAAACTCTAAGTGGGCCGTTCGGTTCTTTTGACCATTAAACACCTTGATACGATAGCCATATAGAGCTTGATTGATATTTAAATGCAATGAGCGGTTATAGGACTTTCCTTCATTGTCATAAATAGTTGCCTGACTGCTAGGAAAAAAACAACCAAAGCGCATGGGAGTAATATCAGCAACTGTATTTACACGACTTTCTGTAGGATGAGCACGCAAAAAGCGCATTTCAAGAATGATTTTCTGTAGCGGAACTTGGGTAGTAGTCAATGTAAAGGTATTGTCCTGACTAATAGGCGCATCAACCTGTATATGTTCATTATAGTGTTGTCCGACATCCAGCCTCACTGGATGCTGAGTCTGAATGTCAATTTGCCCGTGATAATTATCGGCACTACTATTTTGAGCGATTAATCGATATTTAAAATCGTTGGGTACCAAACCAATGGTTTGTTGAAATACAATGGTGTCACTATGTTGATCGATAATCTGTAAGCGAAAACACCCCATCAGTGACGATATTGGATAGTTGCTCAGTGGTTGGCTGGCTTTTGAGCTGCCTATAGCCGTCAGTCTAATACGTGACTTACTCACTTCTTGCCATTCAGATGGATCAGCTTTATTGATTTGCTTGACCTTAAAACCACCTTTAATAGTCAAACTTGGATAGACAAAGTCTGTTAATTGCCGGCCTATTATTTCATAATTATAATTGGCATCTTTACTATTGGTTTTAAGCTTATATTGAGTATCATCACTGATTACGAGCACTGTACCAGCTAAAAGGTACAACTTCCCTGCCAACAAAGGACTGATAGCGACTATCTCACTAGTACTTTCAGGAGAGTACTGGCAGGCATCAGGGATATATACCAACGCACATTCATCAGAACAGTGCTGACTATGACTGCCAATATAGGACGCTATAATCGGAGTTTCAATGTCTTGACTATGCTCTAAAAAAGACTTCGAATCGGTAATCTGCGCCATAAATGGTGCATTTATATCTACCGCATACATACTGGCATTTTGATAGGGGTTGATATTGTTATTCTGGCGATCTGTCAGACCTTTAACCAACTTACCCACTGAATTACGTATCTGCATCACGATATCAGTTTGCCAGTTTTTCTCAGCCAAGGAGATGCTTGTGCGCCGCTCTAACTTGAGGCGTTTTTGGCTATAAGCCGGATAGCAAAGCCACTGACCTTGATGACCTGCTTCTTCTGACCCTGAAAACTCGACTACCAAGTTATCATCATCAATACAGTTAATATTATCAGCCCCTAGCGGTATAGCAGCTGGCGCAGTGATGCTGGCACTCAACGTCACGCGCTGCTGCTGTCTATCAACGGCTATTAGGCGCTTGAGCTGAATGATGTCTTGCCAATCATCTTGATACTGATCCTCAATAGGCTTGATTCGTTTTTGTTTGATAGACTCAACGATCAAATCGCGCAGCATATCTTGTGCTGGAGCAGCATCAAGTGGAAATGGGAAACGCTCCTCCCACTGCGGAACGTTGTCATTGAGATAGCTGATAGGATGGTCTTTTTTATCTAGCTGATAGAGCTGTATCAATTGATAAATATCATCAATCAAATCAACCAGAGTCTCTACAACTTGATCACGGCCATAGGATTTGGGAATGATATTTTGGTTGGACTCAATATAGAAACGTGAGTCTTCAGTACGAATCTTATGCGCTAAAGCTGGTTTTAATAAACGCTCAAGCCAGCCACCCTCGGTCTGGTTAAGGTGAAAAATTGGCAGGCCGCCTTCACGAGCGATGGAACCTAACGCATAGCGATGCCCAGATTCGTTTCGAAAGATAGCACGCTGCCATTTTTTTAGACCCTTTTCGACAATACTGACTAAAGTTTGTGAGCTTATCTCTTTAGGATCCAATCCAATAGATGTCAATATACCTTTCCAACTCCACTCTCCCTCATAGCAGCGACGCCACCATTCAGAGGCATAAAGCACAAAATACATATCTAGAGGACAAGAGTATTTTAAAATCAGGTCAGGATTATAAAAAAAAGCATTAAACCCTATCAGGTACTTCTGTAATTGCTCAAACTCATCGCCATCAATACGGTAACGGTATAGCACTTGGCCTTTATCAGGTGACTGTAAAATCTCATTGAGACGCGCACTAAATTGATTGACCTGATTAGGCTTGTAGCTATCCACCATGGATGTATTCCTTTACTATTTTTAGAGTTTGGGCTGGTTGATGCTTTATTGGGTAAGCTCACCCTTAAAGGCTTGTTGGCTTAAGGCATCGAATAACGGTAATTCCTGAGCGTGTTGAATACGAGCTTTGATAGCATTTACCTTTTCAACTATTTCAGAGAATTTTTGCTGAAGTTCGATGGGTGGAATAGGCGCAATAGTATTAACAAATTTTTTCTGAGAAATATTTAACATTGAACCGCTTGTACCTGTAGCTTGTGATGTTAATTTATCTTTAAATTTAGGCTCTAACATTAAAAAATGTAAATAATATGCTGATACTTTTTCAGAGTCCACGTCAATTAACCAAAGCTTATCTGGCAAGAAAACATGCCCAAAATCATCTTGTACAATACAGGTAGCACCCACTAATTCGCGAGTATTAGCCCGACTGAATAAAAAGTCACCTTTTTTAGGAAAGATTAGCTTTTCTCTGTCTACTAACTTTTCTATTTTTTTATTCTCTTGTGGTTGAAAAAAACCATAACTAACGGCACTAACTTTTAGGACACCTAACTCATTTTCATTAGCTGGCTTACTATCACCCGCAAGACTTTTTCCAGCTTTAATGGTTAATATAACTTCATCTAACTTCTCATATAACCAACCCTTCGGATTACTAACCGGATCACCAAACATATCTAAAAAAGTCGCTCGCAAAAATTCATCACAGAGTGCTAATGCTTGCTCACGTTTTTGATTGATGGCTTCGGCTTTATCCAAGATATCGGCAATGCGTTGTTGTTCGGGTAAAGGTGGAAGATGCACATTTAAACTTTTAAAGTCTGAAACCTTAAAGCTGGCTTGGTTAACTGATTTATTACTAATATTAGGTAGTTGATTTAGAAAATGGCTAGAATTTATGGCTAAATATAAATATCTAGCATCTACCTTATCACTTGGTCTAAGGCATAAAAGATTCATGCCATGTATCAGATGCTCTTCTCCATTGAACTGAGCTGATTTGCCTAAGTGCTTAGGTGAATTAATATGTGAAATTAAAATATCACCTTTTTCTAACTTATAATCTAGGTTATCAGTTGGTTTTAAATCTGCATAACCACATTTCTCTAAATTAACCGTTCTATCAGAGATAGTTTCAATACGAGTTATTGGTACTCCGCTTAAAGAACTATCCTGTTTAATAGATAAACCATTTCTAATAAAACTCGATACTTCGCTTAGCTTTACCATCTCCCAACTCATAATAACCCCTTAAGCGCTGTTAATTCTGCACTTATCTCGCTCTCAAGCGTCAATAGCTCATTCAAGATTTCAGTTGGCGCGCGGTAGTTCTCTTCTTCATAGACCACTTCTTTATAGCGGTTTATCGACAGATCATACTTATTGGTGACCAGATCCTTTTTAGGGACAATAAAAGCTTGTTGCGTACGATCGCCAAAGTCTTGCTTGACCTGCTCACCCTTATTAGCTTCTACCAAATCTTTATAAGTCTGCCACTGAGACAATAGATCTGGTAAGTCATTGTCCTTAATCGGGCTACGCTTATCATCCAAACTATAACCATCAGCCGTCACATCATAGAACCAGACATTGTCCGTCGCACCACCTTTGGTAAACACCAGTACCGCTGTCGACACGCCGGCATAAGGCTTAAACACGCCTGATGGTAAGCTGATAATGGCTTCTAACTGATTGTCTTCTACCAATGCCTTACGTAACTGCACATGCGCTTTTGAGGAGCCAAACAGTACGCCATCAGGCACAACCACTGCTGCACGCCCGCCGATATTGAGCATACGCAATATCAGGGTACAGAATAGTAGTTCCGTTTTTTTGGTAGACACCATACCGAGCAGATCGTCTGACACATCAGCAGCATCAAGGCTGCCTTTGAATGGTGGGTTGGCAAGGATGACATCGAAGCCATCGCTGGCAAGTTTGGGATAGTTATCAGCGAAGCTTTGGCTTAACGTGTCTTGATAGTGAATGTCAGGCGCAGTTACCCCATGCATGGTCAAGTTCATCGCGGCAATACGCAGCATGGTGGCATCAAAATCAAAGCCATAGAACATATCGCTATTGACATGCGCACGCTGTTCAGGAGTCAACAGATTACCGGTGTAGATAGGTTCAATCGGCTCGCCTGCCTCATCCGTCTGCGGCACTGTACCCAGCTCATCGCTATAGCGCTGCAGAATATGCTCATACGCTGATACTAAGAAGCCCGCAGTACCACAGGCAGGATCACAGACTTTGTCGGTAGCACTAGGGTTGGTGATACTCACGAGTGCATTGATAATATGACGCGGCGTACGAAACTGACCATTGATACCAGCAGTGGTCAGCTTAGAGAGTAAGTACTCATATAAGTCACCTTTGACATCACCAGACTTATCCAGTGGTAGCTCATCGACCATCTGCATCGCTTTAACCAATAGCGATGGCTTTTGAATCATCAATTGCGCATCTTTCATAAATGAGGACATATCACTGGTACTGGCATCAGCGATACTGTCATCATTATGAATCGTGGCAAAGTAAGGAAATAGCTCGTCACGTACTAGCTTAAACTTCTTATCACTATCACCGATATGAATCAGCTTTGACCAACGAATATGCTGATGCTCAGCATCAAAACGCGGTGTGAACGCGATGTTGGCACGCGCCATCTTTCGCTCATCTAGCGTCTCAGCGATGTCGAGCATTCGCGCATATATCAGATAAGTAATCTGCTCAATCACTGTTAAAGGGTTGGCTACCCCGCCCGTCCAAAACTCTTCCCATAATTTATCGATTTTACTTTTTAGCGCGTTGTCTATCATTTATGACTCTTTACCTTGGTTAATTAACTGGTGATTTTTAAAGGTTTGATTTATCAGTGAAATCAGTTGCAACACTCGCCTATGCGCGTGCTCGACTAATCTCAATGGCTGGCTTGGGCTCAGGAACAGGCTTGTTAAACTGGCGAATAAAAGTAAATAGCTTATCAGCATCGCTATCTGCAAATACGCCATCGATACCATCTTGATGCAAGTTTGCAAACGGCGCTTCGAACACTTGCTCCGCCATCAGATAGCCATTGCGGCATATCTCCTGTCGCAGTAGATCTAAAAAGCGTATCTGCAAACTATTCAACTCTAAATGATTGTCTCGAATAAAGCTTTCGAACTTATCAGCGATAGTATCAGGATCATAGCCGACAATCATGCGCAGCATATCATCTAAGCGAGCTGATGATTCAGGATAAAACGTCTGTAAGGTGTCCAAATCCAAGGTGCTATTTTGTGTATGAACCAACTTATTAAGCTCATCAATTTCTTCATCAGTGACCGGCTCGCCGCGTTTGATTTTTTGTAGGGTGATATTACGATCCATCAATGGCGTGATGGTCTTTTCGACCTCTTGCTTATAGATTTCATAGTCGATGGTATATAGATAGCTGGCTTTATTTTCACGTACGATACCAGACTCATCCTCAGATACATCAAGTGTAATCGATGGGTTATAGTGAACTTCTTTCTCTTGCAGGTGAATAATATCACGTAGCGCTGTACGAGCTGACTCTAGCTGGCTAAAACCATCATTCTTTAGATTACCAACACGCCAAAACTCTTCATCCCGTAGCTGCTTGATGATATCAGCATGTGTACGTACTTGCTGAATCTGCATTTTTAGACCTTGTAGCTGCTTTGCCACAACGACAAAGTGTGCACTTAATCCCGCTTGCGCGATAGGATGTGTCAGCACGGTACGTTGCGCATCCATCATCAGCATATCAAAAGCAATGGCAGAGGCTCGATCTTTGTGGTTACGATATGGCATCAGCTTGGCTATCGTATTGAGTAGTGTGTTTTGCGCCGCTGGCGTAAACTCTGTTAATAGACGACTATCTCGCATTTGATGAACCGTTTTTAGGTGCTCTTTGACACTGACGTTGTCATCATTCAAATCATCGATAGACTCTTTTATTAGCCCAACGATAGATTCAAACTCTGCTATATGAGCATGTTTTAATGCTGTCTGTGCTAGATCAACTAATAGCTCAAACTTTTGAGTACTAATAGGTTTAGATATCTTAATATCACTCTCATCAGTATTCATATCGTGGTAAGAGAAGTTGTCCCAATGATCAAATATCAAAAAGCGACTTTTATCTTCCCCTTCACCAAACAGATTTGGACACAGTCGCGTACCACGTCCAATCATCTGCCAAAACTTTACTTTTGACTTTACAGGTTTGGCGAATACCAGATTAACCACTGAAGGCACATCAATCCCTGTATCTAGCATATCTACAGATATGGCGACTGTGATTTGATCACTGCTATTGTCTGTCTTTTTAAAAGCACTGATTAGGGTATCGGCATAATCATAATTAGAATGGATGACTCGGCAAAAATTACCACCTTTCTCTGGATACATCTCACAGAACAGCTCATGAAGGAGTTCTGCATGACGTATGTTTCGCGCAAAGATGATACTTTTACCTAAGGTTTCGCCATCAGCAAGTTTAATACCATAATCGACTAAGTTACGTAGTACTTGACGATTGGTGTCTTTATTGAACACCTGCGTATCCATGACTTTACTATCAAATTCGATATCAGCAATATCATATCCTTGATCTTCGAGCTGCTTCAATTGTTCAGCCGTCAGCTTATCAGCATGGATGCCCTCTCTCATAAACTTGGTAGTATGCGCTACCAGTTGATATGGCACTAGGTAACCATCTGCCACCGCCTGTTCTATTGGATAGTTCGCTGTTGGAATATGACGCTCACAGCCGAATAGCTCTGTTGTTGAACGACTTATCATTTCAACTGGTGTCGCTGTAAGACCTATCTGCAAGGCATCAAAATGTTTGAATATATCACCATATATATTATAGATGGAGCGATGTGACTCATCAGCGATTATTAAATCAAAGAAACCGACATCGATTTTATCCATCCGCGACATGATGGCTGGATATGTGGCAACCACAATCTGGGCGTTGGCTAAATCTGTTTCCTCATTTACACCGCCTATAGCATGGACGGGTTCATTGACAAACTCAATATAGCTTGCTGCTGCTTGCTTGCGCAGCTCTTTACGATCACATAAGAATAATACGTTTTTTATCCAGCCAGCTTGTATGAGCCGCCTTGATAGCGCGATCGCAATACGTGTCTTACCAGTACCCGTGGCTAATACGATTAAGGCCTTACGTTTTTTCTCATTCTCAAAGCGCTCGCAGACTCTCTGAATTGCTTCAATCTGATAGCTGCGTTCGACGATACTGGTATCAATAGGTGTTTTACTAAGAGCGTTCTTATTATCGCGCTGCTGCACAATACGTTGTAAGCTTGTCTTGCTATATAGACCATATATCTTACGCGGCACTTCATTCTTTGAATCATTCCAGATATAGGTCTCAAAACCATTACTATAAAAAATAATAGGTCTTACACCGAACTCATGCTGCAATGCATCCGCATATATTTTTGCTTGCTGTTTACCTATTTGAACAGAGACGCTGGTCCTCTTGGCCTCAATGACCGCTAAAGGCATACCATCGTCATTCCATAGCACATAATCGCAATAACAATTTTTCTCACCATCATTGCTGTGATACTGCGTCAAGTACTCTCGGCTCACCTCATCAGTGTTTTGATTATTGACTAGATCAATATCCCACCCTGCTTTAAACAAAGCGCTATCGATATAGTCAATCCACAATAAAATTAGTACAACCCATATTATGAAATAGTTTAGGTAGATTATTCTCCATCCATCCTTGGCGTAGAAATTTAGCCTGTGCCCATTTTTTCTCAATAGGGTTTAAATCGG
>Ga0208435_100301_pt1 | contig 14823 bp, 9 predicted proteins | sample 24_taG_FD_184097 | JGI IMG/M metagenome (GOLD analysis project Ga0208435, IMG submission 184097) | Marine viral communities from Cariaco Basin, Caribbean Sea - 24_WHOI_OMZ (SPAdes) (version 2) | ecosystem: Environmental > Aquatic > Marine > Oceanic | place: Caribbean Sea: Cariaco Basin | collected...
CATTCATGATCAACACCAAAGTCCTGCAGTGACCCTCCAATTCATTGGCCGGCTGACGAGAGTTGATGCCGCCCTTGGTGATGCCAAGTTCGTGGCGAACATCGCTAACCAAAAGACCGATCATCAGATGGCAGACCTTTACAAGGAGAGTGCTGACTGGGGGGCTGTCATTCGCAACGTGAGTGAGCAAAAAGTCGGCCGAGAAATAGTGAAAGAGGACTTTAATGATCAATTCGCCGATCGGGAAGATGCCCAGGTGATTTTTGGGCTGAACCCAAACCCTAAAATCAGCGCTGTGGCGTATCACCTCGCACCCAGAGACTGGACGCCACATCGAGCGCAGAGTCTGGATGGGCGTAGAGAAACGCTGCAGTATATCTCGATCAATGATCAAGCAGACACAGTTATTGCCGTAACTCGGCGAGAGGCACTGGTTGGATGGGCTCAGACCGAAGAAATAGTCGATACTAACTGGAACCTGTACATCGCATTTTATAACAAGGCACAGAAAACCTTGTTTATTCACACCTCAGGTGACGACACCCAAGCAACTCGCTTCCTCAACCTAGTGGCCAAAGACTCTCGTCGCATCAACGGTGAGCCGACCTTCCGTACGCTACAAGACATCAAACTGATGAAGCTGCAAAACGTCGGCTTGTCCCGCGCTCGAAAAGACCTGCGGTTCACGATGCATGTGGGGCGCGATATCAACCAGGTGATCAGCGACATCGAAAAGGGCAACGCGACAAAATCCAACATCTTCGCCACCGGTTTTGATGGTGGAGAACGAACCACAGTGGGCTGCTCGCACAAAGGCAAGATCTGGGAGATGAACTCCTCTCCGATCAACTACTGGGTTGAGTGGTGTAAGCGCATGTCGGTCAAACTCAACGACAACACTATCGACCCCGCTGACGTGCTCAAAAATGTCATGCGTGTTGACCAAATCAAGGACCGATGGCCAGAAGGCCTGTTCTACGCCGATTGGCCTGAGTCAATCGCGATCGAAAACGAGCAAAGGATCTCGCTGCATTTTCGGGGAGAGACTTTCAACCTTCTTGACGTCGAGCTTGGTAAGCCTGAGTACAGTAGCCCACAGACACTAGAGATCCCTGTCTTGGTCGCAGTCAACGATGAAGAGGAGCGTCGCCTCACTACTATCACCATTAATTTGTTGAAGGACGGATACAAGACCTCCTGCCCTGATTTAGAGATCCTTTACCCACACGAAATGCCACTGGACTCATACTTGGATGCAGAGCCGCTTGTATTGCTCAAGGTCGACGGCTCCATGGTGCAGGGCAACTACCGTCACTACTCGCTCAACAGCGTGGATGTCAAATTACCGGCCGGCTTGCTAGAACCATGGAATTGGGGGACAACCAAAATCCATCAAGAGTCCATGCGAGCGGAGCAACGTACGGACTCAGTACAAGGCTTCACCTTCACCAAGATCGCTGACGAATATTCGATCGTCTTCAACGATGACGGTAAAGGCGAGATCGCTGACCTGGTGGCAATCCGGGAAAGCAAGGATGTGATCTACGTAGACCTCTACCACTGCAAATTCTGCCCAATGAAGGATGGTGTAGCCGCGCCCGGTGCGCGAGTCGCCGACGTCTATGAGGTATGCGGTCAGGCATCCAGATCGGTGAAATGGCTGTACACCGGCGAGAAGTTCTTCAATAGGTTGATGAATCGCTACCAGCAATCACTGCTCAAGGACTTCGACAGAATCCTAAAAGGCACTCCCCAACAGCTGGAGATTCTGCGCAACAAATGCTACGACCACGAGCTAATCTTCAAATTTATTATCGTGCAACCCGCAATATCAGCGCAGAAGGTATCGAAGGAGCAGCTTGCCGTCTTGGGAACGAGCTACTCATACATCAAGAGCATCACGGGATCGGACATCAAGGTCATTGTTAGCCCCTAATCTACTGAAATCATGCGGTAATTCGCACCTCCGGCACCTACTTCGCTTATGCCGCCACAGTTTGTTGGCGGTTTTCTGTTCGGCGCCAACAATTCTTGTAACCACCGCTTTCACCTCTGACCTGCCCCATCAACCATTCGTCGACTTTGTGCTGCGAGAGACGAGTGCGTACTGGCAGTTATCCCGGGCGGCTTTAAGCCGGGAAAAGCCTGGAAAATCGACCTGAACGGGTATTCTCGGGATGGAGCGTCGTGTGTCTGGATCTGACGCTGCAGAAGACGCCTTTATCCATGACTTGGCAAATAAACTCTCGTCAATCCAAACAAAAAAAGAAGAAAGCGAGTGGCTAATAAGGGCCACTCGTTTCCATGAGTTCTATCCGGTAACGGACTTACTAATCACTAGGTTTTTTCTAAGTTCTGAAACTACAGCTGGGCTTTGAGCAGAGGCTTCGTCTGGAGTAGGTGGATAAAATTCCTCCACAACTTCAGTCATCTCATCCTCATCATACTCAAACAACGCATTCCCAAATCCCCTGGCTGCCGCCGCATCCAGCGCGGCTTGGTCTATGCCCTCTTCTGCCACCTGGTTGGCTGTTTCCTTCGCTTTCGCCACCGCCTCCTGCAATGACACCCCCTCCTTGATCACCAAATCCACATAGAAAATCGGCGTTCGCCGGCTTTGTGTCGTGCTTTTGCCCCGTAGCTTCAGCTCCAACGGCATGTAAGCCAGCAAACCACCGGACACCGCCTGGTAATAGCTCAACCGGGCCGCAAGCGTCCGGATGCTGTTGTAGCCGGTCGTGCGGAAGATGAAGGTGCCGAGATCATCGTCGTCACCGATCTTCACGTTCAGACGGCCATAGGGCTTACACAGCCCTCCTTTGCCGAACTCGCAGAGCGTTGGCCCAGGGCACGGCAATGACTGCACACCGGATTGCGTCAGGCGCTTGCAGGTATCGCCGTTCCCAACACACATAGGCCGTCCGATTTTGCGGTCGAACATGGTGTACTCAGCACGCAGGTTGAGATCCGCCTCGTTGAACAACATGCGCACCGGAATGGTTCGCAGCTTGTTGTTGGGCGCGTCCTTTCTCAGCTCTTCATCCAGGGGGTGCAACACCCAGCCATCCTTTTCCTGGATCTGGGAAGTGATGGTGAATTGATTGTCTTTTTGAGGCAGCCGGATGCCGTTCTTCTCAACGACCCGACCAATACTGATGCGCCCCAATACCGGGGGCGTGATGGCTAACCCTTTAATCATGATCGCTCTCCTGAAAAAGGGCCACGGGGCACTCGTTACACCCGCGTGGCCAAGGGGACATTAGGCATGGATCAAAAACCGGCGACTGCCCGGTTTGGCGAGGGGATACTGTTCCAGCAATTCCGGCTGGTCTTTCAGCAGCTGTTTGACGTTGAGCCCCAAGGAATCCTTACTCCGTTTCCAGCTCACGCTGCCACCCGGGAACGTGGCCTTAGAGGCCTCGCCCATGTGGCTTTGAATTCGCTGCTTCAGATGGGATTCGGTGGACTTTAGGGACTCCATCTCCGAGCGAATCGCCAGCAACTCACTGAAAGCATCGGCCAGTTCCTTGCTCTCGCTGAAGTCCAGGGTCTCGCCCTGGTCCTCGGGGTAGAGATGGCGCAGCGCGCGTTCCGCAGACGCCGTGCCATCCACCGGGGGTGGCGTATCCGTTTCCACGCAATCCCAGAACTGTCGTTCCAGCGTGATCAGCGCTTCAATCAGCTCTTCGTTTCGTTCGATTCGGAAGATCTTGAGTGACTGGCCACACAGCAACACGCAGATATCCGCTGCCTGCTTGCCCGTGACCGCCAGCTGGTGCTGTACCTGGCACTGAATGTAATCCGGCACACCGTCTTTCCAAAGACGCGCCCCAAACTCACCGGCGGTTTTGCATTCCAGAACTTGCACTTCGTCATCGGCCACCACGGAATAATCCAGGTTGGCCAACATCCAGTGCTTGTCCGGATCAGGATGCTGCAGCACCGCATTCACTCGCCGGACCTTACGACCGGTTTGTCGGCTGTACTGCTCAGCCACAATGGGTTCCAGGATATGCCCCCAGTAGACCGGTGATTCCGGATCATCCGAGTCCGGTTTTGGCATGCCGGCATCTCGACCGGTTTTGACCATCCAGAGCTCTAGTTGAGACTGATATGGGTTCATGCCAACCGCTGCCGCAGCATCACTGCTGCCAATGCCTTGTTTACGGACCGTCAGCCATTCGTCACGGCTGAGACCTTTGGTTGAGACCAGTCGCAGTGCTGGCCGTTGTTTTGGAATGACGTTTGCGCTCATGCCCATGGTGTTTTCCTCCAGACATAAAAAGCCCACCAGAGCACGAGGCTCTGGTGGGCTTTATGGCAGTTTTAGGTGTGTGAGACTGGGTTCAGGCCACAAGTGACATAGCCTGTTCGAGTGCGCGATTTTTGATGGAAGCGCCATTACCGAACCAGGCGGAGTCCAGCCGGTGGTCAACGGTTTTGGCGCGGCGTTGATGGTCAATGAACTCGGTCACTGCGTTCAGCAAGCCATAGGCAGTGCCATCCGACGAAGCCAGCGTTGCGCCCATGCCCTCCCCTTCATACAAGGACAGGGCCTTGGCCATGGACCGTTCGTTGGTTTTACCAACGCCGGTACCGGAATCGTCGGTGAACACCTTCAGGAAGTAATTCCTGGCCTCGGTGGTTTTCACCTTTCGCTCGCTCAGGGTTTTCAGGCGATACATGAAATCGTCCCAGGCGGAGACGGAAATGCCGAGCTGCTTCTTCACCAGGTCTGCATCGAACGCCGTGTTGTGCTTCACCTTCACGGCATTGGCCGTCGAATCCTTCAAAGCCACAGCCAGCGTGTTGTTACACACCACCCGAATACTGGTGAATTGAGCCGTGGTAGCCATCGTGCCGTCACAAGCCGTGGCCAATAGGACATAGGCGTTGGTTTGGTCATTGCCCTTCAGCACGCCGGATTGACCGGTGCGAGCCAGTGCCCACATTTTCCGGCCACCTTTCAGAACACCGGCTGTCTCCAGCTCGAAACCGGAAACCTCGGTGAGGTCCCGGTAGAACTCCAGTATTTCTTCCGGCTGAACCACCTTGAAGCGGTTACCGACCACCGAAAGCGGCGCTTTGGTATCCGAGCGATACAGCACCTTGGAATCCGGGTAGGACAGGATCTCTCCCAGATTGCCACCGGAGTTGGTAACAAACCGCACCGGGCTTTCCTCGATCTGCCAGTCCAGGCCAGCCTGCCTGGCCCAGACTTCCAGCGGTTGGTTGGAGGTCAGTTCGTTCCCCAGGCCATGCCAAGGGGTTTGGCCAACGTAGGCCATTTGCTCGATGAGATGGGCCATGGGGTTACTCCTTTGGGAATTTGGAAGTGCGGTTACCGGTTGTCCTGTCATCGGGCTCTGATTCTTTGCTGAAGGAGTGGCCGCACTCCAAGCAGCGGAAATTATCCAGCACCTGCTCATCCAGTACGTCGCCCAGGATGATGCCAGCGGAAACACCCGTTACACCGCCGAGCAAGCCGCCAATGACCGCACCGCCGATACCCGTTACCGGGCCAGCCATGGCACCTACCATCGCTCCGGTTCGGGCGCCTGCAATGGCAGATGCATAGCCGCCATAAACGCCAGCTGCCGCTCCGACGACACCAGCGGCTTTCTTGCCATAGTTGTTCTTGCCAATCCGTTCGGACAGGCACTTGGGGCATTGTTCGTTCATGGGGAAATACCTCTGTGAATGGGAGGGAAGGCACCGTTGATGCCTTGGTTCACAGAGGTGATATAGGTTTGAGATTAATTCGAATAACGATGCCTGTCAGGCCGCATCGATGCGGATGAACTGATGATCCAGAACCTCGGACACTCCCAACAAGCGATCTACTGATCGACCGAGCTCATTGCGGTGCCCTGGTGGCCACATTGGTCGCAAAGCGAACATTCCCACTGACAGACCAAACTTGACCTAAGAGAAAATCAGCCTCTTTTCTGGGATGTCCGCAGTAACGGGGTAGAACCCGGTTGAAGATCAACTCGCTCTCGAGTGATATCCGACATTTACTGCTCAAGCGTTGCGAAGGCGGATTCTCGTGCCGGCATCAATTGCTGTTTGATCTGCTGGCGTAGCCAGGCCCTGAGAGGATCTTCGTGGGTGCGCTGGTGCCAGGTTTGCAAAATTTCGACCTTAGGCAACTCAATCGGCGGTTGGTAGCACACGAGGCCGGGTTGTCGACTGCAGGCATGGTCGGCTACCGAGCCAAGACAGGTGATAATCAGACCCGTCCCCTCGATCACCGAGGCCGGCGACAGAAAGCTGGACACGCCGGCCACCACGTTACGTTGATGCCCCAAAATCTCCAGCTGCCGATCAACCACTCCATCCAGGTCGCCGGTCAAAGTCGTGACCAGATGGTCGCATTCCAGAAACGCCTCCAAAGTCAGTTCCTCACCAATCTGTGTGTTGGCCTGGCTCGCCAGAACCGAAAAGTGCTCCTGATGAATTTTCTGCTGGTAGAAGGTTTCCGGCAGACCCTCGAAAAATCCGGCAATGGCGATATCGCAGGCGCCGGTTTCCAGCTCGCTCCTTGGAAGCTTGCCCCGAGTGTTGTGAAACACCAGTTGAGTGTTGGGGGCCTGCTCCCTGATAACTGGCAACAACTTTGGGAGCAAGAGCTGCTCAATGTAATCGGTCGTGTAGACGTGAATTCTATCCGCCCTCAGTAAGAAGCTCTCCTCGTCGCAATAGTCGTAGAACGATTCCAGCGAGCGAACCAGTTGCTGAACCAGCGGCGCCAGTTGATGAGCCCTGGGGGTGGGCGTCAGTCCTCTAGGTGCACGGGCAAACAGAGTATCGTCAAATTCATCCCGGAGTTTAGCGAGTTTATGACTCAAGGCCGGTTGGCTCAGATTGATACGTTCGGCCGCGCCCGAAACACTGCGCTCCTCGTACAGCACCTGAAAGAGTTTCAACAGGTTCAGGTCCTTGCTTGCGATATTCATTTTTCGAATTCCATATATGTAAACGTTAGATTTAATTTATACCAAAAGCTCCCTTAGCATGGCCAACCATAGCTCTTTGAGCACTGAGCGACGTCGATTGCCTTTACATTCAATTCAGCACCCTAGATGTCACTCCTAAAAACGTAGTGAATTTTTAACCGACCCATTGCCAAAGGAAGATTACGCTATGAAATCTGTCATGAAACTTTTTACAGTCTTGGTATTGGCCGCAACCTCGGCCTTTGCCAGTGCCGAAACCCGCGCTCTGATTGTCGTAACCAGTCACGACCAGATGGGTGATACCGATGAGAGAACCGGGCTCTGGCTGGCCGAGATGACCCACCCTTACCACGAACTGACCGAAGCGGGCATCGAAGTCGAACTTGCCAGCATTCAGGGCGGTGCCGCCCCAATTGATCCGCGGAGCCTCGGCGATGAAGACGAGATCAACAAATCGTTCATGGCCAACCCGGACACCCGCTCACTTCTGGACAACACCGTGAAACTGGCGGATGTGGACCCAAGTCGCTATCAGGCCATTGTGTTCGCAGGCGGCCACGGCACTGTCTGGGATTTCTCCAAAAGCCAAGCAGTGAATGACATTGGGTATGCCGTCTACCAGCAGGGTGGGTTCGTTGCCGCCGTATGTCATGGTCCTGCCGCTCTGCTCAACATCCGCGACAGTGATGGCAACCTGATCATCGACGGCAAACAGGTCGCCGGATTCAGTAACGCCGAGGAAGAAGCCGCCGGGCTTACCGACGTGGTTCCGTATCTGCTACAGGACGAACTCGTGAAAAGCGGAGCCGACTACCTTGAAGGCCAGATGTTTGAGAGCTTTGTGGTTCAGGATGGACGTCTGATTACCGGTCAGAACCCCCAGTCAGCGATGGAACTGGGCAAAACACTGGCCGCCTCCCTGGCTGATAACAGCTGAACAGCCTATCGCATCAGCCAGAATGATGATTGATATATCTCGTCCGAATTAGTCCGCCCGGCCCACGGGCGGATATTTTATCGGCGGTTTTACACAAAATTTCCCGAGGATGCTATGAACACACTTTTTACTCCCCTGAAAATGGGCGCCAATGAATTGGCCAATCGGGTCTTCATGGCCCCCCTCACCCGCGTCCGTGCCGACGCTGATCACGTTCCCACGGATATGATGGTTGAGTATTACGCCCAGCGTGCCTCTGCCGGCCTGATCATCGCTGAAGCGACCATGGCCATCGAAGGCAATTCGGCCTTCTGGCGCGAGCCTGGTATCTATTCCGAGGCGCAAGTTGAAGGCTGGAAGAAAGTCACTGATGCGGTACACGCCAAAGGTGGCAAGATTTATCTGCAAATCTGGCACGGTGGCCGCGCCTGCCACCCGGTGTTAAACGACGGCAAGGATCCAGTAGCGCCCAGCGCTATTGCTATCACCAGCGATGAAGTGCATACACCGGAAGGCAAGAAGTCCTACACGGTTCCCCGCGCACTGGCCGACGACGAAATTCCGGAAATCATCGAAGGTTTCCGCACCGCCGCTGAAAACGCCAAGCGCGCCGGTTTTGACGGTGTTGAGGTTCATGGCGCCAACGGCTACCTGCTAGACCAGTTCCTGCGTGATGGCTCCAACCATCGAGAAGGCCCCTACGGTGGCCCGATCGAAAATCGCGCCCGCCTGCTGCTGGAAGTAATTGAAGCCGTATCCGGAGTGTTCGGCTCCGAGAACGTTGGTGTTCGTCTGAGCCCCCTGAACAGTTTCCAGAGCATGAGGGACAGTGATCCTGTCGGCCTGGTTACCTGGCTCGCCAAACGCCTGAACGACTACGGCCTGGCCTTTGTTCATTTGATGCGCAGCGACTTTTTCGGGGAGCAGCAAGCGGACGTCATTACTCCGGTCCGCGAACACTTCAAGGGCAAGTTGATTCTCAACATGAGCTACACCGGTGAAGAAGCAGAACAAGCCATCGAATCCGGACTGGCCGACGCTGTCGCCTTTGGCGTGCCCTTCATTGCCAACCCGGACCTCCCGGAGCGCCTGAAGCTTGGCGCCGAGCTCAACGAAGCAGATCCCGCGACTTTTTACTCCCAGGGGGCGGAAGGGTATATTGACTACCCTTACATCGAGGAATTAGCCGAAGCATGATATTGAGTCGGAGCACAGTATCGAAAGGGGGCTTTTAGCCCCCTTTTTCGATGCTGAGAAAAAGTGTCCTTTGAAAGCGCGATCTCGTTGCTTGCCGCTAAAGCCAGGAACTTCCTTTTTTCAGCTAAACCATATCCTCTTCCTCAAGACTCGCCACCCGTTGCCTTCAGCATTCGCCGGTGCGCCTCCGACGACCAAACCCCACTGAATTCCTCAATCACCCCAAGCTGGGCCGCCGCATAGGACAACCTGGCGGAAAGCCGGTCCTGCTGAGCGGAAATGAAGGTTCGGTTGGCGTCCAGTAAATCCAGATAGCCGATGGCACCCTCACGATGCATAGTTCTGGCGATGGTGAACGATTCGTTGGCTGCCTCAAACGCCCTGCCCGTTGCCTGATCAGCCTCCAAGGCCCTCCCGTAAGCAAAGATCGCAACCCGCGCACTGGCGACCGCATCAATGATGGTTTGGCGGTAACGGATGTAACTTTCTTCCGAGACTGCATTCTGGCTTTCGACCCGTTTGAGTATCACCGGATAACTCAACAGCGACCAGGAAATACGAGGCGCGATGCTGCCGGTACCTTCAAAGCCATCGGAGACTTCCGCCACGTTGGTCAGGCCCAGAAATCCCTCCACCGAGAACTGGGGATAGAGTTCTGCCCGAAGCGCGTTGCCAACCGCCACATCCCGGGCCAGCGCTGCAAGCGCACCGCCGATATCCGCACGCAGCTGCATGGCCTCATTGGCCCGCTCCGCCTCCGGTACCCCAATGGAAGCGGCCAGTGCACGTGGGGCCGGTTTCAGGGCCAGCGATTCGGGATCTTCATTGACGAGCACGGACAGCACCGCTTTGGCACGATAAAGCTGGGCTCGCGCGTCAGGAAGCTTGGCACGCTGCTGTTCCAGCAGCGTGTCTGCGCGGGCGAGATCCAGGTTCGGCGAGATGCCTTCCTCCACGCGCAGGGCCATGACTTCCCGGGTGTCTTCCAATGCCCGAATGTCCGCCTTGATCAACTGAACCCGCTGGCGAGCGGCTTCCCACTCCAGATAGGCTCGGACAACGCCAACAGTGACTTCTTTCAGCACCGCACGCTGGTTGTTCAGGGCAACCTCAAGATTGGCTTCACCGGCATCGATCAGCGCTCTCAGCCGGCCAAACAGGTCCACTTCCCAGGTGGCCGCCAGACCGACGGCAGAGGATTCCTGGACACTGTTTCGATCGATCGCCTCGTAATCGCCGGTTACTCCGCCCTGAGGGAGCAACCGGTTATCGTCCGCGCCCAAGTCCGCGAGCGCCTGACGGACCCGCTGCCGGGTTGCCAACAGATCGAGGTTGGCGGTCTGCGCAACCTCGACCAATTGATTGAGCTGGTCATCCTCGTAGCTCTTCCACCACTCGACTGTGGTGGCGTCTGTGCTCTGAACACCGAACTCCAGGCTGTCGAGGTAACGCTCGTTAGCCTCCTGTTGGGGCTCATAATCCGGGGTTGCAGCGCAGCCAACCAGTAGCACTGAACCGAACAAGACGCTAACCGCCCGTTTAAGCATGGTCGTCCTCCGTAATCTGTTCAGGTATCGCATTGGCGTTGGCAGGCGCCTTGGTATCGGCCTTCGCACGCTGAATCACCGCGTAAAATACTGGGGTGAACAGCAGGCCGAACACGGTGACCCCAATCATTCCCGAGAACACCGCTATGCCCATGGCATGACGCATCTCAGCGCCAGCACCAGTCGCAAGTACCAGCGGTACCACGCCTGCGGTGAAGGCAATCGAGGTCATCAGGATCGGGCGTAAACGCAAACGACACGCTTCTACAATGGCCTGATAATGGCTGTGTCCCTGGAGATTGAGGTCCCGGGCAAACTCAACCATGAGGATCGCGTTTTTGCTCGCCAATGCCACCAGAACAATCAGACCGATCTGGGTGAACATGTTGTTGTCACCATCGGTGAGCCATACCCCGGCCAGAGCTGACAGCAAAGTCATCGGCACAATCAGAATGATGGCAAACGGCAGTCGCAGGCTTTCGTATTGAGCCGCCAGCACGATGAACACCAGCAAGATAACCAGTGGGAACACATAGACCATGGTGTTGCCGGCGAGTTTTTGCTGATAAGTCACCTCGGTCCACTCAAACGCCATGCCCTCGGGCAGAGTCTTTGCGAGAACCCCTTCGATAGCAGCCTGAGCCTGGTCCGAACTGAAGCCCGGGGCCGGCGACCCGTTGAGTTCAGCCGTTGGATAGCCGTTGTAACGCATCACACGATCCGGGCCGATGGTCGATTCGACATTCATCACGGCAGACAGCGGAATCATTTGGCCCTGCTGGTTGCGAACCTTCAGATTCAGAATGTGCTCCGGATCAAGGCGCTTGTCGGACTCGGCTTGGGCAATTACCTGATAGGTGCTGCCGAACATGTTCACGTCATTGACGTACACCGACCCCAGATACACCTGCAGTGTGTCGAACACGGACTCCAGCGGAATGCCCAGCAGCATCGCACGCTCCCGGTCGATATCCAGGTCAAACTGGGGTACCTGAACCCGGAAGCTGGAGTAAAGACCCGTCAGTGCCGGATGCTTGCGAGCTTCGTTGATGGTGGTTTGCAGGGTATCGAACAAGGCTTCAAACCCTTTGCTGCTTCGATCTTCGATCTGCAGTTTGAAACCACCCGTGGTACCCAGGCCCAGAATCGATGGTGGTGGGAACACCGCCACAAAACCTTCGTCAATGCCTGAAAACGCGCCGTTCAACTTGCCTGCAATCGCCCCCGCACTGAGCTCCGGAGACGTGCGTTCGGTGAAATCAGTCAACGGCAGGGCCACGATGCCGCTGTTCGGGCTGTTGGTGAAACCGTTCACGGACAGGCCCGGGTACGCAATGGTGTTTGCCACACCCTCGGTCTGCAGCGCGATCTGCTGCATTTCGTTGACCACGTCCACGGTCCGGTCAAGGCTCGCGGCGTCCGGCAGTTGGGCAACTGCGACCAGGTATTGTTTGTCCTGCTGCGGAATGAAACCACCCGGTACCGCGTTGAACAGGCCTCCGGCGAAAACGGTCAATCCCACATACACCACGCCAACGATGGCGCTGTAGCGGATCAGCTTCTTGACCAGAACTTCGTAGGCATTACCTGTGCGGTCAAAGAACCGGTTGAACGGCCGGAACACAAAGCGACCAAACACCTTTTCCAGACCGCGGGAAAGCCGGTCGGGCTTCTCGTCTTGGCCCTTGAGAAGCAGCGCGGACAACGCCGGCGACAGGGTCAGCGAGTTCAAGGCGGAGATCACGGTTGAAATCGTGATGGTCAAAGCGAACTGCTTGTAAAACTGACCGGAAAGGCCGGATATGAAGGCCGTCGGAATGAAGACCGCACACAACACCAGTGCAATGGCAATGATCGGGCCGGTTACCTCGTTCATGGCCACTTTGGTGGCTTCACGAGGCGATAGCCCCCGATGAATGTTCCGCTCCACGTTCTCTACCACCACGATGGCATCATCAACCACGATACCGATCGCTAGCACCATTCCGAACAGCGACAGCGTGTTGATGGAAACACCCAACCACTGCATCACGGCGAAGGTGCCCACCAGCGATACAGGCACCGCAACGAGCGGAATAATGGACGCCCTCCAGGTTTGCAGGAACAGCACCACCACCAGCACAACCAGTAAAATCGCCTCCAGCAAGGTGGTGATAACCGCGTCGATAGAACCGCGAACAAACACGGTGGGGTCGTAGGCAATTTCATACTCGACGCCCTGCGGGAAATCCTGGGACAACCGCGCCATGGTTGAACGAACATCGTCAGAAAGCTGGATAGCGTTAGCCCCAGGGCGCTTGAAAATCGGCATGGCAACCGCCGGCTTTCCATCGAGACCCGCTTCAAGGGCGTAGGTGTTCTGGCCCAGCTCGACTCTCGCAACGTCAGACAGGCGCGTGATGGCCCCGTTATCACCAATTTTCAGAACAATGTCCCGAAACTCATCCAAGGAGGTCAGGCGCCCGCGGACGTTCAGCATCAACTGGAACTGGTTGTCGTTCGGTGCCGGCTGTGCGCCAAGGGTACCGGCCGCAATCTGACGATTCTGGGCACGCACGGCGTTCACCACATCCGAAGCGTTGAGATTCCGGGCGGCCAGTTCATCCGGCTGCAGCCAGAGACGAACCGCAAATTCACCGCCACCGAACAACTGAACGTCACCAACGCCGCCAAGACGGGAGAGTTCATCTTTCAGATTCAGCTCGGCGTAGTTGGCCAGATAGGTAATGTCCCGGCTCTCATCCGGAGAATGAACGTGAACAACCATGCTCAGGTTCGGGGATGATTTCTCAGTCACCACACCCAGGCGCTGCACCTCTTCCGGCAAACGCGGCAGAGCAATATCAACCCGGTTCTGGACCTGGACCTGAGCTTTGTCGAGATCCGTACCCAGCGCAAACGTTACTGTCAGGGTCATGCGGCCATCGGCCGTTGCCTGGGACGACATATACAGCATGTTCTCCACGCCGTTGATCTCATCCTCAATCGGTGACGCGACCGTTTCTGCAATCACCTTCGGGTTTGCGCCCGGGTAGTTGGCCGTGACCACCACCGTGGGCGGCACCACTTCCGGATACTCACTGATCGGCAACTGGAACAGGGAGATGCCACCCCCGATCAGAATAATCAGAGACAGCATGGAGGCGAATATTGGCCGGTCTATAAAAAAATGGGGAAATTTCATCACTCAGGCCTCAGAACTTTACGCCAGCGGTCTGCTGGACTTCCGGTGCGTGTTCTTCAAGCGTGAAAGCCACGTCGGACGGTGCTTCTGACAGCATGACCGGAGCGATGGTCATGCCAGGACCTACCTTGGCCGTCCCGTTAGCCACCACCACATCGCCTTCGGCAATGCCCTGCTCAACCACACGGAAGGTACCGAAACGCTCACCGACGGTGACCGGGGTGTAGCTCGTTTCCCCCTGCTCGTTGACGGTCAGTACGAAACGGCTGTCGAGATCGGTTGCGATGGCACGATCAGGAACCATGATCTTCTGCTCGGTTGCGGCCACGGCAACCTTCACACGGGCAAAGGCACCCGGTACCAGAGCCTCTCCGGAATCGGCCAATACCGCGCGCAGACGCAGGGTGCCCGTGTTGGTGTCGATAGTGTTATCAACGAAGTCGATCTCGCCCTCGTGGGGGAAGTCCTGCTCACCGGTCAGCTGAATACGCACCGGCGCGCCCAGGGCGCGATCACGGGCGCGGAAGAATCGATACCAGGTGCCCTCATCCATATCGAAATAGGCGTATCGGTCCTGATTCGACGCGATGGTGGTCAACCGGCTTTGGTTCGCGGTCACGGTATTTCCCGCAGTAATGTTGGCCCGGGAGATAACCCCGTCGATTGGCGAACGGATTGTGGCATAGCTCAGCTGCAGTTCCGCCTCCTTGAGCTGGGCGTTGAGAGAGGAAACCTCGGCCTCGGCCTGCTGGCGCGCGGAATCTCTTAGCTCAGCCTGTTCTTCGGAAATGGCATTGCTGCGCAGCAATCGACCAGCACGCTCGGCTTCGGCTTTGGCTTGATGAAGCGCGGCCCGGGCACGAGCCAGCTCGGAATTAAGCTGCTCCACTCGAGCTTTCAGGTGGCGATCATCCAGTTGGAAGAGAACGTCGCCCTTATTTACCCTTTGCCCCTCCTGAAAATGAACTCTATCGATCACACCGGACAACCGGGGACGAA